>JAEEGJ010018551.1_pt1 | contig 15509 bp, 8 predicted proteins | sample 8958761 | NCBI WGS metagenome assembly JAEEGJ01 (sample SAMN16246546, study PRJNA631951) | gut metagenome | biome: gut microbiome; feature: rumen; material: RS-attached | host: Bos | place: Iran: Karaj | collected 2018-10 | reverse complement strand
GACCATCGCTTTCGCCCAGACCGGCGAACGGGGCGAAGAGATTATCGGCACGCTCGACAATCCGCTGACCGTGGCCGGCGCTGTCAAGTACGTCAAGAGCCTCGGCGCCGACGTGCAGAGTTCGTCCGGCGTGTATGTCAAGGGTAAGATCTCCCGCATCGACGAGAACAACAACTTCGCCTCCAGCGGCACTTACGGCAACGCGACCTTCTACATCTCCGACGACGGTACCGAAAACGGCGACCAGTTCTACTGCTACCGTGTCCTCTATCTGGGCAACAAGAAGTGGAACTCCAAGACCGACACCGACGTCAAGGTGGGTGACGACGTGATCATCTACGGTTACGTGGTCAACTACAAGGGCAACACCCCGGAGACGGTCCAGAATACGGCCTTCGTGTATGAGCACAACGGCGTGAACCGGGGAACCGGCGGTGGCGGTGGCGGAACGGAAGGAACGCCTACCGGCACCGGTACCGTTGACGACCCGTACAACGTGGCGGCGGCCCGGGCGGCGGTCAAGGACTTCACCTGGACGTCCAACGACAACTACGAGAAGACCGGAACCGTGTATGTGAAGGGCAAGATCTCCCGGATCGCCGACAACGGCACCTTCGGGCAGAGCGGCACCTTCGGCAACGCTTCCTTCTACATCAACGACGACGGTGCCGACGGCGCCGAACTGTACGCTTACCGCATCCTGTACCTCGGAAATAAGAAGTACACTTCCGGCACCGACATCAAGGTGGGTGACGAGGTCATCATCTGCGGTGAACTGATGAACTACCGCGGCAATACGCCCGAGACCGTGGCCAACGCGGCCTACCTGTACTCGCTGAACGGCGAAGGCGGCGAAACGCCTCCTGGCCCCGGCCCCGGCGGTGATGCCAAGGGCACGGGTACGCTGGACGACCCGTACAATCCGCTCGGCGCGGTGAACGCGGTGAAGAACCTTACCTGGACCTCCAACACGGATTACGAGAGCACGGGCGACGTGTACGTGAAGGGCAAGATCTCCAAGATCGCCTCCGGCGGCACCTTCACCGAGGGTGGCACTTATGGCAACGCCTCCTTCTACATCTCTGAGGACGGTACCGAAAAGGACGAGTTCTACTGCTTCCGGATCCTTTATCTAGGCAACAAGAAGTTCGAGTCCGGCCAGACCGACATCAAGGTCGGCGACGAGGTCATCGTGTACGGCCAGCTGATGAACTATCGTGGCAATACGCCCGAGACGGTGGCCGGCAAGGCTTATCTGTACTCCCTGAACGGTAAGACCGACGGCGGTGGCGGCGACACGCCTCCCACCCCCGGCGAGGTGAAGCCCGTCACGGTCGCCGAGTTCAACGCCGCTCCGGAGTCCGACTCCCAGGTGTATGAACTCGTCGGCACCATCGGCGGTACCATCAACGCGACCTACGGCAACTTCGACCTGACGGACGGGACCGGCACTGTCTATGTGTACGGCCTTACCGCCACGGAGCTGGGCTACGGCGCCAAGAACGACAAGAGCTATGCTTCCCTCGGCCTGAACGAGGGCGACAAGATCAAGATCCGCGGCTATCGCGGTTCCTTCAACGGCAAGATCGAGGTGATGTACGCCTGGTTCATCGAGAAGGTGAGCGGCGGCGGTGGCGGTGACACGCCCGGCGGTAACGGAAGCGGCACCCTGGATGATCCCTACACCCCGGCCGGAGCTATCAACGCCGTGAAGGACCTGACCTGGACGAGCAACACCGACTACCAGAAGACGGACAAGGTGTATGTCAAGGGTAAGATCTCCAAGATCGCCAACAACGGCACCTACGTGGGCGGCGGCACCTTTGGCAACGCCTCGTACTACATTTCTGCCGACGGCACGGAGAACGAGGAGTTCTACATCTTCCGCAGCCTGTATTTCAACGGCGAGAAGTACACCTCCGGCACGGACATCAAGGTTGGCGACGAAGTGATCGTGTACGGCGCCCTGATGAACTACAAGGGCAACACGCCGGAGACGGTGGCGAATGAGAACTGGCTATACTCGCTGAACGGTGATACCGGCAGCGGCGGCGGTGGCGGCGGTGACACTCCGGGCGGCAGCTCGGTGTCCTTCGCCACGAATTCGGAGGCCGAGAGCTGGGCGGCTGATACGGACGGGACCTACGGCGGCGGTTTTGCCACCACGACCCAGGGCCTGAAGATCGGCTACTATAAGCATACCTCTTCGTCCAACCCGGTCGCTCCGAATGCCAGCCACATCCGCGTGTACAAGAATTCCGTGCTGAGCATCAGCTCGACGGAAGGCAAGAAGATCAAGAAGATCGTCATGAACTGTGCGCCGGATGCCGGCTCATCCACCTATTGCTTTGACATGACAGGTCTGGAAGGCGGCGCCTCCGCGACGGCCGACACGGGTGCAAAGACCGTCAGTTGGAGCGGTTCCGCCTCCAAGGTGGTCCTCCAGGCCAACAACGGCCAGGTCCGCGTGGAGAAGCTCACGATCGAATTCGAATAAAGGGAACGGACCATGCGAAGGATTTTCCGACATATTTGCGAAACGGTTTTCCTGGGCGCCCTCGCGCTCGGGGCCGTTTCCTGCGAGGAAGAACCCGTCGTCCCGGATCCGGAGCTCATCATGGTGAAGAACACGGTCTCCAGCAAGAAAGGCAGCCAGTTCCTCACGGTCGTGACGCCCGGCGCATGGACATTGTCCAGCGACGCGGACTGGGTCCAGATCATCCCTGACAAGGGGCGTGGATCTTCGCACTCCATCGCCCTGTGCTACGACGCCAACAAGGAAGAAAGCGGCCGCAAGGCGGACATCGTCCTGCAGGCAGAAGGCAAGGAAATCGTCCTCACCCTGACGCAGAGTGCATTTACCCCTGATGAAACCCCGGAGTTCAACGGCGAGCCCAACACCCGCAAGGGATGGATGGAACTGCCCGAAACGCTCGAGGACGACGGCCTGAACTTCTTCTGGCATACCATGAACATCTCCGGCTATTCCGGACGCAACTATTCCTTCTACTGGGATTACGCGGACCTGGTGTCCCATTGGGTGGCCTATCCGCTGAACACGGCCCTGCGGGGCTCGGGCAGCCGTTCCGACGCCTGGAGCCTGGATCCGCTCCTGCCCGCCTCCAAGCAGCCGAACGTGACCTCCACCTATCGGGGCGGCTGGGCCAGAGGCCATCAGCTCCCGTCCGCCGACCGCCTGCACGCCGCGGCCAATGCCGCGACGTTCTACGGGACCAACATCACGCCGCAGAACTACAATTTCAACGGCGAGATCTGGGCCCGTCTCGAGGAGTCGGTGCGGAACTGGTCCTACAAGTGCGACACCCTGTATGTGGTGACCGGCTGTGTGGTGAACGAGAAGTCCTCCCGGACGACGGATATCGACGGCAAGTCCGTCGCCATTCCGGTCGCCTATTACAAGGCGGTCCTCTCCTACAGCAAGTCGCTGGAGGCCAACGGCGGTTACCGCGGTTGCGCCGTGTATCTGGACCACAACCACCCGGCCAGCGAGACGGTTAAGCGGAACCATTCTTCCGTGATGTCCATCCGCGAACTGGAAAACAAGCTGGGTATCAACCTCTTCGTGAACCTGCCGGGCGCCGTGGGCGAATCCGCCGCGAATGCCGTGGAGACGGAGAACCCGAACACGGTCAGCTGGTGGTGGTAATTAAAACGTACGTGCCATGAAAAGATTTTTGACTTTCGTTCTGCTCCTGCTGGTCCTTGCGCCGGCGTCCGCCCTCGCTCAGGGCCGGAAGAGCTATGTAATCGGGTTCTACAACCTGGAGAACCTGTTCGACACGTATCACGACGAAGGGAAGAACGACTACGAGTACCTTCCCGACGGCGCCAACGAATGGACCGACTTCAAATATGAGAAGAAGCTCGCCAACATGGCCCGGGTCATCCGCGCCATGCGGGACGAGAACAAGGCCTACCACGCCATCCTGGGCGTCTCCGAAATCGAGAACCGTCACGTCCTCGAGGACCTGGTCGCGCAGGAGGCCATCGCCGACGCGCATTTCCAGATCGTCCATTATGACGGTCCGGACCGCCGCGGTGTCGATGTGGCCCTGCTGTACCGTCCGGAGCTCTTCACCGTGCTGGAGTCCAAGTCCATTCCCTTCACCTTCGACAGCGAGCTCGATTTCGGGATGACGAAGGAGGAGCAGGACGCCTTCCGCACCCGTGACCTCCTGATGGTCCGCGGCCTGCTGGGCGGCGAGATGTTCGCCTTCTTTGTAGCCCACCTTCCGTCCCGTCTGGGCGAGAAGAGCGGCGCCCTCCGCTCCCGCGGCGGCGAGATGATGTACCAGGAGAGCCTGCGCCTGATGCAGGAGTATCCCGGCATCAAGATCGTGGCCATGGGCGACATGAACGACAATCCGACCGACGACAGCATGTTCGTGTACATGCACGGCCGGGAGAAAGTGGAGGAAGTGGGTCCGATGGACTTCTTCTCCCCGTTCGTGTCCATGCTCAAGGCAGGCTACAGCTCCCTGTACTATCGTGGCGAGAACAACATCTACGACATCCTGGTGGTCAGCGAAAGCCTCGTGAACGCCCCTAAGGGCACTCTGAGGATCCAGCCGATCGTGAAGAAGAAGTACTATGCGCGCATCTTCAACCAGCCGTTCATGGTCCAGCAGGAAGGCCAGTATGCCGGCCAGCCGCTGCGCACCTTCTCCAACGGCGCGTTCGTGGGTGGCTTCAGCGACCACTATCCGACCTATATCGTAGTCAGTAACAAGTAAGCAATCAGTTATGATCAAGAAGATAACATTGGCTTCCGCCGCCCTCCTCCTGGCCCTGGGCCTTTCCGCCCAGACATATACCGGAGGCGTGAGGGGCACGGTCGTCAGCCGCTCCGACCGGCAACCGGTCACCGACGCGGTCCTCGTGCTGTACCAGGGTACGGCCGAGGTGGCGAAGGTGCAATCGGGCCCGGACGGCCGGTTCCTCATCGAAGACTTGGACAACGGCGTCTATGACCTGGTCATCCAGGCCCCCGACTTCCTGGAGACGCGCGTCAACGTCACGGTCAACGACGGGTATGTCAAGAACATGTTCAACCTCTCCCTGACCCGGGGCACCGTGGTCAGCGAGGTTGACGCGGACAACCTCGTCGAGTTCGACATGGACGATACCGGTTACAGCGACGCCCCGACCGTCCTGTTCGGCCAGAACGACGTTTTCAACGACCTGGCGAGCTTTAACTTCAGCTCGGTCCGCTACCGGGTGAGGGGCTATTCCTCCGAATCCCAGGACGTGTACCTGGCCGGCGTGAAGATGAACGACGCCATTACCGGCTATTCTCCGTTCTCGCTGTGGAGCGGCCTCAACGAGGCCACCCGCACCAAGTACACCGTGAACGGCGCGGAGATTTCGGACTACGGTATCGGCGGCTATAACGGCCTGACCAACATCCCGGTCAACGCCCTGTCCGTCCGCAAGGGATGGCGGGGGAGCGTGCTCACCAACAGCCAGCTGTATCGGCTGCGCCTGATGATGACCTACGCCTCCGGTCCCCGGGACGACGGCTGGTCCTACGCGTTCAACGTCTCCGCCCGCCTGGGCGGAAACGACTGGGTGAAGGGTGTCTACTACCGCTCGTTCGCCTACTATGCCGCCGTCGAGAAGCAGTTCAACGACGCGCACAAGCTGGGAGCCGTCTTCATGGGCACCCCCGGCCAGCGCGGCGTGGCGAACTCTTCCACGCAGGAGGTCTATGACCTCATCGGCGACAACATGTACAACTCCAACTGGGGTTATCAGAACGGCAAGGTCCGCAACGCCCGCGTCCGCAAGACGCACGAGCCCATCGCCATCCTCAAGTACGACTTCACCCCGTCCCAGGATTTCCAGGCGGCGGCGACCGTGCTGTACCGCTTCGGCAAGAACGGCTACACGGCTCTCGACTGGTACGACACCCAGGACCCGCGTCCGGACTACTACCGGAACCTGCCCAGCTACTACCTGATGGAGGATGACGACTACAACCGTCAGAACGCGATGAAGGCCGCCTGGGCGGCCGAAGTATGGCAGCAGGACATCCCGGAATATGCCCATATCAACTGGGGCCGCCTGTATGCCGTGAACAAGCTCAACATCGAGGACGGCGAGCGCCGCTCCAAGTATGTGGTGCAGGAGCGCCGGACGGATCAGCGGGACCTCAACTTCGCCACGAACTTCAAGTGGCGTCCGTTCCGTGTCTTCACCCTGACCGGCGGTTTCGACGCGAAGGTCAACCGGACGGAATACTACCAGAAGCTGGACGATCTCCTCGGCGGTGACTACTTCTATAATGTGGACTCCTTCGCGGAGCGCGACTACGCCGCTTATCCGTATATGACCCAGAACGACCTGGCGTACTATATGGCCAACGGCAAGGCGCAGAAGATCCGCGTCGGCGACAAGTACGGCTACGACTACTACGCGAACGTCCGCAAGTGGAACGGCTGGCTCTCGGGCAAGCTGAACGTCGGATCCTTCGAGATGGCTGTCGGCGGCAAGGTCGGCCAGACCTCCTTCTGGCGTTACGGCCTGAACCGGAAGGGCCTCTTCCCGGGTGTCAATGACGACGGCACTCCGTTCGTCATCGACGGCGTGGAGGTGACCACCTACGACGAGAACAAGGAGCCCGTAACCTCCTACGGCAAGTCCAAGGTGATGCAGTTCCTGACCTACGCCGCCAAGGTGAACCTGAACTACGTCCTTCCCGGCGGCCATCGGTTCTATGCCGATGCGGGCTACTTCAATGACGCCCCGAACTTCAACCAGGCCTTCATGTCGCCGCGCACGCGCAATTCCCTTGCGCCGGGCCTGACGACCACGAAGACGCTCACGGGCGACATCAACTACCAGGTGTCCTCCAACGGATACAACTTCCGGATCACGGGCTACTACACCGACATCATGGACCAGAGCAAGGTGATGAGCTTCTATGACGACGGTCAGAACTCCTTCACCAACTTCGCCCTGACCGGCATCGACGAGCGGCACGTGGGTATGGAAATGGGCTTCAAGATCCCCACCGACTTCCCGAACCTCGCCCTCCAGGGCGTCATCGGCTACGGCGAGTTCTACTACACTTCCAACCCGAAGATGTACCAGGTGGTGGACAACAACGCCAAGATCGTGGATAACCTGTACGACGTGGTGGTCCCGTACTGGAAGAGCCATCCGATGCCCGACGGCAAGGTGGTCCGGCACTATGTCGAGTCCACCCCGCAGCTGGCGGTGAGCATGGGCCTTACCTGGAACTACGATTACTGGTTCGTGGATGCCGACATCGACTATTTCGGCCATTCCTACCTGTCGATGAATCCGCTCACCCGTACGGACTGGGTGACCGCGGGTCCCGACCGCATCGTCACGCCCGTGGAGGTCGACTACATGGCCCGGCAGGAGAAATTCAACCCGGCCTGGCTGCTGAACTTCTCCGTGGGCAAGTCCTGGTACATCCAGCGGACGTATCAGCTGGGCGTCTCCCTGAACGCGAAGAACCTGCTGAACAACACCTGGGTGAAGACCGGAGGTTATGAGGCCACCCGCATCGTGGAATCGACGACGACCAAGGAGCGTTTCTACCGCTTCGACTCGAAGTACTTCTACATGAGCGGATTCAATTACATGTTGAACATCTATTTCCGTTTCTAGGCCATGAAAAAGACATTTGTTATCCTTGCTTCGGCCCTGTTGGCCCTCGCTTCCTGCGAGGAATGGGAGCCGGTGTTCACGGGGACTTACGACGACGTCTATATGTATGAGCCCCAGGAACTGGAAGTGACGGCCACGATCGCCGAGCTCAAGGCGCTTTACGCGACGCACGGCGTCCTCAAGATCGAGGACGACGACATGGTGATCTCCGGAAAGGTGATTTCCGACGACCATTCAGGAAATATCTACCGGGAACTGTACATCCAGGACGAGACCGGCGTCATCAGCGTGAAGCTCGGCCTTACCTCCCTGTACTGCGACTACAAGCTGGGCCAGACCATCTACGTCAAGTGCGGCGGCCTTACCATCGGCCAGTACAACGGTATGCCGCAGCTGGGCGTGGAGGACCCCACCGGTGAATACGAGACTTCCTATCTGGACAACCGTTACATGATCGACGCGCACGTGATCCGGGGCGCCTGGGGCGATCCGGTCCCGCCGCTCAACATCACCGAAGCCGAACTGCAGGCCGCCCTCAACGAGGGCTACACGAACAAGCTCTGGGGTCAGTTGGTGACGGTTTCCGATCTCCAGTACGGCGCCAAGGGCAGCTATGCCTCCGACAAGTTCAAGCGGATCTTCATCCTGCTGTACGTGGATCCTTACAAGGACAAGAAAGCGTCCACCAACCGCGTGTTCTGCTCCTCCGAGACTTACGGCGTGACCACCTGGGCCATGTCCAAGAATAAGTTCATTGAGTACCTGGACGCTGGCTGTTTCGACCGGTGCGGAACCTCGGACAAGGGAATGGACGACGTGTTCGATGAAATCACCGGCTACACGGTGAAGGAGAGCATCCGCGCGAACGCATCGGCGGTGACGACCAGTCACTATTTCCATCTGCCGCAGGGCCTTCCGGTCCAGATCCGCACCAGCGGCTATGCCAAGTTCGCCGACAAGGAAATCGACCCGGCCATCATCGGAGATCCGAACGCCCAGGACGGCGCGCTCATCTCTGCGACCGGCATCATCACCGTGTACAACGGCGCGGCGCAGCTGGCGCTGGTGGACGAAAACAGCGTCAAGATCCAAAAGTAAACCGAAAGCATGAAGAAGATTGGACTCTTATTGATAATGGCATTGACAGTGACAGCCTGCGGTTCCAAGGCGGGCAAGATTTTCGAGGAGAAGTGGAACACCCCTTACGGGACAGCGCCGTTCAGCAAGATTACGGAGGCGGACTACCTGCCCGCCATCAAGGCCGGCATTGAGGCCCAGAAGGCCGAAATCCGCGCGATCGTAGACAATCCGGACGCTCCTTGCTTCGCGAATACGATTGCGCCCTACGAGCTCTCCGGCGACCTCCTGTCGAAGGTGGTGGGCGTGTTCTTCAACATCGCCGAGTCGGATTCCACCCCGGCGATCCAGCAGATCGAGGAGGAAGTGACCCCGCTCATCACGGCGGCTGACGACGAGATTTTCATGGACGAAGGTTTCTTCGCCCGCGTGAAGGCCGTGTATGAGAACATGGACGGTCTCGACCGCGAGCAGCAGATGGTGACGAAGAAGATCTACGACCGGTTCGTCCGCAACGGCGTCGGCCTCGATGCCGCAGGAAAGGCCCGTTTCGCGGAGATCAACAGCCGCCTCGCCGTCCTGAGCCAGAAGTTCGGCCAGAACCTCCTGGCGGAGAACAACGCCTTCCGTGACGCCATCGGCGTAACCGTGTCCGAGTATCCGGACTTCATGACCACCTGCGAGGACCGCGCCCTGCGCGAGAAGGCGTTCAAGGCCTACTCCAACCGCTGCAACAACGGCGACGAGCATGACAACAACGCCATCGTCCTGGAGATCATGAAGCTCCGTACCGAGAAGGCCAACCTGCTGGGTTACAAGAATTCCGCCGAGTATCTCCTCGCCGACAAGATGGCCGGCGACCCGGAGACGGTCGATGCGTTCCTGAAGCCCATCATGGACGCCTCGATGCGGAAGGCCCGCGAGGAGATCGCCGACATGGAGGCCGTTGCCGGGCACGAGATCGAGCCTTGGGACTGGTTCTACTACGCGGAGAAAGTCCGCGCCCTCAAGTATGACCTGGACGAATCCGTGACCAAGCCCTACTTCTCGGCCGACAGCGTCTCCAAGGGCGTTTTCTACGCCGCGGAGAAGGTCTATGGCGTCCATATCGAGCCCGCGCCCGAGGTGGAGGTCTATAACCCCGTGGTGAAGGCCTACAAGATCACGGACGCCGACGGCTCGCTCCTCGGCATCTTCTACCAGGACTGGTACTCCCGCGACACCAAGCGCGGCGGCGCCTGGATGAACAACTTCCGGGAGCAGTATGTCCAGGACGGCGTGGACATCCGTCCCGTCATCGTCAACGTCTGCAACTTCCCGCCGGCCACGGAGGAGGTTCCGTCGATGCTTTCCATCGACAATGTCCAGACCGCGTTCCACGAGTTCGGCCATGCCCTGCACGGCTTCCTGACCAAGTGCCGCTACCAGACCGTTTCCGGCACCGCCGTCACCCGCGACTTCGTGGAGATGTTCTCCCAGTTCAACGAGAACTTCGCCTTCGAGCCGGAGATCCTGGCTGTCTATGCCCATGATTACCGCACTGGCGAGCCCATTCCGGCCGCCCTCGTGGAGAAGATCGGAAATTCCCTGAAATTCAACCAGGGCTTCACCACGGGCGAGCTCTGCGCGGCTTCCATCCTGGACATGAAGTGGCACGAACTCACGCTGGACGACCTCGCCAACTTTACGGGCGCCCAGTCCATCCGCGACTTCGAGACGAAGGTGTGCGGCGAGATGGGCCTCATCGACGAGATCATCCCGCGCTACCGCACGACCTACTTCAACCACATCTTCAACAGCGGCTACAGCGCCGGCTATTACAGCTATCTGTGGTCCGAGGTCCTGGATGTGGACGCCTGGGAGAAGTTCAAGGAAGACGGCGTTTTCAACCCCGCCACGGCGAAGGCCTTCCGCAAGACCTTCCTCGAGCGCGGCGGCTCCGAAGAGCCCATGACGCTCTTCCGCCAGTTCCGGGGCGCTGACCCCGATCCTGCCGCCCTCCTCCGCTCCCGCGGTCTGGAGTAACGGACTGAGAATCAACCCCATAAACGTTCACGGGTGCACCGCCAGGTGCACCCGTGAATCGTTAAGACTATGAGAATCAGCTATTTGACGTAACTGGTCAGCAACTTCATGCCGCCTTCGGCGGGGGTGAAGGTGACGCCGACGGAGGAGGCGGGGATGAGAACCGTCTCGCCCTGGCGGAGGTCGATGCTGTGGCCCTTGGTCGGACCGCGGCGGCCTTCTTCGTCGAAGACGGGCTCGGCGTCCGTGAGGGATCCGCTGCCGGAAAGGCACATGACCACGAGGAAGGAGTCAATGTCCGAGAGGTCCTTGCAGACCGTCTTGTCCAGGTCGTAGATGCTGGTGGTGAAGTATTTGCAGCTGACTACTTCGTTCTCACCGTCCTTGACGGGCGTGTAGGGGACCCGGTATTCCGGATAGACCTTGAAGTCGATGGCTTCCTTGGCGAGCTCCGTATGGAGCTGGCGCGGCTTGCCGTCCAGGCCCAGGCGTCCGTAGTCGAAGATGCGGTAGGTGAGGTCGGAAGTCTGCTGGATCTCGGCGATGAAACAGCCGCTGCAGATGGCGTGGATACGGCCCGCCGGCAGGAAGAACACGTCGCCGGGCTGCACGTCGTGCCGGGCGAGGACCTCGGTAATGGAACCATCGGCCACGCGCCGCTCATACTCTTCCGGAGTGATTTCTTCCTTCAGGCCCGAATAGAGACAGGCTCCGGGATCGGCCGCCACGACATACCACATTTCGGTCTTGCCGTTGCGCTGGTCGTGCTTCCGCCGCGCCATCGCGTCATCCGGATGCACCTGGATGGACAGGTCGTTGCAGGCGTCGATGAACTTGATCAGCAGGGGAAACTCGTCGCCGTTCTCGGCATACACATGCTCTCCCACGAGCCGGCCCTTATACTCCTTCACGAGCTCCGTAATCGTCCGCCCGCGCAACGCTCCGTTCGCAACGGCCGTCTGATGCTCCGGCACCCCGGACAGCTCCCAGCTCTCGCCGATATGTTCAATGTCAGTCGTTATTCCCTTGTATGAGGCAATCTTCTCTCCGCCCCATACCATCGTCCTCAAAAAAGGTTCAAATTTAAGTGGATACATTTTAAGTTCAAGCATCTAATTGCGCCAGCGCGAAATCATACGCGCCGACAGATATAGCCTTCGAAGCACCGATCTTGGAGATCATCACGCCGATGCGCTTCTGAGGGTCGTAGGTGACGGTCCGGTTGGAACCGTAGACCTGAAGCTCGCGGGCGCTGCCCTTGGCGAAGGCGGCGAATTCGGCCTCGTCGTCCAGGTTGTACACCTTCATCTGGACCTTGGCCAGGGTGTCGCCGGACAGGGTGCGGACCGTACCGCGGAGGGCTTCCAGCAGGCTGGGCATGAAGTATTTCTTGGACGCGGTGATGCCGCCGCCGATGACGATGAGGCCGTCCATGAGCTGCGCGGCCAGGGCCATCGCGTTGCCCGCCACGGTGCCCATCTCGGAGAAGGCGGCAAGAGCGGCTTCCTGGTTGCCGGGACGGTTGCCCTCGGCGATGTCGAAGATGTCCTTCGGCGTCAGATACGGGTCGCTGTCGCCGGACCGCTCCCAATAGACACGCTTGACGGCCCGGATGGCCACGCCGTCCTCCACGATGACATCGTGGATCCGGCTGTGCGGCAGGCAGTAAGTCTCCACGCAGGAGTTGTCGCCGCGGTTCAGCTGCCCGTTGATGACGCAGCCGATGCCGAAGCCCGTACCGAAGGTATAGCCGATGAGATTGTGGTAGCGCTTGGCGCTGCCGAGGGCCGCCAGTTTCTCATTGACCTCCGGCAGAACGCCGCCCAGGGCCTCGCCGAAGGCGTACAGGTCGCCGTCGTTGTTGATGAATACGGGAATGCCGAACCGATCCTGGAGGAACGGGCCCAGCGCCACGCCGTCGCGGAAGGACGGGAAATTGGGCAGGTAACCGCCGATGATGCCGTTCGGATAGTCGGCCGGTCCCGGGAAGGCGAAGCTGATGGCGACCGGCTTCTCCGCCAGGGTGTTCATCACGGATTCGAACCCGAGGACCATCGTCTTCAGGCACAGGTCCAGGTCATTGGCGTTGGACGGAAGGGTGATGGGCGCGCCCACGTACTCTTCGCCCCGCATGGCGCCGAACACCATGTTGGTGCCGCCCGCGTCCAGGGTGAGTACGATTCTGGAGTCGTTGGAGTAGTTTCCCATATGACAGTTTATTAAGATTTCTCGACTTCGCTCGAAATGACAGGGGATTATTTCCCCATCGTAAATTCCAAGGTTCCGCCCTTCACGATGTCCTTGTACTCGATGTAGGGGAGATCGTAGGGCTGGCCGTTGAGCTTGACGCCGCGGATGTAGCGGTTTTCGTCGGAGAGGCCTTCCGCGGTGATGGTGAAGTCGCCGCCGGCGACCTTCACGACGGCTTTCTCCAGGTTCGGAGCGCCGAACCAGTAGCGCGGGCACGCCGGCTCCACCTGATAGAAGCCGAAGCTGGAAAGCACGTACCAGGCGCTCATCTGGCCCACGTCCTCGTTGCCGGAGAGGCCTTCCACGTCGTTGAAATACATTTCCTTATAGACCTGACGGAGACGGTCGGCCGCCTTGTCGGGCTCGCCGAGCATCGAGTACAGGTAGATGGTGTGGTGTCCCGGTTCGTTGCCGTGGGCATACTGGCCGATGAGGCCGGAGATGTCGGCGGAAGCGTTCTCGCCTTCCACGTGGTCCGGGGCCTCGAACAGGCCGTCCAGCTTGGCGACCGTGGCTTCGCGGGAGCCGAACAGCTCCACGAGACCGTCGACATCCTGCGGGACGAGCCAGATATACTGCCAGGCCGTACCCTCGGTGTATTCGGAGACTCTGTGGTTGGAGTAGATCGGGTCGAAGGGCTCGGTGAAGCAGCCATCGACCTTGCGGCCGCGCATGAACTGCAGGTCCGGATCCCAGAAGTGGCGGTAGGAGTGGCTGCGCTCGCGGTATTCGGCGGCAGTGGCCTCGTCGCCCAGGAAGGCGGCGGCATTGGCCAGGGCACCGTCGGCCACGGCATATTCCATGTCGACGGCGACGGACTCGTCATACAGGTCGGCGGGGATGTAGCCGTATTGCATCCGGAAGTCCTGACCGCGGTCGGGCATGGTGGCGGTCTTGGTCATCGCGGTGATCATCTGCTCCTTGGTGAGACCGCCCTGGAAGCCCTTGACGATGTTGTCGGCGAAGGCGATCAGGCCCGGATTTCCGACCATGCAGTCGGTCTCGCAGCCCATCAGGTGCCAGACCGGCAGGTCGCCCTGCTGTTCGTAGATGTGGTAGAAGGTGGCCGTGATGTCGTTGCAGCGGTCCGCGTGGAGGATCGTCATCAGCGGCATCTGGGCGCGGTAGGTGTCCCACAGGGAGAAGGTGGTGTAGTTCTGGAAGTTGCCCGTGCGGACAACGTCATCAGAACCGCGATATTGGCCGTCTACATCGTTGAAGACGGACGGGGCGATCATCGTGTGGTAGAGGGCGGTGTAGAAGACGGTCTTGGTGTCGGGGTCGCCGCAGGTGACATCGACCTTGCTCAGTTCCTTGTTCCAGGCGGCGCGGGCATCGGCCTTCACGGCCTCGAAGTCCCAGCCGGGCAGTTCCGCGGCCATGTTGGCCTTGGCACCGTCGATGGAAACGGGGGAGAGGGCGACCTTCATGAGCACCTGGTCGCCTTCCTGGGTCTTGCCCAGGGAATAATGGCCGTACAAGGGCTTGCGCCGGGGATTCTCGTTGGCGGGATTCTCGACGACGGTGAAGTCCTCCGCCGGACGGGAGAACTCGGCCCAGAAGAAAATCTTCTGGTTGTCCGCCCAGCCGCTGGAGAAGCGGTAGCCGCCGAGGGCAGTCACTTGTCCGTTCTCGTCTTTCACGACCTCGAAGCCGGCGTCCGTAACGCTGTCCCAGCAACCGCCGTTCTCCAGGTCGAAGACCAGGTAAGCCTCTTCGGAAGCCGGGAAGGTATAGCGGTGGAAACCTACGCGGGCGGTGGCGGTGAGTTCGGCGACGATATTGTAGCGTTCCAGCGGGACGCTGTAATAGCCGGGTTCGACGATTTCCTTCGTGCGGTCAGCATAGGACCAAGCGCCGACGCCGGGCTGGTCTTCGGACCCGCGGCCAGGCGTCGTGCGTTCGATGGTCGGCATGACCGTGACGTCGAACAGGTCGCCGATGCCGGTGCCGCTGAGGTGCGTGTGGCTGAAGCCGATGACGGTCCGGTCGCTGTCATGGTAGCCGGAGCACCAGTCCCAGTCCTCCGGGATGCTGGTCGGGCCCAGCTGCACGAAGCCGAAAGGCACGTTCGCACCCACGAACACGTGGCCGTGCCCGCCGGAGCCGATCTTCGGATTCACGAAGGAGGCGTAGTCTCCGGTGGCGGGTTTGGCGCAGCAGACAGCCAGGAAAGCGGTCGTCGCGGCGAAGAAAAGGGTATGGAGTTTCATGTCGATGCGGTTTATCGTGTAAATTTACGAAGAATCGGCTGGCTTTGCAAGGGCCGATGCTTGTAGTACGATGAGCGATTACAGGATGTTCGTACGTTTCGTAAACTCGACGATTTCGGGGATGTAGCCGAAGGCGAGGCCGGTGACGGTGTCGGCGCAGCCGTAGTAGACGGCGATGCGGCCGGTCTCCGGGTCGTGCAGGGCGGCGCAGGGGAAGGTGACGTTGGGAACGTCTCCGGTCAGTTCATAGATTTCGCGCGGGCTGATGAGATACTGGCCGCTGCG
>JAEEGJ010018549.1_pt1 | contig 15511 bp, 11 predicted proteins | sample 8958761 | NCBI WGS metagenome assembly JAEEGJ01 (sample SAMN16246546, study PRJNA631951) | gut metagenome | biome: gut microbiome; feature: rumen; material: RS-attached | host: Bos | place: Iran: Karaj | collected 2018-10 | reverse complement strand
TGGACGCAAGACCCGCTCTTGTGTTTTCTGTCCTTACACAATGGTAAGGGACAACCGCACCCGCCACTCTGTCGGAAACATTCAGGCAGTTATGGACGGCGACCTTGATGATTTTATGAACGCTTACCTTGTTGCTAAATGGAAGGGCCTTCCTATGGACGGCTCGGGGGACGATGACGAAGAGGTTTAGTTCATTAATCCTGACAATGCTTCTCTGTGGCGGCGGCCTGCTTTTTCCGCTCTTTTGCGAGAACGGTAAATGGGTTATTGCCGCTCAGAAATTTGTTCCCGACCTGTCAATTGCTTCAGACGTTGTAAATGATAAAACCGCAGAGCTTATACCGGCAGATATCCTTGAAAAAATCGGTTATTCGGCAATGAGAAATGTATATCCGGATGAAAGATTTGAAAGAACAAAGTATAAGCTCAGAACAGAACGTCAATCTCTTTTTCTTCAGCTTTCGGCAGAATACAAAAAACGCGATGCACTTGTTCTCAGTAATTATTCAGATATGAAGCTCAAATCTGCCATCAAGGAATCTGAAAAGAAAATAAAAGATATCCAGAAAAAAATTGATGCCAATCTGGCAGAGCAAAAAAAAGCCTCGGATGAAAATGAAAAACAGATGGCTCAGGTTGATCAGGCTCTTAAAAGCATGAATGAAAAAGAGTCGGAGTTTGACCGCTATAAGAATCTCTTTCGAAGAATGTTCGTACATGATGAAAGTATCATACAGCAGGAACAGATCAGCTTTTATAAAGATGATTATACTTCTTTATTTTCCTTTTCAGATCAGTTGAAGGAACTAAGTGTAACAGATCCTCTTTGTGAAAAGGCAGTTGTTAATGCCGGCATTAACACTTTGATTACAGGCCGCTTTTCAAAATACGGAGAATACATTTCTGTTTATGTAGATCTATATTCTTTCCCTGGTGCAAAAAGAATTGGTTCGGTAGCTGAGGTAGGTTCTGTAAATGATCTTGAACTTATTAATACAAGTATCGTAATGCAGATAATTCCGATTCTTGTAAACTCACTTCCTGTTCAGCTGGAAATAGCAATTTCACCGGAAGAAGCAGAAGCAAAGACTATGGTCTTTATTGATAACGTACTGCAGAAGCTTGAAAATGGGAAAATCATTGTTGATTCAGGAATCAATACAATACAGTTTGTTTCAGAAGGTTATAAAAGTGCCACAACTACTTATAACTTTGAAAGTAATAAAAAATATAAAATAGAAGTTAATTTTGAAAAACCAAAAACAGGCTATATACAGGTAGGTTTAAGAAAGCCGCTTGAAGGTAATCTCCTGATGAACGGAGAAAGAGCAATTGATATTGATGGAAAAAAATCTCAGATATCAATTAACGGTAATGCAATCCTTGGTGAGTTTATTTCTGAAAATGGAGATACAGCTTTCTTTTATATTCCGGAAAAAATGGTTTACGATGGAAACTATGTTACTATTAAACCAAAACCAATGGACCGAATGGCCTATATAGATAAGCGAAGAAAAATCATGTATGGAACTTACAGTGTTTTTATTCTGTCGCTGATTCCAACTTTTTATGCTTACGGCAATTATCAGAACTACGTAAATCTTTATAAGAATTATCAGGTAGATACTAAGACGGCAAGAAACTGGCAGAATGCAACAAATGTTACCCGCTTTATTTCTATTGGCTGTGGAGTGCTCTGGGGCTATGAACTTGTGCGCTATCTGATTGCCGCAAACTCTGTTCTTCCACAGAATGCAAGAGACGGCGATGATGCCTTATTTGAATTTGTTGATCCGCAGACATTAAATGAAAAGGCAGCAGAAGAGGAAAATGCAAAATCAGAAAATAATATAGAAAATACAACAGAAGAAAAAAATGGAGATATAAATAATGAAGCAATCATTCGGTGAAAAATTAAAGGCCCTTTTTTCTAAGGGAAGCTCAATTAATGATGATTTTTTTGATGAGCTTACAGACATGCTGGTAGAAGGTGATATCGGAGCTAAAACAGCATTTGAAATTGTCGACGAATTACAGACAGTATGCAATAAAGAAAAAATCCGTGAACAGGAAGGAATTATCGCAAAGCTGCGCGAGCTGCTTCTTGCAGAGGTAAAGTCTCTTTCTCTTAAGCCAGAAGAAGGTAAAGAGAATGTGTGGATGATGCTGGGAGTAAACGGAGTCGGTAAGACAACTACAGCGGCAAAGCTTGCAAAGTACTTTAAGGGACAGGGTACAGAAAACATCGTACTTGCCAGTGCAGATACCTTCCGTGCGGCCGCTATTGAACAGCTTGCTTTACATGGAGAGAGACTGGGCGTTCGTGTTGTAAGTCATCAGCATGGTTCAGATCCTTCTGCTGTTGTTTATGATGCGGCGGATGCTTTGCGTGCAGCTGGTCCTGGTATTGTAATTGCAGATACTGCTGGTCGTCTGCACAATAAGGAAAACCTTGTTCGTGAGCTTCAGAAAATTGACCGTACCTGTTCCCTAAAGGCAGATGAAGGCTGTTATAAAAAGATTCTTGTGATTGATGCAACCACCGGTCAGAATGCCCTGCGCCAGGCTGAAGTTTTTAATGAAGCCGTAAAGATTGACGCAATCATCATGACAAAATATGATTCAACAGCAAAGGGCGGAGTAGCCGTTTCCATTGGCCGTGAGCTTGGACTTCCTGTTGCCTTTGTATGTACTGGCGAAGGTTATGACAATATAGAAAGTTTTAATGCGGAATCATACATTAATGACTTCCTTTCCTTTTAGAAAATTAATAACAGGATTAACTGAATGAAAAAAACTGTTATACAAAAATTAAAAGCTTTTCTCATAATCGTTTTAGTTTTCTGTATGACAGATTTTATTTTGTCTTGTAAGAAAAAAAATCAGACAGAAGCAATTGAAGCCCCGCAGGAAATTGCTGAAGATAAAAATGATGAAGAAACTTTTTACAGCCCTGCAGAAGATGATGCTTCCTGGGTAGAAGCTCTGCTGGCTCGAGTAGAAGAAGAGCGCATTGCAGAAGAACTTGCTTCAATGGAAGAGTCTCTTTCTGAATATCAGCTGGAGGAAGAAGCTCAAAATGAAGAGGTGGCTTTTGAAGATCCAACCTCGGAAAATCAGCCGGAAGAAAATCCAGCTGAAGAAATCAGTCCGATAGAAAAATTCTTTGAAGAAGCAAAAGAGGGAAGAACTCTTACCGGTAAAAACAAGCAGATGTCTTTCTTTGAATTTGATAATGAAATCCTCTCTCCTCAGCAGACAGACAAGGGCCTTGTAGTTGTGCATTCAACAGATGGTAATATAAACAGAATCTTTTATGACCTGAACTATAAGATGGTTAAAAAGGAAGAGTGGAGTATTAAGTCTGCTGCAGACGCAAAGCTGCTAAAAACCGAAGACTTTATTTATTCGACAGAATCAAATAAGGTGATTCAAAAAGATATAAGTACTACTTCCGACTTTGAAACGATTTTGTATAATGATAATTCCTCTCCGGTCTCTGCAAAAAAATATGCTCTTGCGGATGAAAAGAAATATATAGTCATGGAAAGAAAATGGGACTATGACGATAAAAATCAGCTTATAACGGATGATAAAAAAGAATATCTTTATAAGAATAATGACTACAAAAATACAGCCGAAGTTTTATCAAAACGCTATGAGTATATTTACTATGATCTTGCAGAACTTGAAGAAGGCGAGGAAAGTGAGAATAGTGAGGACGGAAAAAATGAAATTCCTCCTGATTCAAAATATTATGAAAACAATGTATTAAAAATGCAGAATAAATATACTGCCGAAAAAGGCTCCTGGTATACCTGGATTTATTTTGATGATATTTTTTCTGTTAAGACTTATTATGAAAAAGAAGTCCGGGTTTATGATGAATATTATAATGCAGGAAAGCTAATGAGGAAAAAGGTTTATGATAAGATGGATTAGTACTGTTTCCCGCCGCTTTGCCCGCGTAGACAGGAAGGGACGTTCTGCGGTTACTTCAAGACTTGCAACTCTCGGTATCTGCTTTGGTGTTATGACCCTCGTTGTCGTTATGAGTGTAATGAACGGCTTTCAGATGAGCTTTATTGATGCAATTCTGGAGGTGTCGTCTTATCATTTGAGAGCTACGGACGTGGCTGCAGACCAGGAAGCAGAGCTGCTTGCGGTCTGCCAGGCAAATAAAAATATCCTTGCCTGTCAGCCTTTTTATGAGGCCCAGGCTTTAATGACTGGTGATAAGGGTGGTGCCCTGGCCGTAAATCTTCGTGCCGCAGACGAGTCAATTTATTATGAGGACCCGGGCTTTCAGAAAGAATTAAGAATGCTTTCGGGTGATTTTGATTTTTCCCAGCCTGACACAATAATTCTTGGATCAACCCTTGCAAGAAATCTTGGAGTAAGGGTTGGCAGCCAGGTAAACCTTCTGCTTATGAGCGGCGGCAGCGACGTTGACCTTTTTTCTTCTGACAGAATCTTTACTGTTGCTGGAATTTTTACGACAGGCTACGGAGAAATTAATTCTTCTTATGCTTTTACAGGCCTGGAGTCTGCAGAAAAATATTTCGGCTCATCAGCTAAAAAAATCTGGGGAATCAAGCTTAAAAAATATGATGATGATTTGAAGGCAATCAACTCACTCAAAAAGACCCTGGGGTGGTTGAGTAGCCCGGAGGGCGAATCGAAACCACAGCTTGTATCCTGGAGAAGCTTTAACCGTACCTTCTTTGGCGCCCTCAGGATTGAAAAGAATATGCTGCTCCTTCTGGTGGCTTTGATTTTTGTAGTAGTTGCAATAAATATTTACAACGGAATGAGACGCCTTGTTTTTGAGCGCCGTACAGAAATTGCCGTGCTCTCTGCACTTGGTGCTCGTAAAAGTGGAATCAAAGCAATCTTTATTACCCGTGGTTTAATCATGGGTACTCTTGGGGCCCTGGTTGGCGTCATTCTTGGAATTATAATCAGCCTTAATACTGATGTAGTATTTACCCTTGCAGCCAGATTTATGTATGCCCTTCAGTATATTATTACTGCACTTACAAACAGGGCAAACCTTCAGTATGTGCAGGTTAATTCTTCTTATAATCTTTATGCTTCCATTCCGGCCAGAGTCTTCCCTGGCGAGGTTGTAGCAATCACACTGTTCGGAGTTTTTTCTCCTTTGATTGCATCCTGGGCAGCAAGCAGAAATGTTTTAAAAATGACAGTTTCGGAGGTGCTTCATAATGAGTAGTGCAAATATCCTGACTATAAAAGATCTGGAAAAGATTTACGAAACCGACAGTGAAAAACTTACAGTTCTCAAGGGGCTGAGTCTCTCTGTTGAAGAGGGCTCAAAGATTGCCATTGTAGGCGAGAGTGGCAGCGGTAAAAGTACCCTGCTTAATATCATTGCCGGAATAGACAATGTTACAAGCGGCTCTGTTATTGCCGGTACAAAGCAGACCGGCGAGTGGGATCTGGCAAATCTTAGTGAAGCAAAAATGGCAGAATACCGTTCTCATTTTATTGGCCTGATTTTTCAGTTTCATTATCTTCTTAAAGATTTTACTGCCCTGGAAAATGTTTATATGCCGGCCCTGATTGCGGGTATGCAGAAAAAAGAAGCAATGGCAAGGGCGGCCGCTTTGCTTTCTGATGTTGGAGTTGCAGACCGTGCGGATCATCTGCCATCGCAACTGTCCGGCGGTGAGCGCCAGAGAGTCGCTGCAGCCCGTGCCCTCATAAACGACCCGACCCTCATTTTAGCAGATGAGCCTACCGGAAACCTTGACCCGGCCAATGCTGCTAAAATAGGTCAGCTGCTTTTTTCTATGGCAGACAAATATAAAAAGACTCTTATTCTCGTTACCCACGATATGGGACTGGCTTCTAATGCAGACAAGCAGCTGCGCATTATAGAGGGAAAACTTAAATGAAAGAAAAGCGTGGCGGGGCCTTGGGCCGGTCTTTTGTCTGGTCTCTAAAATTTGCAGGCAGTCTCATCTTCCCAAAGGCAGAAAAAAAATCTATTGCCCGTAAAAGCCTTTTCGGTGCCGTCCTCTGTATTGGTCTCAGCCTGGTGCCACTCGTAGTCGTAACTTCAATAACAAACGGCATGATAGACGGAATGACCGAAAGAATTGTCGGCCTTTCTTCGTCTCACATCCAGGCCTACGTGGCTCCAAATATCAGCAAGGTGCAGTCGGCAGAAGCCTTCAAAAAATACGCGGCAGATGCCTGTTCTGTCCGCGGCGTTACAGGAGTGTATCCTGAGGTGGAAATTTCTGCCCTTGCCGCAGGAAAAAAAGGTCGCAGCGGAATAGAACTTCGTGCCCTTGAAACAGATATTTTTGTAAGAAATCAGTCCTTTGCAAAACTCTTCGAAGTCTGCCAGGGAGACCTCCAGGCCTTTATAAATCCGGATCAGAATGAAAAACGCCCGCCGGTAGTAATAGGTAAAAAAATGGCAGAAGATCTGGAGCTCGCTGCCGGCGATACCTTAAGAATCATTACTACCAGAACTGCCGGTGATAAAATCGTACCTAAGCTTTCCAGTTTCCGCATTGTTGCCGTAGTTTCTTCCGGCTATCAGGAGCTGGACCAGTTCTGGGTATTCATTCCGCTTGAAGCCGCTTACTCTTCGCTTTCTATGGAAAGTGCAACTTATAATGTTATGGTAGAAACTGCAGATGCCTTTTCTCCTGAGCTTGTTGCAATTCAGCGCCGCCTTTCAGACAGCTTTGGCCGCTATGCCAACGTTTACCGCTGGGATCAGATTCATACAGCCGAGTTTGAAAACTTTTCATCAACTAAGGTTATGCTGGTTTTTGTCATGATGCTGATTGTGCTGGTTGCTACAGTAAACATTTCTTCGGCAATCGTAATGCTGGTTATGGAGCGACAGAAGGAAATTGCAATTCTGAAGAGTATAGGTGCAACTCCGCGTGGAATCACAGCTTCCTTTCTGCTTGCAGCTCTGGCCTGCGGGGCGGGTGGTCTTGTGCTTGGACTTCCGGTTGGAATTGTACTTACTATTTTTTCAAATCAGATTGTAAATGGTCTTGAGCGCCTGGTAAATATTTTCAGCACTATGGGCGGGGGCGGGGAAGTTCACCTTATGGACCCGGCTTATTATTTAAGTGAAATTCCAGTTGAAATTCCTGTAAATCAGATTATCCTTATAGTAGTGGCAGTTTTACTGCTTTCGGTGCTGGTTTCGTATCTGCCTTCACGCAAGGCCGGTCGCGAAAAACCTCTTGATATTTTGAGAAAGAATTAGGATAATCGGTAGCCTATGAAATGCTGCAGTGTGTGCGGATGCACCTTTGATCAGATTGCAAAGTCTCAGAAAATCGGTTGCGCAGAGTGTTATTATACCTTTGCCGATGAGTTCCGTAAAACTCTGGAAAGCTACGGAATTCAGGGCGAATACAAGGGCTCTCTGCCAAAACGTCTTAAAGGCTACCGTTCACTGCTCGTAGACCGCATGACCATGCAGATTAAGCTGGAAGAAGCGGTTGCGGCCGAAGATTACGAAAAGGCTGCTTTATACAGAGACTATCTTAAGGTTTTGAATCATGGCACGGAAATCAAAGACGGACAGCAGTAAAGACAAGGCCGGAAACTCGGGCAAATCCAGCGGCACCGCCTCTTCCAGCGCCTGGTTCGCCGAGCCTGGTAAAAACGACGATGTAATCATTTCTACCCGGGCCCGCCTGGTACGTAATCTTGCAGATTTTCCATTTCCCGCAAAAATGAGCGCAGACGATAAAGACCGCGTTCAGGCTCTTGTTTATGATGCCTTTAGCGGAGCTGAAAACTGGCATTTTATTGATATGAGCCAGATTTCGGCCCCTGGACGTCAGATTTTAAGCGATAAAAACATAATAAAAGACAACTGTTCTGCTGTTGTAATCAATTATGGCGATGAAAGCACATCCTGCCTTGTAAATGAAAGCGACCATATTAAAATTTCAGCCTTTGTTTCGGGTCTGGATTGCGAAAAAGCCATGGAAAAAGTCTATAAAACCGACGAATTCCTGCAGAATAAGCTCCAGTTTGCCGCAAATATCGATTTTGGCTACCTCACTTCCTTTATAAAAGACTGCGGAACTGGTCTTAAGTTCACGGTAAGGCTTTTTATTCCTTCTATTGTACTTTCCGGTCAGTTTGAAGCAGTAGTTTCCATGGTTCGCGAGAAAAAACTTTCTATAAGGCCGGTTTTTAAAAGCGAACAGATAGCTGATTTTTCCAATTGTCTTTTTGATATTACAACAACAAGCTCTGCAGAAGGCACAGAATTAGACCAGATGGCGGTAATTCAGTCGATTGCAAGCGTTATTTTAAAAACAGAACGCAAGATTCGGGCTGAATTTGCCGATAATAATCCTACAGTAGTCTTGAATTTTTTCAAGCAGAGCTACGCAAGGGCAATGTATTCGCTGCTTCTTTCTTATGAGGAGGCTGTGAGTATAATTTCTGCGGTTAAGTGGGGACTGCAGCTTAAGCTCGTAAAGGGTATTTCTGAAAATGAACTGAACGGACTTTACTACCGTGTAAAGGACGGGCACTTGAAATACCTCTGCGACAATTTTGCCTTTACCTTTGAGGATGATGTAAAATCCAGCGAAGCCTTGCAGATAAAAAGACTCAGGACAATTGTAATTCAGCAGGCCTTTGAGGATATTGTTAATGAAAAACCTGTCTCCTAGAGCAAAAAAAATCTTGATGGTTCTGGCCCAGGATGAAGCCAGAAAAATCGGAAGCAACCAGCTTTTACCAGAGCATGTGCTTCTTGCAATTTTAAAATCAAAGGAAGGATTAGGATATTCAGCTATTGCAGAGCTTGGTCTTGATGCAGACAAACTGCAGCAGGCTGTGGAAACTTATTTCCGTGATGATATAAGTTCTCCGACTCTCGACTCAATTCCAAAGAGCCGCCGCTATCAGTTTATGATTGATATTGCAGACATTGAATCTGCAGCCCTTCATAATAACTATATTGGAACAGAACATCTTCTCTTAGCTGCCGTTCGCGACGAAGGCTCTGTAGCTGCAAAGTTTTTTGCAGATGAAGGCTACACAATCATGGACCTTCGTTTTACTGTAATGGAGCTTCAGGCAGACGGTGGTTCTTCTATCCGTCAGCAGAATGCAGAAAGCCTTGTTGATTCTGTTTTCCGTTCTCTCTTAAATGACGACGCAGGCGGCGGACTTTTCGGTGTCTTTGAAGAAAAGAAAGAAAAGAAGCAGCCTCACGATAAATCAAATAATGCTCAGAAACAGTCTTTCCTTGCGGAGTACAGCCGCGACCTTACAAAGCTGGCCCGTGAAAATAAGGATGATCCTGTTGTTGGCCGTGACAAAGAAATCCACCGCGTAATTCAGATTCTTTCACGCCGCACCAAAAATAATCCGGTACTTACTGGAGAACCTGGTGTTGGTAAAACTGCGATTGTAGAAGGACTTGCCCAGCACATTGCTTCAGGAAAAGTTCCGGAAGGTCTTTTGAACAAGCGCATTCTTTCACTAGACCTTGCCGCAATTGTTGCAGGTACCAAGTACCGCGGTGAGTTCGAAGAGCGTATGAAAAAGATGATGAAGGAGCTTCAGGAAAATAAAGACATTATTCTCTTTATTGATGAGCTTCATACAATCATTGGTGCCGGTGGACCGGAAGGAACAATGGATGCTTCAAACATTATGAAGCCGGCTCTTTCCCGCGGAGAAATCCAGATAATCGGTGCAACAACTACAAAAGAATATACCCGCCACATCGAAAAGGATCTGGCTCTTGAACGCCGCTTCCAGGTTGTTAAGGTAGAAGAGCCTGGCGACCAGGAAACAGAAGAGATTCTCAACGGAATCAAAACTAAATACGAAAACTATCACAGAGTTATTTATGATGATGCAGTAATTCCTGCAATCGTAAAACTCAGCCGCCGCTATATTCCTGAGAAGGTTTTGCCGGATAAAGCAATCGATATTCTTGATGAAGCAGGAGCTGCAAAAAAGATTCAGGAAGAGGCAAGACCTACAGAGCTTGCAGAACTTGAACAGAACATCAGCCAGCTGATTGAAGAAAAAACAGCCCTTGTAAAAAATCAGGATTATGAAAGTGCAGCTTTAGTACGCGACAAGGTAATTGACCTCAAGCGTCGCCTCAACGTTTACAGTGACTTATGGAAGAAAAACGGAGCTGGCGGAACAAAGCATGTAAGTGTTTCTGATGTTGAACGTATTATCAGTGAGATGACAGGTGTTCCAGTTGAGCGCCTTTCTTCTTCAGAAGCTGAACGAATTGTTCATATGGAAGATGAACTTCACAACACAGTAATCGGCCAGAACTCTGCTGTAAGTGTAATTTCTGGAGCTATCCGCCGTGCCCGCGCAGGTATTTCTTCTCCAAAACATCCGGTCGGTAGTTTTATATTCTTAGGACCTACAGGTGTCGGAAAAACTCAGCTTGCAAAGGCTCTGGCAAAATATCTTTTTGGCAGCGAAGATTCATTAATTCGAATTGATATGTCTGACTATATGGAAAAGCATACTGCCAGCCGCTTAGTTGGAGCGCCTCCGGGATACGTTGGTTACGAAGAGGGTGGTGTGCTTACAGAAAAGGTTCGTCGTCATCCATACTCAGTTGTATTGCTCGACGAAATTGAAAAGGCTCATCCGGATATTTTCAACCTGCTGCTTCAGCTTCTCGAAGAGGGTGAACTTTCTGATAACCTTGGTCACACCGTAAACTTCCGCAACACTGTCATCATCATGACAAGTAATGCAGGTGCCCGCCAGATTACAAACGAAGGCCGTGTTGGTTTTGGTACCCTCGATGGAGTTATGCCTTACGAAGAAATTAAGGCAGGGGCAATGAACGAGCTTAAGAAGCTTCTCAGCCCTGAACTTATAAACCGCATTGACGACGTAATTGTTTTCGATGCACTTTCAAAGAAAGAAGTTTCTAAGATTCTTGATATTCAGCTTGCTGAGCTTGGCGACCGCCTTGCTGAAAAAGGACTTACAATCAGCCTCAAGCCTAAAGCTAAAGAATATCTTATTGAGAACGGCTACAATCCTGCAATGGGAGCCCGCCCAATGAAGCGACTCCTTCGAAAGGAAATTGAAGATCCTCTTTCAATGGAACTTCTTTCAAATGCCGGAAAAGACTTTAACACTGTTACAATTGAGTGCAATGGTGGTAAAATAAAAGTGAAACTAGAAAAACTGGAGAAAGTTGAAAATGAAAAAAATATTTGTATTCCTTGCAATAAGTCTTATCTCTCTTAAGCTCTTTGCTCAAGTGTCACAGGTTCGCGTAGGTCTGCTCAACGGACCAACCTGCGTACCTGCAGCTTATCTGATGGAAAATAAGAAATCAATTTCCGCAGATGGAACTGATGCAGAACTTACTTATGAGAAGTTTGCAGACCCTCAGGCTCTGCTGCCTAAGATGATTAAAAAAGAAATCGACATCGGCTTTATGCCTGCCAATGTTGCAGCCAAGGTCTATAACGCCGGCAATAAATCAATCATCTGCTGTGCCGTTGTAGGACTTGGAAATCTTTCCCTTATTACTACAGACGAAAATATCCGCCGCTTTACAGACCTTAAAGGCAAAACAGTTTATGTAGCAGGACAGGGGGCAACTCCTGAATATATGTTCCGCTATCTTCTTAAAGAAAATAAAATGACCTGGTCTGGAGAAAAAGCAGACATCACAATGGATTTTTCAATTCCTACTGCCCAGATTGCAGCCCAGCTTATTTCAGGAAAAATCCAGTACGCTGTAGTTCCTGAGCCTTTCGCAACAATTGCAAAAATAAAATCAGATAAGGTTATTACAACCTTAGATTTCCAGAAGGAATATCTTGAGCTTACAGGTGAAAAAGAAATCTATCCGCTTTCTGTAATGGTTGTTCGCGCAGATTTTGCAAAAGAAAATCCTAAACTTATGGAAGCTCTTCTTGCAGACTATGATGCAGCCGTAAACTGGACAATCAATAACGCGGCCGAAGCCGGAGCTTTATGTGAAAAGCATAGCCTTGGTCTTGCAGCCGGCGTTGTTACAAAAGCGATTCCAGTTTCTAATTATACTTTTGTACCTGCTGCATCTGCAAAAAAATCTATTGAAAAGCTTTTAAAACTTTTCCTTGAAGGTGATAAAACTTCCATTGGTGGAAAGCTGCCGGATAAAGGATTTTATTATAAATAAGGAATGACAAGCAAGGAATGCCAAGAGAACGTATTTGTAAAATAATTTCTCCATTCTTCTTACTGCTTGTCTGGTATGCAGTGGCCGCTCTTATTGCGGCCCCGCTGATTCTTCCATATCCCCATACAGTTTTAATAAGGCTTTTTCAGCTGGCCCGCACCTGGCTCTTCTGGAAGGCCTTTGCTTTTACCTTTTTACGTGTAATCATTTCATTTTTGATTTCTCTGCTTGCAGGTTTTTTCCTGGGCCTGCTAGCCGCAGACTCAAAAGTTTTTGCAGCCTTTATTGAGTTTCCTCTTGAGTTGATAAGGGCAACTCCTGTAATTGCCGTAATTCTTCCGGCTCTCTTCTGGTTCACCTCGGGCGTGGTTCCAGTCTTCGTTGCAGTCCTAATGTGTCTTCCTCTTGTAATAACCGCCAGCCAGAAAGGCTTTTCCCATTCTCCTGAAAATATAGAAAAGTTATTTAAAGCTAACAGTCGCGGTTTTACGGGTTTACAGGCTTTTTTACATATCCGTCTGCCTGCCGCAGCTCCAGCTCTTGCTTCCGGTGCAGATTCTGCCTTTGGCCTTGCCTGGAAGGTAGTTGCTGCCGGTGAAGTCTTAAGTATTCCACGCCATGCAGCCGGTTCACTTATGCAGCTGGCACAGGTTCACCTTGAATCAGCTGATGTTTTAGCCGTTACAGGTGCACTTATAATATTTAGTTATTTATTGGAGAAAATAATGCACATATGGAAAAATAATACATAATGTGATAAATTTAATCAAAATTTAAATAAAAAGTTCATTCAAAAAATAAAATTATGAATTATTTAAAAAAAATCAGCCTTGGGCTTAGTTTCTTTATTTTTATTTTCCTCTTTGTCTTTTTAGTTTCCTGTGAAAATTCAATTAACTCATTCGATGATTCAAATAATATAAAAAATGGAACAGAAGAGACTGCAACAACGTCGCCTGCTGTCCGATATGCAAGTGTTTACGGAACTTTTTCTACTGGCGATGCACTTCCTTCTCAACTGGCTGCTTCAATTTCTTCAAGCAATAAAAATAATAAGTCACGTTCTGCAATTGCTCATCCTGATTCAGAACATAACAATTCCCATTATTATGTGATTGCAAGAGATGTAACAGAGGGTAAGGCTGACTCAGAGAGAGAAAGTCCTGTTAACGGACAGATAAATGATTCAAGAAGATATTCAGTTAGTGGATTAAAAATTGGCGTTACCTGGCAGATAGAAGTTGGAATTGAAGTCAAAAACGAGGGAGCGACTGAATGGCAGCCCTGCCTTTATGCCAAAACACAACCAAAGGCTTTTACAGAAGAAGACAATATACTTTCAGAAGATCTGATTTTACAGGCAGATCGCAGTGGAGAAGGTTCAATAGACCTTACAATGACGGTAGATAATAGTATAGATCATTTTATTGTTACTGTACCTGAAGATAAAGTTGCAGTCTGGCAGACTGCTTATGCTGCAGATGCAGATACAGGAAATCTGTGTGACGTAGACGGGACTACCGGTCATATTAAAATAAAGAATATTCCCGCCGGCATATATAACTTAGGCCTGGCATTTTATAAATCAAATGGCCTTATGGCATATTATACAGAACAAACTATTTGTGTAGTAAAAGGTATGCTTACCGAAACCTGGGTGAGTAACGGCACTGCTTTATTTCAGGGAAGCGGACTAAGTACAAGTTTTAATCTTACAGACTCTCTTATAAATAGCTATATAGACTCTGTTATTTATGTTGGCCAGAACTCTTATGCGACATCAATTGGTGTAACTGCAAGAAATTCAAATGAGGGCCGGGCTTATAGTCCTCTTGCCTCTGTGAACGAGGCAATAAAAAGAATTAGAAATGCAAATGTAAGACGCGATTATAAAATATTTGTATCAGGAAGTATTTCTGAAAATATAAAAATTGGAGGAGAGGGAGCTGATGTCCTGCCGGGAACTGCTGCGGCTTCAATTACAATCCAGGGCTTAAAAAATAATAATGCTGCAGATGTTTTAATGGCACCTCAATTATCAACAGCACCCTGCCTTTCTATACAGACAGACATACCTGTAATCTTAAAAAATATAAAAATTACAACATACAGCAATTCTTTACAAGGCGGAGGGCTCTATATTAAGACAGGTACAGATGCTCCTGGAGTAACTCTAGATTCCGGAGCCTTAATTGACGGCTGTATAATAAGGGGCACAGGTGCCAAGGGTGCCGGAATATGTCTTGATAGCGGAAAACTTACAATAAAAACAGGTGCAAAAATTTCCAATAACCATTTCCCGAACAGCAACGGATTTGGCGGTGGAATTTATATCAAGAGTGGAGCTGAGCTGATTTTAAGCGGAAGCTTTGACATCCCTTATGGAGGTTCAGTAACTCAAAATGATATTTATGTTGAAGCTGCGGAAAGTATAAAAATAAAAAATGCCATAAGTCCTCAAGCGGGAACAAGCGGGGCAATGGCAACAATTACTCCAGCACAAGATTTACAGCGAGGGGGCAGTATTGTTTCCCTTGCTTCAGATTCAAGCCTTTCTTCTATTACTCCTTATAAAGATTATTTTGCTTTAAGCAATAATGACTGGATAATAAAAGCAAACAGCGCAGGCAATGCCCTGGTTATTGATGCTCCGATTTATGTAGCGGGACAGATAACTCATCCTGTTACAGGCAATGCAGGAAAAGCCGCTGCTTACGGCGGTAACGGTACAAAGTCAGCTCCTTTTGATTCAATTGATAATGCCATTAGTGCAATTATAGCCTTGAATGCAGCGGAAAACTACACAATTTATGTAGATGGAGAAATAATCGGCCTACAGACAATCTCTAATTCACTTTCGAGTGACAACGCTTCTTCCCTCACGATTCAGGGGGCAAGCGGTAATACAAGTGATATTCTTAATCGCACAGGTCTAGGTTCAGGTTCCGGTTCTGTTTTGACAATCAATTCTCTTGTTCCTGTAACGATTAAGGATTTAAGGATTAAAGGTGGAAATACCACAGGTAACGGTGGCGGCATCAACATGATAAGCGGTTCAACCGTAACTCTTGAAAGCGGTGCTTTAATTGGTGGAACAAATGAAAGTGACCCGACAAGTGGAAGTGCCCCGGCAAACAGTGAAACAGCCTCTGCAAACTATGCAGATAAGGGTGGCGGAATTTATTCTGAAGGAAACCTTACTCTTAAAAACGGCTCTGCGGTAATTTATAATTATGGAACTGATGGTGGCGGAATTTGCTGTAATGGAGGTTCCCTTACAATCGAGGCCGGTGCAAAAGTCAATCTGAATGGTAC
>JAEEGJ010018548.1_pt1 | contig 15512 bp, 23 predicted proteins | sample 8958761 | NCBI WGS metagenome assembly JAEEGJ01 (sample SAMN16246546, study PRJNA631951) | gut metagenome | biome: gut microbiome; feature: rumen; material: RS-attached | host: Bos | place: Iran: Karaj | collected 2018-10 | reverse complement strand
CTTGGACTTGTCCTTGACATACTTCAGCAGTTCGGTCACGGCCGAATAGGCGTTGTCCACCCGCACGAGGGTGGCCTTCACCGGTTCCTTGGGCTCGAAGGTCTTGTCCACCAGGATGATGGACGCCTCGCTGGTGTAGACGTACTGCTCGTACTTGGGGTTGGCGAAGAAGCTCAGGGTGCCGGGCTTTCCATGCTCGATCTTGGCGAACTTCGTGATGACGGCGTTCTCGTCCCCGTCCACGGTCCCCTTGAGCACCTGCGCCAGCTGTTTTGCGGTGAATTCCATAGTGAGAGATTAAATCGTATGCAAAGATAACACTTTTCCGGGTTATCTGATGTACCGGTCGCGATCCTCCGGGGTGATCTTGCGGATGACGCGGCAGGGGTTGCCGGCCGCCAGGACGCCCTCGGGAATATCGTCGATGACGACGGACCCGGCGCCGATCACGGTACCCGCGCCGATGGTCACGCCCGGCATCACGCACACCATCCCGCCGATCCACACGTCATCGCCGATGGTGATGGGAAGCGAATACTCGAGCTGCTTGTTGCGGGGAGGTCCTTGTCCAGCGGATGGCCCGCCGTATAGAAGCCGCACTGCGGAGCCACGAACACGTTGTTCCCGAACGTGACCTTCGCCTCGTCCAGGATGACGCAGTAGGCGTTGATGAAGACATTGTCCCCCACTTCGATGTTCGACCCGTAGTCGCAGAAAAAGGGCTGATTGACAATGAAGTTCTTCCCGACCTTGCCGATGAGCTTGTTCAGGAGGTGGGTCCTTCCCTCCAGGTCCGTGACTTTCAATGCATTGTAATCCTGGCACAGCTGCTGTGACCGGAGCAGCTCGTCCAGGAGCTCCCCGTTCGAAGCGTCATACAGACGCCCGGACATCATTTCGTCGCGGATGCTCATGCGCTCAGGATTGCTTGGTCGGTGATCGTCTTTGACTCGCGGCGGCCGCTCTTGGCGAGGCGGATCATCGCCGCTGCGACCTCCTCCGTGGGCATCGGCGTCCACGAACGCATCAGGCCGATGGCATTGAGGGCCTTGAGCATCCCGACGCCTGCCTTCTCCCCGAACCGGTCGCTCCCTTTCCGGACGAGCGAGGGCGGCTGCAGGATGAAGCAGGCCGGGAAGTCGAGCTGCTTCACCGCCTCTTCCAGCTCGCCTTTCATCCGAGTGTAGAAGATCTTGGACTTCGGGGTGGCGCCGATGGAGGAGACGAGGGCGTAGGTCCCGATCCCGTTCTCCCGCGCGGCCTTCGCCGCCTCGTACTGGTAGGTATAATCGACCTTCCACTGGGCGTCTTGGCTGCCGGCGGCCTTGATGGTCGTCCCCAGGCATGAGAACAGGACGTCGCCCCGGAGCAGCTGTCGCCACTGTTCCGGATGGTCGAAATCGATGACATGGACCGTCAGTTTCGGGTTCTCGAAACCGAGGGGGCGCCGGACGAAAACAGACACGCTCTCGAAGGAATCGTCCTTCAAGAGCATGTCGACAAGGTCTTTCCCGACCGCGCCGGTCGCGCCGATGACAAGGGCTTTCATATTGGAAACGTTTCTTTCGGACAACCAAAGCTAAGCAATTATCCCCACATTTCCAACCGCGGCCCCGCCGCCCGGCGTCAGGACAGGACTTTGGACTCGGGGCGGAGGGGCGGGAGGATGGGCTGGGCGGCGCGGGCCGCCTCCTCCTTTTCGTCCTCCATCCGGTGGTATTCTTCGTCCAGCTTGCGCTGGCCTTCCTCCATGATGCTCAGGTAAGAGGACAGGTTCTGGCGGAAGCTCTCGTAGTTCCGGTCCCGCGCGGCGACGAAGTAGCTGATCGTCGTGCCGTCGTCACCGACGGACGCTTTCACCATCGCCAGGTCGTCGGACATCAGGTGCGCGGCCTCCCGGAGCAGGTCGACATCCCAGTCCGCGGGATCGAGGTTGTATCCCTTGATGAGGAACAGGAGCGGCAGGCGGTCGGTCTGGACGAAGTAGTTCTCGCCCTGGATCTTGAACCGCACCAGGTCCGTGTCGATTTCCGGGATGTATCCTTCCTTGCGGATGGCCTCGGCGATCTGCTCGGGCGTCAGCGGGCCCGACCAACCGCCACCGCCCTCGCCCGAGCCGGGGATCCGTTTCAGAAGTTCCAGATTGTTCTCCTGCTGCAGCCGGACCTCCTGGGAGAGCCGGCGGTTCGCCAGCCAGCGCTCGACCAGCAGGACGGCGAGCACGGCGGATACGGCGATGCTGATGATCAGCGGCATAATCGGATTGTTCTTATCGGTTCAACACTTTCCAGAAGCTGCGCGGGAGCCAGACGTTCGGCAGGGCGACGGCGCCGGCGAACAGCGGCGCGATCTCCTCCGGACGGAAGCCGGCGATGCCGCAGCCGATGGGGGTCACCAGGAAGGTCATCTCCGGGTGCTGCGCCGCGAACGCGACGAACTGGTCCACGTAGGGCTTGATGGTCTCCACCCCGCCCTGCATCGTCGGGATGGCGTAGCTCCGGCCCTGGAGGCCGACGCCCTGGCCCCAGATGGCACCGAAGTGGTCGAGGGCGAAGGCGGCCGCGCCGCCGGCGTGCTGGCCCGCCAGGTTGCTGCCGAAGACGAACACCTGTCCAGGCTCAAGCCTGTCGATGTGGCCCGGCGTGGTTCTGCCCGCCTCGGCTTTTTCGTTGAAGAAGTCTTCGTCCGTCACGAACGCGCTTTTCGCGTGCGCCATCTTGGCATAGAAAATGTCCCGGCTGCGGTGGTGCCTCTGGAACATGTCCACGGTGCCCTGGATGCTGGCGCTGAAGTTCAGGGAGTTGTGGATGTCCAGCCCCTTCGCGACCTCGACGGCGTCCTGGTTCGCGCCGATGTACACGAAGGTCCATCCCTTCTCGCGCAGGCGGCCGACCATCTCCTTGACGGCCTTGCCGGAGTACTCCCGGGAAGCGTTCTCGAGGCCGTCGGTGATGATGGTCACGAGCACGCGATCGTCCTCCTTCACTTTGCGCTCGAGCGCGGAGAGGGACATGCCCATCGCGTCATACAGCGGTGTGCAGGCGCTCGGGACGTAATCGGCCTCGGTCAGTTCCTTGACCTCGCCGATGGGCTGGTCGTCGACGACGGTCTTGATGTTCGGCGCGACGGTATTGAACGTCACGAACGTGAAGCGGTGGTCCTGGTCCGGATACTGCACCTGCGCCGCGCGGATGGACTGGATCGTCTCGTTGGCCCCGGTCAGGGCCTGGTGGTAGATGGAGTGCATCGAGCCACTCTCATCCAGAATAAGAAGGTTGTGAATCGTAGTCATGATGTTCTGTGTTTATTATCTTTCTGCTATATAGATACGTTTTGGACCGGGGTATCTTTCACACATACGGATTTATTATTGTTTGTCGGTTTCCAGCAGCCTCGGATGGATGAACTCCTCGTTGGCCAGGTTGACCAGCATCGTAATGGATTCGTTCCCGAAGAGAGAGCCCGAGCGATGGAGGATTCCGGAGAGAACCAGTTCCTGGATGAGACATTCCGCGTTCTCGTCCTCGGTTTCCAGACAATGGCGGACCATCGTGTCCAGGCAGAGGGCCTTCATCTTGTCATAGTAATTGTTCGCGATGACGCTGAAAGAGGACGGACTGTGGTCATACTGGCAATTGGCCCGCCAGGAATACCAGGCCTCGTGCAAATACTTCGTGTAAATGCGGGATTCCAAGATTTCGCCCAGGAGCGTGACGCTGTTCCAGTGGTCGAACTTCGCGTATTCGAGGGCGAGGATGGTGCGCCTGTCGATGTCCTTCTCCGCCTCGACGGCCCGCCTAAAGTTCGCCAACTGTGCCTCCGTGGGTTTCGCCCCCTCGTAGCCGTGCATGTTCATCCGGATCAGCGTGTCGATCTCCGGCACGACCTTCCGTTTGTCATACCAGTCCCAATACGCCTCCCGGTAACGGTCGAACTGTTCATTGCTCACCAATTCGGGAAGTTCCCACAAGGCGTCCGAATAATCGGACAGCTCCACGATGAAGGGCGCATCTTCGCCATCATACCCGTCAAAGCCGTCGTAGGCCGCCAGCAGCTTGTGGGCCCGGGTCCGCGCTTTCGCGTCCGGGAACGCGCTGTTGACAAAGGACGAACTGAGCGCAGGACGGGCGGAACGGATCCACTCCAGCGTGTCCGTCGCCGTGACATCATCCGCCTCATCATCCAAATCCGTGGACACCCGCTCGAACCATTCATAGGAATGGACCACCCGGTAGAACAGGGCTACGTAGTTGTTATGAAGCTGGGCGAGCCGGACCAGCCGCTTGTCCTTGATGTCGGCCGCGGGCATATAGAAAGCCTCCGTCGCCGGCGTCCCCTCGTAGAAGCTGTCTTCGGAATCCGGGAAGGCCGATTCCATTCCCTCCTCGGAGGTCAGGACGGCCTCGCAAAGCCGGTACGGCTCCAGCCCGGCATTGGCCTCGCTGAAGACCGAGATGCCCGCCAGAGCTTCTTCCGTGGATGTTTTCTTTCTCCCGCTCTCACCACAGGAGGTCAAGAAGAGCGCCGCCAGGACGCAAAGGAGGATGGGTGTTGTCGTTTTCATTCCGCTTCTTTTATCAGTTCCTTGTAAAGCTGTTCCAAGCCATCAAAATTGACTTTCTTCCCACTGCGCTCCAGCTCCTCCAGCATCTTGTTCAGGCGCTGGAGGTGGAGTTCGCAAGCGGGGCACGTGCCCCTGCAGTCGGGGTGTTCATTCGGGCACTCCTCTTCCGTGAAGGGGAGCCCGTTGTTGGCGCAGACCTGCTTCCGGATCTCCCGGAGCAGCCTGCATTTCTCAATCCCATTCATTTTCATTATCCTTCATCATTTCATCATAATCATCGAGGAGTGCACCCATCAGGGGCGTATTCTTCACCTGGTCCACGAGCTTCCTCCAGAACATCTTCCGCTTCCCCTTCTCAGGGGCGTCGGTGATGGCATCCGGGCCGACCAGGTTTCCCAGAAGGTCGGCGGACACCTGAATCCCAGCTCCCGGCGATTGCTCCGGCTCCGTCACGTAGGTGAAGGTGTCGGTCCTGAAGCCCATCTCCTCGATGGCCTTGATGGACGCCTGCACGTCCGCCGGCGTATTGTACCAGGGGATGAGCGGAACCCTGACGAGGACCCGCTCCTTCGGGACGTGCTCCGCCAGATACCGCAGGTTCTCCAGAACCCTCCAGTTGGAAACGCCTGTGTACTTGTGATAGATCTCCTCGTCCATATCCTTGATGTCGACAATCCAGAGGTCTATGCACCCGACCAGTTGTTTGATATGCTCCGCCAGAACGTTCAGGGAGGTCTCGATGGCAATCGTCCAGTGCTCCGGACAGAGGCTGCGGAACCTCGCGATGAAGTCGCTCCTGAAGGCGGGCTCCCCACCACTGAAGGTCACCCCGCCGCCCGAGGCGCGGAAATAGAGGTCGTCGCACACGATTTCTTTCAACAGCTGCTCCGGCGTGTACGGCTTGCCGATCCGGCCGGACCGAAGCTCGGGGTTCAGGCAGTAGCGGCACAGAAGCGGACAGCGGTTCAGGTGGACCAGCGTCCGTATGCCCGGTCCGTCCGTCTCCATGCGAAGCCGGGAGATGCCGGCGATGCGGGTTGTTATTGGATGAGTCATCGTATTGATATGCAAGATGGTGAAAACGTTCTTCCAAAGAGGGTATTTGTCATTATGTATTACCTCATCGATGGCGGGTTTTTTCAATCTTCCGACACGAATTCCCGAGATTGTTGGACGACGCGATGGAAAAGGGACGGGCGCCCTTTCTCTTTTCGGCAAATTGACGTATATTTACACCGATAAAACAGAAGACAATGAATCAGTTCAATACATTTGCCTTTGTTGTGGGCCTCCTCTGTCTGGTATTTGCCGTCTGGATCAGGTTCCGGGCCGGTGAGAAGTATATGAAGTTGTTCTGCATTGGCGGAGACACCGGCCGGTATGACTTGCAGAAGTTCCGGGTCGTCCATGCCACGGGTTGTTCACTGGTAGGCCTGTGCGCGATCTGGGCGGCTTTTACAAGTGGGATTCTTCCGATTCTTGCCATGTTGGCCGTCCTCATTGTCGATTGCATCTTGATTCTTACCGTCTGCAAAAAGGATGGCCAGCAGGGACGTTGACGTTTACCCCCATTTCCATTTCGCAACATGAAACGCTTCTTTATCAGCATCAGCCTTCTTCTCCCGCTCTTTTCCTGCGCCCAGCCCAAGGAGGACCTGTCCGAACGGGCGCTGGAGCTTTGCCAGTACATACCGGACCACGGCCTGAAGCCGGAGGCCAAGGACTTTATGACCCCCGAGTTCTTCCAGGTCCTTTCCGAAGCCTTCGATGCGCCGGTGGTCGATTACGGGGAAATCGGCGACAACGAGTGGCTGTGGTATTTCGTGACGGGGAATGGCGGAGGAGATCCTTATTATGGAATCAAATCCGTATCCCGCGTTTCCAAGGACAAGGCGACGGCGGTGATTACCGTTCGGGAAACCTGGGAAGGAGAGTTCATCGATACCGAACAAGATGCCAGAGAATACGGAATCTCCTTGAAACGAGTCAATGGCCAATGGCTGCTGGACGACTTCGACGGCAAGAAAGCCGAGTGTGTCGATTATATCAAGGAGATGCGAGCCAAGTACACGTCCGGCGAGCTTCTCAAGTATATGGAATCCGAGGACTATTTCCACGAGTACATCCCCGATTTCAAAAAGCGGCTGGAGGATTTCTACCGGAAATACGGAACCGAGTAATCTACGAATGGTGATGGGCGAATTCCTTTTTTTCTTGATTCGGATCCTGCTGATTCTGGTCGTTGTTCTGGCCTTTTTCGGAGTGATGCTTCTTTTCACCAAAGACGGTGGCCGAATTGCCGGCTATAAGTCGGTGGTCAAGTTCTGCTTGGGGACGCTTTGTTCCATTCTTTGCCTCCTCTGGCTCATCCAATTGTTCTGGGGAGGAGGATGGAGGACGATGCATTTACTATTCTTCCTTCTCAGTGCATCGATAGCAGTCGGATGCTTTGTTTCTCTCCGGCGGAGACCAAGCAAGTAATAGACGAGGGGGAAAAGATCGCAGAGTCATTGAAAGCCATCTTGGTCGTCGGCTCCGGCAGTTTCGTCGGCGGAGCTGCCAGGTACTTGATTTCATTGCCGGCATTCCCGAGGCCCCGGGCGCAAAAACCGCCTCTCACACGCTGAAACGCGGCAGACCCCAGTTTGCAAAGGGGGGCCTGCCGCATTTTCGTGCACAGAAGCCCGTTTTTGCTCCCGACGATTCATTCAGGAAACAAGAGTTTGAATACAGCAGTATCCTTCGCTTTCGCATGGGCGATGATCTGGGTACTGACGATATGGGCCAGACGGGCATCTGCTTCATCCGTCGGCTGGTCGGCAATCCGGATGCACTCGTCGAAGTCACCCATTTCGCGATGGAGCTCGGCGACCAGGAGGCTGGCTCCTGCGAATCTCCGGCACAGTTCGTCCACGACGAACTTGCGACGTTCCAAGATGCTCTGAGGGTACTCCGGTGCGGGTCCATCCTGCCTCCCCCCATATGTGTCATTGAAGGCGAACAGCCACATAAAAAGGAGCGTCCGCTGACAATCGACGCTTGCTGATGTGAAGAGTTCGCTGAAAGCAGCGTCCATCTCCTCGAAAGAGAGCTCTCCAAAACCATTGGCATTGGCCTCCTTCCATCGTTCCCAATTGCGTCTCCGGTCCTTCACCTCGGAAATGGTAGCGCTTCCGGCATCTCCGGGCCATTCTGGGTCCCAGTCCGTAAGAGAATGCTTCTTGTTCAGATCATCAGGGTTACAGTCTACTGGGTTTGCGTCCTCATAAAAGTAATAATGGCCGCAATGGGGGCATCGCTGGACGGAGGATGGAGATTTCAGCATCGGGTAGTCATGCTTCGTATCCGACCAATGTGTCGCTCCGAAAGTGTTCCCGGAAGCGATGGACAGTATGTGCTTGACCTTGCCGCAATGCGGGCAAGTGAGTCTGGTGGGATTTCCCAAGGTCATAGTCTCTTAAGTGTTTATTGGTTTTGAGGGTCTTCGCTGTTTTCAAGAAGCTTCGGATGGATGAACATGTCGTTAGTAGTAGTTGTTTGCAATGACTGCGAATGAGGATGGTTCGGCGGTCGATGTCCCTTTCCACTATTTCATCATGAACGGATACCGGTCGGACCCCTTCAGCGCCAGGCAAGTCCCTCTGGCCACGGCCTTGAGCGGGTCCTCGGCCACGCGGAGGGCCGGGAATTATGCTAGATGGTGAAAACGCTCTTCCATTCGAGACCGCTATTGGCCACCCCCTTGACGATTCTGGCAAGGACGACCATCAGGTAGACGGAAATTGGCTGGACAAGGATCCGGATCAGGACGGCGGTGTCCCAGGAGAGATCCAGGGAAATCCGGAAAGGAAGTCGTGCCAATGCCCCGAGGAAGCTGAGGATTGCGGCGGGAATCGCCAGCCACAGGAACCACTTGCGGGACCCGAGCCACTGACCCGCCTTCGAGAAGGCAAACTCGACGGCCAGCAGGATTGGCGGAATCATCGCCAAAGGGAGAATGTTCGTCACAACGACCAGGAGGAACTGCCGCATGTCTTCATATTCGGGGACCATCACCGGTCCGATGATGAGCCGCAGCCAGACCAATTGCAACGCGGTATAGCCGAGGGCTGTCAATAGACAGAGCACGGCCGATTTCGCGCCCATATGGTCCCCGTTCTCCCGGATATGGTCCCACGGGAGCGCGAGTCCCAGGAAGAAGGCAAGAAGAAAGTTCGCGGCCGCTCCGCTCATCCCGGCCGAATCGACGGTAAGCCGGGAGAAGTACAGCATCACGGCAGCAAGGAGACCGGCGACGACCGTACCCCAACACCTCGCCTTCCCTCGGAGGCAGTAATGCAGAAGCATCCCGCACCAAAAGCAGAGCACCGGGACTACCAGCAACCTGATCATCCAAGACCCGCGGATGGGCAGCAGATCATAGTAAGGCGAAAAGATCCTGGCAAGCAACATCACAAGGCTCGCGCCTCCGGCCAGGAAGACGGAAGCGTTTCTGAGGGAAGGGTTAACGGGGGCCATAGGCGGTAGTATTTGTCATTATGGACTACCCCTTTTTTTATGAGTTTTTTCAACTAATGGCGAAAAAGAAGATAGCTATCTGCCCGTCACCTTACCACCATCAACACCAACTCCCTCGGAAAATCCCAGAAAACCCTCTCCAATGCCAGTTTCACGCCGCTGGACGGCGTGAGAATAACCAGACAGAGCCCCAAGATCAGAAAAAAGGTGATGAAAAGGATGGAGCGGAAGGTTCCCGGGCCGGTGATGTCGGTCTGATGGAGCCTGATCTGGCGGGCCCAGCAACAGACGTGGAAGGCGTAGGTCAGGCCAATCAGGACGTCGATGACATAAAGGTAAGCATCGTGGTCCGCGGTGAACCGCCAAGGCAGCAGGGCGAGCGTAAACAGCGGGATGCAATAGGGCGACAAGGTAATGGGCATATAGCCGAACCATCCGTTGCTGAAGGACACGTGGCTGTCCTTGTTGTCGACATTGAAGCGATGGATCTTGCGGAAGAAGAGGATGGCGAATACAAGATGCGTGAACTCGTGCGTGAACATCATCAGCCAGCGCACATTCTTTCTCAGCCTAGGAATGAGAAACACGAGGAAAAAGGAGACAAATCCCAACGCCAGATACCGATGAAGCTGAAGCCTCCGCCAGGGAAGGTCCATCTGGAGGGTCTTGACCAGGACACCGACGGCTAGCACGACGAAAACGGACAGCAGAATGCTGTCCAGGACAAGGGCGGCCGTCTCGAGCCTTGAAGCAGTTTGATCCCGTTTCGACATCATTGGACAAATGTATCCATTCTTTTGAATTCTTCCAAGAATCTGTTTACCTTTGACGGTCTAATGCATTTGAACATAGACCGTATGACCGACAATGAATTGATCCGTGGCATCCGCGAGAACTCCCCTGCCGCCTGGCGGGAACTCTACAAGGACAACTACGATAAAATCAGGGCAAAAATCGCACCGATGCTGGTACGGACGAAGGACGTCACCTTCGACGACCTGTTCGACGATGCGATGCTGGCGCTGATGGACAACGTCAAGGATGGCAAGGTGGTCGAGGGCGAGTCGACGAACCTGTCCGGCTACCTGTACACGATCTGCTGGCGGATGGCCCTCCGGCGGGAGACAAAGAGCAAACGCGTGGAAGAGACCGGGATAATGCAAGAGCCCATCGAGGAGGAAGACACATCCATCGAACCTGAGGAGTACGCGGAGGCGATGGCCTTCCTGGACAGGGTATTCGAGTTGATTCCGCCCAAATGCAAGTCCATCCTCAAGCGCTTCTACTGGGACAAGCTCCCGATGAGAGAGATTGCGGCCATCCACGGGCTGAGAAACGAGAATTCGGCAAAGACGACTAAAAACAGGTGTATGGACAAGTTCAAGGAAATAGCGAAAGCGATGCTTGCGGACGATGCGAAGGCCGATGAGGCTGTCCGCCGGACCGTCGAGCGGAATGCGCTCCGGGACCTCCTGGAGGAGATTCGCAAAGAGAAGGACGGCGAGTGGGCCAGGGCCGCGCTCGAGGACAAAGACAAGGGCAAGTAGCGTTACCCTCCCTCCCCTGTTGTTTACCTTTTCATCGCAGATGCATTTATCGATGCAATCTGACAACGATGAAAAGGTTTTTTGTATTCACACTTCGGCTCCTCGTCCTCGGAGCCATCGTCTTCGCCGCAGCGACATGCGGTCTGTTCAGCCCCGGCGGAATCCCGGGCAATTCCCGCTACGACGAGCTGGAATTCAGGGCGGAAAAGGCTCTCAAATATGCCCAGAGGAAAGGGCTCAACGAGAACTACTGCCTATTCCTTGACTACGGAATCCCTAGCGGGAAGCCCCGCCTGTTCGTTTGGTCCTTCAACGACGGTAAGGTGGTCTATTCCGGGCATGCCATGCACGGACCCGGGAAGGGAAGTACCGACGAGACCCCCGTTTTCAGCAATGTCCCGGGAAGCCACTGCTCCTCCCTCGGCCGCTTTGAAGTCACGAGGCACCGTGGACGCAGGAACAAAACCGGTTTCTACCTGAAAGGGCTTGAGTTCTCCAACTGCAGCGCCTTCTCCCGCGGCATTATGATCCACTCCTCCAAATGGGTCGACTACAATCGCTGGCGCCGGTACATCCCCCTCAACGCGAAGTGCTGCCTGGGTTGCGTGACCGTCTCCACCCGCGACATGGCCTATATCAACCGACTCGTCGGGAATGAAGAGGGCAACCTGCTCCTGTGGTCATTCTACGATGTTTCGTAAGTATTCATGTTTACCCATCAATCAAAAACAATTATGAAAAAGATTATTGCTTCTCTCGCAGCCGTGCTCGCCGTCGCGTGCATCGCTGTCGGCCTCCGCGCCGCCACCGCTGAAACCTCCACCGACCTTTCCCGGGTGAAGGTGACCGCCTATCGGGGTTCCACTCCGCTCATCTCCATGTCCGGCGCCGACTGCGCCTCTGTCTTCTACGTGCTTCCGCTCGATGTGAAGACCCGCATCGCCGACGAGTGGGACAAGTTTGCCAAGGTCGCCCGCGAACAGGGCGTCTATTCCGGGGTCAAGTATTCCTTCAAGCAGGACCTGACCCTCGAGCGCGACGGTTACAAGATTGTCGCGACGAATGTGACCCTCGAATTGGTCGACCGAATCCTTTCCACGATCGAGTAGGATGAGAAAGATCAAACGAATCATCCTCTGGCTTTCCGCCATCCCTGTCGTCCTGATCGCAGGGATGGCCTGGCTTCTTTGGGGCGGCATCAGCAACCCGGCCGGCCGGAAAACCATCGGTGAGATAACGCCACCGATAGGATTTCAGCGGGTCGAAGTGGAGCCGGGAAGTTTCGGGGCGTTCATCCGCGAGTTTCCGCTGCAAGAAAGGGGAGCTCACATGAAGTACTACGACGGGACCCTGGCTTATGGCCAGTATTTCGGATACGCCGTGCTGGACCTCCCGATGATCAGCAACATGGAACAGTGCGCGGATGCAGTGATGCGGATGCGTGCCGAATACTTATGGAAGGACGGACAGTACGGACGTATTCATTTCCATTCCGTAGATGGAAAAGACATGCAATATGGAGGCGGTGCTGACAGGCCGGCCTTCGAGCAGTACCTGCGCCGTGTATACGGTAGCGCCAACACCACCTCCTTGCGGAGGCACATGGACGAGAAGGACTTCGGAGATGTCGCCCCGGGGGATGTCCTCGTTTACGAAGCCCCCTCTGCAACCACGTACGGTCACGCAGTCCTGATTGCCGACGTCGCCGTCAACCCAAGGACCGGGAAGAAGGCCCTGATGATCGCAGAGAGCAGCACTCCGGCCCTCACGATGCACATCGTCCGCAACTTGCTCCACCCACTCAAGTCCCCATGGATCATCGTCGAGGACTCAGATAAAGACGTTTTCATTTCGGGAATCAGGTTCCAGAAGGCAGACCTGCGAGGATGGGAGTGAAATGGGAATTCTTGCGTAAACTAACCCCTCCGTGCTCTTATGAAAGACAGCATAGCGCTCGTATTAGAGATGCCCGATCAGGTCGGGCATGATGATGACATCAGGTCGGGTATGACAATAACACCCCCAATTGCCATTCCCGCCAAAAATCCCTATCTTCGTACCCGTAACACCCACCCACCATGCCCACAGAAACCACCGTCGAAAAATACAAGTCCGACCTCACCGCCAACCTCCTCGAGACCTGCACCGGCAGCGGCCTGCTGAAGGGGACGCTGCTCGAAAGCCCGGACATCGATGATGCCTGGATGCGTCTCGCGCCGGCCTTTTATGGCGACGCCGTGCGGAACTTCAACGCCTATCCGGAGTACTGCCTCGCGTGCGCGGGGTATCTTGGGATGGCCATCGCATACCTCTGGGACAAGGATTGGGCGAAATATCAGGACTTTCCCTACTCGTTCTTCCAGGGCGAGCGGGGGTTCGACGATATGGACGACCACATCACCGACAACATCCTAAAGGACCGCAAGCACAGCGTGCCGGCCATGCAGACGTGTTCCGCCAATGCGTATCATTTCCTCATGCGGGAATGCACGGAACCGGGGACGGCGGAGGCGTATCAGTTTTTCCTCGTGACCGTCGAGGTAATGTTCAAGGTCGGAGCGGCCATCGAGTTGGGGCGGCTCGGGTACAAGTATGAGAAAGTGAACATCGGCAACTGAAGATGCAGCATCGGAGAAACAAGAAACACAATGCCTACAAGGAGGCCAATGAGGCTTTCCTGCAGGTGAAGGCGCAGGAAGAAGGGATGGTGGTCCTGGACAATGACGTCCTGTACAAGGTGCTGGAACAAGGCCATGGAACCAAGAAACCCACCCCGCGCAGCATCGTTTATGTCAACTATACCGGCCGTCTCATCGACGGCACCGTCTTCGACACCACCGAGGGGCAGCCGCTTCCGGCGCTGTTTATGGTGGGCGACCTCATCATGGGCTGGCAGATTGCCCTGACCCGGATGCACGAAGGCGACAAATGGGAGGTGTACATCCCCGCCAAATGGGGCTACGGCTCTCTGAAGATGGACGACATTCCGGCGCATAGTACCTTGATCTTCGAACTGGAACTTGTCAAAATAGAACGTTAAGGTCCATGCCCGCTTCCATCGACCATTCCCTCCCCCTCAACAAGATCGTGAACGCCCGCGACCTGGGCGGGTATGTCACGGAGGATGGTCGGCGGGTCAAGAAAGGCCTGCTGATCCGATGCGCCCATCTCGCACACGCTTCCCAAGCCGATCTCGACTTCCTCGCCGGCCTCCCTGTCACACGCGTGGTGGACTTCCGGCTGGATTTCGAGAAGAATGGGAAAGAGGACCAGGTCATTCCGGGGGCGACATACGTGTCGATTCCCGTCGATGCGAGCGGTCCCATCGCGGCGCAAGCCACGGAGGAGGAGCGGAAGAAGTTCACGGGAAGAAAGTCTTTCGACGTGAAAAAGGTCATTGTGATAGCGGCCTTCAACGACAAGGCGAAGAAGATGGTGGACCTGATGTATCCGACGCTCGTCAATGACCCGGATTGCCAGTGGCAGTACGCCACATTCCTGCGGCTCCTTGTCGACAATGAAGCCGGCGCCGTACTGTTCCATTGCACTCAGGGCAAGGATCGGGCGGGGATGGCGGCGGCGTTCATCCTGGCCGCACTGGGCGCCGGACGGGACACGATTATCGCCGATTTCGACGAAACGAACCGGCACTATGCGCAAGACCTGAAAAAGTTCTCCAGAAGGGTCCGCTTCTGGGGTGGGAAGGAGGAGGAACTGGCCGTCGTAAAGGCTTTCATCGGCGCGAACTCAGAGAATTTCATCAAGACGCTGGATCTGATCGATGACAGGTATGGTTCGATGGAATCCTACCTGAAAGGTCCCCTGAAACTATCGGATACGGACTTGCAAACACTGAGAGAACGATTCCTGGAAGCATAGAAATCAACGATATGGGCATTAAGAAATTCATAAACTCCCTGAAGAACTTCGGCGACACAATCTCCTCCGCCGCCGACAGCGTGTTCGACGAGGTCGATAAGACCTTCGACGGGCTGGACACTACCAAACTCACTCCCGAGCAGGAAAAGGAGATTGAGCAAAAACTGGAAGAGAAGGTCCATGACGCCAGCGAGAAGGCCGATGATGCGGCCGACACCTTCCTCGGACAGATAAAAGACGGCTTCATCCTTTTCGAACCGGACCATCGCGAAGACGAAACCGAATGATCCCCTCCCTCCAAAGGAGGGGTTAAGGAAAATTTGGTATTTCCACAAAGAATTGCTACCTTTGCAGCCGTGAATGAGATAGAGGACGGACGGTCCCCTATTTTTTGTTATATGAGATTCCCGGTCAAGCCGGGAATGACGGAAGGAAAAAGATGAAAAAGGAAGAGATCATCCAGGCCGTGGAAGCGGCGGTCGCTGAAAGAGGGTGCTTCATCGTGGATGTCACGGTGAACGCCATGAACGACGTGGAAATCGTCCTCGAGAAGGAGGACGGCATCGTGGACTGGGACGACTGCGCCGCCATCGACAAGGTCGTGCACGAAGCGTTCGACCAGGACGTGGAGGACTACGCCCTCACCGTCTCCTCCGCCGGACTGGACCGGCCCTTCAAGGTGCTCAAGCAGTACCTGAAGGCCGTGGGCTCCAAGGTGGACGTCAAGTTCAAGGGCGGGCGCCGGCTCGTCGCCCTCCTCAAGGCGGCGACCGAGGAGGCCGTCACCCTGCAGTACACCGCCCTGGAGGCCGTGGAAGGCAAGAAAAAGAAGGAGAAGGTGGAGCACGAGGAAACCTGCCCGCTCGCCGAGATCAATTCCGTCACCCCCTACATCGATTTCAAATAATACAAGATAACCACAATGGCAAAAGACAAAGAAAAAGAAATCACCTTGATCGACGCGTTCAAGGATTTCAAGGAAGAGAAGAGCATCGACCGTCCCG
>JAEEGJ010018547.1_pt1 | contig 15514 bp, 17 predicted proteins | sample 8958761 | NCBI WGS metagenome assembly JAEEGJ01 (sample SAMN16246546, study PRJNA631951) | gut metagenome | biome: gut microbiome; feature: rumen; material: RS-attached | host: Bos | place: Iran: Karaj | collected 2018-10 | reverse complement strand
CCCTTTTTAGAGGGCAACAATTATATAAAAACGCCATTTTATATAATTGCCGGCTATTTTGAGCCCCCCTGTATTACAGTGATTCTCAATCTGAAGCGATTAAGCCCCTGCCCTCTTTACAAAGCCTACCTCTTCTAATTTTTTCATGTATATGCTGAGACGTTCATATAAAGGTTCAGCTTCATCGCCGTACTTGTCCTTAACAAGCCGGCCGATGTCGTAGACTGATCTTTTTCCGTCTACGCAAAGAAAGATGAAGCTTCCCATGCCTTCAAGCTTGATGTGAGACACTTCAGGTCTTTTGAAGAACTTCTGTGCGATCTTATTCGTGAAGCCCTTGTTCTCCATATCAACGGTGACTTCGCCTTCATCTGAACAGCTGAATACAAGGCCTTCCGGGCGCTCGAAAACATAATCCAGAAAGTTATCCTTATTTCGCATTCTTCTTTTTCCCGGAGATCTTCTTTCCGCCTCCTGCCATAAAGAACACGACTGCACCGATTGCAATAAGAACAATGAGTGACGTTATGTTTCCTGTAGGAAGATAAGAACTTATGTCGATCTTTTTCGTAACACCTGCAACCGTAAGGATGGCAAGAACAATACCGAGGATACCTTCGCCTGCAATAAGTCCTGAGCAGAACAGGATTCCCTTGCCTGAGTCATCGTTCTGCTTGCCGTAGATCTTCTCAACGATCAGCTTGATGAGGCCTCCGATCATGATAGGAGCAGAAAGTTCGAGAGGCAGATAAAGACCGATCGCAACAGGAAGAGCAGATATGCCCAGAAGCTCGATTACGATCGCAATGAATACACCGATGAAGATCAGTGTCCAGGGAAGGTTGCCGTCCATGACGCCTTCGATGATCATCTTCATCATTGTTGCCTGGGGAGCAGCGAGTTTATCGGTACCGAATCCGAATGCGGAATCAAGGAGCACCATTACGCCGCCTATTGCAAGCGCGGCTGCGATAGTTCCCATGATCTCACCAATCTGCTGCTTCTTAGGTGTGGCACCAAGGATATAACCTGTCTTGAGGTCCTGTGAAGTATCACCTGCCATGCATGCTGCGATACAGATGATAGAACCGATCGCGATGGCGCCCTGCATTCCGTGAACGCCGGTATCGCCTGTAAGCTTAAGGCAGAATGTAGCGATAAGGACAGTTGCTATCGTCATTCCTGATACAGGGTTGTTGGAGCTTCCGACAAGGCCTACCATTCTTGAACTTACGGCGCTGAAAAAGAAGCCGAAGATTACTACAAGGATAGCGCCGAAGATCGTTACCGGGATCGCAGGGATTATCCATATCAGAAGGATAAGAACTGCAATTGAGATGAGGACAAAACGCATGTCGATGTCCATATTGGTGCGGTCGTTATCAGCCTTGTTTCCTGTGCTCTTTGAGATTCCTTTAATGGAACCGGTAAAAGCTTTTACGATCGTAGGGAAAGTCTTGATAAGGCTGATGATGCCTGCAGCTGCAACAGCGCCTGCACCGATATATTTGATGTAGCTTGCCCAGATGGCAGATGCGCCTTCTGCAGCATAGAGTTCAGCAACGGATACCGTTGCAGGATACATAACGATATCCGTACCGAAAATTACTATTGCCGGAATAAGAACGAACCAGCCAAGGACACCGCCTGCGAACATGTATCCGGAGATCTTGGGGCCGCAGATATATCCTACCGAGATAAGCGCAGGATATATCTCGGAAGAGAACTCCGTCTTAAGCGCTGAAAGTTTGAAGGATACTACGGATCTGACTGCACAAAGTCCGTCAGTTACGAACTTGATAACGGCACCGATCGCCATCCCGATGAATACTAATTTTGCAGAAGAGCCGCCCTTCTCACCTGCGAGAAGAACTTCTGCACAGGCAGTGCCTTCCGGATACGGGAGAACACCGTGCTCCTTTACGATAAGTGCGCTTCTTAAAGGCACCATGAAGAATACACCGAGGAGACCGCCGACCAGGGCGATAATTGTGATAGTGATAAGAGCGGGCTTATCCATTACACCTTCTTTTGCCCAGATGAAGAGCGCAGGCATTGTAAAGATTGAACCTGCAGCCAGAGATTCGCCGGCAGAGCCTATTGTCTGGACCATGTTGCTCTCGAGGATTGAATCCTTGCGCATGATGATCCTTATTACCGTCATCGAGATAACGGCAGCAGGAATGGATGCGGATACCGTAAGTCCGACCTTAAGGCCAAGGTATGCATTTGCGGCACCGAAGACTACGGCAAGAACAATGCCGAGTATGACCGATGCCGGAGTCATTTCAGTAGTTACTTTATCAGCAGGAATATACGGTTTGAAATTACTATCCATAACTGCCTCCGGGAGTGTATTAGTAATAATTTACCATACGGAGACATTAATTTCTGATACAGAACACCCCTCAAATGCCGATAAAACGGCATTTTCCGGGGAAACAGACAATAAATCCTATCCTGTTACGTATATAAACCGCCGAGGAACTCAGTTGCGAACTGGATCTTCGTGGGATTGAAAACATCCCTGCTCTCATCCGTCGGATAGATGAAGAAAGTATCATCGTAAGTCGAGAGCGTGACGCACGGACCGTATTTACCTCTGTAATCGTATTCGGTATGAAGCGATGTCATGGACTTGGCCGGGAACTTCAGTATCTCGTGCTTTTCTGTCCTGTAGTTATCGAACTCCAAAGAGAATCCGCTTAAGTCGTGGATGAACCTTCCCTCTCCGCAGTCAACGAAGTTAACCGCATTAGGCAATGCCCAGATACGCACGGGAATATCAAGCTTATACCTGCCCTCCCTGCATTCTTCATGAACAAATCCTCTCTGCCATTCATACCAGTCAGGAATGTGAATCAGTTCACCTGAAGAAGAATGAAGCTGGCCCAACTCATCCATCTCATAAGAGTCGCCGCAGTATTTGCATGTGATCTTGCTGCCTGATGACGTCATAGCAAAATCCTTGCCGCACTTTCTGCAGCGGTACAGAGGATAATGAAGGCCTTCTGCCCTCCACGCATCATCTATGACGATCTTGTTTTCGAGCTGGTACTTGTACTCATCGTATGTAAGTTCTTTTGAAATGCGCGAAAGGATCTCATCTACGGAAAGCTTCCCGATCTCATCTGCAGTTACGACGCACTTTAACTCGGCATGAAGCCTTGCGCCCTTTCTTTCCTTGAGGTTCCAGATTGGCTGCTGGAGATAATTGCCCTGCATGTTAAGAGTTACGACAGGGACTTTGAGCATCTTGGCAAGCTTAGCATTTGCCTTGGTCAGATGAGAGTTCGTTCCGACGTTGGCATATCTTGCCTCAGGATAGATGACCATGATGTCACCACGCTTGATGACGCGGGTAATGTTCTTTATAAGCGACTGGTCATTGATGAACTTTCTTGTGCCAAGGCAACCTACCTGTCTATATATCCACTCACCGAAATTCTCGAATCCTTCAAGCTCGGAAATATAGTTCGCACGGTAAGGCTTTAAAGCCAGCGGAGTAACATAGAAATCCATGAAGGAATTGTGCGAACCGAATACCAGGAACGGAGGCTTGATCCCCTCCATGTTTTTCTTCTCGATCTTAAGCTTATAAGGCGCTGTTAAGATCTTACAGGCAAGCCACATCAAAGGAAGCAGGATAATGTTCTGCCTGGGCGGTACCTTAGCCCTGTCAAAAGGCTTTTTATCAGGTCCTGCATAAGTGTCTCTTCTTACGTAACGGCGCACTCCTGGTATCTTGCAGAGAAGATAATAGAATATTCCCGTAAAGAGGAATGACGCAAAAGTCGGTGTCAGCATGAACAGGATCTTATTGTGGATCACGGTATTGATCGGATCGAAGATAAGGAGTGTGAATCCGAATCCCAATGCGAGGCAGATAATGCCGACGATATTAAAGCCCTTCGAATATCTGTAAGCATTGTGACCTTCCAGTTCATATGCGCTCTTAAGGTCGATCTTCTGCTTTCTTACGAGGAAGAAGTCAACGAAAAGAAGTGCTGCCAGAGGCGCATAAACGCACGCACCGATCGTTAAAAAGCTCCCGAAATATTCAGTGATCTTGCCCCATACGCAAAGAAGCGCGACATAGATACCGAGCACAAGAACAAGGATCTTATAAGAAGATTTCTTGAACGTTGACTTGAGCATAACGCCGTAGATGTAGGAACCTACAGCCTGTGTTCCGATGTTTGCGAAAGCAACGAGCAGGAGTGATGACAGGCCAAGGATAGGCGCTGACAAAGTAGCCATCATGAGAGTCGGATCATCTACCATCTGGCCTGTTACATACTGCATTGCGATAGCCATGACAGCGCCGACGACTACGAAGAAAGAGCCTGCCGCGCCCTGTCCGAGAACGCCTGCGTAGTAACCGGATTTCTCCGATTTGCAAAGACGCGGTACTTCGGCCATGCCGCCTACCAATGTAATAACAAACGCAAAATTCGCTTCGATGCTGAGCACATAATTTACAGTCTTATCCGCATCACCTGCAAGTTCCGGCTGGTAGTTCCAGATAACGTCCATAGGAACTGAAGTAAAGCCCACGATGACAACTGCAACGCCGACCAGAAGAAGGAGCGGCACAAGTATTCTCGTAGTCCATGTGATCGTGCTGACACCGCGCAAAGCGATTATGGTTCCGATGATGACGCACGAAAGGCTTAAGATAAGGTGCGCCCCGTTGAAGAGCTGTATTCCGAACAGTCCCAGGAGATTTTCCATTGAGTCTGCGAACAGTTCGCAACACACTGCATACCACGGGAAATTTACGACGATGATTATTATCGTAACGATCTTGTTTCCGGCAGGTCCGAAAACGCTTCGAAGCCAGATCCATATATCTATTCCGTACCGTGCTGACATTATTACCGGCAGCTGGTAGATCATGAGCATGAATATCGCTGCGAGGAAAGCGCCGATCAGAAGCTGCTTGAATCCTACGAGTGTTGCAAGGTATGAACCCTGCGTATAGCTCCATGTCGCGATGCAGTAACCCGATAAGACGAGGAGTGCATCGATAAATCCGTATTTTCGCTCTTTGGGCAGAACAGGAAGTGTTCCGCAATAAACTTCGTTCTCGATCTCTTTGTTTATATCATGCTTGCGGCTCATAAGAAGAATCCTCCGATTATCCCTATGAGGGCTATTACGGTTATCACCGCAGCGATGATGTAATCTCTTTTGGTCATGCGGGGGATCTTGTTTTCCTTCTCCGCTTTAAGGACCTCTTCGATCCTTGCTTCAATCTCTTTGTTGGGTTCCATAAAATCTCCGTATTTTTAGTGCTGAAAATAAGATAACACAAAGTCTTTATATCTCAGATAAGCGTTAAAAGATCAGGGGCTGCCTAAAACATTAGACAGCCCCTCTCTATCCTTATCCCAAAAACTTACTGAATTATTTAATTATCACCGATACTCTGAACCTGTTCAGATACCTGATTGAAAGCGCCCTTCCAGTCATATTCCATAGCCTTGTTCCCAAGCTTGAATGCGAACAATACGATGGTAATGATACCTAAGAAACAAGCAAGGAAAAGAGCGATTGCTCCAGTAATCAGAAGCTTAATATCTTTTTTACTCATAGATCATTCCTCCCCTAAGCCGTAATTCCAAACGTTCTTGTTCCATCTGATATAGCTCTTGAGACCCTTTACATAATACTTGATGCCGAGGATCAAGAGAGCTATAAGGAAAATAGCAACGCAGACAAGTGTAAGTATCAGGAAAATGAAAGGTACCAGGAACTCAGTCAAAACGCCTGTAATAAGTCCTGCCACGATCAGTCCGATAAGTGCCGCATCGCCTGCAAGGCACATGAATGCCGCGAAGATGGCTGCCAGAAGGATAAGCCAGCACTCAACTCCGACGAAAATATTGAAAAGGATTACAAAGATCCTGCTTCTTCCGTCAGGTCCCTTGAAGTTGTCGGAAAGCTTGCGTCTCTTCATGACCTGCTTGAACTTGGCGCCGTCCTTAAATTCCTGTGCTAATTCAGCGGGATCACCAAGGCTTGCCGCAATCTCTTCTTCGCTTCTGCCTTCGCTGACGCCTTCTTCAAAATGCTCTTCCATTGACTGAATGATGTCTTTAACATCACCATAGGGCATGTGCCCTAACTCATTGGTGAGCTTATTAAGATATTCACTCTTGTTCATCAGCTTTTCCTCCAGTCTCTCGCTCCAATATTCCATTTACTTCCTCACAGAACTTGAGCCACTCTTCACGTTCGCTGTTCAGTTTGTTACGTCCTGCATCCGTGAGGTGGTAGTATTTGCGCGGCGGCCCGTTCTGAGATTCTTGCAGGTAAGTCGATACCACGCCTTCAGAAGCGAGCTTGCGCAGTATCGGATAAACAGTGCCGTCTGCTACTTCGACTTTGCGCGCGAGGCTACCTGCGAGGTCGTAGCCGTAACTGTCACCTTTTTCGAGTAAGGCCAGCACGCACAAATCGAGAATGCCCTTCTTGATTTGGCTGTTCATTGGCAAATCCCCTTTCATTCCGATTTGACGGGCTTGGTGGCGCCCCCTATTCCTAAGCGCCCCGCCGTCAGTATCATTTATAGCACACTACTGTTTATTGTTCAATACTAAATCTTGAACAATTCCAGAATGCCTAAATCTTCTTACAATTCCGTTTTCGAGCTGATGCATCTTTAAGGTTTTATATACAAGAAAATATTGTTTGTCCGATTAGTAAAGAATGGTATTATCCTTATTGGAGGTTTTTATGCCCGACGACAATCTTGGCCAATTTAAACAGATATTAACTAAGCTCCCTGAAGAGAAAAGGAAGCTTCTTTATAACCGCCTCCACGCTCTTCCCGCCTCTGAGCGCGAAGGTTTCATCAACGATTTTGTTAAGAAGTACAACACTTCGAAAAAGGCTCCCGCCAAGAACGTCTCCCCTTCCAAGGCACCTTCCGGTAAGAAAGCACCTGACAAGGCAAAGGGTCAGCCTGTAAAGAAAGGCAATGCACCCGTTAAGGGTCAGGCTCCTTCCAAGGGACAGCCGCAAACTAAGGGCCAGGCGCCTTCAAAGAATCAGGCACCTTCAAAAGGTCAGGCTCCCGTTAAGGGACAGGCACTTGCTAAAGGCCAGGCTCCTGTAAAGGGACAGCCTCAGGCAAAAGGTCAGACACCCGTCAAAGGTCAGAATCCTTCCAAGGGTCAGCCTCAGGCAAAAGGTCAGGCACCCGTTAAAGGACAGCCTCACGTTAAAGGTCAGGCTCCAAAAAAGCCTGTACAGAAAGCTGCGCCTGATCAGGCAGATACGGCAAAAAAGCCTGTACCTTCCCATGACAATGCTCATAAAATGCCACTTCCTGCCAAGCCTGCAGCAAAGCAGCCGCAGCCCGTAAGGAATGAGCCTCCCAGGAAAGAGATCCCGCCTAAGGAGATCGAACCTGAATACGAAGAACCCTATGATGAACTTACAGAGATCGAAGAAGAGGAAGAAGAACCTGTATACACGCAGAGATCTTCCCTTCAGAGCATCGCAATAGGTCTTCTCGCTGCGCTTGTAATCGTAGGCGTGGGTTATCTTATCTATGCATTTAACAAGCCTGCGATCGACAGAAAGTTCAACCAGATGTTCGGCATGCCCGCAGAAGTGACCATCAATACCAGCCAGGAAGATCCCGGCATCGCAGGACCTGAGCCTCAGCACTTCCCTACCGAGACTCCCACACCTATTCCCGCCACGCCAACGCCTTCTCCGGTTCCGCTTAAGTCCGATCACCCTGATCTTAAGGGCAAGACTATCGTTATCGATCCCGGCCATCAGGCTGTACCCAATACCGAGCTTGAAACTGTTATCGAGAAGACTTCTATCGAGAAGGAAAAAGCGACAACAGGCGCAGTCGGCATCAACACCGGTGCGAAGGAATACGAAGTCACTCTCAGATATGCGATGGTATTGAAGGAATACCTGGAGGGCTGCGGCGCAAAGGTCATCCTCACCAGGGATTCTGACGATGCAAATATCTCCAATATAGAGCGCGCGAAAATCGCGACTGACAACAAAGCAGATTATTTCATCCGACTTCACGCCGACAGTGCTCCCGATGCCAAGATCAGCGGTGTTAAGGTATATGTGCCTTCCACAGGCAAGTATTCAAAGACAGCTGCGAAGGACGGAAAGAAACTTGCAGAGACCGTTGCTGAAGGAATCGGAAGCACATCTCTTGGCTCTGTCCAGTCAAATATGTATACAGGACTCAACCATGCTGATTCCGTCAGATCCTACCAGCTTGTTATAGGTTATCTTTCAAACAGCACTGACGATGCCCTGATCGCAAACAACGATACTCCTTACAAAGTCGCTGTGGCCGTATCCGAGTTTTTAGGCCAGTAAAATTCACATTTAAAATCCAAAAAGTTTGATATATTTATATTTGAAGAGAAACACACAAAAGAACTTGAGGAGGTAAGGTATTATGGCAGATTTCGATTCGGGAATGATGAAGGACATGGCTAAGCTCAAGAACATCAATGAAGCTGAAGAACTCCTTCGCGGCATGAAAGATTCCGGCAAGGAAGATCATAAGAATGAATATTCCACTTTAAAAGAAGTCGAAGAACTCAGACTTATGGTCGAAAAGCAGAAGTATCTTCTCCACGCTTTCTGGCTTATGCTCAAAGAGCATGGTGCAACAAATGAAGATCTCGACACGGCTTTGAACGAAGCAATTCTTCTTTCCAAGAGAACAGATTACAAGAACGTCGCCAGCTGCCCTAACTGCGGTAAGGGTCTGCAGAAGATGGAGAACAAGCCCTTTGTCTCAAAGTGCTACTACTGCGGCGCAGAGCTCCTTATCAATCCTTACAAGAAGTACGACGGACTTGATCCTTTTAACACAGGTTATGCAGAAAAGATCGAAGAGCCCGCTCCTTATGTACCTGATGATGTTGTTGAGGAAAAAGAGCTCAAGGATGCACAGGACATCATCAGCCAGAGTTTTGAACCCTACGATGTAACAAAGGACTTGGGTTTCGACGAAGAAACTTGATTTTCGCCTGTAAGATTGTATAATTTCGCGTAAGCTTATTGCTTCGGCCAATGTGTCTGGCCGGAGCAATTATTTTCTGATATGGGGATGCACTGGTTTCGACGGGGCTTCTGATGTCGGGAAAGCGGGTGGAGGATCCTCGTTGTGCCTCCTTAAAAAACGGGGAATTGCAAGTAATTGCAGACACAACAGAGCTCGTAGCAGCCTAAGGCTACCGTCCTCCCGCCTATCTTCTCGCGGGAGTGTACGTACACCGAAGACCTCGCCTGAGAGAGGTTAAGCAGGCAGTCCTACCGGTTAAGCTTTGCGCCGGCTAGTGACTTTAATCTTATGAAGCTACTGGAACCGACGCCCGTCGATGGGCCACGCGGGAATAGGAATAATTCATCCGTCGACTGCACCCGGAGATTGTCCCGGAGGACGAGGTTTCGGACAGGAGTTCGATTCTCCTCATCTCCACCAAAACAAAGATGGGCATAGGAAAAAGTCAATAAATTAAGGGTTTTGCGGACTTACGTTGTTCTTAAAATCACAACTTACCACAAACTTACCACAAATTTATTACATACCACAAGATGTGCCCAAAAAGAACGGCGATCGGATAAAATTCCGGTCGCCTTTTTTCTTTTCTGTTTTTACTGATTATCAGAGAACATTTAATCTTTTGTCTGCGAGTTTCTTTGATGCGATAATGGAGACGATTAACTCTATGATTAAAAGTATAAGTACAACACCCTGTATAATCGCATCATAATACGCCAGTAATCCGACAACTTTAGAAATCTCTCCGGTTGTCCATCCGGGGTATTTCTGCGCTTCAAACATATATTTAGTTCCGAGATAGCCTGAAATATTCTCAATAATCGTGTACACAGCGCAATTTGCCAGTGCTTCAATGACTACGGCTATCAGAAGGTTCCTGACCGTCTTCGAAGGATCAAAGCTTCTACTGATAACAAATGCAAGAAGGATAAGGAATCCAATTGTGACAGTAGCGATAAAGCTGCCAGTAAACCATACGATATCTTCAATTAGATTATCGAAAAAATATTTAATTGGGACAACAATACCTTGAGAGTTTATTTGAAATAGGTCTGCCAGTGCATATGAAAACTGACCAGACATAATAACTACCATCAGGCTTTCGATAATTATCGCAGGAACCGCTCTAGAGAATATTATCTTTGACTTTTTGTAAGGAAGAGAATAATACTTGTATGACTTTCCCAAAAGGAGATCATCGACAAACGTCTTATACAGGCTGATCACTATTGCGGCTACACACAGCGCATAAAGCACTGCTCTGATAAGAATTAATACAGCTAATACAGTTGTATGGAGCTTAAAGCCGTCATATTCATCGAAGCTAATTACGGTTTGGAAAACCAAATATAACAGTGCCAACGGAATATTGTTCAATAATAGTTTTTTTGTCGTTTCATTCGCTAATTTACTGTTCATTTATTGTCACCCCCAAACCAATCAATTCTGAAGGAATCCTTAAAGAAATCATTTAAAGATTTTCCGGTTTCTTCTCTGATCTCTTCAACGGATTTGTGACAGAATAGTTTGTTGTCTTTGATCATGATCACTTCATCAAGGATCGGTTCTACATCATTAAGAAGGTGTGTTGAGATGATAACCGAAGCATCCTCTTTGAATTCTTTTAGGATCGTTACAACGATTGCTTCCCTGTTTACGGGATCGACACTGGCGAGCGGCTCATCAAGAAGATATAGTTTGGCGTCTCTGCTAAGAGTTAAGATGAGCATAAGGATCTCGCGCATTCCTTTGGAAAGAGAATTGATCTTGGCCTTTTCGTCGAGCTTAAAGATCTTGAGATACTTTCTGCATTTTTTCTCATTAAAATCCTTGTGATAATAGCTGTAGAACTTCACGGCCATACTAATCTTATCTTCGCCGCTGAAAAGGTCATGATCCGGGAGGTAGCTTATTAAGGCCTTGGTTTCAGGTCCTACTTTTTGTCCGTCAACTGTTAATTCGCCCCCGTCTAATGTCAGGAAATCCGCAATGAGCTTAATGATCGTTGTTTTTCCCGAACCATTAGGAGAAGCAAGACCGACTATTGTTCCAGGCTTAATCTGAAAGCTGACATCGTCCAGGACAGTCTTTCGACCGTATTTCTTTACTATATTTTTCGCTTCAACGGTATAACTCATTTGCTTTCCGCCTCCTTTAATATCTCGATGGCTTCTTCAAGCGTCATGCCTGCCGACTTGGTAAATTCTATGTAGTCTTTTGCTGCTTTTTTCGCGGCATTTTTGCGATAATCTGCTATGAGTGCCCCGTTTTCAGTAACGTATCTTCCACTGTTGCGGTGAGTTACGATAAGTCCGCTTTCTTCGAGCGCGCTTAAAGCTTTTTGCATCGTGTTGGGATTTACACCTGCTTCCACTGCATATTCCCGGACGGAAGGAAGCTTATCTCCGGCTTTGTATTTACCCGAGACAACATCAACCGTAATCCGTTCAACTATTTGTTGGAAGAGTGGCCTTGACTCATCGAAATTCCAGCTCATAATTATTCCTTTCAGTTATGTTTATGTAATAGATATTCCATCTAAACTAACTGTACTACTGCACTAATACAGTAACACGATCCTGTGGGTGTGTCAATACTCGAAATCAGTATTATTCCTTTGTCTCCGCCATGCAAAAACAGCGGCCGGAATGATCCGGTCGCCGCTTAAAGATTTAGCAGTCAAACACCTTAATTGTTATTAAGCTTATTGAGAGTTCTCTTTTGTAATGCTCTTCCTTTTAATCATCAAACAGAAACAAAGTATCGCTATTATTATCAACGGAATATTTGAAAGAGCATGTATCCACAAAGGAACCTGGACATCTGGCTTCATGAATAACAACATGACACTTGGTGACGAATTATTAACAGCATGCATAAAGGCTGCCGGCCATATAGAATTGGTCTTTATGGTGACATACATGAGTACAGTTCCAAGTGCAGTGCAAAACAGACACATCAGGACTATTCCCACATAAGGAAACCCAGGATAATCCATTCCGAAATTGTGTCCCACACATGTAAGAGGCGCGTGCCACAATCCCCAGATAATTCCTCCGAAAATAATAGCTTTAGGCATCCCCATGAGTTCAATAAGCATGGGCATCATATAGCCTCTCCAGCCGAGTTCCTCACCTAAGGCGGCAAAAGACAGCACAACACCTTGAACGATCGCAAGCAGCGGATATATGATCACAACAAATGAACTGACTTCAGCTTCGCCAAAAGCCTCCGGACACATCAGCCATATAACGGCATCTCCCAGCGTTGCATATACAACCGGGAGAATTACAGCCAACAGGAAGAACACCCATTTTCTTCCCTTCAGGTCGATACCGAGCATCATGGAATTTTCACCGGTCAAACGGAATCCTTCATTTGTGATCTTCCGTGTTATTACATGCGCAATGGCCGGAGTGAGCATTCCAAGACTTACAAGAGATAACATTTCAGCCGAGCTGCCTGTCCATGTTTGTCCCGTGAAGATAAAAATTAAGAATATGAGCCATGCCATCCCGAACGACAGTCCGAGATAGATATATAATCTTTTCTTTGTGAGATTCATATCACGCCTCCTGACGTGCTTTAAAGAAAACAGTAATCCTGTAAGAGATGTAGAGAATAATAAGATCTGCTATCGGAGTCAGATAAGATACCATCGTTACCTCAGTCTTATATTTCATAAACCAGTTAAAGAATTTATTAAAAAACTCTTCCCTTTCCGATAACCAGCTCATATCCACAAACAACATTAAACCGATAAGGGCAAACACAAGCAAGAGTGAAATCGCAACTTTTACCAGATTTCCCTTCTCCCTACCGATCAGGATATATAACGGTAATTCTATCGAAGCAACAAGAATAAGCAGCGATGTAACAGGAAGAACCATTACCTCAAACATTCTGAGAATATCCAGTACGTATCCTGCTTCCGCAAACGCCGCCAATACGATACCCGTAATGCTCAGCAAAGAGATCAGAACATATGTGGCTATGGTAATGAAAACATATTTGGAAGCAACATAACTGTTTGCTGAGACAGGCAACGAATATACATAGTTCTTTATTCTGGAACATGACTCATCCGCTTCAGATAGTCTTGCACACCACATGTCGATAAAGCACACAATTGAGAAAATGATACAGATATAGGGCATTACGAACATCAGATCCAGCGTATTAATTCTTATGCCCTGATCATTTTCTGCTATCATTTCTAATCCTTCAGCCAAGCTTCCGGGGAAGATCATACGCAGGATGCAGAGAATTGCTATGGCTGACAACAGAATGATACAGATCCTTTTGCCTTTTATAGCAACGAAGTCTTTATACATTAATCCGCCCATCAGATCTCACCCCACTTTCTCTCAGCAATACCGGCCGAAACAAAATACGATATGAGAAGGCAGACTGCTGCAGCTGCAGCTAATATGAACCATCTGTTTTCCAAAAAGAGCAGACCGTCCGTGATAAGTTCCGTAGGCTTCATAGCACGCACCGCTTCGATCATCTTGCCCAGAGAGCAAAGAATAAATACTGCGGACATGATAAGCAAAGAGATTATCCTGGCATAATCAGTATTCTTCATCTTCAGTAAAAAGATCAGTATCATCTCCAAAGCAGAGAAGATCAGGATCAGTGATGCCGCTGACAGTACAAGCCCGGCGAAATCACCTAAAGTCATTATGTCAGTAAACAGAGATAATACAAAAGACAGCAGAAGACTTATTATTGTGCCCGTTCCGCATGTCAGGAACAGGGTTATAAATCTGGCAGAAACGCGATGCTTTACCGACACAGGAAGTGCACCGGCTACGTTCGCAAACCCTGAATTCTTATCAGCTTCAAAAACCAATGTCAGCGAATCTCCTATCGAAGCCAGAGGCAGGAGCACCATGACCGCTACCGCATACCAGAGCAGATGCACAGGCGACATCGGCATATCGGTTCCGCCGGTAAGATACTCCTGCTCTGCAAGTGCAATATTGCCGCAACGTGCAGATATCAATGCCATAACAGTAATAACAAATGATGACACTGTCACGAAAATGAATGCAGCACGCATCTTACGAAGACACATGAGATCTTTTATGATCAAGCCCTTCATAATAAGTTACCTCCTCGCAGAAGCAACATAGAAAAGCATTATCTCCTCAAGACTTGTCCGGTCGATCACAAGATCCGGATAAAGCTTGGAAGCAGCCTTCATGTCGTTGATCAATACATCAACACCAAATGCTCCCTCCTGCACTCCGACGATCAGAGATTTGCTTATACTGTCGATCTCGTCTTTTTTGCATTTGAGGATGCCGTGTCTTTCCAGTATCTCATCCTTGTTTCCTTGCAGGAATAATTTGCCGCCATCGATAAAGACTACTTCATCCGCGATCTTTTCGAGATCGCCGGTAATATGAGATGAAATAAATATCGAGTGATCCTCTTCAAGAACAAACTCACGGAAGATATCGAGGATCTCATTTCTTACTATCGGGTCGAGTCCCGCTGTCGGTTCATCCATAACGAGCAGCTTGGCATTATGTGACAGAGCAACAGCTATCTGAAGCTTCATCCTCATGCCTCTGGAGAAATCCCCGCACTTCTTTTTCGAAGGCAGCGAAAACTTCTTCAGATAATCGAAAAAGACATTTTCATCCCAATTCTTATAGATGTGCTTCATCATGATATTGATGTCTTTGCCGTTCATGAATTCATGAAAGCCCATCTCGTCATAAACGACACCGATATCTTCTCTGAGTCTCGGTGCATTGTCTTTTATGTCTTCTCCGAAAAGCTTTATCTCACCGCTGTCCGCCTTTATAACTTCCAGCAAGAGCCTTATCGTTGTCGTCTTTCCTGCACCGTTCTGCCCGATAAAACCGCAAACTGAGCCCTTGGGAACCGTAAAACTTATATTGTCGAGCTTAAAATCACCATAATCTTTTACGACGTTATTAAGCTCAATAACATTCGTATAATTATCCATATAAACCTCTAATTAATCCGCTTGCTTCTCATCGTACAGCAGGTCGATCATTTCCTTTAGCTCATCACGTGAAACCTTACCAATGACAGCTTTATCACAGGCCTTATCCAGGAGTTCCTGAATCTCAAACATCATGTTCTCTTTAACGATGTCACTGTTAACGGCCTTAACAAAGCTGCCCTTGCCGGTTACAGATTCTATAAAACCATCACGCTCGAGATCCTCATAGGCTCTCTTGGTGGTGATGATGCTGATCTTAAGTTCTTTTGCCAGGACTCTCATAGACGGCAAGGCTTCGCCTGCCACCAAAGAGCCTGTCATGATCTGACTCTTGATCTGCTCCTCGATCTGCTCATAGATGGGCACACCGGAAGTATTGCTGATGATGATATCCATTCTTACCTCTTTGCAACTGCGCTTGTTGCAGCGGATCAGACATCCCGCGCGCATTCAGAGCCTTCACCGCA
>JAEEGJ010018545.1_pt1 | contig 15516 bp, 9 predicted proteins | sample 8958761 | NCBI WGS metagenome assembly JAEEGJ01 (sample SAMN16246546, study PRJNA631951) | gut metagenome | biome: gut microbiome; feature: rumen; material: RS-attached | host: Bos | place: Iran: Karaj | collected 2018-10 | reverse complement strand
CCCTGCCCGAGGCCCAGTTGGACCGCTTCATGTTCAACCTCGTGCTCGACTACCCCTCGTATGAGGAGGAAATAGACATCGTGAAGAGTACCACTGTAGGCAACGTGACCGAAGTGAATGCAGTATTGTCGCCAGAAGAAATCTTGTATTTCCAACAATTGGTGCGACGCGTGCCTGTGCCCGACAACGTGTATGAATATGCAGTTAATCTGGTCGCCAAGACTCGTCCCCATACCGAGAAAGCCCACGACTGGGCCAACCGTTACCTCAGTTGGGGAGCAGGTCCTCGTGCTTCACAATACCTCATCATCGGAGCTAAGGCCAATGCCCTGCTGACGGGGAAATACTCCCCCGACATTGAGGATGTGCAACGCGTGGCCGTTCCGATTTTGCGCCACCGCATTATCCGCAACTATACCGCTGAAGCTGAAGGCATCAGCATTGAAAACATCATTGATACCTTGAAATAATTGCCTGTAGGGCTATCACATTGTGGCAATCGCTGTAAAAATTGCAAACAGCGGTGGTTGTGATACGATAGCCTTACATTTCTATAGGTTCTCCTCCAATAAATTTAAATCCCCATTTGCGTTCTTTCACCAAATCGGGCACCGTTTCTCCTCCTAGGCGCACATAGCGCTTTATCGTCATCCGCGAGGAAAACACCCCATAGCCGCCATCAATGAGGGAAAACTCATTGTCGCCGCCAACGAAACCATTCGATGGGTCGTTTTCGTATATATACTGCCGCAGTTTCTCACCGCCAGCTGCAATGGTGACTTCAACAGGGTAATCATCGATATATCGCTTCAAGCCCACAATGTTAGTGTCGCCACCGATGAACTGTTCCAAATTTTCATAGAAAGTCTCAGGGCGATAGATGAAAGCATAAGCGTCACCATCCGCGAGCGTGGAAATGTAACTCTCCATAAAAGTGCCCACATTCCACGACATGCTACGCGGCACCGAATCACCATCAGGCGTACGTTGTTCCAAAAAAGTGAACTTCATGCTAACATCATAGAACGTGGCATTGGTAGCTGGATAAAACAGAAAACGACGGGGCACCATACCAAAATATTCTTTCGAGAAATTAACAGCCAAACTCTGTATATCGAATTGGCTATTGCCCACTACGTCGGTCTTCGTAGTCAATGTACGCTCAGGAAGGGCGACCTTAAGCTGATAACTGTAACGATTATTCACTCCATTCCAGTTTAAAGGCTCAGTGGTGTAATACAACTTTTGGTCAGGTGCATAGAAAATGCCCTGTTCCTTATTGTGAATCGTGATGGTGTCAAAAACAATTTCACGGATGCTATCACCATTGCGGTATTCGATGATACGGACATCCAACTTGCCTGGATAATTACTCGAATCAGGGTTGGCGGCTGACTGATAAGCATCACCTTCTACATAGAACGCGCGGGCAATCCTCACAAAGTTGGTATCAGATGTAGGATCAAGGAGGCCATATATTATGGGCACCTGCTTATAATCAGCATAGAGGTCGATGTCGGTCGAACAAGAAAAAAACAGGACGGCATAAAGCAAGCAAAGCAATAGGTAGATTTTTCTCATCTTTTCATAGTTTTAAGGAACGACACGGCAAAAATACAAAAAAATCATTTCAAACAATTTTTTTCTGCTTTATTTGAATATTTTCCTTATAAAAACCGGCGGCCTATAGATTCCAAACAGGAATAATACAGACCGTCGGTTTTTAAAGTATTATTCTTCGTCAACCAAAAACACCGCCACTTGGCGGATGCCACTAGCTCCGATGACCAAGGTCTGCTCGATGTCGGTGCTACGGCTCGGCCCAGTGATAAAGGTCAGCTGAGAGGGCTTGTTTTTGGCGTATTTCCGCTTTATGGTCTGGAAAGCGCTACGCATTCCCGGGACAATTTGCTCCGTTGTGGCATACACCAACAAAATGTCAGGCATGGCGTAGGCTTCACGGGTCTGGGTCAATGTGTCGGAAAGGACGATACTGCCTGTCTGCGCTACCAAACACTCACAACCTGTCAAACTGACAAGTTTCCGTTTGGGTTCGCGCTCTTTGTTTTCAGAATAAGGAATGTTGTATTTATCCAACAAATGCTGCATATCAGGGCTAGTACACCACAACGGTTCCCATCCATTTTCGGGGGCCAATTGCTTAATGCACTCAGCAAACTCAGCCTCGCTCTCCAAATAAACAAAGATACCACCGTGTTCCTTAAAGTTTTGCACGAAGGTAATGGCTGTACCATCTTCTTCCTTGATGGGCACCCAAGTCTCGGTGCGCTGGTCGATGTCCTTAAACAAGGCTTCCTGGCGCTCGATGAGGGCATTACGCACTTTGGCCAACATTTGTTCCTTGAAGGTGGCGTCCTTGTTTTCTCCTTTATTGTCCCAAGCCATGGCGTTTATGCGTTTTGAGATTGGTTTTCGGGCTGACGCTCGCTTTTGTTTTCAGCAGCTTTCAGTGCAGCATCCTTAAGTTTCTCGTCTTCCGAATTGTTCCACGGACGCTTGCCAAAGATATGCTCAAGGTCTTCGCCAAAGATGACCTCTTCCTCAACAAGCTTGGTGGCCAACTGGGTCAAGCCGTCACGATGATCGGTAAGGATAGAGATGGCTTCCTGATAGGCTTTCTCGATGAGCTTGCTCACTTCCTTGTCAATGGTCTCAGCAGTCTTTTCGCTATAAGGCTTTGTCAAACTATAATCCTGCTGACCCGACGAGTCGTAATAACTGATATTGCCGATTTCATCGTCCAAGCCATAATAAGTCACCATGGCAAAAGCCTGTTTGGTCACCTTCTCGAGATCGGACAAAGCACCCGTCGAAATCTGGCCAAAAATGACCTGCTCAGCTGCACGACCACCCAAAGTAGCAATCATCTCGTGATACATCTGTTCCTTTGTAGTAATCTGTCGCTCTTCGGGCAGATACCAAGCTGCACCGAGCGAATTGCCACGCGGCACGATGGTCACCTTGACCAACGGATGCGCATATTGCAGCAACCAACTCGTGGTGGCATGGCCCGCTTCGTGGAAGGCAATAACTTTTTTCTCCTCAGGAGTAATGATCTTATTCTTCTTTTCGAGACCTCCAATAATGCGGTCGACAGCATCGAGAAAGTCCTGCTTGTCGATTTCATCCTTACCTTTTCGGGCTGCCATTAGCGCGGCTTCATTGCACACATTAGCGATGTCAGCTCCCGAGAAGCCTGGAGTTTGTTTAGCCAAGAAATCCTTATCGACATCATTGCCGAGCTTCAGGCCGCGCATGTGGACCTCAAAGATTTCCTTACGTCCCACGATGTCGGGAAGTTCAACGTAAATCTGACGATCGAAACGGCCAGCACGGAGCAAAGCCTTATCCAAAATATCGGCACGGTTGGTGGCGGCTAATACAATGACACCAGAGTTAGTGCCAAAGCCATCCATTTCGGTGAGTAATTGGTTCAGCGTGCTTTCGCGTTCATCATTACCACCTGTAATGGCACTCTTTCCACGAGCACGACCTATGGCATCAATCTCATCGATGAAAATGATGCACGGTGCCTTTGTTTTGGCGTTGTTGAAAAGGTCGCGGACACGTGAAGCACCCACGCCAACGAACATCTCCACGAAGTCGGAACCCGAGAGGCTGAAGAATGGCACATTGGCTTCACCAGCCACCGATTTAGCCAACAAAGTCTTACCCGTTCCTGGAGGGCCAACCAAAAGCACACCTTTCGGGATTTTACCGCCCAACTTAGTGTACTTCTCAGGATTCTTCAGGAAGTCAACAACTTCCATAATTTCAATCTTGGCTTCTTCCAGACCTGCCACATCCTTGAATGTCACATTGACATTGGTATTCTTATCGTAGAGTTGCGCCCTCGACTTTCCAATGTTGAAAATCGAGCCAGCACCTCCGCCCATATTACGACCCATGCCACGCATGAGGATGATATAGAACACGATAAGTAGGCCAAAAGGCACCACCCAAGCAAGAATGTCAGACACCCAATTGTTGCGTCTTACATTCGTGATATACACAGGATTAGCCACCTCTTGTTGGGCATTCTCCACCATCTCCTCGAACCGCTCCAAAGAACCAATTTTGTAAGTGTAGTTCGGCGTTGTGGTGAAACCATTGGAATTCGCTGTCACCTCGGGGAAATAAATCGATAATCCTTTCTGATTCAGAAAAATCTCGGCATCCTCACGGTTGACAAGTTCAATCTTGCCTACTTCTTCCTTCTTCAGCATCTCAATGAGTTTGCCCTGGTCGATTTCTTCCTGTGGTGTGACTGAATCTCTCCCCAAAAAATTCAGTCCGATGAGGATAATTGCCAAAATGGCATAAATCCACATCAGGTTGAACCGTCTCTTGCCATTAGGCTTTTGGTCCGGTTGGTTGGGCTGAGCAGGCTGGTTCGGGTTGTTACCAGCCCCTTGAGTCTCCTTGTTATCCATTTGTAAACATTTGATTTTGATACGATTATTCTTCTGCCGCTTTCACGATTCTTTCGGCATCGGCCCAAAGGTCTTCCAGTTTGTAATAACTGCGGGCCGATTCCAAGAACACATGAACGACAACGTCAACAAAATCTATCAAAATCCATTCCGTATTATCACGGCCTTCCACATGGTAGGGTTTACTATGTGTCTTTTCAAAGACCAATTTCTCTACCTTGTCGGCAATAGCATCCACTTGGGTCTTTGAAGGCGCATGACAGATAACGAAATAATCTGTCACGGCGGTAGTGATTTCCCTCAGATCGAGGGTGACGATTTCCTTGCCTTTCACGGCTTCCATGGCCTCAATTGTCGCGGCTACGATTCCTTCCACATTATCGTTTTGATGTCTGATTCTCATAATCACAAAAAATAGTCTGCAAATTTACGCATTTTTGGCATAACGAGCCAAGTTTGACAAAAATTAACTCCGTTGAATTAAAGATTTGGTTCACTTGGGGTCGCCATAACAAAAGTTTTCCCTATCTTTGGGCCATAAAACCATACGACCATGAACGAACTTGAAACTTTATTTTCAAAAATCACGGCCTTCGTTTTCGACTACGATGGCGTGATGACCGATGGAACCGTTTTCAGCAGCCCTGACGGGACTCCTTGGCGAGCCACCAACGTGAAAGACGGCTATGCGCTACAATTAGCCTCAAAGCTTGGTTACAAAGTTGCAGTTATTTCAGGTGCCATTTGTCCATCGATGGAAGTGAGGATGAACAGCCTTGGGGTAACCGACGTGTTCACTGGCATCCCTAACAAGGTGCTGAAACTCAAAGAGTACATGAATAAGAAAGGTCTCTATGCTGAGCAAATTCTTTTCATGGGCGACGATATCCCCGACATTCAAGTGATGAAAGAAGTGGGGCTTCCCGTCTGCCCTGCTGATGCCTCGCCCGAGGTAAAGGAAATCAGCAAGTTCGTCAGTGAAAAGCCTGGCGGAAAGGGAGCGGTGCGCGATGTGATTGAGCGCGTTCTGAAAGTACAAGGGAAATGGATGACGGCTGAGGCTTATGCATGGTAGGAACCACTCAAGACAAAACATAAAAAAGTCCTCTGAAACCAGAGGACTTTTTTATTCGTTAGGAAATTCCCAACTCAACAATACGAATTATTCCGGCTGATTTCCTCCAAGAAAGACAACAGGCATAATCAGGAATTGCTGAGCAACAATAGGATTGGAAACCTGTGTAGTTGCGCCACCAAGAAGCGTTTCACCGTCATAAATTTCAACGGTAAAGCCATTAGCCAAGACACCCTCGGGAAGGACAAACGTAAAATCTCTAGCCAAATCAGAGTAGAGTGGTTGCTTCGTGGCACACGTAATGGTGATGGTATTGCTTGTGCCTTCAAATACATAGCTCATACCATTTTTGGCATAAACCATATCACCAGCAATGTTTTCATTGGCGGTAAGGACAACTCTATCAGCTTCTCTGCCGCCCAGCAGATCCTTGAATGACACATTCAAGAAGCCACAATTGCTTTGGAAAACGAAGTTGTTACCTTCGTTGAAACCAACCATCGGATAGAGATCGTTGGCAAACCACACACCCGCCTCATAGGTTTGTTCGGCAGGGATCGTCATTTTCACGCCTTCACCTTCAACGACGGCAGGGTAGAAAGCAACGTAATCGGCAGTTTCGATATTTTCCATGAACTTAGCAGCATTACCTTCTGCGGTAAAGGTAGCAACTTGTTCATCAAAGCTGACGAGGGTGAAATCCATATCTTGACCGGCAGCATTGAGGACAGTAATCGTATTACCTTCATCCCAGAACAATGCAGTACCAAGGTCGTTGGCGTGAGTTCTGACATCGTTAACGGTCTGAGGCATGGTAGCAGTGAAAGACACTTTTTGGGTATCGTTCTTCTTGCATGCAGTGAAAGCAAGAGCCACAAGGGCGCAGAGGCCCAGCATTCTTACAACTTTTTTCATTTTTTTTCTCTGATTTTTAAATTTGACAATAATTCTCTAACTAACGATTACCAATTACCATAACCTCTGGTAAATTCCATACCTGTACCGGTGAAATCGACCGGTGAAGGAACAGAAGCGCACAGTACGCCTTGCGTACCCAGTTCAATGACCTCCATTTTGGGAGCTTCATACATTTTTGCTTGTTTCATTTGTTTGAAATTTTAAATGTTAATAGTTTGTTTTTAAAATGTTAATTGTTTGATTTATAATTACTTAAAATTATTTCTACATAATTTTCTCTATTATTCACGCTGCAAATATACAAAGAATTAATTTATTGGTACAAAAAAAATGAAAAAATAATCGAAAAATTAATTGAAAAAAAAATCACTGCACCACAATTCTCCGATTCAACTCCACCCCATCCTCATCCACGCAACGGAGACGGTATATGCCTTTCTCCACATCGATAGGCATCTGGTGGTTGAGACGAGTCTGGCCCAAAAACTCATCGTTCAAAGTCCAAAAGATGGTCTTCTGCGGGTTGCGATGGGCAATCTCGAAAATCACCTGCTGGCGGTCGCCTCGGATGCCGATGGGAATAGTCACTTTGGCATCACTCTTGGGATAGACAAAGGCCATTACCTCATCAGGATGTGCCGTGCCACAACCCGGATAGAAGGCGGGCAACGGGCGGAACAAAGGCGAATGTTTCTTGTAGAACCACTCCATCACAGGCGGCAGCACATAATACACCTCATAACATTTCTGGTCAACGGGATAGCAATCGGGGCGCACTTGATACTGCCGCGATTCGTCCAAAAACACCTTTTTATGATAAGGGCACACACCCGTCTGGTTCTCCACATTGCAAACACGGATCTTTTTTGTGTTTTGGCAGTACTCCGACTTAGGATAGCCTGATTCGGCACACACCTCAATCTCAATGCTTTCCGATGTGTTGGCGGGATAGCGATAGCTGTCGTTCAACTTACTGACCACATCAAACAAAATTGGGGCAGCCACACCTACACCCGTAAGGCCTGGGCGCCCCTCACCGTCGGAATTGCCCACCCAAACACCAACCACATAGCGGTCCGTAAGACCTACCGCCCAAGCGTCCTTGAATCCGAAACTGGTGCCTGTCTTCCAGGCCACCTGCGCTGAAGAAGAAAAGCCGCCCCATCCTATCTGGCTCGTGGGACGCGTCAAGCCTTTCATCACATGGAAAGTCTCAGCGATAGCCTCTGCAGAGAACTGAGATTCCTTCTCATCTATCTTCGCATTATAGTTTTCGTTCACATAAACAGCCAACTTGCGTCCCATCTTAGCGTAGGCATTGGTAATGTCATAAAGTGAAGCCTCTCCCCCACCCACGATGAGCGAAAGGCCGTAATGCTCCGCTTCGAAAACGATGCCTTTCAGCGGCAACTGCTTGAGCAAAGCATGAAACCGCTGTTGGCCATATTCGCGCAACAGATGCACGAAAGGCGCATTCAAAGAGTTCTGCAAGGCTTTGTCGGCAGGCACTGCACCCCAATACTCACCGCTGTAATTCTTTGGGGTAAAGCCTGAAAGACTCATCGGGATATCGGGCAGGACCATTTGAGGCAACAAAGTGCCTTCATCCAGCATGGCAGCGAAAAGGAAGGGTTTCAAAATGCTACCCGTCGAGCGTTGCGCCTTCACCATGTCGACCATGGCCGCATCAGAGGCATCGCTGTTATTACCCACGTAAGCAATGATTTCATCATTCAGGTAATCAACCACATACACTGCCGCATTGTCGATGTTGTTCATCACATTGGTTTCATGGTGGCGGTGCATGATGTCCAACACCGAACGTTGCAAATTGAAATCAATTGTGGAAGCGATGTGCTCGCCGTGATGCTTTTTGTCTTGGTCGCTGAGGTAATGATAGGCCAGCATGGGCATGTCGAAAGGCTTGTCTGGGATGTTCTCCATCATGGCCAGTTCGGCATCTTCCTCTGAGAGCCTTGGCGAGCCAAATCGTTTGGGGATGAAGGTCTTGGAATAGGGCAAACGCTGCAACAATTCATTACGTTTCTGTTCCAATCGCTCGCGGGAACGGCCTGGATGAATCAAAGCTGGAGAATTGGGTAGCACGGCGAGGGTGGCTGCCTCACCCCATGAGAGCTCATCGGGCGTGGTGTGGAAATAGCGCCACGCCGCCGCATCGATGCCCACCACATTGCCGCCGAAGGGCGCGTTGGCGGCATACATGTTAAGGATAGACCTTTTGGAATAGTGCAATTCAAGCCTCATGGCCAAGATAACCTCCCAAAGCTTTTCAGCATAGGTACGTGGCGGGTTGTCGCGCGACATGCGCACCACCTGCATGGAGAGGGTACTGCCGCCCCTGACCACCTCGCCTGCCTTCATGTTGTCGATGAATGATTTCACGAACGAGACTGGATTGAACCCTGGATGGAAAAAGAACCAACGGTCTTCATATTCCAAAAGGCAGGCGACGTATTTCGGGGAATAGTGGTTGGTGGCGGGAAAACGCCATTGCCCGTCGTCGGCAATCTTAGTGCCAAGCAACTCACCGTTTCTGTCCGTCAACACTGTCGAATACGGCTTGTCGAAGCGTGGGGCGGGGATGCAGAGGAAAGCAATGAAAAGGCCCGCAAGGACCAATAAGACAATCTTTTTTTTCTTATGTCTTGCGAGCCATTTCATCGTGTTAAACAGATTACTTCACCACACACCCACGAGCAGGAATCTGGTAGAAGATCTCGGCATTGTACATGTCCTCGCAGCGGACTGCGGGAATCATGTAGTTGCCCTCGTAGGTGGCGTTGGCCTTCAGGGTAAAGGTCTTCTTGCTACGAGGTGAAAGGTCGAAGTAGAAGTAAGCACGGTCGTCGCGAAGGTCGATGTGCTTGGCGCCTTCGTTACCAGTCATGTCGCCACTCAAGCGGTCGTTAACGAGCTCCCAGCCCGAAGGCAGGTAGTACGACAGCGCCAACTCCGTGACTTGATACTCGCTCGGGTTGGTCACCATCATCTGCACCTTGAGGTCGGTGCCAGCGGTCAGATTCGTCAAGTTGACCGGGTTTCCGTTCTTGTCGGAATAGCTCACCGTCATGTTGATGAAGTTGCCGCTCTCGTTCATGTCGTACTCGGGAACAGAGGTCTTAGTGAAGAGGTTGGCGATCATCTTCTGGTCGGAATTGTTCTTAATCTCGACAGAGTTGCTTCCCAGTTTAGGCGTGAAGCCATATCCAACCGAAGCCAAATTGGAATTCAGCGTACGTTCCTCACCATTCACCTTCACAGTAGCAGAGAGGTTGGTCTTGTTGACACCCATCTTCTCGGCATACTTGCCCAAGACAAAGAGTGCAAAAGCCGTCGACTGCGTATCCATCCAACGGTCACCGCTGATCATGCGGCACACGCTGGTGATGTTGTTTTGCACTGTGCCTTGGTCAACATCGCAAAGCATTTGGACGTAGGTCAGGAAGGCAAGGTCGCGGGTACGTGAACCGAAGGAAGTGTAGTAGTCGGACATCATCGTACCGTCTTCAACAACTGGCAACAGGTTCTGCGCAATGCTCGTCTTACCCGTTTGGGCGAAGGCAGCGGCAGCCAAAGCCTTAGTCAAGTCGTAGCGCATATCCAATTCCTTGAAACGGTTCATGGCGCCCATCTCAGCCTTTCCAGCCAAAGCCAACACGAAGAGACGATAGGCCTGGATAGTCTCGCCCTGCTTGTAGTCGGGGTTGTTCTTCCACTGCTTGGCACGGTCGGACTGGTATTTCAGCAGACCGTCTAAGAAATATTGCGGCACGTTGTAGCCCTGCTTGTTGGCCTCGACCAAGAAATGCAAAGCGTAAATCTCCGTCCACGGGTTGGTGTAATTGCCACCAGGCCAGTTGGTCATCGAGTTGTCGGATTTCTGGTAAGACTTCAGGTTGGTGATAGCCCACGTAATGTTGTTACGCATCTCTTCTTTTTCATTATCACTGAGTTGGATGAAATAGTTGAGATAGAGTTGCGGGAAGGCTTTCGAAGTCGTCTGTTCGAGGCAACCGTGAGGATAATCAATCAAATAATCTATACGGCCAAAGAGGTCGACAGGCAACAACGACGACACGGTAATGTTGCCTTGTTGTGTGCCAGCCATGCCAGCGAGTTCAAACGGCACATTCACCGTTTGACCTGCTTCTATCTCCTTAGTAATGGTATTGCGACGTTCGGCATATGGCATACGGATAGGCATCAGCGTCGATGACTCGGCTGTGTAGCCATCGCCCGTCACTGAGACCTTCAATTCTGCATTGCCCAATGTCTTCGGGATACTCGTCCTAACAGCGACGATGCCTTCGCCATTGCCATCAATCTGAACCGTAGTAGGCAAACTGCCAATGGGCTCCAAATTCTTATTGTCGAACTTCACCTGCAAGGTCTTGTTCTTCATCGTGGGTGCCTGCACCTGCACCTTAAGGTTCAACTCATCGCCAGGAGCCACCACACGCGGTGCCGAAGGATAGAGGTTGATGGGGTCTACAACAGTCATCCGTTTCTCAGCTGAGCCGAACGCTTTGCCATTACCCTTAGCCACCACCATGAAGCGAAGAGCGCCAGAGCACAGCGGCACCTCGAAACTATGCGTATTGGTCTCACCAGCTTTCAGTTCGAAAGGTCCTAAAGTGACCGCATAAGCCTTGAAGCGTTTATCAAGAGTGACTTCCTGGTTGAGGATGCCGTCACCACCGATAGCATAAACGGAACCCAACTCACCGCTGAACGCATCAACCACAGAAGCATAGTTGTCCCAAGTGCGCACACTCAACGACTGTTTGCTGTTGAAGTAGCCGTAAGGATTCGGCGTCGAGAAGTTGGTCAAACCAAGGATGCCTTCATCGACGATGGCCAAAGTATAGGTCATTGCCTGTTTGTTGGATTCACTCACCTTCACGTCAATTTTTTTCTTGGTGTTGGCCGTTTCAGGCATCTGGATATTGGGCTGTAGTAGCATCTTCTTGTTCTCCACTTTAACCGGTACCACGCCATAGAGACGGATAGGCATATCGTTGGCTGCGTCGTGCGGCTGAATCAATGCCACATAGATGTACACATTCGGAATCATCTCGTCCGTAGCAGCAATTTCCACCTTACCTTCCTGACCAAGATTTTCTACCAGCATGGATTGCAGCACCTTATCGTTCGCCTCCACCGTGACCAAAGCCTTAGCCTTTTCGTTGGCAGGGAAGGTCACAACGATCTTTTCTCCTACCTGATAGCTGTCAGCAGTGGCCTTCATGGCCAATTGTGCAGGTGCTCCCGAAGCTGAGGAGGAATGGCCATAACCCCAGTCGAAGGAAATGACTTTGGCAAACATGTTGCCACCCTGCTTGTCATTGACAACAAACAGATAGTAGCCCCATTTTTCATCGGGAATGTTGAAAGTGACCGATGTTGTGCCATTACAAGTCAAAGTGCCATTTTGTGTAGGAGCCTTGTAAGTCCCCGAAACATAGCGCTGTAAGGAATAGTCATCTTCGCTCGACCACCACCAGTAGGAATCCAACCTATAGAGTGCATACTCCAATGCAACCGCCGATTTGTAGGCAGTGCCGTTCTCGCTCACCATGGCGATATTGAATTTCCAGTCCTTATTGGTATCATAATAACTGCCGTATTTCGAGGAGGTCTCGGGCAGTTCCACACCCACATAGCGCTCATAGGGCGAGAGTTTCGTCTTGAACGAAGCAATGCTGAAATCTCCACCTTGCTCGAAGACCTTCACAGTGAAGGTGCCGTTCATCATCTGAGCAGCATACACATCCTTCAAAGGGCCAAAGCCAACATTGGCGACGCCCTCTGAATTAAGATTGCCGCTGAAGAGCGACAATTCCTGTGGCTCAAAGTTCTGGGTCTCGTTGACGAAAGTATAATTGGCAAAATCCTTGAAAGTTGTCTCGCCTTCACGCAATTTAACATCCACTTCAGCCTTCAAACCATTGGCTTTCATTCCATTAAGCCATCTTGAAGTGAGGTTAACACGGTCATTGCGAGATATGCTGACCACCTCTGGCAAGTCAAACTTAATTTCCAAGCGGTTGGGCTTTACGGTCTCCACACGAAGGTTTTGGACAATGGTGTTTGTGCCCACCTTGTAACGCGCCATCCAAAGGCCAGTCTCATCGGAGACATTCGTCGGAACGGTGAAGCAGTAAATGTCGTTGACTGGTTTGGTGTTTACCTGCTTGGCATACAGACGACCTGTAGCATCCAGCACTTCAAGGACAACAGGATAGTCATCCGGAACAGTTGACTCCAAATCGTTGAGCATAAGGTTGAGTTGCAGCTCATCGCCCGGACGCCACACGCCACGGTTGGAGTAAGCAAAAGCGGATACGCCTTTCTCCACGGCCTCGCCTGCAATATCAAAACGGCTGTATGACAAAGCGTTGCCATCGTTCAGCTTGATAACCGACTTACTGCCTTTCTTATCGGTAGCCACCAGAAAGGCAGGACGATTGACACATTTCAATTGGGCATGACCCATGGCATCAACACTACCCTTAGCTATTTCCTGCTTCTGGAAGTTGTATGCTTTGACCATAGCTCCAGTAGCTGGTTGGGCATCCGAAATCTGATAAACATAGGCATCAACAATGTCGTTACGGCCCATCTTTGCCGTCACTGCAAGATCACTGACAACGATGTTCTTTTTCTCTTCCACATAGTTGTAATAGTAGTAGCCGTTGGGATCGCCCCACTCGCCATCGTAGTTGTATTCCTTATAGTCGTAGCTTTGGCCATCCCAATAATCGGCCTCTCTGGCCTCATTGTCGACCACGGCCTTCTTCATTTCTTCGGAGGCGAAAGTATAGTCGGCGGGTCCAAAGTTAAGGCTCAACTGATACATCGCGCCAGGTTCCACCTTGATATAATCGGAAAGCACGATGGGGAAAGTCTTCCATTGGTTGGCATACGGATTGTCGATGGCAAGACGCACCTTCTTTTCCAAACGACCCGCCTTACGCACACCGTAAGTCTCGTTAAGTTCGTTGTCCTGCAAGAAAGAAAGGATGTTGTCGTCAAAGACACGGATAATTCTCAATGTCACTGCGTTAAGACAGATAGCATCGAAATACACGGTGGTCTCGTCCACATTGGGAATGATGACGCCATCATCGGTCCAGCGCACTTTGGGCAAATTGTCAGTCAAATCGAAATCAAACTGATAGTCGCTTTGCAGCACCATGCCATTGTCGGCACGAATGCCACTCCCCACAGTCATCTGCAATTCCGAAAGCTGGTATCTATACAAGGAAGATTTGTCGAAATAGAAATCAATCTTATTCCCCTTAATGTCAGCCTTATAGCCAAGTTTTTTGTTGAAATCCACATAGCCCGAAAGGTTTTGGTTCTCCTTCAGGGGTTGTGAGAAGACCAGTGTGCCCTTGCTGGCCGCCTTGTCAACATCAAACACCACTGGCTCGTAAGTGTCTTTGGCATACACCATCAGGTTACGCTCCATCTTTGCCTTGCAATCGAGAGCTTTACCTTCGAGGACAACAGGGACCTCATAGTTGGTATTTTTACGATTGAAGTTCTGTAACTCGAAATCGTAAACATTGTTGCCTACATAAGTCACTTGCACGGGATGACTCTTACGGAAAGACTCATCGAACAGGTTAATGACTTCGTCTTGGTCGACAGGAACCGCAAAAGCCACTCGCATGAGGTAATTCATCTCCTCGTTCGAAGTGCAGATAGGCTGCACCGTGACGAGGCTGAAGTTCTGGCGACGCACCCCAAAACCGAACTCAAGGGTCTGGTCGGAAGCCACATCCACGAAGTCCGACATCTTGAATTTGCAGACGTAGTTCTGGTTCTTGTCGATATTGTCGTACTGGAACCCGATGGTGTTCTCGTCAATCCAGACGGCCTTGCCCTTCAAAGCAGGCGTGAAATTGAAGGCTTTGGCAGAAATGTCCTCACCATATTTCACCTTGAGCAGTTCGGGGTTACTGAAGCGCACCACGATAGGCTCGCCAGCAGCAATCACACCGGAGGTGTAGCTGTCCAAGAAGGGCAGCAAGTCCTGACTGATAGGCTGGATGCGCTCGACGAAGGATTTTGAACTCACAGTCGTTGTTCCCTTCTTGCCGCACGAGGGCAAAAGGCCAAGCAGCAACACTCCGACAATCAGACTGATGCCGCTGATTCTTTTCATTCTTTGTTTTGTGCTCATATCATTTAGATTTTAGATGATTTCGAGAGTACAAAAATAGAAAGTTTTACTGAAACAAAAAAGCCATTTCCCAAAGAAAAATGGCTTTTTGTTGAAAAAGTTGTTGCTCTACTTATTAATTAGAAAGGAGACCAGCCTCCCGTCCAAGTGATTTGCTTGGTAAAGGTCGGAGTGTCGGAGTCTTCATAATATTCAATGGTAGCGGAACCATCCCTGTTTCCATCTAAGAGGTAAACAAGCATTGAGACAAGCTCGTTTTGACGCTGTGGCTCAATGGTGAAACCATTATTAGTGTAATCGGTAATAAGCCAGCCGTTGTTAAGGCTTGCATTAACCCGAACATTGCCCGTGACTTTCACCTTAAGGCTTTTCCGTAGAGGCGTGATTGCCGCTACAACATAGGCATGCGTGCCGTCGAATTGCGCCACATCTTTCACGAGAATGTTTGCCACTTCGCCTCCAGGACCAAGTTCTGGTGCAGGACTGGCCTCATCGGGATAGATGAATTCGGTGACCAATTCCTGGTGTGCAGCTTGGAACATCGCGATATAGGACTCAAAGTCAGGAATTTCCACATTTTGGCCTAATCCAGAATAGTAGTTTTGGATACGTTGCCTGATGTACCTTTGGTTTTGTATTGAGATATTGTAGAGCAGCGTATCAACCAATGCTTCGTCGTTAACGGCACCATCGCTAGCAAAATCGGTAGAGAGACTTGTCATGAGCCAGGTCAACTCGGCCGGAAGGGTGGGAACTACAGCAATGTTGTTGGACGGCCTTTGCAAGATGATGGAGAAGGCGAGCAGCATGGCGTTAAAGTCACCTTGCGAGGCGATGGACATCTGTTCGAAGCCTTG
>JAEEGJ010018541.1_pt1 | contig 15517 bp, 17 predicted proteins | sample 8958761 | NCBI WGS metagenome assembly JAEEGJ01 (sample SAMN16246546, study PRJNA631951) | gut metagenome | biome: gut microbiome; feature: rumen; material: RS-attached | host: Bos | place: Iran: Karaj | collected 2018-10 | reverse complement strand
CTTCACCAGCATGTGGCGTCCGCCCAGCAGGATGTCCAGGGTGTCCCCGGGCTTGACCTCGCTGGCGGGCTTCGCCACCTTGCCGTTGATGCTAATGCGGCCCGCACCGGCCGCCTCGTTGGCCACGGTCCGCCGCTTGATGATGCGGGAGACCTTCAGGAATTTGTCTAAGCGCATTTGGAGTTCCTTTTTGTTTTATTCTTGCCGCTTTTTCTTTTCGGTGAAAAGAAAAAGCGGCGGAAAAAGAAAAGCTTAAGAAGATATGGAGGACAGGACCATGACCTGCTTATCTTCTTACAGTTCTTTTGGTCTCACCTTTTCTTTCAAGAAAAGGTGAGGAAGCTTTCAATACTTACCTCTAATCAATTTATCATACTACGAAAACGCTTTGGATACAATAGGAAGAAATGGTATAACGGAGGCGAAGGAATGATCACCTATTTCGTGTTGAAGGACGACGGGGGCAAAACGGCGGGCTGCGTGCGGCTGGAGAACGGCCGTGCCCGGAGCAACTGCCCCTGCACGCTGCTGTTGGAGGACGGGTCCACCCTGGCCCTCGGCGCCGACGAAACGGCTCTCCCCGCCGGGGCTCTGGGCGCGGCGGTGCTGCGGGGGGACGCCCTCATGGCCTGGGGCACGGCGCCGGGGGTGAAGCTCCCCGGCTCGGAGCTCCTCTACCGCCTGCGGCAGGGGAAGACCCCGGCCCCCGAGCCGGTACCAGAACCGGAGCCCATACAAGAACCGGCCCCCATACCGGTGGTGGAACCGGAACCAGAGCCAGAGCCCACGCCTGAGCCAGCGCCGGAGCCCACGCCTGAGCCAGAGGCGGAACCTGTGCCCATACCGAAACCCATGCCCGAGCCGGAGCCCGTACCCCAGCCGGAACCGACACCGGCAGTCGAACCGGCGCCGAGACCTGAGCTTCAGCAGGAGGTTGCGCCGGAACCGGCGGACAGCGCGGCGGCCGCGGCGGACTTCGGGCTCCTGGTCCGCCACGCGGGGGAGGTGTATGAAGACATCCTCCACCCGCCTCTGCCGGAGGCACCCCCGCCGGAGGACCCGCCCGCGGCGCCGCCCCAGGGCGACTGGTTCTCCGAGACGGAGGGGCTGCTGTCCAGGTTCCGGCGCAGATAAAAGATGTTGACAAAAAGACCGAGCCGATGCGCCCGGTCTTTTTTGTGTGCGCTGCCGTACAACTATGAACGAATTATCGGACGCGCAGGGGGGCGGTCTGGGGTATGCTGGGAGTGCCGGAAGGGAAAGGAGGAAGGCCAGTGAACAGGCGGATGGGTGCAAAGCGGATGGAGCAGGCCGTGGGGGCGTATTTTGCCCGATGCGACGGGACCAGGGAACGGGTCCCGCAAAAGGGCGGCGGATTCGCGGAGAGACAGATCCCCTACACCCTCTACGGCCTTAGCGCGGCGGTGTCCCTGTCCCCCCAGGAGGTCCTGGCGGCGGCCCATGGCCAGGGCGGCCCGGCGGGAAACGTGCTGCTGGGCGGGCTGGTCCGGATCGCGGCCTACATCCAGGAGAAGGCGCTGCTGGGGGAGCTCAGCGCCACCGTGGCCCAGGCGGCCATCAAGGAGCTGGGGCTCACGGAGGAACCGGCGGAGGCGGCCATGGAGCCTCTGCAGGTTTTCCTGGACCCGGAGGCGGAGGTCTACAGCCGATGAAGACCCTGCGTCTCACGGGTACGCCCAACCCCAAGCAGCAGGCCTTCTTCCTCTCCACGGCCCCCCACACCGCCTACGGCGGGGCCCGGGGCGGGGGCAAGAGCTGGGCCATGCGCCGGAAGCTGGTGCTGCTGGCCCTCCGGTACCCGGGCCTCCAGGAGCTGCTCCTACGACGTACGCTGCCGGAGCTCCAGGAGAACCACGTGCGTCCCCTGATGGCGGAGCTTTCCGGGGCGGTGAAGTACAACCAGACCCAGCGCTGCTTCCTGTTCCCCAACGGGTCCAGGATCAAGCTGGGCTACTGCGACCAGGAGAAGGACGTGTACCAGTACCAGGGGCAGGAATACGACGTGATCGGCATGGAGGAGGCAACTCACTTCACCGAAAGCCAGATGACCTTTCTCACCACCTGCAACCGGTCCGTGCGCACGGACTTCTCCCCCCGGATGTACTACACCTGCAACCCCGGCGGCCCCGGCCACGAGTGGGTCAAGCGGCTGTTCATCGACCGGCGCTACCGGGACGGCGAGCGGCCGGAGGACTACGCCTTCATCCCCGCCCGGCTCACGGACAATACCGTGCTCATGGAGCGGGACCCGGCGTACCTTCGGACCCTGCAGCGGCTGCCGGAGCACCTGAGGCGGGCCTACCTCGACGGGGACTGGGACGTGCTCTCGGGCCGATACTTCCCGGAGTTCTCCCGGCAGCGCCACGTGGTGGAGCCCTTCCCCCTTCCGACCTGGTGGCGGCGGTTCCGGGCCATGGACTGGGGCTATCGGGACCCCTGCTGCGTGCTGTGGGTGGCGGTGAGCCCCGAGGGCCAGCTGGTGGTCTACCGGGAGCTGTACGTCACCGAGACCCTTTCGAGCCAGGTGGCCCGAAAGGTCCGGGAGCTGTCTTTGGGCGAGAAGATCGCCTACACCGTGGCCAGCCCCGACGCCTGGCAGCAGCGGGGCCTCCCCGGGGCCGAAGGGGATTGCATCGCGGACGTATTCGCGAGGAACGGCGTCCCCCTGCTGCCGGCGGACAACCGCCGCGTCCACGGCTGGCAGCGGCTGCGGGAAGCGCTGGCCCTCCAGGCGGACGGGCAGCCGGGGCTGGTGATCTTCCCCCAGTGCACCGAGCTCCTTAGGACCCTCCCCCTGCTCACCTACGACGAGCACGACCACGAGGACGTGAGCGACGGGTGCGAGGACCACGCCCCCGAAGCCCTTCGGTACGCGGTCATGAGCCGCCACCCCAAGGCGGTGGAGCCGGAACGGAAGGCTCCGCCCGCCTACGACCCCTTTGCCCCGCCCCGGCTGCAGAACGAGGGGTTCACAAGCCTATAACGAATGGAAAGGAAGCAACAATGGAGCGAACCAACGAAAAGGAAGCGTCCCGGCAGCTGTGCGAAAGGGCATACCGGCTCTTCGACGAGTTCCGCAGCGCCTATCGGCAGGAGTGGCTGCGCCTCGAGAACAACGAACGCATCTACCGGGGGGACCACTGGTACGACGTGCCGGTGACGGACGAGAACGAGCCCAGGCCCGTGACCCCCATCATCCAGTCCACCGTGGAGAACGTGAGCGCAGATCTGATGGATCAGGCCCCGGAGGTCTATATCCGGCCCGAGGGCGCCGCGGACGAACACATAGCCAAGGTGGTGGAGGCGCTGATCCGCCGGAACCACGACGTGTCCGGGTACACCGTGGAGTACCAGAAGCTGGTCCACGACCTGCTGGTGGGCGGTTACTGCGTCCAGGAGGTGGGCTACGACCCGGCCCTGAACAACGGCCTCGGCGGCGCGTTCATCCGCCACGTGGACGATCGGAGCATCCTCTTCGACCCCCTGTGCGACGACATGCAGGAGGGCCGGGCGGTGTTCAAGCTGTCCCTTCGGACCCGGGAATGGATCAAGGACCGGTTCCCGCTGAAGTATCCCGAGATGGGCGACGACCCCTACGTGGCCAGCGACGCCCCGGCGGACGACATCCTCCGCGGCGATCGGCGCAACAGCGTCCTGCTCCTCGAATACTGGTGGAAGACCCCCACGGAACGGGATGGCGTGTTCGCTGTCCACATGGCCCTCATCGCCGGAGGCGTGGTGCTGGCCGACAGCCGCGAGTTCAAGCCCCAGGGCTATTTCGCCCACGGCATGTACCCCTTTGTGCTGACCCCGCTGTACATGCGCAAGGGCAGCCCTCTGGGCTTCGGGATCGTGGATCTGTTCGAGAAGCAGCAGCGGTATGCGGACAAGCTGGACCAAATCGTGCTGAAGAACGCCTTCATGGCCAGCCACAACAAGCTCCTCATCACCGAGGCCTCGGGCTTCGACGAGGAGGACTTGAAGGACTGGTCCAAGGAGGTCCACCGGGGCGAGAGCCTCAACGGCGTCACCTGGTTCTCCACGCCGCCCCTGCCCGCCTACCTCATGACCTACATCCAGCGCATCCGGGAGGACATCAAGGAGGAGAGCGGCGCCAACGACTCCTCCCGCGGCAACTTCCGCCAGGGCGTCACCGCAGCGAGCGCCATCCAGGCCCTGCAGGTGGCCAGCACCAAGCGGGCCCGCATGGCCACCGCCCAGCTCTACGAGGCCTTTCGGCAGGCGGTGCGCATGGAGATCGAGGTGGAGCGGGAGTTCAACTTTTTCTACCGGCCCGTCACCATCGTGGAGAACGGCCAGGAGAAGGAGGAGCGCTTCGACAGCGCCCTGCTCACCCGGTGGGACCGCAGCGTGGCGGGCATGCCCATCGAGTTTCTGATCTCGGTCAAGGCCGCCAAACAGGACCCGTTTTCGGCATCCGCCCAAAATGAGCTGATTGTACAGCTGCTGCAGGCAGGGGCCATCGATCCGAAGCGGGCCGTGGAGCTGATGAGCTTCGAGGGCCGGGATCAGGTGCTCAAGAACATGAAGAACAATGAATAAATGGAGGAAACCATGAAAGAGACCATGATGGAAGAGAATCCCTACCGCGCCATGGGCGAGGAGATCGCCAAGCTGGAGGCGGAGGGAAAGCTGCCCGAAGGCTTTGACCTGGAGGCCGCCTGCAACGACGAGCGGTTCATGGAGCTGCTCCACGAGCTGGAGCCCTACGGGGCCATCCGGGTCTACGCCGCCGAACGGGCGGCCGAGACCGCCAAGGAACAGGCCCTGGCGGAGCTGCGCCAGGAGGCCCTGGATCGGAAGAAGCTCCCCCGGCCCATCCGCGGCAACCAGCTGCTCAGCGCCGAGGAGGACTACACCGCCATGAGCCCCGAAGCCTTCCGGGCCCTGGAGAACCGCTTGAGGAACCATGCATAAATAAAGGAGGATATGATCCATGGCAACCAACACCACCGTTTCTACCGCATACAATTCCTACTTCAACAAGACCTTCTATGACCGCAAGCTCCTGGACACCGCTAAGACCCGGTTCGTCCACGCCAACTTCGGTCAGAAGCGCTCCATCCCCCGCAACAACGGCAAGCGGGTGGAGTTCCGCAAGTACGACCTGTTCACGCCCAACACCAACCAGCTCACCCTGGTGGAAGGCGTGACCCCCACGGGCCAGAACCTGAGCCAGTCCAAGGTGGAGGCCGAGGTCAAGCAGTACGGCGCCTACGTGGAGATCTCCGACCTGTTGGAGATGACCAGCTACGACCCCGTCATCGCCGATTCCGCGGAACTGCTGGGCGAGCAGCTGGGCACGGTCATCGAGTGGGTCACCCGGGACGCCATGAACGAGACCACCAACGTTCAGTATGCCAACGGCGCCGCTTCCCGGCTGGCCCTGACCGCCAGCGACAAGCTGACCGTAGGGGAGGTGCGCAAGGCAGTCCGGACCCTGAAGAAGAACAAGGCCCGTCCCTTCGTCACCAGCATCGACGGCTCCCCTCGTAAGCCCCACTTCGTTTGCATCTGCTCCCCCGACGCCACCTACGATCTGCAGAGCGATGCCCTCTGGCAGGACGTCTCCAAGTACAGCAATGCGGAGCAGATCTACTCCGGTGAGATCGGCCGCCTGTTCGGCGTGGTCTTCGTGGAGGCCACCGAGGCCAAGGTGTACAGCCAGAGCGTGCTCAACGCCGTCAACGCCAACACCTCTTCCTCCACCACCTTCGTGCTGAAGACCGCCCCCGACGCCAAGGCTGTGGCCTATCTCTCCACCCCCGGGAACAAGATCATGATCGGCAGCAACGAATACACCCTGGCTTCCTCCAGCCCCTATACCCCCTCCACCCGGTCCGTGAAGCTGAACACGTCCGTCTCCTTGTCGGCCAACGATCCGGTATACACCAAGGACGCCGGCGCGCCTGACGCCACCACCCATGTGGCGCCCGACGTGCACGCCACGCTGATCTTCGGCGCCGACGCCTACGGCGTGGTGGACGTGGCCGGGTCCGGGGCCATGGAGACCATCATCAAGCCTCGCGGCTCCGCCGGCACCACCGATCCGCTCGATCAGCGGTCCACCGTAGGCGCCAAGGTGGCTGCCTACGCGGCCAAGGTGCTGAACCCCCTCTGGCTCGTGAAGATCGAGCACTGCGTGTCCGCGTAAGGACGGAAAGGAAGGATGACCCATGGAACACGGGGAAGAGACCATTCGCCTGATCCTGCCTGAAGCGGGCAACGGGCCCTATGTGGAAGGGGCCCTGAACGGCGTGAACTTCCGCATCCCCACCGGCGTGCCCGTGGACGTGCCGCTGCGCATCTACCGGGTGCTGGAGGACAGCCGCCGGGGGGATCCGGCCAACGAACAATGGATGAACGGCTTCACCGCGGCCGGCGGCCGGAAGCTGGCGTGAGGGACCTATGACGACGCTGGAACTGATAAAAATGACCCTGCGCAAGCTGGACCGGCCTACGGACAACGATACAGTGGCCCTGTACAAGGAACGGCTTTTGGGGTATCTCAACGAGGCCATGCTGGACCTCACAGCGGAGCTAAGGCCCTGGCGACGGGACACCCTTGCCGTGACGAGCGGGCAGGCAGACCTCTCCGGCCTTCCCCGTGTCTGTCTCAAGGTGCTCGCCGCCCGGATCGACGGACAGCGGCGGCTGTTCTACTACGGCGCCACCCGGAGCACCCTCCTGTTCCCCGGGGTGGGGGACGGGACGGTGGAGATCACCTACCGGTATCAGCCCGATCAGCTGGCGGAACTGACGGACGAGCCCCAGCTCCCCGCAGGGCTCCAGGGGCTGCTGGTGGAGTACGCCGCGGCCCGGGAACGGGGTCGGTTCGACGCCGCCTCCCAGAACGCGGCTCGGCTGGATCTCACCCTCTATCGGGAACTGAAGGGGAAGCTGAGGCGGAACTATCCGGCTCCGGACCTGTCCCAGATCTATCACATCTATTGAGGAGGAAAGAGCTATGGCATTGCAGACCATCCGCCTCGGCAGCTTCGCCGGGGTGAAGCAGGGGTCCTGCGCCGGCGGCATCCCCCTCAACTGGGCGGAGAACGCTCAGAACGTGAGCACGGCCGGCGGGAAGCTGGATCGGGCCAAGGGCTATCGGGCCATTTACCCCCGGGTGACGGGGGCGGCCCGAAAGCTCAGGCGGCTGTTCATCTGGCCCCGGGAGTCGGGGCAGACGGACTGCCTGGTGGCTCGCCAGGACACCCTCTTTCGCTACGATCCCACCGAGGAGGCCTGGGAGGACCTGTATCACTACACGGACGACATGAACGCGGACACCTTCGACTTTTTGAAGACGAAGATCGGCAGCACCGAGACCCTGCTCATCGGCAACGGCCTGGAGTCCATCCTCAAATGGGTGGGGGGCAGCTCGCCCATCGCCGCCTTCGGCTCCGCCCAGGGCCTGTCCGACAAGGCGGTGAACTTCCTGGAGCTGTACTTCGGCCGCCTGTTCGCCGCCGGGGATCGGGAGCATCCCGCCCGGCTCTACTGGAGCCAGGCCCCCGGCGACGGCCGGACCATCGAGGACTGGTCCGCCGACGAGAACAGCGAGAACGTGTCCGGCGGCCACGTGGAGGTGGGGACCGATTCAGACCCCATCACGGGTCTCTTCGCCCTGTCGAACCAGCTCTTGATCTTCAAGAAGGACAAGCTGTATCGGCTGCTGGGGGATCGGCCCGGGAACTATCGGATCGTGCCCGTGGAGGCAGCCCTGACCCAGCCCATCCACACGGCCTGCGTCCTCTACGGGGATAGGCTCTTCTTCCTGACGGACAAGGGCCTCTACTTCTACGACGGCCAGACCGTGCGCCGGACCGTCCACGGGGCGGACCTGGGGCCCCTCCTCCAGCAGGTGGACTTCTCCGCCGCGGCCTCCGCCGCCTGCGGGGACACCCTCTACTTCGCCGTGAAGGAGCACAGCGCCAGCGTCCACAACGATCTCTTGATCGAGTACGACGTGCTTCGGGACTGCTTCCTGCTTCGGCGGGGGTTCGAGACCGTGGACCTGACCAGCTGCTACGGCACCCTGTACGTGCTGACGGGCCGGGGGGAGGTGGCCGTCCTCAACGAAGGGGACACCTACGGCGGGGACCCCATCGCCGCCTTCTGGGAGACCCCCTGGCTGGACGGGGCCTCCACCCTGACCGTGAAGCAGGCCGTGGAGGCGGTGCTCACGGGCACCGGCGGGCCCCTGAAGGTCCTGGCCCTGGGGGAAGCCCGGGAGGGGGACAGCGTGGGTACGCTCCTGGGCGAAGGGACGCCCACGGAGTTCCTGCTCCGCAGCGTGGGCCGACGGCTGAAGCTTCGGATCGAGAACGTGAACGGCAGCGATTTCGACATCTCCGGCGGGGTGGAGCTGCTGTTCGATGAGCAGCGACGGGTGCTGTAAAGCGCCCAGGGTCATGCCCGAGGGCGTCTCTACGGAGGCGTCCCCGGGCGGAAAGGAAAGAACGATGTCTTACGAAGCGACGGGGCTCATGGCCCTGTTCCCGGTGTATCTGGAGCGCATGGGCCGAGAGGAGGACCAGGAAGCCGTCAACAGCCGCATCGCCCAGAACGAGAACAATCTGAACCAGGATCTTGCGATCCTGTACAACAAGCTCCTGGAGCTGGAAGCGGCTCTGGCGGCAAGAGAATAGTGAGGTAAACATGAGCGAACAGGATAAATACTACAGCAACCAGGCCTTCGAGACCATCTACGAGAAGGCCAAGAAGGACTACGCGCCCCAGCTGGTGACCTATACGCCTCTGGATGAGCAGACGCTGGCGGAGCGCATCGGCGCGGTGCTGCGGCCCCTGTATGATAAGGCTATCGCCGCCATCTTCCGGGGGAACCGGCGCCAGGACGCGGAGCTGGACGCCGACGCCATCTCCCGGGGCATGGGCAGCAGCACCTTCGTGACCGACGTGAAGCGGCGGCAGGACAACGCCGCGGCGGACGACGTGCGGGAGCTGGAGAGCGATTACGGCACGAAGCTGGCCGATCAGCTCTACAAGGCCATGGAGGGCGAGCGATCCCGGATGCTGGAGGTGGAGAAGTTCAACGCCCAGCAGCGGAACGCGGCCATGGAACAGGCCTTCGCGGCGGCCAAGTATCTCTATCAGGCGTACCTGGAGGCCAGGGCCGACCAGGGGTACGGCGGCGGCAGCGGCGCCGGCGGCAAGACGAAGGAGGGACCCACCGATGCCCAGGTGAAGAACTCCCTGGCCCAGGCGGTGGCGGCCGCCCGGGGACAGATCAAGACCAACCCCAACGGCGCCGGCTTTTACGCCAAGGGGGACCACGAGACGGCGAGCCGGACGACCAACAGCGACCTGCCCAAGTACGTGAAGAAGCGGGCCCAGATGAACGGCGATTACTCCGCGAGCCAGCTCAAACAGTTCCGGCAGATGAACCTGAAATAGGGCATGCAGCCCGTTTTTCCGACAGGTATTCATAAAAAGTTTGAACAATGTATGAATACCGCGGCATAAAACGAGCCATATTCAGGCCCGAAAGGGCGGGTATGCAGGGGCGTGAAGATGGGTATACATGCCCTTCATACGGTGGATAAGTCACAAAATCGCAACAATTCAAGGCCTCAGACTGTGGATAACTCGGTGGACGGTGTGGATAGATATGCGAATATTCACCCCGCCGCGGACGGAATGAATATGCAAATCCAGGCTGACGTAACAGCCAGGCACCAAAAACAATATGAGGGACCGGCTTTTATAGCCGGTCCCTCGGTATTCTTCCTAAGCTTCGTAATAATCCCCTCGCCGGTAATCGTAGAGCACGTTCCGGTAGGTCTTCAGGTCCTCCAGGACCCGGCCCGCGCCGATGGCCACGCAGGAGGCGGGGTCCTCGGCCACGTAGCAGGGGACGCCGGTCTGCTCGGAGATGAACTTATCGAGGCCGTAGAGCTGGGCGCTGCCGCCGGTGAGGCAGATGCCGGTCTCGGTGATGTCGCCGCAGAGCTCCGCAGGGGTCTGCTCCAGGGCGTCCTTCAGCTCCTCCACGATGGCCCTGAGGGGCTCGGAGAGGGCGTAGGTGATCTCGTTGCTGCCCAGCTGGAGGGCCAGCGGCAGCCCGCCGCCCAGGGAGCGGCCCTTCACGTCCATCAGGATCTCGTCCTTGCGGGGGTAGGCGGACCCGAAGCGGATCTTCAGGTCCTCCGCGGCGGTCTGGCCGATGACGATGCCGTGCTGGCGCTTGAAGTAGCGGACGATGGCCGCGTCGAACTTGTCGCCGCCCACCTTGATGGAGGTGGACTTGACCAGCTTGCCCAGGGACGTGACCAGCATGTTGGAGGTGCCGGCGCCGATGTCCAGGACCATGGCGCCCTTGGGGGAGAAGATGTCGATGCCCGCGCCGATGGCGGCGGCCATGGGCTCTTCGATCAGGTACGTGTACCGGGCGCCCGCGCCCTCGCTGGCTTCGATGACGGCCCGCTTCTCTACCTCGGTGGCCTGGCTGGGCACGGCGATGACGGCCCGGGGCTTGAAGAAGATGCGGCTGCCCACCACCTCCTGGAAGAAGGCGGAGAGCATGCGCTCCGTGGCGTCCAGGTTGGCGATGACCCCGTCCTGCAGGGGCCGGAAGACCAGCTGATCGTCCGGGGCCCGGCCCAGCATCTCCTTGGCCTTCTCGCCCAGGGCGGCCATCTTGCCGGTGCCGCGCTCCACGGCCACCACGGAGGGCTGCCTGAGGACGATGCCCTTGCCCCGCACGTAGATGAGGGAGTAGGCGGTGCCCAGATCCACCCCGATATCGGAGGAGGAGAACAAACCCATAGCGTTTCCTTTCAGGGTACATAGACCCAGTTTTCGATGATAAAATCATACCATTATCGATAAAATGTGACAATGAAACAAAGTGTTAAAAGAAAGTTGCAATCTTTCTCGTTTCCCTATATACTCACATCATCACCCAAAGGAGAGGAACCATGGAACCCTTTCGCATCAAAAAGGCCTTCTTCGTGACCAGCGTCACCGAGAAGGGCGGCTATCCCGAGAAACGGCCGGAGATCGCCCTGGTGGGCCGAAGCAACGTGGGCAAGAGCAGCCTCATCAACTGCCTGACGGGCAACGGGAAGCTGGCCCGCATCAGCGCTGCGCCGGGAAAGACCCGGCTGGTCAACTACTATCTCGTCAACGACAGCTTCTATTTGGTGGACCTGCCGGGGTACGGGTTCGCCCAGCGGAGCAAGGGCGAGCGGGAGAGCTGGGGCAAGCTCATGGAGAGCTACCTCACCTCGGGCCGGGTGGACCACCTGTTCCTGCTCCTCGATATCCGCCACGAGCCCACGGGGGAGGATCGTCAGATGATGGAGTTCCTACTGTACTACGGCATCCCCTTCACCATCGTGGCCACCAAGGCGGACAAGGTGGCCAAGTCCAAGCGCCAGCAGGCGGCCAATCAAAACGCCAAGCTAGTGGGCGCGCCGCCCTGGGGCCTGCCCTTCTCCAGCGAGACCGGCGAGGGCCGGGAGGCGCTTCTCGAGCGCCTGGGCAGCATCGTTTCGGAAAAGCTCGGCTCCGCAAAAGAAAATGATGCGGAACCCTTGACAGAACCATAACAAGAACGCATACTATGGGTCGAGAACTACCCAGGAGATGGAACTATGGCGTTACGGAAATGCCCCAAGTGTGAACTGAATTATCTCAAGCCCGGCGAGACCATCTGCCACGTGTGCGCTGCCGCCATGAAGCGGCGGAAGCCCGCTGCCGTGGAGGAGGAAGAGGTGGTCATGTGCTCCAACTGCGGCGAAGCGCCGGCGGTGAAGGGCCACGATCTGTGCGAGGAGTGCCTGCGGGAGCAGAAGCGGGAGGCCGAGCTGGAGCTCATGGCCGACAAGCTCCGGGCCGATGAGGCGGATATGCCCATCGAAGAGGACATCGACGAAGAAGACAGCGACGAAGAGTAAGGAGTGAGCATGCCCCGCATCTTTGCCATCGGTGATCTGCACCTGTCCCTGTCCGTGGAGAACAAGTCCATGGACGTGTTCGGGCCGGGGTGGGCGAACCACGTGGACCGGCTCCGGGAGGGCTGGCAGGACACGGTGGGCGAAGACGACCTGGTGCTGATCCCCGGCGACATCAGCTGGGGGCTGCGGTTGGAGGAAGCGGCGGCAGACCTCGATTTCATCCACTCGCTCAAGGGGAGCAAGATCCTGCTTCGGGGGAACCACGACTACTGGTGGACCGGGTATACCAAGGTCCAGAGCATCCTGCCCCCGTCCATCCAGGCGGTGCAGAACAACGCCCTCGTCTGGGGCGACGCGATCATCGGCGGGACCCGAGGCTGGAACACCCCCGCGAGCCCCGATTTCTCCGAGAGCAAGGATCGGAAGATCTTCGAGCGGGAGAAGCTGCGGCTGGGCCTGTCCCTGACCGCCATGGACGCCCGGGAGGGGCGGCTGCGGCTCTGCATGCTCCACTACCCGCCCTTCAACGAGAAGGGGGAGCCCACGGACTTTGCAAGGCTCCTGACGGGCCGGGCGGACCACTGCGTCTACGGCCACCTGCACGGGCGCTCCTGCCTGGGGGGCTTCGAGGGCGCGTACGAGGGGACGGCCTACCACCTGGTGTCGGCGGACCATCTGCGGTTCGTGCCCCAGTTGGTGGCGGCATTATAAAAGGATAGCGCACATACACTGAGCCTGTGAAGAACAGGCTTTTTGTTTTGCTTTTGGCCCTCCTTCTGGGCTGCGCCCGGACCGTGGACGCGCCTGCGCGGGAGCCCCTGCCCACGGCGGGCCGATGGTACGTGATCGTGGACGCGGGCCACGGGGGCTTCGACGCCGGGGCCTCCGGCACGGACACGGGGGTGAAGGAGAGCGATCTCAATCTACAGGTGGCCCTGCTGGTCCAGGAGGCCCTGGAGGACGCCGGGGTGCGGGTGCTCATGACCCGGACCGGCGAAGGGGCCCTGGGGGACAGCAAGCGGGAGGACATGGCCCGGCGGGGGCAGCTGCTGCAGACGGAGGGGGCGGACGCGGCGGTGTCCATCCACATGAACAAGTTTTCCGACCGGCGGGTCCGGGGGCCCATGGCCTACTACCAGGCGGGGGCGGAGGCGGGTCAGGGCCTGGCCGCCTCTATTATCGACAGCCTGACGGAGGCCCTGGCGCTGCCCGGGCGGCTGCCTAACCCTGGCAACAACTTCGTGACCCGGGTGCCCTCCTGCACCGCCGCGCTGGTGGAGTGCGGGTTTTTGAGCCATCCCCAGGAGGAGCAAATACTGCAGGACGAGGGCTATCAGCGGACGCTGGCGGAGGCCATCGCCCGAGGGGTGGTGGCGTATTTGGAGGGCCAGGGAACATAAAAAGAGATCATGGTTTTCGCCATGACCTCTCTTTGCATATGGGCTTTTCTTTTTGGGCGACTTTTTCTTTTCACCTGAAAAGAAAAAGTCGCATAAATCAAACTTCCACGTCCACACCCAGCTCCCTTAGCTCCCGCCGAAGCCGTGCCGGGTCGCCCCGGTGGACCAGGGCCCGGAAGCCCAGTCGGCGGGCCGCCTCCACGTTGGGCGGGCTGTCGTCGATGAAGACGCAGTCGGCGGCCTCCAGGCCGAACTTCTCCAGGAACAGCTCGTAGATCTCGTGCTGGGGCTTCAAAAGCCCATAGTCCGAGGACACGAACCGCCGCGCCCGGGGCAGATACTCGCTGCCGGGGATCCGATCGAAGTACCGGTGGAAGTCCTGGGACGCGTTGGAGAGCACGTACATGTCGTACCCCTTCCCATACAGTTCCGTCACCAGATCCTTCGCGCCGGGCATGGGGATCATCCTCTCCCACCAGTGGAACACCAACTCCCGGGCCCCATCGTGGAGCCGCTCCGGAAGCCGGGAACAGGCGCTTGCTGCCACGTCCTCCCCGGTGATGTCCCCCCGGTCGAAAGCCACCCACTCCCAGCCCTTGAACACCTCCTGCAGGAGGGCCTGGGCGTCGTCGCCGGTGTACCCGAGCCGGGCGATGAACTTGGGCGGGGCAAAGTCCATCAAAACCTGCCCCATGTCAAAGACGATGTTGGGCTTCATGCTTTCAACGCCTTTTTACGCTTGCCCGTAAGCCTGTCGAAACGATCCCGCCAGCGCTTCTTGGCATCCAGCCGTTCGCCCAGGTCCCGGGAGCCTACGCCGTAGACCAGGTACAGGATGAGGCCGGACACGATCATGATGAACACCGTGGACGCACATCGACGGCCCAGTGCGTTCATGTTGGCGCCGCGGCTGGCGTCGGCAAGCATGCCCTGAATGACCATGGCGTAGGTGATGCCGTTGGGGCTCTGGAAGGTGGCCGACATATCGTACTCTGTGAACAGGGCGTTGAAGTTCAGGGCGAACACGGCCAGCACGCTGGGCAGGATGATGGGCAGTTTCACCTGCAGGAAGGTCCTGAGTCCACTGGAACCCAGGTTCCGGGCCGCGTCTTCCAGCTCCTCGTCGATGGCGTAGAAGGAGGCTTTGATCATGCGCAGGGAGAACGGCAGCTTGACCACCGTATAGGCCAGTATGATCAGCAGCCGCACGTTCTGCCCAAAGTACAGATTCTGGTTCCCCACATACCAGACGGCGTCGGAATTGAAGAAGGTCCGATAGGAGTAGCAAATGAGGATGGTGGGCAGCAGCCAGGGGAACAGCAGGGCGTATTCCACGACGGCGCTCATCTTCTTGCCTTTCTTTTTAAAGATATAGTTGCAGGCCACGATGACGATGATGCACGCCAGGGCCGCCGCCACAGCCGAGAGGATGAAGCTCAGCTTGATGCCGCCCAGGGTCTTTTCGTTGGAGAACACGCCGGAGATGGCGCCGACCACGGTCTTTTCCCGGCCCCGGTCGTTGAGATAGGTGTAGTCCGCCGTTCCGAAAAAGTTGATCAGCGTCCAATCGTGCAGATCAAGTCGCCGCGCCTTGATGGCCGTGTAGTTCTGGAACGAGAACACGATGATCATCACCACGGGCGTCATGTAGATGACGAAGAGGATGTAGGCATAGATGTGGGCGATGACGTTCGCCACAGGGTTATTGATCTTCTGCTTCTGGAGCTTGGCCTTGGTCTTGCTCACCGAGAGATAATGGCCCTTGCGCTCATAGGCGGAAAGCACGGTCAAAAGCACGATGGTGAACAGGGCCAGGATGATGGACAGCAAGGCTGCCCGCGCCTGAGGGAAGGACTCGTCCGCCGTTGTGGAGCCGGCCAGGCGCACGATCTCCGGGTTGATGGAGTCATAGCCCAGCAGGGTCGGCGCGGACATGGCGCAAAGACCCGTGATGAAGGTCATGACCGTCAGGGAGAACAGGGTGGGGATCAGGGTGGGCAGCACCACTTTCCACAGCACCTTGAAGGGGTTGGCGCCCATGTTCCGGGCCGCCTCCACCGTGTTATAGTCGATGCCCCGGATGGCGTTGCGGAGGAACAGCATATGGTTGCTGGTACAGGCGAAAGTCATGGTGAACAGCACTGCATTGAACCC
>JAEEGJ010018540.1_pt1 | contig 15517 bp, 10 predicted proteins | sample 8958761 | NCBI WGS metagenome assembly JAEEGJ01 (sample SAMN16246546, study PRJNA631951) | gut metagenome | biome: gut microbiome; feature: rumen; material: RS-attached | host: Bos | place: Iran: Karaj | collected 2018-10 | reverse complement strand
CGGGTGATTTCGACTTCGGACTTTTCATAGACATCAATCACCTTCACGATAACGTTCTTGGTCGATGTGAGCTTGCTGTCGTCCTTGTCCGTTACACGAACCGTAATCTCGTAGAGGGAATCCGTTTCGTAATCTATCGGCTTCATGAGAATGGCATCGCCGTTCGGCAAAATCTTGACGACATCGCCCTTGTCCGTATTATCATAGACGTTATTGCGGAAATCAGGATTCTTGGTATCCGGGTCGTCCTTATCCGTCTTGACCGTGCTGAACGGGTCGTTCACCGCCTGGTTTTCTCTCACGTAAATCGTATCCACGAAGATAGACGGGGCTTCGTTCACGTCGATGACATTGATGGTAATCGTCGTATCGCCATAGACTCCATTTTCATCCTTGGCACGGACCCTGACAGAATAGGATTCCGTCGTTTCGTAATCAAGCGGGGACGCAACGGAGAACTTGCCCGTCACGGAATCTAATTTAAATTCTTTTGTCGCATCCACTTCCGTCGAACCATCGAGGATGGAGAATTTGAGCGTAGTGCTTAATCCTTCAGTGTTATCGACTTCAAGGGCCTTCTTGAAAGGCGTACCAACAGTATCCGATTCAAGAACAGTATATACAAGTTCGGTGAATTCATACACGTTCGTGAGTGCAACCGTGATGGACCCTGTAGTCGAAAGCGTCGCATCATCGACATCCTTGATAACGATATTGAGTTTGTACGTTTTCTCTTCCGTTTCGTAGTCAAACCTGCGGGTCGTCGAAAGTTCACCCGTTGTTTCGTCGAGGTAGAAGCCCAAGTCTTCGCAATTCAAGCATTCGAACTTGTTATTGCGGAAGCCTGAAGCCGTATCGAGGTCGTCGAACGTGAGTGTGCCAATCGGGTAACCCTTCTGATTTTCGGGGAAACTAAGCGCTGTGGTCGGTTCGACAAACACAGGCATTTCGTTCACGTCTATAAGCGAGATAATCACGGCGGCGGTATCAGTCTGCATAATCTGGCCTGCAACACCAGAAGCGTCGGATGCGACAACCTTCATTTCATAGACATTCTTGGTTTCGTAATCGAGAACAGCGCCAGCAGCAACCGTAATAACGCCAGTATTCGGGTCGATGACAAAAGACTTTGAGTCATCAAGCAACGAGTATGTAATCGTAGCGCCAATCTGCGAAGTTTCCGCATGGATTGCATGGTCCATATTGACTTCGGTCGGAGCGATAGAATTTTCGACAACCGTTCCGTTATATGTTTTGAATTCGAACTTCGGACCATCATCGACGTCTGTCACCAAGACGGTAATTTCCATTTCGTCGTAGAGATCTGGATACTTAAGATTGCCATCGGCATCCCTCGTTGCATCCTGAACCCTCAAAGTAAGCTTATATGTACTCTTCGTTTCATAATCAAGAACAACACCCGGTTTCGTTTTAACGGCACCATTCTTAGTCACATCAAAAACATCGGTATCACCGCCAATGGCAGATACTGAATCATTCGTAAAGCTGGTGTTTTTGATTATATCGCCATTTTTATTCGTATAGGTATCAAGATCCGCAAACTTGACATTTTCGTCCGAGAAGTATTCATTTTCAGCAATCTTGATTTCTTTTTTGTCGGTGGTGCCATAGTCAAAGTACGGTTTTTCATTGACATCTCCAATGACTATTTCAAACATGCGACTATCACAAAGTTGGAAAAATTTGTCGTCACAAATTTCTACTTCAATTTGATACTTGTCTCCAGAAGCCTTCCACGCTTCGTAATCAAACGCGTCCACACCATCTTTCATGGTAACGACGCCTGTTTTTTTATCGATTTCGAACAAATCCTTTGCCGAACCATCTATAACGGAGAACAAGACATCATCATCGTCATCATCTTCAGCAAGAATCTGGCCAGCTTCAACCTTTTTCCCATTTTCATTTTTCGCATTTTCAGGAACGATAAGCGGACTCGGCTTTGTACCTGTGAAGTGAGGAGCTTTGTTATCATCCACAAGCCTGACCACAAGACCACCATCGAACACACCACCCGAAATCGTAGCGCCATTCAAATTCATAATCCTGAAAATCATGTACTCGCTGCCTTCCTGCTTAGAATCTTCAATAACCTTGATATAGAACGGTTCGGACGGTTTACGTGTGTTCTTCTTGATCACAACATGCTTTTTCTTTCCATCCTTGCAGAACGGCATAAAATGAGGATCATTTTCGTCGGTCGGATTTTCAGCCAAATCCTCACGTTTTGCAAACTCTTCAGAACGGTTACCAGCATCTGGAGTTTTATAATAAGCATACTTAGTATCCGCATCTGTAACTTCATCAAAGAACGCAAAGCAGTAATCGAAGGACACTTCTGTATGAACCGTATCCGTCAGATAAAAATCCATGTCATACCAAACGTCATTACTTTCTTTAAACTTATCATTAGAAAAAACGTTTGTCTTGATTTCGGGAGAGTTGAACGGAACGTAATGGAATTCACCATTGAATTCAGATTCGAACCAGAGCGTTTTACCTGCAATCAACTGTCCAGCAACACTAAGATGATCATAAATCGTAAAGTTTCCGGTAGTCATAAATGTACCTTGGAAACTGGCTCCAGCACTATTGTTACCATTTGTTCCCTTAAATGCCGGCCAATAAACATCAGCTGTTGTATAGAACAAGACGTTGCCTGCGTAATTGGTATCGGCAACAACCTTTATTTTAGACAAATCAACATTATCCCAGGATTTAGTATCATTATTCCAAGTAGCTTCGTCATTAACATAAGCTACCTGAATTTTAGCATCATTAGCAGCACTTTCGAAATTAAAGCCATCTCTTGAGAAAATACGGGTCAAACGACCTGTCTTTTTGTAAGAACCATTCGACGCTTCACTATTTTTTTGTGCAGTCGGCATCAGGATATACAGGATTTTACCCGTTTGACTATCAATCTTGATGTCTTCTACAAACTTGTCAAACCAGACCTTTTTAGGGGACTGTTTCATATCATCTTCTGTTACGGGAGGAACACTGATATATTTAATTTCGGATCCGTTATTGGTACTAACCAATTGTATAGGGCTTTCCCACACAACACCTGTTGCATCAAAGATCGGAACTGTAAGATCCCTTTCCGGCTTAGGAACTCGATCCGGGCATTTTGCATAAGAACCGTCCAAGTGCAATCCTGCTAAACCAGAAACGCCATCCATATCTTGATCCCAGTCAGCATAAACTTTACCGCCAGCAGCATGAACGTTATTTATAAAATTATTTACATTATCTGTAGTACGACCCGTATTCGAAATAAAAAGTCCACCAATATCCTTATAAACTATGGTACCATTATTATTTTTAGTTCCTCTATCAGTACGACCATTTATCCTCCCCATAAAGACTTGATGTTTAAAACAAAATGTTGCATTCAACTTTGTATTTGAAGCACTATACCACTCCGGGAGAATCAAGCTATCAGCCCGAACAAGACCGTCTATCAAAGTATCGTTCGATGCAGAGCCTGCCAAAACCAATACATTTGATCCTGAAACAATTGGTCCACCTAAAGAGTGTGTCTCTGTAAAAAAGATGACTTGATTTTTTGCGGTTCCCGTATATCCGCTAGTTTCGTGAATAGAAAATTTCGGTTTTGCAAAAACAACAGAATCCGTGCCCCAGAGCTTATACTTCATAAGCTCGTTCCAAAGTTTCTGATTTTCGTCTTCTTTTGCAATACCAGAACCAACGCTCTCAAAATAGAGCGGAGACATTAAAATAGTGTCTCGTTCGACTGCCGGCTCAATCGTTTGAGCCGAGGCTGGCACAATATATCCGAATGCCAGCAAGAAAGAACCAAGAACGGTTCTGAATGTAAACTTTCCCTTTTTCATAACATACCCCAACTATAAAAACAACAAACCCGAAACACCTACTACTGAATATAGTAACATTTTTTTAACAGTAAAACATTAGTTACGAAGATTTCGCGAAAAAAGTTACAAAAACGAAACCATTTTGCCCACTTTCGTGTAATTTATCACAAAATTTGTATTATATAGGAACAATTTGTTCCACGTGAGTTCAAGAAATCCTTGCAAAAAATGAATTCTGATTCTATATTTGCGGGTCCTAGGCCCTGCGCAATGATTATTTGCGGGCAACTCGCCAGGGCGAAAGCAGCAACGGACTTGCGGATCTTTATGTGCTCAGGTAGCCTAGGATTTTTTATATTGCGCCCGTCAAGGGCGTTTTTTATTTAAGGAATGTCATTGGAACTCTTCAGAAAGGCTCACTTCTATTGAATTCAGTACAAGCAGAGCATTGCAAGTCCGCAGCAACCTTTAAAACAAGAAGGAGATTCCGGCATACTTCGGCTCTGCTCAGCACAGGCACAGGCCGGGAAGACAAAAAGCAGAGTACGACGTTTTGCAAAAAACTAATGACCAATGACTAATAACTAATGACCATAGACTAACATTCAACCATAGCCAACGCCTGCCCCCATACTGTTTACTAACCACTGCTTACTAACCACTAACCACTGTTTACTAAAACCTATAACCTACAACCTATAACCTAACAATGATTCTTTGGACAATTCGACATACCAAGCCTTACAACCCTAACGACGTTTGCTACGGAAGACTGGATTTCGACGTATCCCCCACGTTCGAAGAAGAAGCCGATGGGGCTATCAGGGCTTTCTTGGCGACCGGTGCCAAACCGACTCGGCTATTTTCGAGTCCGCTGTTGCGTTGTCTGAAGCTTGCTGAAAAGGCATCTGCGGCAACCGGCCTTGCCATCGAAAAAGAACCTGCAATTATTGAGCTGAACTTCGGCACATGGGAAGGTCAAAAGCTGACTGCCGTCCCCCGTTCGGAAATGCACGCCTGGATTAGCGACCTCCGCGGGTTCCGGTTCCCCGAAGGCGAGAATTTTTACGACATCGACGAGCGTGCTGGGAAGTTTCTGGATTCACTGCCGGACGACGGAGAATTCTTGTGCGTTACGCATGCAGGCGTTATCGCCGCCTTGCAGCACTCCCGTTGCGGACTGCCAGACGAGGTCTTCGTCGAAGGGCAATTCAGTTACGCCATGGTAACTAAATTTGAGTTTATTCGTGACAGCGAAGGCCATTTCCGCGGAACGTTCACGAAGATTCACGACGGAATACCGATGCCCACGCTGAAGATGGGCGTTTAGACGAGGGAACGCCACTTAGGTTGGTGAGCCGCCGAACTACGCGGCTACAGACAAAAGACGAGAGAGGTGAGTGGAGAGCTTTGAGCTACGACTCTTTTACTGCCACCCCGCACTTGTTGCTGGGGAGTTGTAACATGATATACTGGTTCCGTCATCCGCAACTAGAGCAGGACAGGCTCTGGCCGGGAAGGCAAAGAAAACGTTAAAAGTCAAACGAGAAAACAGCTTGGGCTCCACCGGCAAAGTTCGGGAGAAGAGCCATGTGCAAAGGGCTGTCGAAATCGCTCAAGAGAGCATCGACGGCGGCATCGGCGATAGAGTACAAGTAAATTAACACTCCACCCCATATATATGTATTACGGTTCTTTCTATAATACGTGACACGTTCCGCAATGCGTTCGTATTCCTCAGAACCGGGGCTTTCTTTTTCGACCAGATGTTTACGGTCAAGGTAATAATTGACCATGTTCTGCGACGTGGAAACGCTCACGATAGCACCAAGCAGGCCCATATAGACAAGCCCCGCCTTGCCAAAATCGCGGTTGAAAATCTGCCCGCCGCCCGGCAAAATAGCCCAAAGCACAGCGGTTTTCATATCGCGGTATTCGGTGCTTCGGCAGTTATTGTTGTACCAGATGCCAAACGTATCGAACATTCCGTAAAGGTGGATGCCGATAAGCCACGCCATTTCGGCCTTGCGGACATCTTCTTGTTCCATTTTCTTGTCGCTTTGAGCACGGACGCGTTCAAGGAATTCTAGGCGTTTCGAGTGATATGCGGCAATGCTGTCGCGAGGGCCTTCGAGCTGCCGCGTAGAAAAATAGCGGACGGAATCTTGAAAAGAACCGGCACGTTCCAAAAGCCTATCCCGCTGGAAAGAGCGGTTAAAAAAGATATCATAAATGAGCAAGCCTTCAATGCCCGTCAAGAATCCGCCACGGACATAATGTTCTGTATAATATTGGCCGCCACCCGGAAGCAAACTGAAAAGCATGGCATTTTTCAGCGAATTGCGCTCCGTCGGGATGTCCCATTCGTTCACGGGGAGCGTATCTATGGCCACGATGCCCGTCTTGCCCCGAACAAGCGGAGTCATGGGTTCGTCTTCATGTTCAATGATAATTGCATCAATATCATCGTCATCAGATTCTGCGGTTTCCACGGCATGAGCGGAATCTGCAACAGTTTTACCAATGGCGGAATCTTGAGCATTTGCCAGAACCGAATCTGCCGCGACTGAATCACGAGAAGAAGCCGAGAGAGTCTTTAGGCTATCCACAACAGCCGATGCCGGTACAGGAGTCTCCGCAAAAAGAGACGCGCAAAGCACCAAAAGAGCTGTTATGAGAGATTTCGCTATCATTGAGGGCGAATATAGAAAAAGAGGGTTACTTTAAATAACAAAGATTTAAAAGTTATCTACTTTTTCCTCGCCAAAAGCCGATCCCGGAACAGAGTCCGGGATGACAGCTCCGATGACGAGTGTGCGGGGTAAAAAAATTTCAAGTTTTTATAAAAATGTCTGTTTTTGACATTTAACGTTTCTAACTTATGGGTGTAATGATGAACGAAACAACCAATATCGAACACGAAATTCACGAACTTGCCTTGAAAATCAAGGAAGAACTGATCAAGCGCGGCGAGATGATGGCGACGGCGGAATCCTGCACAGGCGGGCTTATCGCATCGAGCATCGTCAACGAAGCGGGTTCTTCTGCAATTTTGAAAGGCGGAATCGTCGCTTACCAGAATGAAGTCAAGCACGACTTGCTGGGTGTGGATAGCGAGATTCTCGAAAAGTACGGAGCCGTGAGCGAGCAAACTGTAAAAGCCATGGCCGAAGGCGCCCGCAAGATGTTCAACTGCGAATGGGCGGTCGCGACTTCGGGAATTGCCGGCCCCACCGGCGCAGAACCTAGCAAACCGGTCGGTACCGTATGGATGTGTGTCGCCAATAGTTTGCAAAATGAAGCTTTTTACGAAATTTTTACAGGAAACCGTGGACAAATCCGTGAAAAAAGCGTGTTAAAGATAATGGGCAAGCTTCTTTTTTTGCTGAATAACCAAAAAAGCACTTGCACAAAAGTTCACTAATTAGTATATTAACAAAAAAAAAGATAAAAAACGGAGTCAAAAATGGCCAAAAAAACAACAACCCCCACAAGCAACCTTTCCGCCGACAAGGCAAAAGCAGTCGAAGCTGCAATTGCACAAATCGAAAAGAATTATGGTAAAGGTTCCATCATGGCCCTCGGCCAGCAGCCGGTCGAAGATATCCCGGTTATTCCGACGGGGTGCATCCAGCTGGACATGGCACTTGGCGTAGGCGGATTCCCCCGCGGACGCATCATCGAAATTTACGGACCGGAATCTTCCGGTAAGACAACGCTTGCCTTGCATGCGATTGCCGAAGCACAGAAGCTTGGCGGCGTGGCAGCGTTCATCGACGCAGAACACGCATTCGATGCAGTCTATGCCCGCAAGCTCGGAGTCGATATCGAATCGCTCCTCGTCTCGCAGCCGGACACCGGCGAACAGGCGTTGGACATTGCCGAAACGCTCGTGCGTTCTGGCGCTATCGACATCATCGTTGTCGATTCCGTGGCAGCACTTGTCCCGCAGGCTGAAATCAACGGCGAAATGGGCGACAACCACGTGGGCCTCCAGGCCCGCCTCATGTCGCAGGCACTCCGCAAGCTCACCGGCATTCTCTCGAAGTCGAACACTTGCATGATTTTCATCAACCAGCTGCGTATGAAGATTGGCGTAATGTTCGGGAACCCGGAAACGACTACCGGCGGTAACGCATTGAAGTTCTACGCCTCTCAGCGTATCGACATCCGCCGTATCGCGGCCATCAAGAATGGCGAAGAAGTCATCGGCAACCGCACCCGCGTAAAGATTGTGAAGAACAAGGTCGCAGCCCCGTTCACGCAGTGCGAATTCGACATCCTCTACGGCGTGGGCGTTTCTCGCGAAGCATCCATCCTCGACCTCGCTTGCGAACTGGATATCATTCAGAAGAGCGGTTCCTGGTTCAGCTACAACAACGAACGCATTGGCCAGGGTCGCGAAAACACCCGCCTGTTCCTGAAGGACAACGCCGAACTCTGCAACGAAATCGAACAGAAAATTCGCGAAAGCATGAAGGATGTGGAACTCTTCAAGCTTGGCGAAAACGACTCCGTCGATATCGGCGAAGACGGCGAAAGCGAAGCTATGCCGGACGAAGCATAGGCTTAAACGTACATACCGCCCCCGGCCCTTCGGCAGGCTCAGGGACCTGATAGGCCGGGGCGACAACCGAAGTGGCTGTAGTGGTGTCAAGGTGGCTGATCAGGTTCGCCATTATATCACCAACCAGTTCATCGCTTAGCGGGCGACTCCATACCTTCACTGGATCCCCTCCGCTCCGCTTCGAGGATGACACTTCCAACATCCTACAGTCTACTTCCTACCGCCAACTTCCTACTAAAACCTTTCTTCCTGAAAAAAAATAAACCTCGGCCTTTCTTTTTTAGCCATTTAGGGAGTGCCGGGGTTTTCTTTTATATTATATGGGACTTTCTTTTATATCAAACTGTAAGTCATTGATATTTCATAATTTACATAACTTTAACTTTTGAGGTGGACCCAAATCGTGTAAATTTATCTATCTTCATAGGTATGATTAAAAGCATAAAATTAACAGCTATTGTTATATGTTTTTTCGCCTCGTTTTCGATGGCCGATAACAGCATGCCCAAAAACTGTCCACATCTTTTAACGAACTCGTCTATAGTCGTGAACATCGAGGGGCGGTTCGTCAACGAAGAAAAGAACAGGGCTAGCCTTTCCGTCGAATGGCGACACCACAACGAAACTTTGGATACATTCTTTGTAAACCTTTATGACGGACACTCATTCGCGTTCATCACGTCCGGCAGCTACCGCTACATGGAAATCGGAGATTCTAAAATCAAAAGACAACTCGGATTGCACCACCTCAAAGAGACTATCGGAAAAACACCTCTAAGACTTGACGACCTGGAACTCCTCGCTAACGGCTACTTCAAATGTCCCGATTCGACAAGGAACACCTCCCCCAACGTTTTTGCCACGTCGAATTCCATGATGTGGTGGAGTCTTGTCATTGATTCGCTCCCCAAACCAGGCAAGGCGGTCATGCATGGGGCGTCACGGTCGCGTTATTTTGCTCTTTCAAACTGGAAATCCTACGCAAACGAAGAACTCCCGACACTTGTGAACGTCGCTAGTAGCAATTATGGCGGGAACATCTGGATAAGATCCGCCTACCCGGCCCAAGCACTGAAAACGGACCCGCTGCTCAAGTCGATAAAGTCTAAAATTTTATTCCCGGTCCCTAAGCTATTTGACAAAATTGCCATGGAAGGGGAACGAAAAATACCCCTTATACTCAAGCTGAACAAGAAGCTGCTGGGCGAATGAACCATTATAGAAACGCTTCTTGTCCCGATTCCACATGCCGGCTTTGACGATAAAATTTCGAAGACCGTCCATCCAGGAAAAATGAGCACCGACAAGCATCATGCGGTAGCTCAAGGATTCCTTTTTCACGCTACCGCCACTGCGTAAAAGCCCTGTTTTCAAGAACATGCCTTCGTAAATGACGGATACAAGACTTGATACAGGAAGTCGTCCAAAACTCTGGATTTGAATGATATAATCTCGGCTGAACACAGGCATATTACGTTCGTAGTCATAGCTTTTGCCATCGAAATCCGTGCTGATATCAGAAAGGATATAATGGGCGCCAAGACCAATAACACTACCATGTGGAAAACTATAACTGAGATCAAGGCCCATGTTGAACAGCTGGGCATAGTCAAATTCCGATTTGCCAACGTGGTCCAGGATGTAATCGGAGTTCCATGTCTCAGCGATATGGCCTCCGCCACTGACATCGGCATTAACCATTTCTAGATTGGACTTAAAGTAAAAGAAGCTCTCATAAACAAAATTGAACTCAACTTGCGGGTTTACCTTAAAAGGACGAAGCCCAAGCCCTGCAGTAAAACCTCCATAAAACGGGGTAACTTCAATGGACCCATCCATTTTGAGATAAGACGAAGCTTTTCCGAGTGGTTCGCCGTAGTTCAGCGGTTGCAAAGGTTCAAGCCACGTATAGCGCATTCCGGCACTCAATTGCGGAACCCACTGCCCCCAAACAATCGGCGAATTCACCATTCCTCCCCAAGAAAGGTTCGGTCCGTAGCGGAATCCGACAAGGCTGGACTGATCGAAGCCCATCGCCCCAAACGAAATAGAGGCTAAAAAGGCTACATTAAGTAAAATAATTTTAAACAAAGCATCAATCTTCTTCATTTCAATGTAAAATCTAAAAATTATTTAGCTACTTGCACAATAAATACTTATTTTGTGGTCATCAAATACAAGGAGATCCAATGAAATTTTCACATCTGTGCATAATTTCCTTCGGTGCTCTCATGCTTTTTGGATGCGCGAACAACAAGTATTCGTCGCCCGTGCTGATTGAACGCGGTGTGGGACAGAACGAATACGAACGCGAATACTTCGTTTCGAAGGAAAGCATGGGCATCGACAAACACCTGCAGAATACCTTCAAGCAGGGCTACGTCGAAGAAGGCATGACCACCGACATGGTGAACCTCTTGTGGGGACCACCAGACAAGGAACTTGCTGACGGCAAAATTTGGGAATACTACACTCTCGAAGGAAAGCTCATCACACGCTTGTTCTGGAAAGCTCCGGAACAGGCTCGTTTGAAAGGTTACGAAGCGGAACTCGTCCTCGACAAGATGGAAGGCGACCGCTATGGTGGATCTCCTCCGCCGACCTCCGCTCGTTCGAGCAACTACGACCACTAGTTTATTAGGTGTTAGGGTTTAGGTAATAGGTAGTAAACAGTAAGCAGTGGTTAGTAGGCAGGGCGGCTTCGCCGCGATTATAAATCCTGACCACTAATCACTTAACTCTACCCCCTATAGCCTACAACCTGTAACCTAACAAGCACTGCACCCCTTGGTTTAACCGCCGAGGGGATTTTTTGTTTTAGGGTTTAGGTATTAGGTTTTAGGGGTTAGGGATTATAACAGTGGTTAGTAAACAGTGGCTAGTAAACAGTGGTTGGGAAACAGGAATATAGTAGAAACGTTATTATTTACAATCCTAGCCACTAATCACTAACCACTTCTTACTGTTCACTGCGGCACCGCCGCCTCTTTCGTCTTTTCTGACCAATAACTAATGACTAGCTACTAGTGACTAATCATCAAAAATTTTCTACATTTACGCGCGTTAAATTTTAAAACAACTCAAGGAGTTATATCATGCGTCAGTATATTATTGCTGGTAACTGGAAGATGAACAAGACCGTTAGCGAATCCGTTCAGCTCGCTAAGGATATCGTGGAAGCCGTCAAGGACGTGAAGAAGACTGAAGTCGTTATCGCCCCGACTTACCTCGCAGCCGCCAAGGTTGCAGATGTCGTGAAGGGTACGAACGTGAAGCTCGCTATCCAGGACATCCACTGGAAGGACCAGGGCGCATACACCGGTAAGGTTTCTATCGACATGGTGAAGGAAATTGGTGCAGAATACGTGATTATCGGCCACTCCGAACAGCGTCAGTACTTCCACGAAACGGAAGAAACCGTGAACCTCAAGGTCAAGAAGACTCTCGAAGCTGGCCTCAAGCCGATTATCTGCATTGGTGAAACTCTCGACCAGAGGAACGGCGGCATCCTCAAGGAAGTTCTCGGACTCCAGGTCAAGGGTGCTTTCAAGGACGTTTCTGCTGAAGATGCAGCAAAGTGCGTTCTCGCATACGAACCGGTTTGGGCAATCGGCACCGGCGTTACCGCTACCGACGAACAGGCTGAAGAAACTCAGGCTTATGTCCGCTCCGTTGTCAAGGAAATCTACGGCGAAGCAGTTGCAGAAGGCATGCGCATCCAGTACGGTGGTTCCATGAAGGGTGCAAACGCAGCTGGCCTCCTCGCTCAGAAGGATATCGACGGCGGTCTCATTGGCGGTGCAGGTCTCAAGGCCAACACCTTCAAGGAAATCATCGACGCTGCCGAAGCCAAGTAATTTCCTACAAAACTTTAAATTCAAGGTAAAAAACGACTATGACAACTCTCTTTTGGGTATTGATTGTCCTCCACGTGTTTCTTTGCATTTTCCTCTCTCTCCTCGTTCTCGTCCAGAACGACAAGATGGGCGGGCTTGCAGGACTCGGTGGCATGACTTCGCAATCTGCATTTTCTACCGCCGGCGCAGCGACCTTCATCCAGAAGTTGACCCGTGTCGTCGCCGTGATTTTCTTCATCGTGGTTTTTGCTCTTGGCCTCATCACGGCTAAGCAAGATCAGGTTGTTGAAGAATCTGCCATGCAGAAGGCAACCAAAGCAAACGCTGCTGAACAGGCTGCACCGGCAGTTCCGGCTCTCCCGGCAACGTTCAACGCTCCGGCCGAAGTTGCTCCGGCAGCACCGGCTGAAGTGAAGACCGAAGCCCCGGCTGAAGTCGCCCCGGCAGCACCAGCAACGCCAGCAGCCGAAGTAAAGACGGAAGCCGCTCCGGCTCCTGAAGCAGCACCGGCCGCTCCGGCTGAAGCTCCGAAAGCCAAGAAAGGCAAGAAGAAAGCCGCGAAGTAAGAGTTTATAGTCCGCCTCATCGGAAACGTTGCGGCAGACTAAGCTCTGCGGTCGTGGTGGAATTGGTAGACACGCTAGCTTGAGGTGCTAGTGGGAGCAATCTCATGACAGTTCAAGTCTGTCCGACCGCATTCAGAAGTCCGTTCTCGAAAGAGAGCGGATTTTTTGTTTTTTAGTTATTAGTCATTGGTTATTGAGTAATTGCTCAAAGCGACTATGCCGCGATTGCATCTATTTTTGGTCTATTGCCGCGTTCATTTGTCTAATATGGTCAATGGTTATTGGTCGAAGGGCATTGAGTAATTGTATATTGGATAAATGATGAGAGTCGTTTTTACTTTGATTTTTGTTTTTGTATGCCTAGGATATCCCTCGGAGGTTCAAGACAACATAAAAGCGATAAATTCCGCAGAAAAAACTCCATTGCAGCAATATATTCCCGCAGACGAAAGAATGGCTCACGAAGCCCGATTACAACTTTACCAGGCCTTGCAACAAGGCTCCACGAGCGACGAGATATTGCAACTGATGGAACTACAAGATTCCGAGGATCCATTCATCTCCAACTACGAAAAATTGCAGCTCTATTTATTGCTTGGGAAATACGAGCTTGCCACAGATCTTTGGATAAACAAATACATCAAAGATGAGCCTCGCGTAAAGCATTTTCCATCAACAAAGAATTACCTTGGAGAATATTTAGACAAAGTAATCAATTTAAAATCATATGAAACATTAAACGAACAAATCCGTTTAATTCAAGAATCCGACCTCCCTGAAGATTCAAAAAAATTAGTCAAAATTTTAGCAAGCACACCATTCATAACAAACTACTATGGATATCATCCTCCAAACAAGAACCACATCAGAGACATTACTTTAGTCCAAAAGCAAAGCATCGAACTCTACGAAATAACCCTTGCAAGTTTAGACGTTTTTGAATGTGACTTTCCGAATTCCAAATACGCACCACTCGTGCCTCAATTCAAACAAATTATTCAAGCAAATTACGATAGAGAACACCCTAAATTAGATCCTGCAGTTTACAAAGTATATACTGGAGGCATTGGCATAGAAGCATTCTACTCCTTTTCAAAAAATTATTCATTCTGTTTTCCCATACAAATCAGCCGATTTATCGTTACCCCAACAATCTTCGACGGTCGCTTTTACGCATCCATCGGATTTGATGCATTCGATTCAAAGCGGTTCAAAATACAGCCTTTTGCAAGTGTAAGGGATTTTGGCAAAGACAAAATTGAAAAAATTGCGGGAGCCCAAATCGATTGGCGTTTTCTTTTAGAAGAGAAAGCGGACCCCAAATTTAGCCTTCAAGGATATTTATCACTGAAATTAAAATATCAAGCGGAATGGCACGATAAAAAAGACTTTCAAAACCATTTCATGGTTGGTCTTGGTGCTCATTTCTGGTAAGGGTTGCTATTTTTTAGGCGAAAAATTTAGAGGTTTTTATGCAGAATACACTCGTTTCTCCGGTTGGAATTTTGGGCTTTGGCGTTGAGGGTCAGAGCACGTTGCGTTACCTTTTCCGCGAAGGCGTCAAGGACATTGTCGTGATGGACAAGAACCCGGTGACACTCCCGGATGTGCCCGCAGGCGTAAACGTCAAGGTGAGCAGCGGCGAAAACTATCTGGACGGGCTCAAGGACTGCGTGACGGTCGTTCGTTCGGCAGGCGTCTATCCGATGAGCAAGGAACTGTTCCAGTTCCAGATGAACGGCGGGCTCATGACGAGCCAAATCCAGCTCTTTTTGGAACAAACTCATTCTACAAAAGTTGTCGGCGTAACTGGTACACTCGGCAAGGGTTCTACCGTGAGCATGATCAGCCATATTTTGGACAAGTGCGGCAAAGCGAACGCCATTGGCGGAAACTTCGGCGTGCCGGCGTTGGACTTGCTCGAAGACGAGACTCCGGACCGTATCAGCATCCTGGAACTTTCGAGTTTCCAGTTGATGACTTTGTCCATATCGCCGGACGTGGGCGTTGTTTTGCGCGTTTCGACGGAGCACTTGGACTGGCACAAGACGGTCGAAGAATACCGCGATGCGAAAGCTAATTTGGTGCGCTGGCAAAAGCGTGATGCAGCATGCGTTTATCTGAAAGACGCAGAACCGACCGCAAAGATTGCTGCCGAAAGCCCGGCAAAGACGAAATACGCCGTAAGTCTCGCCGACGGTCCTAGTGCTGGCGACGGCGATGCGGTGATTGACGGTGCGACGCTTACGATTGGCGGCCAAACGCTCGACCTTGCGGACTGCAAAGTGCGCGGCATCTACCAGCTCGAAAACATGGCCGCAGCAACGCTCGCTTGCAAGGCTTTGGGCATCGGTGTTGCCGAAGCGTTCGAAGCACTCAAGAGTTACGAAACGCTCCCCTACCGCATGGAATTCAAGGGCGAAAAGATTGGCATCGAATTTTATAACGACAGCTATGCAACACGCCCAGACGCAACGATTGCAGCGACCGGAAGCATGAAGCGTCCGTTCGCCTTGATTCTCGGCGGTTCCGAAAAGAACGCAGACTTCTCTGAGCTATCTAAAATTCTTGTGGAACAGCGTCCAAACTTGAAGCGAATCGCCCTGATTGGCGCCACTGCAGAACGCATGCTCGCCGACCTGAAAAAAGCTGGCGTGGATGAAA
>JAEEGJ010018539.1_pt1 | contig 15517 bp, 8 predicted proteins | sample 8958761 | NCBI WGS metagenome assembly JAEEGJ01 (sample SAMN16246546, study PRJNA631951) | gut metagenome | biome: gut microbiome; feature: rumen; material: RS-attached | host: Bos | place: Iran: Karaj | collected 2018-10 | reverse complement strand
CACACCCGGATTCAACTATTGCTCTTATCCTACTCCCATCTCTTGCATGGCAGGTGTTCGTTTCTCATTCTAATAACTGATATACCGGACTATTATGAAAAAGATAAATCTTATTATAGCAGCGGTTCTGGTTACAGGTTTGGTTTCATGTGATTCCCAACTTGACGTAATAAATCCCAACAACCAGACCACATATGACTTTGGCAATACCGAGTCAGACCTTCAGGAGGCTGTGATATCATGCTATAACAGAATCCGTCTGGAGGGTACATTTGCCCGCGTGGGCTACACAATGGACGCCGTTCGCGGTGATGAGGTATGGAACTCTTCACAGCAGTGGTATCTTGCCTATGACAACCTGAACTCCAACGGTCAGATAGATATAGGCGACCAGTGGATTTGGCGTGACAACTATCACGTAGTTAACCGCTGCAACTTTGTACTCTCAAAGGTCGGATCAGCCAAGATGTCGGAGACTGCACGTGCGGAGATAAAGGGACAGGCTCTGTTCCTCAGGGCACTGGCCTACTATGAACTGGCTACATACTATCAGAATGTGCCTCTTTATACCAGTTATTCCGATTATTCATCGCTGGAGAGCATGTATGCTTCAAATTCCAGCCAGGATAAGGTGTTTGACCAGATTGAGGAGGATCTCAAGGAGGCCATAACACTTCTGCCCAAGCGTGACAAGGGTGGCGAATGGGCCAAAGGTCGTGCAACCTGCGGTTCTGCAGCAGGTTATCTGGCACGCGCTCTTATGTTCCGTCACAAATATGAAGAGGCATACGGATATCTTAAGGATATCATAAAGGGTGACTACGGTACCTATGGTCTTGTGGCCGATTACGGTGACAACTTCAAGGAGGGACCACAGTATGAGAACAACAAGGAGAGTCTGTTTGAGGTCCAGTTCATGGATTATGGTACAGGCGGTGCCGATGAGGAGTGGACTCCCGTAAACATCAGTTCCAACGCATCACAGGGACATGCCGTTGAGAGCAACTACGGATCGCAGGCTCTGGGCAGCTGGGGTGACTTGGCCATGTCGCCGTGGCTCTACAACCTCTTCAAGGCTGAGCGTTGCACAGACAACACACTTGACCCGCGTCTCTATTGGACAGCCGTGACATACGAGCCTGAGTACAGCACATATACCGGTGCCATCACCGCCGCTTATCCTAACGGTGACCCGCGCTCCAATGTAGTATATCAGAATGAGATTACAGCCACTCCGCTTTCAAACAACGGTCAGGGCGGTATCTCGATTGCCAAGTTCACCAATGCCCGCAACAATATCTATTCAACCATCGTGACCGGTCTGCATTGCGGAATCAATATCCGTCTGATGCGTTACAGTGATGTCCTGCTGCGCGCCGCCGAGTGCGAGAATGAACTTAACGGACCTACTCAGAAAGCTATCGACTATATCAATGAGGTACGTCGCCGTGTGGCTCTCAAGGATCTTGTGCTCTCAGACTTTACCACCAAGGAGGCTCTCTTTGAGCAGATTGCCAACGTGGAGCGTCCCAAGGAGTTCGGTTGCGAGAACGGCCGCGGCATTGACCTGATCCGCTGGGGATTCTTCTATGACGCAGGCCGTCTGGCACAGATACGTCAGCACAGCGCATACATGCGTAACGGTACCGCATCAACCGATGCACTTACCATTGAGACTGCCGATGACTATTCACTGCGCTATTTTGAGCCGGGTCATGAGTATTTCCCCATTTTCCAGAATACTCTTGATGCCAACCCGAATCTTACCGGTAACTCAGCCAACAAGAACATAGATAACAGCGTGGAGTTCCTCCAGAAATGGACGGTACATGCCGTTGCCCAATGATATTTATAATTGATCCAGACGGAGTACGCTTAGGGCGTATTCCGTCTTTTTTCTAAATTCGCAGATATGAGAATAAGAAACGCATTATTGCCAATCGTTGCAGCGGTCACATTGTGGGCCTGCTCGGATCCAAGTGAAGGCACCGGAATACATACATCGGGCGGTATGACAGGTCAGGATACAGAGTACAAGGCTCCCGATTATGCCGATGACTATTCAGCCATAGCATCATGGGACTATCATGTACAGTGGAACCTGGCCAATATCCACGATCCGTCTGTAGCATACTATGACGGCTATTACTATATGTACGGAACCGATGCATCGTACGGCAATGAGCATCTCAAGGCAACCCGCGGGCGCCATTTCCAGGGCCGCCGTTCCAAGGATCTGGTCAATTGGTATTATGTGGCCGGACCGTTCAACGATGCCCCGTCATGGGTGGCCGATTCGCTCAATTCAATCCGTCTGCGTATGGGACTCACTCCAATCAACGGTTCCGATATACAATATGGTTACTGGGCTCCTGTGGTACGCCGTGTCAATATGGGCGGTAAGGATGTGCTCAGGATGTACTACTGTATAGTGATTGACAACTATATCAAGAGCGGAAGGGCTACATCAACCGCTTTTGACGGCAGCTGGAGCGAACGTGCCTTTATAGGTATGTGTGAGAGCACCGATCCTTACGGTGCAGTATGGGAGGACAAGGGATTCGTGACCTGCTCTTCATCGGACAAGGGTCGTGACGGCTGGACACGTGCCAAAGCCGGCGATTGGAATGATGCCTATTTCTATTACAATGCAATCGATCCGACTTATATCGTGACGCCTCAAGGCAAGCATTATCTTATACATGGCTCGTGGCATAGCGGGTTTGCCCTGCTGGAGATTGACGCTGAGAGCGGAAAGCCCAAGAATACCTTGGGTGATCCCTGGGCTGATAGCGCCGAAGAACTTACCGCCCGTTACGGACAGCGCATAGGTACCCGTACCGCTACAACGCGCTGGCAGGGTAGTGAGGCCCCTGAGATTATCTACAAGGACGGTTACTATTATCTGTTCATGGCATACGACGGCCTGGATATCCCGTATAATACCCGTGTGGTACGCAGTGAGAATATAGAGGGCCCGTACTATGATATTACCGGACGCAATTTTACCAACGGTCGCGGAGACTGTTATCCTATCGTAACTCATCCTTACCGTTTTGAACAAGGATACGGATGGGTTGGTATATCACACTGCGGAATCTTCCAAAAGGAGGGGACCGATGAGTGGTTCTACTGCTCTCAGGGACGTCTGCCGGAAAATGTAGGCGGAAACCGTTTCAGCAACGCCATAATGATGGGCCATGTGCGCCGTATAGTATGGTGTCCGGCATCGGCCTCCGAGCCAGATAACCTGTGGCCTATAGCTCTGCCGGAACGCTATGCGGCCGTGCCTGACAGCAAGATCACATCAAATGACCTGATAGGTACATGGGAGCATATAGGTCTGGTTTATGATTATGCCCACCAGAATCTGTCACAGGATATTGTCCTTAAGGCCGACGGCACCGTTACCGGAGCCATTACCGGAAAGTGGAGTTATGATGAGGCAACCAAGCGTCTTACTCTGGGTAATGTGGTGGTATGCGTGGAGCGTGAGTTGGACTGGGAGGCTAATCCGCGTCGTGAAACCATAGTATATGCAGGTGTTGACAAGAATAATAAGGTTACTTACTGGGGAAAGAAAATATGATGTTATTTTTGTACTCAGAAAGAACCCTAACCAACAATATTCAATATGAAAAGAAAACTTATCCTGATGGCGGTATGCGCATCATTTATGTTTGGCGTAACCGCTGCCAAGCCCGTCAAGGCTCCCGCCGGCGGCAAGAAAATCAGTAATGAACTTATCGGCATATTCTTTGAGGATATCAGCATGTCGGCCGATGGCGGTCTGTGTGCAGAGCTGATCCAGAACGGATCGTTTGAGTTCAGTCCCGCGGAGCGTGACGGATGGGGCCCCGGAACCGCATGGCGTTCAATCCGCCCGGGTCATTCACTGGGTTACATTGAGCCTAAGCAGCAGGATCCCATACATCCCAACAACCCCAACTACATGCGACTTAACATAGAGCGCGTGGGTCATTACTATGACTATAACGGCTGGACCGGCGTGGGTATCCAGAACGACGGTTATGACGGCATCCTGCTTAAGGGTGGCGATAAGTATGATTTCTCGGTATTCCTGCGCAACCCCGACGGCAAGGACAAGGAGGTTCGTGCCGTGCTGATGGTACCGGGTCGCGGATTCCGTGCCCAGCCTACCGTTATTGCCGATACCACATTCGCGGTTTCGGGCAGTGACTGGAAGAAATACGAGTATACTCTGACTGCAGCACAGGATTGCCCCAACGCATCACTGCAGCTGCTTTCACTTACCACCGGCGTGATGGATATCGATATGGTATCCCTCTATCCGCAGGATACTTATAAAGGTCATGGTTTGAGGAAGGATCTTGCTCAGGCGCTGGTTGACCTGAATCCCAAGTTCATGAGATTCCCCGGCGGCTGCGTAGTGCACGGCGGGGGTGACGGATTCTGGGATACATACCGTTGGAAGACAACCGTAGGTCCCAAGGAGACACGTAAGGGTATCAAGAACACCTGGGGTTACCATCAGAGCATGGAGATGGGATACTTTGAGTATTTCCAGTTCTGCGAGGATGCCGGCATGGAGCCGCTGCCTATCCTGCCTTGCGGCGTAAGCTGCCAGGGTACCAACGGCGGTTGGAACATGCGTACGCAGGCTCAGGATGCCGTTCCCATGGAGGATATGCAGGAGTGGGCCGATGAGGCTCTTGACCTGATTGAGTGGGCCAATGGTCCCGCCGATTCCAAGTGGGGTAAGGTACGTGCCGATGCAGGTCATCCGGAGCCCTTCAACCTCAAGTATCTGGGCCTTGGAAACGAGGAGAAGATTACCCCTGAGTTTGAGGAGCGTTTCAAGTTCATTTATGACCAGGTTCGTGCCAAGTATCCCGATATCGTTATTGTAGGTACTGCCGGTCCCGGCTCGCATCCCGGCAACGGTGACTATGAGGAGGGCTGGAAGTTTGCAACAGAACTTGAGGTTCCCATCCTTGATGAGCACTATTATGAGCAGCGCAACTATTTCCTGACTAGCCGTCAGTACGATAATTATCCCCGCGACCGCAAGACCAAGGTTTACCTGGGTGAGTATGCCGCAAAGGATAAGAAACTGATCGATGCTCTTGCCGAGGGCCTCTACCTGCTGCATGTGGAGCGTAACGGTGATGTTGTGGTAATGACATCATATGCTCCGCTGTTTGCCCGCAAGAACACCAACAACTGGAATCCTGACCTGATTTACTTTGACAATGAGCGTCCGTTCCTTACCTGCAGTTACTATGTACAACAGATGTTCGGCCAGTCAAGCGGTGATTACTTCTATGGCGAGTGCGTTAAGTTTGACCGTGAGGATGACAACCTGCTGGGTCAGTCTGTAGTGCTTGACACTCAGGCCCGCAAACTCTATCTCAAGGTCTGCAACGCAGGTGAGAATGCTGCCAAGGCAACAATCGACTTGTCACGTTTTGGCGGATTCAAGAGCGTTACCAAGACCGTTATCAAGGGTCAGCCTGATGATGAGAACAACTTTGACCAGCAGCCTATTGCTCCTGTTACAGAGACTGTAAAGCTCAAGAGTAAGGCAACTCTGGATGTTGATCCTTACTCAATCACCATGTACAGCATAAGCCTCTGATAAGATGTATAAAATAAAAGAAAATCAGCGACAAACATAATTTGTCGCTGATTTCTCCTATTTTATATGGGGGTTCAGAGCTGACCGTCTCCCCAGGTGTCGAATATGTCGGGATCTCCATTGCTTGCGGTGAGGAGATTGACGCGTGCGTTCATCTCAAACACCTTAGATGTGGGCTTTACGTATTGCTTTTTATTATTCGTTGTTTTCATATCTATAGTTGTTTGAGAGGTTACTCAATAATCATGATTGTCTTTCCGTTGTGGATGTAAAGGCCGCTGGTTGAGGGCTGCTCGTAGAACTTGCGTCCGTAAATATCATACCAGACATCAATGGCCTGAACAGGCTGATAGGGAATTATAATCACATCAGTTGTACCCTCATTGAAATCGGGTAGGCCGATGGAGCGTAAGGGGGCAAGCTGCCCGAATGAAAGCAGTGCCAGCCAGGCCTTGTGCGCTCCGCTTGTGAACGCTCCGGCATCCTGGGCACCCCAGTACCAGCCGATGGTCTTATCATCACCGTCGCGGTTGTAACTCAGTTTGTAGAACTGGTTACCGCCCGTTGTAGTGGTAGCCTCATCACTTCCGTACAGCAGGTTGTCCTGACCGATGGCAGCAGCTGTGGGTGCAGTCATGGTCAGTTTAATTGTCTGTGCGCCATCAGTAGGAGCCACCTGTAACAGAACGGCTGTTCCGGCGGGAACAACATCGGTGGCTACATCAATAAGGTCACCGTCGGCAATAGTCTGGTAGGTAAGCGTGTTGCCACCGGCCTTGGCTGTAATGATACGAGCCTTCATGCCGGCAGTCAAGGTCATGTCATACTGGCTGTCATAGTAAGTGCTGTAACCTTCCTTGCAGAAAGTAATCATTACGGGTTGCGGATTGCTTGCCCACTGGTTGTAATATCTCTCGTCATAACCCAGACCGCTGGTATAAGAAACCACGTAACCGTAGTTCTTGATTGCGTCACCAATGTTGACGGGCAGGGTGGCACTGGAGTAGGCGCGTGTACCCTGCAACTCTGCGCTCCAATAACGGGTGCCTACTGTCAGTTTGGTCGGGTTGGTGTAATATGTGTTCTGGACGGTGATAGTTCCCGCGCCATTGCCGATGCAGTGTGTCGTGCTACTCAAATCTATGCAGTCACTGATGGCGAGTGTGGTCCCTGCGTCGCTCCAGCCCCACAGCGTTCCCACCGTGCTTGCATTGCCGCCAAAGCTTCCGTCAAAGACGCATCCGCGCAGCGTGTAGTTGGCCGAATTACCTCCATGTCCTACTATACCGCCGCAATATGCTTCACTGCAGGTTATATTGGCATTGATAACGCAATTCTCAATCAGGTTAGTGCCGCCAACTGTACCGCCTACAAGTCCGGAACTGTGTCGCGCACCGCTCACGTTACCCTCCACTATGAGGTCGCGGATGGTCGCATTCTGAATGGTACTGAATGGCGCGACGCATGAGGTCTCAGCATCCAGATTTAGCGTCAGGGTGTGGCCTCCGCCGTCGAACGTGCCGCTGAAATTACTCAACATCGTCGTGGCAGTAAAGTTGCCCGTCATCGTAATCGTCTGCCCTTCGTTCGACCATCCATTGGCGATGTCGATTGCCAGATGGTTCCAGTCACTGGCATTGGCCAATGTCCCGTGGTCATGCGAGAGCGTGCGTGTTGAACCTCTGGTCACATCGGCAAATCCATCGTAGATGGAAACACCCGTGACTGAGCCTTTGTAGCCTCCCGAACCAATCGGCGAACCTCCACGCAAACCAGATGTGGCACAGACACGGTTGGCACCACCCGTGATGGTGATGGTTCCGCAAGAACAACTATTGTAACCGCAGCCGATTCCTGAGGAACCGTAGCCACCCGTGGCATTGACCGTTCCACCGCTGATGGTGATGTTGCCGCAGGAACCCCCATTCGTACAGCCGATTCCGGCAGCCTCCCGGCTACCTGTGGCATAGACCGTTCCGCCTTTGATGGTAATGTTGCCGCAGGATTTGTTTTGACAGCTGCCGATGCCGCAACCGCCCTCATTGACATTGGCGACAATGGTTCCGCCCTCGATGACGATGTTGCCGCAATTCGGGTAATGATAGCCACAGCCGATACTGGCGGCGGGATTGACTTCGATTGTGGAAGACGTCAGAGAGCCAGAACCCTTGATGGTGAGGGTGCTGCCTTCCGGCACATAGATGCCGGGACAACCTTGATCGCCCTTCACGCTGTTCGTACCTTCTAGGAAGATGGTGGCATCGCCCTTACAGAGAATGGCCGCAGCTATGGTACTGCGCAGTTCGACATCGGTCAAATCTACGTCACAGAGCGTCACCGTGGCACCGGCTTCAATGACAGCACGGGCATAGGTGCCACCCGTTCCAGTAAGTTTCTCACCATCATGCAGTGTGACTGTTGTCGTCTCTTGTGTAAGTCTCACGGAACCGATCTCACGCCACTGGGCATAGAATGTCGTGTTGCCGAGACCAATGACAGTCTGGCCGTCCGCAAAGATGGTGCCGCTACCGTCGGGTGCAGTGTTCCAACCATCGAACTCGTAACCTTCAAGGGTGAATGTGCAGGCGTTCAGAGCTTTTGCCGTGCTTGCGATGAATGTCTGCTTGTCCATCGAGCCCTTGCCGCCGTTAGCATTGAACGTCACGGTGTAGGTTGTCTTGTCCGAAGGATTGTAGATAAAGGGACTCTTCATGATGGCACCCGTCACTACGCCGCCGATGGTTATGGTACCAACATTGGCACCGAACTCCTTCGCTGAACCGATGCTGTATTTGGAACTACTGCCCGCTATGGCAGTGACGCTGGTCACGGCATCGGTAATGGTGATGTTGCCGCAATTTCCTATTTTTTGGACACAGCCGATGCCAGCGCAGTCGCTGCTTCCTACGGCCGTAACGGTGCCACCCTCGATGATGACATTGCCGTTGCCGATACCAGCGCTATTGCAGGAACTGGCATAGAGCGTGCCGGAACCCCTGATGGTGAGCGTCTTGCCCGGTGCCACCCAGATACCTTGGCCACCGAAGGCCGATACGGTGACCGAAACGATATTGGTTGTACCATCGGCCAAAATGATGGTGGCATTACCCTTACAGATGATGCCAGTAGATCCCGAATTCCGGGTGACACCCCTCAGTGTCACCGTAGCGTTGTCTTCAATAGAAATATTGGTATTGGGGCCATCGGTACCAGTGAGAATCTGACCGTCGGTCAGCACCACACTTTCGGTTTCCGGAGTGATTTCCACTACTCTCGGATCGTAATTCTGCGGTTCGCAAACAAAGGGACTCTCTTCGATATAGTCCACCGACCATGATCCGATGTGGAAAGTGCCGCAAGTTCCGGACAGGCCAGGGCCTATGTTGTATGGTGCTCCTCCCTTTGAGACCGTGATGATGCCTCCTGTCAGGGCGATGTTGCCGCAAGTACCAGATTTACCGCTGCCGATACCAGCACCGTCACAGCCGGCTATTGCCTCGACCGTTCCACCGCTGATTGTGATGTTGCCGCAGGTACCGGATTTACCGCTGCCGATGCCAGCGCTGAAGTCGCCACCATCGGCCGTAATGGTGCCACCCTCGATGACGATATTGCCGCAACTTTCATAACTTCCAGTGCCGATGGCCGCACCCTGCATGGATTTAACATAGAGCGTGCCGGAACCACCGATGGTGAGCGTGCTGCCAGCATCTCCTGGGCGGATAGCCGCCGACGCGAAACCGGTTTGTACGGAGTTCGTGCCCTCCAGATTGATGAAGGCATCGCCATCGCAATTGATGCATGTCCACTCCTTCGCAGTCGTATGGGTATCGAATGGGATGTTCAAGGTCACATCCCTCATGGTAATGTCTCCTCGGCGGGTAATGTTGAAGTTGGGGGAATATTTACAACCTTGACCCGTGATAATGATACGGGTATCTGGACCGCCTTTACCCGTGAGGATGTCACCTCGAAACAGTCTCACTGACCCGGTGGAAGAGTTCAGTGTCACCACACGGGTGCAGGATACCGTTGTTTCTGGACCGAATTGAGTCAATTTCTTCCCGGAGAACTCTCCTACATATTCGTAAAAACGAATGGTATGCTCCCCTGAGGCACGGATGGGGAGAATAGCATCAAAGCCATGATTGCCGGTCAAGCCATACGCACGGTTTATGTCCTCACGCAGCACATCGGTTGTCAGATCCTTTGAAACGCTTGACCACGAGACGATTGGATCATCCACCATCACATAGACAGAACAGGAAGCGGAGATGTTACTCGGATCGTAAGCCCATCCCTTCACATGGATGTCGCCATTCGACATCACTTCTACCAGATCGACCGCTCCACGAGTAATGGTAAGCGGCTCTTCCGTTATTGTAGCGGCATCGCCGGTAAGGTCATTGGCAGTAATTCGGACGGTATAGTCACCGACAGGGACATCCTCGACATTGATGGTGGCCGAGAACCCATGATTGCCGATGATGCCCAATGAACTGTTCGTGCTCTCCCGCAATTCGTCCGCAGGCAAATCCAAAGTCTTATAGACAGTGCCATCGGAGTGTATCACCTCCACGCGGACAGTCATTGGCAGAACCGGTGCGTCAGGGTCATATACGAAACCACTGAGAAAGAAACTCGTCAGTAATGGCGAATAATTCTCGATTGAAAGGTGAGGCGACCGATGCCTGCTCGTCGATTTTGTGGAGTAGTGCAGGAAGATGTCTTCGTAGCCCGTGCAGCCCAAGTTGAAGTCGCCCAGCGTGGAACCGCCGTTCAGGTGTACGACGGGTTCATCCTTCCATTGGGTGAACCAGATGGTGGATATGGCATAATTGTCAGGGAAGAAATCCTTGGTGTAATAGAGGTGGATGTCATCGCCCACTTTGCCCGTACCGGCGTTCAGGTTGCCCTGCTTGTTCGTAAAGTCATACATGCCGTCATACGGGACAAGATGGTAGGTGCGACCGTTGTGGGTGAGCGTTTCGGGCATGGTACCGCTTTGGTTGGTCATGTAGAAGTCGGTGATGTAGCCCCAGTTAGCACCATCGGAATGTTCTTCAGCTTTGTAGAGCATGAAGATGTAGCAGCCATAACCGCCCTTGTTCAGGTCATAGTCGATGAACGTCCAGCCATCGGCCACAAGTGAATTCTTCAGCCCGTCAAGCTCGGATTTGTCACCGCCCTTCGAACCTCCTATGAGCATCACGTCTTTGATGAAAGGTGTGGCCGATGCATTGGCCATGAAGTACATGGCAATGAGCACCATCATGGTTGCTCTGCGCAAACTTTTTAATAATACTCTGTTATTCATATGGAAAAGGATAATGTATAAGGACTAAATGTTGTATCTGCTTAACAGATGCGCAAATATCGCATAATTACGCATACGCTCTGCATATCGGTTGCATTTTTTTTGGAGTAAATAGGTGTTTCTGCAGCCGGTTTAAGGTTAAACAGATGGTAATTGAGGATGTATTATAAGGACGGCAAAGTATTCAGCTTCATGCTGGCCAGTCTGGTCATTCAGGATAACGTCTGTGAGCCCTAAAGGTAAAAGGCTTTAATGAGGCGTTTTATGTATACGCCAAAGAACATCTTCTCCAGAAGGCTGCATTTCTGGAATTCATATCTCAGTATCATATCAAAGCAGGCAAACCTACCGGCCTGACTGTCAAATTCACTGTGGTCATCCTGTCCGGTGTATGCTTTTGCAAAAGCATCCCAGAACAGACCAAGTTGCTTCTCTGTCATGTGGAAAATCTCCTGCACCTGTTTCATGGGCGCATACACATTGCAGATCTGGTAAAGATGGCCGATGTCAAACATGGGGTCTCCGTAGCCGAATCGGTCCAGATCTATCCAGACCGGCTGTCCGCCAGACAGGACAAGGTTTCCCATATTGAAGTCGCCGTGACTGCAGGTCTTTATGTCCTGTATGGTTTGGGCAAAATCTTTGAGTATTTGACGGTTCCTGCGGCTTATGAACTGAACCTTGTCCAGAGCTCTTATGAGTTGTCCTTTGCGGCTTGGGAAGAAATCAGTATTGCATTGGGTGTTGAACAGTATCTTGCCGTTGCGGCACATCAGCTGCGCCATCTCTTCTATGCGCTCCGGCTCATCGTGGCATATTCTTGAAAGTGATTTCTTGTCTTTTATTCGCTCCGATATGGTTGCGTACAGGTCTCCTACACGTACCATCTCACGCATTTTGGGAGTTGGTAGTCCCAAACTTTCCACGGCCTTGGAAACATCGAATTCATGTTTTACAAATTCCAGTGTGTTGATCTGTTTCCTGTCAACTTTCAGGATTACGTCGGGTTCTGTCGGATTTTCATATGTGGTTCCGTTGCCGCCTTGTCCTACTTGGGTCCAGCCGCTTAAATCAATGTCCTTATATTCACTCATATGATTTAATAGTCCTTATTGTGTCCTTATTCAAGATAACGCTCTCTCAGAGTAATGATGTCCTGATCGGTGAGGCCGATGGGGCCTTTCAGGTAGGCCTCGATTGAGCCGTAGTCCTTGTCAATGCTGTCTAAAGCCTTGATGAAGTTATCGGTATTGGCGCCCAGAAATGATTTGACGGTGGCAATCTCTTTTTCCTTACCTCCCATAAGACATACGTTCTGGCAGCATTGCCGCACATCTTCCTCATAAACGCGGTTTGTGGCATCAAAATCGGCCACGATGGTATCCCTATCGGCTCCTAAAACTGCCAGGATCAGGGCCGATGCAAACCCTGTGCGATCCTTTCCCTGTGTGCAGTGGTACAGGATGGCACCGTTCTCTGTTTCCAGTATCAGGCGGAAAAAGAGGGAAAACTGTTTCTGACACTCCGGGTCGTTAGTCAGGTTGGGATACATCTGCTGCGCAATCTTCTGTGCCATCGGATTGAACGCAGCCATCACCATGAACTTCTTTACGTCAAACTGCTTGCTCCCGGTAAACAGCCTCTTCTCGTCTTCGGTCGCCTGGGATACTATCTTTCCACTGGCATCGATTTCAAGTCTTATGTATTCTGCCCCCGGGACCATGTGGTCTGTCTTGCCGTTCATCTCTATGTCTTTCCTGAAATCTATGACCTTGGCTACTGGAAGAGAGGAGAGATATTCCAGGTCCGCATCGGTGGCATCGGCTAGATGGGCGGCACGGATAAATGCTCCGTCACGCAGTCTGCGTCCGTCCTGCATTATGTAACCTCCCAGGTCGCGTGCGTTGACAATGCCCTTGACCGGGATGAACTGCTGTTTGAACTCTGATGATGAAATGCGCATAAGATCAATTTTTGTTGCCCATCCAGGTGAGACGGCGCCAGAGTCCTTCAAGTGGACCGCGCTCATGTTTATCGGACCATATCTTAAGCAGACAATACTGGAATATTATCATTCCCAGGCCTACAATTGCGGACCAGGTTGTGCCAAGCGTATTATATAGGCTGAATCCCCATTCGTAGAACAGTAGACTGCCCAGGACAGACTGCAGCAGATAGTTGGTCAAACTCATGCGGCCAAAGAACCCCAGTTTGCCGAACACATTGCGGAATCCCTTGAATCTGTACCACAGGAGTACTCCCACTGCAAGAATCAGCATTAGTATTGCCAGATTCCATATGGGGTGAATAAGGTCATCATACTTTCCGAAATCGGTGAATGCTCCTGCAAGTACCAATACGGCCGATATGGCTAAAATTACCCTCCAAATCTTAAGGTTGGAGCCTTCGTCGTAGAAAAGGCGCATACGGCCAAACAGTAATCCCAAATAGAATAAACCCAGTGTCTGGGTGATGCGTCCGTGGAACCAGAACCATCCCAGAGTAGTGGTTATGCCATATTTCAGATTGGTTACTAAAGAGTGGCAGAATGTGTCGTGTCCCTGCATTAGTTTGAAATAACCCATGTTGACCCATCGGGAGTCCGGATTCCATCCTACTGCATGAGCGTATATCTCCATCGGCTGTATGAGAAGGAGTATGGTTACGGCCCACAGCCATCGGTTGTTAAGGTAACCTGCCGGAATGAGCAACAGGCCAAGAATGGCATATGTTATGAGAATGTCGCCGTCATAGAAGCATACGTTCAGAATACCGAACAGGAACAGCAGTATCATGCGCCATGCAAACCGGGCCGAGAAATCCTTGCCCTTCTGCTCCTGATTGTCGCGCATGATGAAGAAACTGAGTCCGAACAGAATGGCGAATATCCCGTACATCTTGCCTGACAGCAGCGCCTGCAGTACATTGAATACGGTTCCGTCACAGGGAAGGGTGTACTTTATGTCACGTGCAAACGTGTTGAAATGCTCCACAGAGTGGAACAGGATGATGCCGGCTACAGCCAGTCCGCGTAGTGCATCGGCCACCTCAATACGGCTGTTCTTAAGTCCTTGGGTCTTGTACATATTTGGTCAGATAAGAGAATTTGCAGTCTGTTGTATCGGCAAAAATAACTATATTCGTGCAGAAAATCAGACTAACCCTTAAACTTAAAATGAAAAGAAAACTTATTGCAATGGCGGTTATCGCATCACTTGCCTTGGGTGCTACCGCAGCCAAACCCGTCAAGGCTCCTGCCGGCGGAAAGAAAATCAGTAACGAACTTATAGGTATCTTCTTTGAGGATATAAGCATGTCGGCCGATGGAGGTCTCTGCGCCGAGCTGATCCAGAACGGATCGTTCGAGTTCAGTCCGTCGGAGCGCGACGGATGGGGCCCCGGCACCGCATGGCGCTCAATCCGCCCGGGTCACTCTCTGGGCTTTATTGAGCCCAAGCAGCAGGATCCTATCCATCCCAACAACCCCAACTACATGCGTCTGAACATTGAGCGCGTGGGTATGTACTATGACTACAACGGCTGGACCGGTGTTGGTATCCAGAACGACGGTTATGACGGCATTCTGCTCAAGGGTGGTGAGAAATATGATTTCTCGGTGTTCCTGCGTAACCCTGACGGTAAGGATAAGGAAGTTCGTGCCGTGCTGCTGGTTCCCGGCCGCGGATTCCGTGCACAGGCTACTGTTATTGCCGATACCACTTTTACGGTTTCAGGCAAGGACTGGAAGAAATATGAGTACACTCTGACTGCGGCACAGGATTGCCCCAATGCGTCATTGCAGCTGCTCTCGCTCACCACAGGTGTGATGGATATTGACATGGTTTCACTCTATCCGCAGGACACCTACATGGGTCACGGCCTGCGCAAGGACCTGGCTCAGGCGCTGGTTGATTTGAACCCCAAGTTCATGCGTTTTCCCGGCGGTTGCGTAGTACACGGCGGCGGTGACGGATTCTGGGATACATACCGTTGGAAGACCACTGTAGGTCCCAAGGAGACCCGTCGCGGCATCAAGAACACATGGGGCTACCACCAGAGCATGGAGATGGGATTCTTTGAGTATTTCCAGTTCTGCGAGGATGCTGGCATGGAGCCTCTGCCCATTCTGCCTTGCGGCGTAAGCTGCCAGGGTACCAACGGCGGTTGGAACATGCGTACACAGGCACAGGACGCCATTCCCATGGAGGATATGCAGGAGTGGGCCGATGAGGCTCTCGACCTGATTGAGTGGGCCAACGGTCCCGCCGATTCAAAGTGGGGTAAGGTTCGTGCTGATGCAGGTCATCCCGAGCCTTTCAACCTGAAGTATCTTGGCCTTGGAAACGAGGAGAAGATCACTCCCGAGTTTGAGGAGCGTTTCAAGTTCATATATGACCAGGTTCGTGCCAAGTATCCTGAGATTGTGATTGTAGGTACTGCCGGTCCCGGCTCACATCCCGGCAACGGTGACTATGAGGAGGGCTGGAAGTTTGCAACAGAACTTGAGGTTCCCATCCTTGATGAGCACTATTATGAGCAGCGCAACTATTTCCTGACTAGCCGTCAGTACGATAATTATC
>JAEEGJ010018537.1_pt1 | contig 15518 bp, 14 predicted proteins | sample 8958761 | NCBI WGS metagenome assembly JAEEGJ01 (sample SAMN16246546, study PRJNA631951) | gut metagenome | biome: gut microbiome; feature: rumen; material: RS-attached | host: Bos | place: Iran: Karaj | collected 2018-10 | reverse complement strand
TGATGTATAAGGTGAAGCACGCTCAGGGTGTGGATATCACCCGTATCTTCTGCGGACTCAATGATACCCGTAATATCATCCCCAGCATCAAGTGGGCTAAAGAGGGTGGTATGACCCCGCAGGCCACGCTGTGTATCACCACATCGCCTGTGCACACTGTAGAGTACTATGCTGCTATTGCCGATGAGGTGATTGCTGCAGGTGCTGAGGAAATCTGCTTGAAGGATATGGCAGGAATCGGACAGCCCGCGATGCTGGGTGCCCTTACCAAGGCCATCAAGACCAAGCATCCCGATATCATCATCCAGTATCATGGTCACTCTGGACCTGGTCTGTCAATGGCCAGCATCCTCGAGGTATGTAACAATGGTGCTGACATCATCGATACCGCTATCGAGCCCCTGTCATGGGGTAAGGTTCACCCCGATATCATCTCTGTTCAGTCGATGCTGAAGAATGAGGGCTTCGAGGTGGCAGATCTGAATATGAATGCGTACATGCAGGCTCGTACGCTCACTCAGGAGTTTATTGATGACTGGCTTGGCTGTTTCATCAATCCTGCCAATAAGCACATGTCTTCACTGTTGCTTGGCAGTGGTCTGCCTGGTGGTATGATGGGCTCGATGATGGCCGATCTCGGTCCTATCCAGAAGATGATCAACAAGGAGCGTGAGAAGAAGGGCGAGAGCACCCTCACGATGGACGATATGCTGGTGAAGCTGTTCAACGAGGTAGAGTACGTATGGCCAAAGGTGGGTTATCCCCCACTGGTAACCCCGTTCTCTCAGTACACCAAGAACATCGCGCTGATGAACCTCCTCACCATGGAGCAGGGCAAGGGTCGCTATGTGATGATGGACGATGCCATCTGGGGTATGATCCTCGGCAAGAGTGGCAAGGTGCCTGGCACGATTGCGCCTGAACTGATCGAACTGGCAGAGAAGAAGGGACTCAAGTTTACTGATGCCGATCCTCACACCTTGCTCGAGAACGCTCTCGACGGATTCCGCAAGGAGATGGATGAGAATGGTTGGGAGTATGGACCCGATGATGAAGAGCTCTTCGAGTTGGCTATGCACCCCGAGCAGTATCGCCCGTTCAAGAGTGGTCAGGCCAAGAAGCAGTTGCTGGCTGATATCCAGAAGGCAAAGGATGCCAAGTTGGGTGGTGGTCAGAAGATCTCTCAGGAGGAGATTGACGCTCTGAAGCATGCCAAGGCTGATGCCGTGAAGAGTCCGTTGGATGGTCAGCTCATGTGGAGCTTTGGTGGCGAGGGTGTACCTGCTGCCTGCATCGAGCCGTTCATTGGTCAGAAGTACAAGGAGGGTGATATCTTCTGTTACCTGCAGACGAAGTGGGGCGAGATTGTCGAGATTCCTGCTGCACTGGGTGGCAAGCTGGTGGATATCAGTGTGAAGCCAGGACAGAAGATCCGCCAGGGCGACACCATCGCGTGGATCGAGAGGGAAGCATAAACATATTTTTATAGGCACGGATTACGCGGATTAACACGGATTAATTGTTTATAGCTCAAAATCCGTGAAATCCGTGTAATCCGTGCCAGATTATTTGACTATGGATTACAAAACGATCATTGACCAATATTATCCAGATGATAATGAGCTGAAGAGGATCCTGCTGGTTCACTCCCGTCAGGTGTCAGACAGATGCCTGAAGATAGCCAAGCAGCATCCGGAGCTGAAGCTCGATGTGGAGTTTCTCAAGGAGGCCTCGATGCTCCACGACATCGGTATCGTGAAATGCAACGCCCCCAGCATCCAGTGTTTCGGCACTGAGCCGTATATCTGTCATGGTATGATTGGGGCTCAGATGCTCAGGTCGCTCAATGCCGATGGTGCGCACTACAACCTGGAGCGCTGTGCCCTGGTGTGTGAGCGTCATACAGGCACAGGTATCACCCGTGAACAGATCGAGGCTCAGCATCTGCCGCTGCCTCTGGATATCAGCTATGTGCCTGAGTCGCTCGAAGAGCAGGTCATCTGCTATGCTGATAAGTTCTACTCGAAGTCAGACTTGTCGCTCGAGCGCTCGGTGGTGCAGACAGCCCAGAGCCTGGAGAAGTTCGGCACCCCCGGAGTGAGGAAATTCCTCAAATGGGTCGAAATGTTCGAGTGATTAATTTAGATAAAAAGAACATATTAAAGACAGAGTAACAGAATATTTTTTTAGACATAAGAACATAAGAACATAATAGCTGCGCGCTCTATGGGAGAGCTAAAAATATGTTTCTTATGTTCTTATTATCAAAAAAAATAAGTCCTTGTGTTCTTATTATCTAAATAAAGTAAAAAAACAGGAGGGGAATTTTGTAATTCCCCTATTTTGTTGTACTTTTGCAGGCGCAATAGTAGTAAAACTGCAGGTGTGAAAAGGAAATCAGCCATTATACTGATGCTGTTTGTCATCATTTTCATGATGGCAGAGGTGCCTGTGTCGCTTATCTCTGATGCCCGTAGGGTTCAGAAGGATAACGACAGCATCCCTGCTGATACCGTCATGCCCGACATACAGACAGAATCTTCAATCAAGATCAAGCGCGACACCACGACGATGGACTCCATCGAACTGGCGATCTATAAGCACAACAAGGCCATAGACGACTCGTTGGCACAGGACAGTATCAACCGCAGCCGTAAGAACGGTATCGACAGTCCTGTGGAGTATTCCGCTGATGACTCGCTGACCTATGAGGCCGCTTCTGGCGTGGCTCATCTCTATGGACAGTCGAAGGTGAAGTACCAGAACATGGACCTCCAGAGCGAGCGCATCTATATGAATCTCGACAGCAACCTGGTGCATGCCACAGGTAAGATGGATTCCACCCAGCAGCTGACGGGTACCCCCATCTTCAAGATGGGAAGCGACGAATATGAGAGCGACACGATGGCCTTCAACTTCAAGTCGAAGAAGGGACTCATCACTGAGGTCTACACCCAGCAGGATGATGGTTTCCTGACGAGTAAGGTATCCAAGCGAGGTGCCAATGGCGAGATGTTTCTCGAGCATGGCCGTTATACCACCTGCGATGATCCTCATCCCGACTTCTACCTCGCCCTCTCGCGTGCCAAGGTGCGCCCAGGTAAGGATGTGGTCTTCGGACCTGCCTATCTCGTGGTGGCCGATGTGCCCCTGCCATTGGCTGTGCCCTACGGCTTCTTCCCCTTCACGAAGAGCTACTCCAGCGGTATCATCATGCCGACCTATGGTGATGAGATGGATAAAGGTTTCTACCTGCGCGATGGCGGCTATTACTTTGCTATCAACGACAAGATGGACCTGAAGCTCCTGGGCGAAATCTACACCAAGGGCTCGTGGGGAATATCAGCCACATCTAACTATAAGAAGCGCTATCGCTACAACGGCTCGTTCTATTTCAGCTATCAGGACTCGCGCTCAGGCGAGAGGAATGATGAGGACTTCAGGCATGAGTCGAGCTATAAGCTGACATGGAGTCACCGCCAGGATCAGAAGGCGAACCCCTTCCACTCGCTCACCGCCAGTGTGAACTTCGCCACATCCAACTACGAGAACAACAACCTCACCTCGATGTACAATCCGCAGCAGCGTACACAGACCACACGTACCTCTTCGGTGACCTATAATGTCAACTTCTCGAGTATCGGTCTGGGTATCACCTCAACTACGAGTATCGACCAGAACATGCGCGACTCGACGCTTACGCTGAAACTGCCCGATGTCAACTTCAGCATCTCGCGTTTCTACCCCTTCAAGCGTAAGAAGGCTGTGGGCTCGGAACGCTGGTACGAGAAAATCTCATTGAGCTATACGGGACATCTGAAAAACGAGATCAGCACGAAGGAGGACCGTGTGCTGCACTCCAGTCTCTCGAAGGACTGGTCGAACGGTATGGACCATAGGATACCTATCCAGGCCAACTTCACGCTCTTCGACTATCTGACGCTGACCCCGAATGTCACCTTTACCGATGTGATGTTGCTCAGTAAAACCAAGAAGTCGTGGGATGCCAAGAACCAGCGCGAGGTATCAGATACCCTGAGTGGCTTCTACAATATGTACAGCTGGAATGCCAATCTGAGTGCTACGACCACGCTCTATGGCTTCTATATCCCCAGCCGCAAGCTCTTCGGTGATAAGGTTCAGGCCATCCGCCACGTGCTCACGCCGAATATCAGCTTCTCCTATCAGCCCGATTTCACGTCTGACCGCTATGGCTACTATGACACCTATCAGCGCACAAATGCCGATGGTAGTGTCGAGATGGTGCGCTATTCGCCTTACGCAGGTCGTGGCTATGCAGTGCCGGGCGATCGCTCAGGCCGCATCAACTTCGACCTCTCCAACAATGTCGAGATGAAGATCAAGTCGGATAAGGACTCTACTGGTTTCAAGAAGATCAGTCTGATTGATGAGTTGAAGCTCGGCATGAGTTATGACCTCGTGGCAGATAAGCGCCCCTTGAGCGACCTGCAGACCACCTTGCGCCTGAAGCTCTCGAAGAGCTATACCCTGAACCTCAACACCACCTTCGCCTCGTATGTCTACGAGCTCGACAGTCTGGGGCGCCCAGTGGTCAGCGATCACACCACCTACTGGCAGAAGGGTAAGTTCGGACGCTTTACGGGTCTGTCGCAGAACCTTTCCTATAGTCTGAGCAACGAGAAGATCAGCAACTGGATCAAGCGTCTGCGCGGTGAGGATGTCGATGACAAAAAGAAGAACAAGAAGCAGGAAGATGATGATGAGTTCGACAATGGCATCGACTCGAACATCGACAAGGACATGGAGAAAGCCAAGCGAGGCAGCAGCCGTAAGAGCAGCGGCGACAAGGCCGAGACTGACGAAGACGGCTACATGGCCTTCAAGATACCCTGGAACCTGAGCATCGGCTATAATATCAGTGTGCGCGAGAATACCGATGTCAGCAAGTTCAACTACGACAAGATGCGCTATCCCTATAAGATTACTCAGGGACTTAACTTCAGCGGTGATATCCGTATCAGCGATGGCTGGGACATCAACTTCTCCTCGGGTTACGACTTCGAGGCCAAGAGGATCTCTATGACCACCGCCTCGCTCTCCCGCGACCTCCACTGTTTCAACATGTCGTGCTCAGTGGTGCTCGCCCCTTACACCAGCTATAACTTCTCCTTCAGGTGTAATGCCGCCACGCTGACGGATGCCCTGAAGTACGACAAGCGCTCGAGCAGCACAAATGCCGTGCAGTGGTACTAAGGGAAATGTGAAAATGTAAAAACGAAATAAAAACCAATAAACTATGGCAGAACTTCCTTCAATGATTCAGGACCTGGCGCTGATGCTGGTAGTGGCAGGTATCGTGACCCTGATTTTCAAGAAACTTAAACAGCCGCTGGTGCTGGGTTACATTGTTGCCGGATTCCTTGTGAGTCCCAATATGCCCTACACAGCTTCCGTTGTCGACCACGAGAATGTGCATCTCTGGGCAGACATCGGTGTGATGTTCCTCCTCTTCTCTCTTGGACTCGACTTCTCGTTCAAGAAGATCCTGAAGATGGGTGCCTCGCCTGTCATCTCCACCTGCACCATCATCTTCTGTATGTCGATGCTGGGTGTGCTCGTGGGCTACTCCTTTGGTTGGAGCAAGATGGACTGCATCTTCCTCGGTGGTATGCTCGCCATGTCGTCCACTACTATTATATATAAGGCCTTCGACGACTTAGGGCTTCGCCAGCAGCAGTTTGCGGGGCTTGTCATGTCGGTGCTTATCCTCGAGGATATCCTGGCCATTGTCATGATGGTGATGCTGAGTGCCATTGCCAGTGGCAACAATCCTGATGGCGGTCAGTTGCTCGGCTCAATCATGAAGATCGGTTTCTTCCTCGTCCTGTGGCTCATTGTGGGCATTTTCGCTGTGCCCCTGTTCCTGAAGCATGTGCGCAAGCTCATCAATAACGAGGTGCTGCTCGTGGTGTCGCTGGGTCTCTGCTGTGCGATGGCCGTCTTCTCCACGAAGGTAGGCTTCAGCTCAGCCTTCGGAGCCTTTATCATGGGTAGTATCCTGGCCGAGACCATCGAGGCTGAGAAGATCGAGAAGCTCGTCGAGCCTGTGAAGAATCTCTTCGGAGCCATCTTCTTCGTGTCGGTGGGTATGCTCGTCGATCCTAAGATTCTCGTCGACTATGCTGGTCCTATCGCGATGCTCGTGCTCACCATCCTGGTGGGACAGGCCATCTTCGGCACCTTCTCCTTCATGCTCGGAGGCGAGTCGCTTAAGTCGGCCATGCGTTGCGGTTTCTCGATGGCGCAGATCGGTGAGTTCTCTTTCATCATCGCTTCGCTGGGCTTGTCGCTCGGTGTTATCAGCGATTTCCTCTATCCGGTGGTGGTGGCTGTATCCGTTATAACCACATTCCTCACACCTTACATGATACGGTTTGCCACCCCGGTTTATTCTCGCTTGGAGCGCCATCTGCCTTCCCGACTTATTCAGTCGATGAATCGCCTCTCCATGGGTAGCACCCACACTCAGGAGCAGAGCAAGTGGAAGAGTCTGCTCGCCCAGATGGGAGTCAACGTGCTGATCTACTCGATCCTCACATCGGCAGCCATCGCTGTGCTGTTCACCTTCTTCCTGCCGTTCATGCACCAGCTGCTGGGAGACGATAATCGTTTGTGGGCCAATGCCATTGTGGGCATTGTCACCGTCATCCTCATCTCACCGTTCCTGCGTGCGATGGTCATGAAGAAGAATCGCAGCGAAGAGTGGAAGGCCCTGTGGGCAGAGAGCAATCGCAACCGCCTGCCCCTCATCTTCACGGTGATCGTGCGCGTGGTCATTGCCCTCTCCTTCATTTTCTATATCTGTCATAAGCTCAGCCACTTCACCAATGCGCTCGTCATCACCATCGGAGTGGTAGCCCTGGGACTGATCATCCTCTCGCGTGCCGTGAAGCGTCGTAGCATCACCCTCGAGCGTCTGTTTGTGCAGAATCTCCGTTCGCGCGACATCGAGGCTCAGGTGCATGGCAAGAAACGTCCCCTCTACGAGGGTCGTCTGCTCGATCGCGATATCCATATTGCCGACTTCCAGTTGCCTTTCAATTCGATGTGGATGGGATCCACGCTGCGGCAGCTCGACCTGGGTCGTAAGTATGGCATCCATGTCATCAGCATCATGCGTGGCAACATGCGTATCAATATTCCCGATGGCGACTATGTCATCTTCCCCAACGATGTGCTGCAGGTCATCGGTAGTGATGAGCAGTTCACGGCCTTCCGCGAGGCCATCGAGAAGGAGGTGCTGGGCGAGGACTACGAATGGGAGAACCGCGAGATGAAGCTGCGCCAGCTTGTCATCGGCGAGGACAGTCCCTTTGTGGGCAAGAACCTCATCGAGAGCGGCATCCGCGACCTCTACAGCTGTATGGTCATCGGTCTGGAGGAAGGCAAGGAGAGCCTCTCGCGCTATGCCCCCACCCGCAAGTTCCAGCCAGGCGACATCATCTGGGTCGTAGGCGAGCAGGATGCGCTCGATGCCCTCATGAGCTGCTAAGTCGCCTATATATAATAAGGTATTAAAAAAACAAGCATTATGGAAACAAAGATTTTTAGTACGCCCCATATCTCGGCGCGTGAAGATGCATTTGCCAAAACCGTCCTGATGCCAGGCGACCCGCTTCGTGCAAAGTTTATAGCCGAAACCTTCTTGGAGAATGCCGAGTTGGTGACATCCGTCAGAAACGTTCTGGGCTTTACGGGCACCTACAAGGGTGTGCCCGTCTCAGTCATGGCAAGCGGCATGGGCATACCCAGCATGGGCATCTACTCATGGGAGCTTTTCAAATTCTATGGTGTCGAGAACATCATCCGCATCGGATCGGCAGGCAGCTATCGCGACTGGCTCAATGTGATGGACGTCACACTGGCCGAGTGTTCGATCAGCGAATCCACCTATGCACACGTCCAAAATGGAGAGACCTCCCACAAGCTCTTCCCCAGCAAAGAGCTCAACGATGTCATCCGTCAGAAAGCCCAAGAACTGGGTATGAATCTGCAGATGAGCAAGCTGCTCACCTCAGATGTGTTCTATACCGACCCCTCGCAAGGCACATGGCAAGACATTGCAGAGCGCACAGGAGCCGACTGTGTAGAGATGGAGAGTTTCGCACTCTTCCATAATGCCAACATGCTCAACAAGCGTGCAGCCGCGCTGCTGACCATCAGCGACTCTTTCGTCACCAAGCACGAACTCACCCCCGAAGAGCGTCAGAACGCCTTCACCGAGATGATGCACCTGGCACTGGAGTCTGCCATCGCCCTCTAACAGTAAAGCGTTTCGTTTTTTTTGTTTTGGCACGGATTCCACGGATTCACACTGCTTTATTTTATTCAGTCGTGTCTCTCAAAGAGAGCCGTGTTAATCCGTGCCTAAAAATGGTTAAAGTTACGGATTCGATATTTTTGGCACGAAAGTGGAAGGCGCCAGACCCCAGCAACCACCTCCAGTGAGCGACTTTACTTTGGGGCCTGACCCCAGTGTGCAGGGGCTCGATTAAGGATTGACAGGTCCGTCACCGCTGTCGTTAGTAGGCCCGTCGCCCGAGTCATTGCCACCCTGAGAGCTTCCACCCGAGTTAGAACCACCGCCGATGGCCTCGGCCTTGGTCAGCTGCTTGGCAATTTGCAGCAAGTTGTTGCAGATTCTGAAACCCAGATTTCGCAGCAAGTTGCTGCAAAATTGTTCTCAGTGCCTTGGGGGCATCATATGCTGTTGATTAGCCTTGGGGACAGATTTGAGTTATAGCAGCCTCATACCCAAGCACCTGTCCCTACGGCTACACAGCCAGTAGGATGTGAAAAATGGTTATAAGCAAGAATATGTGAATAAAAATATGTAACTTTGCAGAAGAAAAATCTTATGTAATATGAACGAAATACAGGACAAAGAAATTTATCAGGGTTTGAATAAACTATATGCCAGTGTAAGAGAGATTCTTGCCAATGCCAGGAAACGGGCTTATACTGCCGTAAACTTCGCGATGGTGGAAAGCTACTGGCTCATTGGTCAGCAGATTGTGGAGCATGAACAGCATGGCGAAGCAAGGGCTGACTACGGAAAAGGCTTGCTGAAAGAGTTGGCAGCGAGGTTGACAACTGACTTTGGCAAAGGTTTTGATGAGAGTAATCTGAGATATATGCGCTTGTTTTATAGGTGTTTTCCAAAACGTGACACACTGCGTCACGAATTGACGTGGTCACATTATCGTCGCCTAATTAGCGTAGAGAATGAGGCGGCACGCCTGTGGTATATGAATGAGGCTGCTGATAGCGTGTGGAGCACCAGACAGATGGATCGTCAGATTTCCACACTCTACTATGAACGTCTTCTTGCCAGCAGAGAAAAAGAAACTGTTGTCGCTGAGGCGGAAGAGAAGTTGAAAGGGGTGGCTCCCACACAGTTTATTCGTGATCCGTTCGTGCTGGAGTTCTTGGACCTAAAAGACTATCCTGCCTTGCATGAGAGCGATATAGAACAGGCGCTTATTGACCATCTGCAGCAGTTCCTGCTGGAATTAGGGCGTGGATTCTGTTTTGTTGGACGTCAGAGGAGAATGCGCTATGACGACGAGGATTTCTATGTGGATTTGGTCTTCTATCATTGCATTCTGAAATGCCATGTGCTAATTGATTTGAAACTTGGTAAGCTGACACATGAGGATGTAGGACAAATGGATAGCTATATCCGTATGTGGGATGCTCTCTATAAGAATGAAGATGATAACCCTACATTGGGAATCATCTTATGTTCGCAAAAGAGTGAAGCCATCGTAAAATACTCTGTATTGAGCGAAGGGAAACAACTCTTTGCTTCTCGTTACAAGCTTTACTTGCCTACTGAAGAAGAATTTAAACGGATGTTGGAATCGATAGAATGATCATCATCGAGTCGAAACGGAAGAAGCCTGCCACGATACTGAAGAAGTATCCGTAGATGATCTGGATGCATATAATTTCAATGAGCATCAAATACCAAGGTTGCTTGTCGTAAATCCGTTCAATGGGCTTGATGAAGATACGGCAGAGAGAGCAATAGAACTATTGAATTCTGATTAATAAAGATAGTAAATATGTTAGGAGCAATTATTGGTGATATCGTTGGCTCGATCTATGAGTTTCAAAATACCAAATCCATGGATTTTGATTTGATTACACCATGGTCGAACTTTACTGATGATTCTGTGATGACATTGGCTGTAGCAAAATGGCTTGTGGAGGACGAGGTACATACCATACATTATTTGATATATTGTATGCAGGAACTTGGAAACAGAGATATCAGACCAACGTATGATTTCGATGTTTCTTGCCAAGGGAGTGTACCAGAGGCAATCATCGCATTCTTAGAAGGTAATTCGTTCGAAGAGGTGATTCGTCTGGCAATCTCTCTTGGTGGTGATTCTGATACGATTGGCGCTATGGCTGATGCAATAGCTGCCTGCTGCTATGAGATTCCACAATTTATATCCGATAAGTGTAATGCTATCCTGACTGAAGATTTGAGGGAAATTCAAAATGAATTTGAGAAGTTGATTGAAACAAGGAATAAAGGCTGATATGCATAAGATAATTGAAGAAATACGTGAGTACGTACACTCGCAATGGACACTTGGCGCTTTGCATGGCGTCAGACACTGGGATAGAGTCTATGAAAATGGGCAGAAACTATTAACTCCTGATGTTAATCCTCTCGTTGTGGGATTGTTTGCCTACCTTCATGACTCATGCCGTATGGATGATTGGGAGGATATTGATCATGGTGAGCGGGCTGCTGTATGGATAGATACGTTGCGGAATACATATCTGAAGGATGTTTCCGATGAGGAGATTGAACTGCTTAAAGAGGCATGTCGTCTTCATACCATAGAGCACAAAACGGGTAATCCCACTATTGATGCCTGTTTCGATTCTGATCGTCTGGACTTGTGGCGAGTAGGTATTGTTCCTGATCCTGATAGACTGGCTACTGAAAAGGGAAAGGAGATTGCAAGAAATACGGACTATAATGTGTTGATCAATCAATGAACATTAATAGCTTTCAAAGAATGAAGAAATTGTATTCTATCCTATTTTTGATGTTATTCCTGCATATTAGTTGCTATGCAGTGACTGTTGAGACAACGGCGAATCTCAATGTTTACTATCCTGAGTATTCAAGGATAGACCTGGTATGTGGACAGATGCCTAAGGCTGCACAGAAGGATGTGGAGTTTTGTTGCGAGGCGGCTTTTACGGGGGAACTGTTGAATGAGTTTAAGCACTTCAACATCGCTGATAACCATATCTGCAATGGGGTGATGAAGAAGGGCTATCGCTGCAAGACGAATACAGGTGGATTTGTGTGGGGCAAGGGAAAATGGAAATTCATGCGAAAGGCTGATTTCCCAAAGGATGCCAATGGGTGGAACATGGGGTTCTGCCAGCTATTGATCATTCATAATGCTGAGGCTCGTCCTATTGGTTCCAAAATGAGGAAAAACAGGACTGTGTATCGAGCCTTGTGCGAGAAGGATGGAAAGCTGTGTATCGTTGAATCCAAGAAGGTTGTGACATACGAGGACTTTGTAAAGTATCTGGTAGCGTTCAAGGTGAAGCATGCGCTTTATCTGGATATGGGTAGTGGTTGGAACTATGCTTGGTATCGTGACAAAGGCGGGAAGGTTATTGAGCAATTCCCAGAAAGTAAGAAATCACCCAATTACAAATACAGAACGAACTGGATTACGTTTTACAAATGATAACTTGCTGTAGCGAGCCTGATGGTCTCTTGCCCTTTTACGACAGCTATCAGCCTCATGATAACGATCTGACGCAATACCCCCTCTTTGTCGCAACAAGTGGAAGAAAAAAGCGGCTGATTATTTGGAATCAGCCAAAAATCCCCCTACCTTTGCTCTCGCTAAGACAGGCTGCGCCTCAGCAATCTAAAGCGAGCTTTGATTGCCTTCGACTTGCACTGTCATTGCATCGTCGAAAGGAAACAGACGACAAAGTTAATAATAAAAATAATAAGTATAATCAATTAAAAAATTAAAGTTATGACAACAAAAAGTTTCAATGCAAAGAAGATGTTCATGAGCACATTTGCAGCAGTAGTTTTCTCATTCGTGTTCACCACCAGTGCAAACGCAAATTCTAATGGAGAAGCCCCACAGAAGGGTAATGTAGAGATTCGCGTGAAAGAAGCCCCACAGAAGAGTAATTTAGAGATTCGCGTGAAAGGTGCTCAGAAGGGTAATGTAGAGATTCGTGTGAAAGATGCTCCAAATTCTTTTGAAAGTTTCATCGAGCAGGTTTTGGGAATCCGCGTAAGAGTTCGCGTATAGAGCGTGCAGTATAACAGACAGCTCTAAGAAGATCAAGAGGTCGTAGATCTTCTATTTTGAAAGAAGAAGTGAATCGGGAGTCAGAGCGGCTCCCTTTTTTTTGTGTCTGGCTGTGACACGCCGATCCTCTAAAGATCCAGAATGCTGATGAACCAAGAATACGTGGAACAAATATAGAGATAAAAATAATAGGCAATAACATAGAAGTTGACCAAATTAAATTAGTCCCAATTTTTTTCGCTCGAAAATAAAAATACAAGCAATTATATTTTGTATTCTTCTCGCTTATTTGTATCTTTGCAGCGTTAACAGTATTACTTTACTTAAATCAAAATGCGTATGAAAAAGAAAAAGGCAAAAAAAGTGGGTAAAAGTTTCATTATTTTAAAACTTTTAATTATCTTTGCACCATGAGAAGGAGAATCATTGCGTTCGGGTCGTATTACCACGACTTCATGAAGACCCTCTCAGAGAAGGAGAGCAAGAAAATCGACTACATCCTCTCATTGCTTGAAAGAGAAGACCGTATGCCTGTGAAGTTCATCAAACACATCAGGGAACATGGTAACCTCTATGAACTGCGAATGAAGTATGAAAACAACATTTATCGTGTGTTTTTCATCTTCGACGGTGATTGTATCGTGGTGTTATTTCATGGATTTCAGAAGAAGACTCAGAAGACACCACAGTCTGAAATTAAAAAGGCATTAAAAATCAGATCAGAGTATTATGAGTACAAAAAAGAACATGATTGCTGATGTCAGCGCAGAACTTGACAAAAAGTATGGTGCTCCTGGCACTCCTGAACGTGAGAAATTCGATGAGGAGGCCTATGCTTTCTATACGGGCCAGTTGTTGCAGGATGCCCGCAAGGAGGCGAAAGTCACCCAGGCAGAACTTGCCAAACGCATAAACTCCACGAAGTCGTACATTTCACGTGTCGAGAATGGTGATATCATCCCGAGTGTAGCCAAGTTCTGGGAGATGATCACCTCGCTGGGTATGAGAGTAGAGATTGTGAAACCCACGTAATGTCTTGTGGAACACCCCAAAAAACATCCCCCGAATAATTAAAAACTGTATAGCGATGAAAAAAAACAATGTATTCCTGATACTGCTGTTGGCTGTTCTGTTGGCAGCATGTTCCAATGACGACAAGCCCGTAGTGCCACCCACACCGTCTTCAGGCACCACCATCAATTATCACCTGGCTACAGCTGACGAGGCTCGGACGCTGATGCAGGGCAATACGGAGCACTATGCCAAGATGAGCCAGCTGGACATAGACTGGCGACTGAAGAAGACAGACGGCACGCTGAGCGAACTGCAGGAAATGGCCTGGCAACAGACGCGCGACTTCACAGAGAGCGAAAAACAGTTCCTCGCCACGGCTATCGGCATCATCGAGGACAGCTTGCGCCAAATTGGTTGCAGTCTGCCCCTACCGCCCGAGATTGTGTTCATCAAGACGACCATGAAGGAAGAGGGCGAACCTACTGCCTACACCATCAAGAACCAGATATTCCTTGGCGAGAAATTTTTTGCCAAACTGATGCCCCAGGTCGGGAAGACTGCCGAAGAGAACAAGGCAGCGCTGATGGATTTCACCGAAACCGTAGCGCATGAGCTGTTCCACACCACCACGCGTAACTCGCCAACGTTCCGCCAGCAGATGTATGACCTGATAGGATTTACGGTGATGTCCGAGGACATCGTGTTCCCCGAGGCCATCGCCAATAGAATCTTAATCAATCCTGACGTTGAGCACATGGACAACTATGCCGAGTTCACCATCGGCGGCAAGAAGACCCGTTGCGAAATAGTAGCATTTTATACCAAGACGTGGGCCGAGGCACATGCAGAGCGTGGTGGCGACGTCACTTTCTTCGATTTTGCGAAAACTTTCCTCGTGCCCATCGACGACATGAGCCGGACATACACGATAGAGGCTGCCAGCGACTTCTGGGATGTGGTAGGGCGCAATACCGACTATGTCATTGCTCCCGAAGAGTGCCTGGCCGACAACTTCGCCTTTGCTGTAGTCCGTGGCATGCATCCCGCGAAGCCTTACAAAACACCGGCACTCATCGGGAACATCATCGCCCTACTAAAACAATACTAGTCGGAAAAGTCGATGTCCGTGGTTCTTAAATGATATTTTTGGTATATCCAGAAATAATGCTTACCTTTGCAACTCCATTAAGTATAGTAAAGCCCATCGTGAGATGCGTTTTTAGTTATTAATCATCCAGGGACTCTTTTTTGTTTAGAGTCCCTTTTTTGCCTTAACTTTTCCTTTTCAGACTTTTTTATCATAAAGTTTGGAAGGTAATATAATATTTCATACCTTTGCAATAAAATAGTAACCTAAATAATAAATATATTGTTATGATATTAAATATCCGATACAAAAATATTTTTTTTTGTATGGAGTAATTATGGCGTGAATGAAACAGACGAAGAAGCAGTAAAGCCCTACAAAGACAACACTTGGATGTTGACAAATAAAGGAAAGTTTGATAAGCAATGGTAGGGCCAGACCCCAAGTTGCAAAAAAATAGAGGCGCACCCCATTCGGATGCCCCTCTATTTTTACTTTTTTACCTTTTTACCTTTTTACCTTTTCCTACATTCCCATGCAGGACGTAGCCCCAAGAGCGGTGAGTATGGCAGACGCTACTGAGGCGATGATCTGCACAACCCATTTGATAGTTTCTTTCTTTGTCATACGCGTTTAAGATTTTAATGGTTAAAGAATTTTTTGGCACGGATTTCACGGATTTTCACTGCTTTATTTATTCAGCTGAGTGGAGCCCGCAGGCCTCGGGTCTGGCGCAGCCCCCGGGTCTGGCGCCAAAGTACAGTCGCGAGCGACTTTACTTTGGGGCCAGACCCCAGTAATCCCTCCGGCAACCGAAGACTTTACTTTGGGGCCTGACCCCAGAGTGCACCCCTCGATTAAGGCTCGTTAGTTGGACCGTCGCCATCGTTATTGGTAGGTCCATCGCCTGAGTCGTTACCACCCTGAGAGTTACCACCCTGAGAGCTTGCACCCGAGTTAGAACCACCGCCGATGGCCTCGGCCTTGGCAGCTGCGATCTCGGCAGCAGCCTTGTCAGTCCAGCCCAGCTCGGCCACCTTGTTCAGCTCCTC
>JAEEGJ010018536.1_pt1 | contig 15519 bp, 9 predicted proteins | sample 8958761 | NCBI WGS metagenome assembly JAEEGJ01 (sample SAMN16246546, study PRJNA631951) | gut metagenome | biome: gut microbiome; feature: rumen; material: RS-attached | host: Bos | place: Iran: Karaj | collected 2018-10 | reverse complement strand
TAGAAAGGATGCTTCCAGCCTGTTGCGATGCCAATCTTGTCTTTCCGCAGTATTTGGGACCTTCTATGAGGACAGCGCCAGAAGACTCCAACTTGTCCGAAAGTATCTGGTCTGCAACGCGTTTCTTGTATTCTTTCATTTTCTTCACAAGATATTTGCCACAAATATATCAGTTTTTAATTTGAATATCAAGTGTTTCTATTAATTTCTGATTCGACACTTGGCCGATTTTTGATTCGACAGTTGGCGGTGTTTTGTTTGGTCATTTGGCGAGTTTTTGTTTGGTTGTTTGGCGAAAGAATCCCGAAAATAGGACGCTTTTCCAAGTCAAGAGTGTCGGCGTTTGGTTATTTGGCGTGATTTCGTTTGGTCATTTGGCGAAGATCCAGAGGCTGTGCGGAAGACATGAACAAAGCCAACTAATTGAAAATCAATTAGTTGGCTTTGTGCCCCGGGCGGGAACACTAACTTTTCGGCGGAAATAACTGACAATCAATAAAGTACAAAATTACGCTTTGCTTTTACTGAAACTATACTGAAACATTTATGTCAGTTAGTGTCTTTCTTTGGCGTTATTTGGCGTCATATTTAAACTTACAGATGGAAGGATATAGTTCATGGAGAGCCTCCTGAAAACTCTTTTCGGAATTATGCCACTAATCTTTGTCTGGGGTATTATTGCTAAATGTGGGCCCAGCAAATAGCTCTCGCATCTTATTATATTTGGTATATTTCTTACCTTGATCTGATGCAATGAGTGATTTGATTAAATAGCATAGTTCTTTACCAATACCATCCTTATCTTTCCATATTATTTTTTCTCCTGATTTATAATCCTCGGGTTTCCAACAACCGGTGAGAACATATGCAAAGAGACGAATAGTCCTTTCATTGGATAACACTTCGATACCGACTTCCTCTACGGCATTATTAACATTAAAGTATTCACTTGATATAATGTCTCAAATTGGCGCGTTATTACCTGTTTAGACTGTATTCCTACTCATTATCCATCTCTGTCATATCACTCCTTTGTATCAGTGCAATAAAATCGTTTATTGTTTCGCAGGCTTCAACTTGCCCCATATTGAAATGCTGTTCAATAGTCTGACGACATAGGTACCATGTTGTTTTATTCTTGTACTTATCTAACTCAAGTGTATAATAAGCTAATTCAGCACCGGATTCGATGACGGCCGCGTATTTCGCAAGGGGAGTGATAGTAGGCTCCGGGAAGGTGTAAAGAACAATATCCTTATCGCCGATTCTTTGTTTGGTCGCATTAAAATCCTCCCAATTCCATTCAACACTATCGCAATTCCAATAAACAAGGCTTATAATACTCTCCTTATCTTCAATTTGCACTCGGTCGATAAGTCCCAATGAGCACTCATAAACCATGTGGGGAAGGAATCTATATTCAAAAGAATACAGATCCATTTTTATGAGATCATACTCTTCATGTTTATCTTGGTGATGCATGGGTCCTTTGGTTTACACATTATTATTTATTATATTTGCGGATGGACTATGCTACATAGTTCATGCCTTTCGATTAATAACATTTAACAGTACTGTCATGAAAGCAAATTTGAAGATCGCAAAGAAGTCAACCGTTCTCGTTATGTGGGGTTGCACTCAGAACCAGGGTTCAAGCAACTGTGGTCCCGTCTATCGTTGCTAATTCATTAATTTGACTAAAAAGAGGCTGGCTCATATTGAGTCGGCCTCTTTTAGGTTTTGGGGATAGACGAGACTCGAGATCCGTTAATATCATAGCCATTCGCACACTTAATCCCGATGGGATAATAATGACAGTGAGAATGGATGTCAAATATCGACACTCTACCGAGTGCTTATAATACGGAATCCGAAAGAGTCGTTGCTATACTGAACGAATACGAGTTTTCCGCAATTGCGGCATGTCCCCGAGTCAGAAGATTGTCCATTTGTATAACGGCAGGTGACTGCGACTGGCTTCCCGCACTTGGGGCAAGGTACTGTAACTGTAACTGGTTGTGCCATAGTTTGATTATTTGTTTATTGGTGAATAATTAATGGTATGATAATAGTTTTTTTATTGCTCATGAATTCAATAGAAATCAAAAGGCCAAGATTCTAAAATGCTATTTCACCCTATGTATGTGAGGCATCTCCACATCCGGTTCTTTTGATAGGCGGGAGCCCAAGGACTCATTAGCTAAAGGATCGTATCCAGCCATCATTTTCATTGCCAGATTATATCTTACTTTTGCAAGCCAACAATTATTCTCAGATGCTTTCTTGTAATCACCCCGTAGAGAGAAATTACTCCCCGGGCATAGATAACAATAATCACAATAATCGTATCGTCCGCATTCTTCGCTATCACTTAATTTGTAACCTCTCCATTTGTGCAGCTCTGATGAGTTGGACAGTATATCCTTCACGGATTCATTCAACACATTGCCTAACACCAAATGGAAAGAACAACATGGGATTAAATCCCCGCTGGGCGTGAGGCAGAAAGAATTTTCGCCTGCGCCACATGGGCCAGCATCCATAGCGCGTTTCTGTCCTCCATAATTAGGAGCCTCCTTGCCTACATATAGGGGTATGTTTTCATCCCGTAAAACAATTTCCATCTGTTCCGGTGATAAACGCAAATATTTACTCACGCACAAATCACCTTCTACTGAATCGGTTACGGATACTTCGAACTGGGGGACAGCACCATATTTTTTAGCCAAATCAGCGACCTCATAGTAATGCTTTAAATTGGGGCGCATGACACAGCACTTTAAGTTTGTGGGGACTGCAAGTTCTGAAAGTTTTTCTACAACAGCCATCGACTTCGCCCAAGACCCGGGGATACGAGTAATGGTATCGTGCTCCTTAGAATCCCCGCTATAAATAGACACCCCAACAACACGAGGGTAATACTTTGACAATCTATCGACCTTGTCAACTATACTAAGGCCGTTTGTGTAGATAGTAATGGCAATGTCTTTGCTATAAAGATATTCAATAATATCCCAGACATCTTTATTTGAAAAAGGATCACCACCGGTCAGACACACACGGGATAACCCTTCGGCATAAAGCTCGTCTATTACCCTTTTATAATCATCTAATGACATCTGGTCGAAACTAGCCCTATGACTATGTTCTTCGTCATTCCTTGCCGCACCGGGATTATAGCAGTGGATACATTTTTCCGAACAACGATAGGTCAATTCAAGCATAATACTTGATATTCCACCAACTCTTTTCGAGTAGTCCAGTTCGGCTGTTGAAGCCTCAAAAGGTAATTTATCCGTTATTGTTCTTTCACCAACACCGCCATTCTCTTTACGCCAAAGGGATATTTGACTACGATAACGAGCAATGTTCTCTTCTGTTGGCAATTGAGGTATTAACAGACGGAGTGACTCTAATTCATCAAAAAAAGGCTCGATACTTGATTCGCATATACCGGTTGCACTTGCAACATCTGACACTATTACCTCATTATTGCGACCGGCCGAGATAATACATCCAATAACATCTGCGGATTCATCTTCAAAAGAATAGGCAACGCCTTCTAACAAGTTATAATAAATCGCAGAATGAGTCTTCTCATCATATCTTCCACAAGTCCATTCCGGACGATATACTTTTTTGCTCATAAGATTCTAAAAAAGATAACAGACAAAAAGAACAAAAGTGTTATTGATTACAAAGTGCTCTCCAAAGGTACGAATTCTTAATGAAATAACATAGCACCATATGCCCTGATGATAGGGAAGACACCGGTATTTCATTAATTTATGTTATCTTTGATAATTGAAATACACCTGCAACCAATTGTCACAGATTAGCCATGAAGCCATCATTACAATCATTTCTATTCAAACTGCTAAAGGCACAGAGTCCATCGGGCTCAGAGGAGACTGTAGTTTCATTGTTCTCGGATTACATTTCACCGTTTGTGTCTGAAATCCGTAAGGATACTCTTGGCAATTGTATTGCGTTTAAGAAGGGGAAAGGAAATACCCGGATTATGCTCATGGCTCACGCCGATGAGATTGGTTTAATGATTAATCACATCGATAACAATGGGTTCATATATTTCAAGTGTATCGGTGGTATAGACTGTAGCATACTTCCTACTCACAAGGTCTCTATATTGGGGAAGGAAGGACCTGTTTCTGGCGTTATAGGAAAGAAGCCAATTCATTTACAGAATAGTGAGTCTTCAAACAATAATATACAACCTGAAGACTTATGGATAGATATTGGTGCGAGAAGCAGGGAGGAGGTAGATTCGCTTGTAAGCATTGGAGACGTGGCTACGCTATTGTCTAGCCAAATGTTAATGCAGAACGACTTGCTGGCCGCAAAGTCAATAGACGACAGAATCGGCATTGCTATTCTTGCTGGAGTCGCGGAAATGTTAGACAAGACGAATCTCGATAGTGATGTTTATTACGTGGCTTCTACGCAAGAGGAAATTGGTGCTCGAGGAGCTCAAGCGGCTACGATGTCTATCCTTCCGGATGTAGGCATCGCTTTAGATGTTACCCATGCGACAGATTATCCTACAATGTCAGCCGTTAAAGATGGAAATATCACTTTGGGGGGAGGTGTTGTGATTCCTACTGGCCCAAACATGAACAAAGGAATTAACAAATCTTTGATAGCTATCGCCAGTAAAGAAGGGATTGCGTTCCAACATCAAGCAATTGCTGGCCCGACGCAAACAGATGCCAGAATGATACAGATTGCCGGAACCGGCGTTAAAACAGGTCTTCTTAGCATCCCTTGCCGATATGTTCATACCCCCAATGAAGTTGTCTCCGTTAAGGATGTCGACTCAACGATATCTTTACTCGTGGAGTATTTGAAGCACTATTGTGCTTTGTCTGTTTAACTGGACATCAAGAGTTGATGCCCCAAACGTAATATTCCTAAAATCCATCTATCCAACTAATCTGTCCCGCATATTTTGATTTTTGCGGGATTATTTGTATATTTGATATAGACCTGTGATTCGTTAGAGGGTCTTACGATAGCAAGTTTGTGGCTTAGCCACTGAATAACTTTTTTAAAAAGACTTTGTCATGACAAAGATTTTTACAAAGGAGTGGCTAAAAGACATTTTGTCTTTGATGTCACGAATGGGCCTTAAATAGGTCAAAATAAAGAATCTAATTGGTTCTCCCCGTAGGTAAAGCTGCGGGGTTCTTTTATTCTTATACCCTCATGTTCTGTCAAGTGGTTTTTGTCCGCCATCGACAAGAAGGATATATTCTTCATAGCCTTCGTCGCGTAGCGGCGGAGGCTTAGTTCGTCTTCGACCCGGGAAAGGATTTCGCGGTGCTCCCGGGCCTGTTTGCGGGCGAGTTCTCGGTTTTCCCGACGGACACGAGGTTGTGCACTCTATGGCGTATTTAACAGAAAAAGGATGCAATAGAATGACATCCTTTGTGCCTCGGGCGGGACTCGAACCCGCACGGCCGTTTCGGGCCAAGGGATTTTAAGTCCCTCGTGTCTACCATTCCACCACCAAGGCGTGGTGTAATCAATACACCGCCACAAAGGTAGTAAAAATTAAAATAGTAGTTGTTTTACCGAAGACTTTGTTTACTTTTGCCTATTATGAATAAACGTTTACTTCTTATACTGTTTTCAGTCGTAGTGTCAGTTTCCTGCTCCAAGGATAATACTGTCGATTCCAGAATGGAACGTATAGCCGGAGAATACACTCTTCGCGCCGTGATCAACGGCAAATTGAATGAACTATATGAATATGGATACGACCTGATGAATCGGCCTATAGGAACTATTGTGAAAAAGAACGACGGATGGTATTTCGACTATCTGCTTCCATATCCCAAAAAAGATGGAACCATTGAATTTGTAAATGTTGAACAGCCTATGACTTGGGATCCCATCTTGGATGCCTATTGTTTTATTGGATCCAAACCCGCGGGCCCTGACTTTTCCTCGCGTGGGATTCCATTGATTTATTACGACGAAGAGAGCTTTAAAGTGCAATATGGTGTATTTACTCAATATACTGCACATAGATTCGGCCGTAGATTCATCCACTTGTTTACCTGGACCAAAAAATGACGATTCGCGATTATATAATGCTCTCTGCATTATTGTTTGTATGTGGGATTGCGGGAGCTCAAGACCTTAAATGGTCGGATTTCACGGTAACGGACACCCTAAGTTCTCCGTCAGCGCTGCTTTTCAGATGGGATGCAAAGAAGACAACAGTTACAAAAGACAAAATCAAATACAGATACACATCAATCCAGTCCAATTTGGTATCCGCTATGGTCCGTCCAGAATGTCAGACGACGGAAGAACTGTTGCATTGCCAGACTCTCGCGGATTTTTCAAGAGCCTGGGCTCTTGCTTTACAAGATACCTTGATATCTGTTACAAACAAAGCGGACAAAGTTGTCTCAGATTATAAAGCCAGATATCTCAAAGGGCTTGAATTACCCATTCAACAAGAAACTCCTTTTGATATTACTTCTCTCAGATTCTGGGATGCCGGAAACGGCGGCAATCTCGGCCTGGGGTGGACAACTGTTTTACCTCTGGGTGGTTTAAGGAAACTTGTCTTTCCAATAACATGCTTGAACTTAAGCATTGGTGGCGTATTAAAGGAGGATCAAGTTGAGTTTAATATAGTTGCCGGAAAAGGCAGAGTGAAGGAATGGTATTTTTACGTATATGGACCAGATCGAAAAAAACAGGTGCCATATCTTAACCTTTCTGTTAACTATTATTATCTGCTGCTTGATACAGGGAAAAACAGATTGTTTGCATGTGGAGGTGCTGGTTACTCGATAGCACAATTCAGTCGTTTTCATAAAGATTTCTTAAATGTCCCTGTTAAAGGCATTTCTTTGTCTGGCGGGATTTCATATGAGCACAGACTGGGTAGTGTTTATTACGATATGGCATGGAACCATTCTGAACGACAAAGCCGATATTTAAGGTTAAGGTTTTACTCGGACCAGATTTTGACCAAAACCGCATGGATACCCACATTAAACGTCTCGGTGTCCTTCATCAGCTTGACGAGAAACGTGATCAAACCTTCAACGAAATGAAAAATATCCTGCTCTTTGCGTCCCTCCTGCTCTCCTTGTGTGCGCTTCCTTCCGCCGCCCAGGTGGCTTCGCAGCGCACCGCTTCCGATGACGAGGCCCTTTTGCGCAAATGGGTAAGTACGCTTGGCTCAGATGATTTCGGCGGCCGTCTTCCGATGACGGAATACGAACCCAAGACCATAAACTATCTTGCTGCCGAGATGGAAGCCCTGGGATTGCAGCCTGGTTTCGGCGACAGTTGGTTCCAGAAGGTCAAGACAATATCGGCTGTCTGCAAGCCAGAAGGAGGCAAGTTCCGCGTGAAGGGAAAGAAGAGGCTGGACCTGGTCTCTCCCGACGACATTGTGGTCTGGACTGCAAGGGCAACGGACAAGGTGGAACTCAAGGCTGCTGAGTTCGTGTTCTGCGGTTTTGGAATAGATGCGCCGGAATTCGGATGGAATGATTTCGACGGGGTGGATGTCAAAGGCAAGGTCATCATCGCGATGGTCAACGACCCGGGGTTCTATGATGCCTCCCTGTTCCAGGGCAGGAATATGACCTATTACGGGCGGTGGACATACAAGTTTGAACAGGCGGAGCGCCTTGGGGCTGCCGGATGCCTCGTGCTCCACAACACCGCTGCAGCAAGCTATGGCTGGAATGTGGCTGCAAACCATACCGGACCCAACCTTGCCCTCTATGACGAAGCTACCCGCAATGCCGGAACCCTGGCTATGAAGGGGTGGCTTCACGAAGACGGCTGCCGGAAGCTGTTCAAGGCTGCCGGAATGGATTTCGACGCAGCAGTCGCATCCGCCAAGAAGCCTGGTTTCAAGTCTTTCCCGCTCAAGGTGAAGTCCGATATGACCATGGATGTAGAATATGAGATCAACGAGACTTGCAACGTGGCCGGACTGCTTCCCGGTACCGACAAGCAAGACGAAGCGGTGGTCTTCACTGCCCATTGGGACCATTTCGGTTATTCCACGCCTGACGAGAAGGGAGATTCCATCTATAACGGTGCCGCCGACAACGGCTCCGGGATGGCTGCAGTGCTGCTCCTTGCCAAGAAGTATTCAGAACTGCCCGAGCGTCCCCGCAGGTCGATGTTCTTCCTGATTCCGACCCTTGAGGAGAGCGGTCTTTTCGGTTCTGAATATTACTGCGGGCATCCGGTATTCCCGATGGAGAAAACCGCCGCCTGCATCAATTTCGACTGCATCGCACCTGAGCCTTTGACCCGCGATGTGGTGGTTCTTGGCGGAGGGAAGTGTGAACTGGACCGTTATATCACCGCATGCGCCGGAGCCCAGGGCCGCTACGTTGTATTCAATGAAGACAATTCCGACGGGTGGTTCTTCCGCAGCGACCATTTCAATTTCGTGAAGAGGGGAGTTCCTGCGGTGGTAATCGAATATGGTACCGACCTGGTGGATCCAAGCCATCCGAACAAGTATCCCCGCTCGCTCTGGTACCACAAGCCAAGCGACGAATACCGGGAAGACTGGGTATTCGACGGGACAGTCGCCCACGTCAACATGATGTTCGGCGTCGGCCTGTCAGTCGCCAATGCAGAAAGCCGTCCGGCGTGGTATTAAATAATAATTCCCTAACTTTGTAACGCGTGAAGGTGAAAGAATCATATCGCGAAATGACAGACAGTGAACTGGTCGCCGCTGTCAGGAATGGGGATGGACGAGCTTTCGACGCCCTCTTCCTACGTTGGTATCCACAGGTGTACCGTTTCCTCAGGGTCCTGCTGAAAGAGGATGCCGTTGCAGAGGATCTGGCCCAGTCCGTGTTTGTGAGAGTATGGTTGCACCGGAAGCGGCTGGATCCCGCGAAATCTCTCAAGAACTACTTGTTTGTCCTTTCACGCAATGGAGCCATGGATGTTTTCAAGTCCAAGCGTTACCTGGTGGAAGAAAGTTTGGAGCGCCCTCCCGAGGAAGTTTCCCCGGACCACACAGAGTACCGGACCGAGTATGCGGAAACCAATATGCGCGTGCTACGGGCCGTGGAAAAGATGCCGCCCCAGCGACGGGCCGTTTTTGCGATGAACCGCTATCATCAACTCTCGGCCGAGGAAATTGCCGCACTGATGGGCATCAGCGTCCGCACCGTGGAAAAACATTTGCAGCTTGCACTGGACGATTTGCGAAAATTTCTCACATAGCGTTACGTATAAACGCCGTTTCATTCGTTCTTTAAGGGAAAACCACATTTTTGGTAACCTGGAAAGAACTTATGGACATTACCCGCAATAAACTTCAAGACTATCTGGACGGTAAACTCTCCGAAGAAGAGAATCTGCAGGTCCAATTATTCCTGGCCGGTCACGTGGAGGACCCTATGGTGCAGGAACTCCTGAATAGCCAGTTCGACAGCTACCGTAATGAGGCCGATGAGAGCGCCGTGCGCACTTTGGTGTACACCCGCCGCAAGTTGGGTCTGGATAAGGACCGCCGTTCTCTCTTCTGGCTGGCCGCTGCCGTCATTGCCCTGCTGCTGGCTATCCCTACGTCACTGTCCATCGGCTACAAGCTGCACAAGGAGCCCGCTCCCGTTGCATGGCAAGAACTGACGGTCCCCATTGCCGAGACCCGCGAAGTCCAGCTTCCGGACGGCACGCACCTGACGCTCAACGCCGGTTCGCGCGTGACCTGGCCCGATGCCTTTGACGGCGACAAACGGGAAATCTTCCTGGACGGAGAAGTCATGGCCTCCGTGGCCAAGGACCCGGAGCGCCCCTTCATCATTCATTCCGGTGACGTAGATGTAAGGGTACACGGTACAACCTTCGACCTCAAGGCCTATCGGGACGCCACCATGCTGGAGGTAGTGCTGCTGGAAGGTTCCGTGAGTCTGGAACTCCCTTCGCAGGAAGGCCGGCGCGAGGTAAGCCTCACGCCCGGTGACATTGTCCAGCTCGACCGTCGTTCCGGAGGCGTATCCATGGGCAAGGTGGTCCCGGAGAATTACAAGACCTTCGCCGGCAACCGTTCATTCAGTTTTATCAATACGCCACTCGAGGACATTGCCTCCGACTTGGCACGCTCCTTCGGAACGCCTATCGTTGTGGCCGACTCCAAAGTGGCATCCCAACGTTTCCTGGCCTTCTTTACCAATGGGGAAGACCTGGATCAGATTCTGCGGCTGCTTGCCCGGAACGGCAACCTGCGGGTTGTCCGCTCGGATGGGAAAGTGTACCTCTACGGAAAGAGATGACAACAAACTATAATTAACCTTATATTTTAGAATTTTATAACTGATTTCCACATGAGTAAAACATGCTTATTGCGCATGCTTCGCGCAACGCTGGTGTTACTCGCCCTTCTGCTGCCGATATCCCTCGGTGCCCAGAACGTGACGATGGAAGTGAAGGACGTGACTGTCCAACAGGCGGTAACCCTTCTCCAGAGTCAGGGCAACTACACCATTGTCATTAATGCGGACGACGTGGATTTGCAGAAACGGATATCCGTTTCTGCAAAGGATGCTCCACTTTCTGATGTCCTTGCCCAGATTTTTGCCGGTCAGAATCTGGACTTCACGGTAAAGGGTAATACTGTTTCCGTGACCAAAGCCAAACCGGCCGGGTCTGCCGCTTCCTTCAAGGGCCCTTTCACGGGCATCGTCAGGGATCGTGACGGTGAACCGCTGGCAGGCGCATCTGTTCTGGAAAAGAAATCCGGCAAATATGCGCTTACTGACGACAAGGGCGCCTTCACGCTGGAAGAAATCACTTTCCCTTCCGTAATCGTGGTCTCCTACCTAGGCTTCGACGACCAGGAGTTTAAACTTACCGGCCGCGAACGTCAGCCATACAGCCTGGTGATGACCAGTGAAAATACGGTCCTGGACGAAATAGTGATAGTGGGTTACGGTACCCAGAAACGAGTTAACCTCACCGGTGCCGTGTCCGTGATTGACGGAACCACGCTGAATCAGCGTCCTGTGACGAACACGGCTATGGCCCTTCAGGGAGCCGACCCGTCCATCATTCTTACGAACGGAAACGGCTCGATCGAGGGTTCTGAATACAGCATGTCTGTCCGTGGAAAGGTTTCCCTGAACTCCGGCAGTCCGCTTGTCCTGGTGGACGGCGTGGAGGGTAGCCTGACGCTCGTGAATCCGAACGACATCGAGAGCATCTCTGTCCTGAAGGATGCCTCCGCCTGCGCCATCTATGGTGCGAAGGCTTCCGCCGGTGTCATTCTGGTGAATACCAAGAGTGGAGCCGGAGAGGAAGGCAGGGCCTCCATCAACTACAACGGCCGTTACTCGATTTCCAGCAACACCACATCGACGAACTTCATGACGACCGCCTATGACTACATCACGATGACCAACTCTTTCAACCAGATCTTCCAGGGCAACCCTGCATGGACCTACTCGGACGAGCAGATTCAGATGATGTATGACAGGCGGAACGATGTCACCGAGGATCCTGCCCGTCCATGGGTCATTCCCGACGTGACCAACACGTACACCTACCTGTACCTCGGCAACTTCGACTGGTACGGATGGCTGTTCAAGCGAGTTCGTCCGGAGACCGAACACAACATCTCCATCAAGGGTGGTACCAAGAAGATGAACTACTATGTGAGCGGACGTTACCTGTACAGGGAAGGTCTGTTCAATCAGGGAGCCGAAGATAAGCTCAACAACTATTCCTTCCGTTCCAAACTGAACGCGGAAATCACCCCTTGGCTGCACTATTCCAACAACATCGCTTACGAAAGGTCCAATTACCGGTACGGAGGCTTCTGGGAGCAGGACGGTCAGACCGGCCTGGTGGAAGCGGGTATCCTCTGGAATACGACGCAGAATGTCGGTCCATTCTATGTTCCTTACAACCCCGACGGCACAGTGAACATCCAGCCGGGCTTCATGTACGGCGCCACATCTCCGCTTTTCAGCGGCCGCGGCGGCGTATGGACGAACGATGCCAACAAGAATGCCCGCATCAAAAACGCCCTTACCCTGACCAACCGTCTGACTTTCAACATTGCGAAGGGTCTCAATTTCGTAGCCGACTATACCTATCGCCGGAATGACAACCTGAATAGCTACCGCAGCCTTCCTACGCCAAACTGCTACGACAACGCCAATAAGCGCATGTATGTAGGAAACGGCCTCACCGGTGGTAATTTCAGCAATGGTTCCGTTTATGATTTCTACCGTGAGGTCCGCTACTACCAGGACGGGCACGTGGCCAACGGTTACTTCTCCTATGACGAAACCTTCGGCCGGCACAATATTGCGGCTACGCTCGGCGCCAACTTCGATGATTACCGTTCTTCGAACCTGACGGTCCATCAGAAGGGTTCGTTGAGCGATGCCCTGTCCTACATCAACTTGGCTTCCGCGACGGAGATATCGACCCTTGCAGAGAGTAACAGCGCCTATCGCACGCTCGGTTTCTTCGGGCGTCTCAACTATAATTACGCAGAAAGATACCTGTTTGAAATTTCCGGACGTTATGACGGAACTTCCCGCTTCCCTATGCATCACCGCTGGGGTCTCTTCCCTTCCGCTTCCATAGGCTGGCGGATCAGCGAGGAACCTTTCTGGGAGCCTCTGAAGGGCACTTGGAACAAGGCTAAGCTCCGTGTCAGTTATGGTACCCTGGGCAACCAGCAAGTCAGCAACTATTACTATTTCGACACCATCTCCCTGGCCAAGCTGACCTACACCTTCAACGGAACCGATGCGGCCCAGCGGGCCACGATGTCATCCCCTGTTTCCAGCGGCCTGACCTGGGAAACAGTCGTATCCTATAACGTTGGTCTCGACCTCGGCTTCTTCAGGGATCGCCTGAACATCACCGCTGACGCCTATATCCGGGATACCAAGGATATGCTCACCAAGTCAATGACGCTGCCAAACGTATATGGTGAAAGCGCTCCGAAGGAGAACGCCGCCGACCTGCGCACCAAGGGTTACGAAATCAACGTGAGCTGGCATGACTCGAAGAGAGTGGGAGGCAAGCCGTTTTATTACGGATTAGCCGCCACCCTGGGTGACAACATCACCAAGATCACCAAGTTCAACAACCCGACCAATCTGCTCACGGACAATTATGTGGGGAAGACCCTCGGTGAAATCTGGGGTTATCACGTGATCGGCTTGTTCGAGAGTGACGAAGAAGCCGCACGGTGGGCTGAAGAATACGACCTCAGTGTCGTCAACAAGGCTGAACTTGCCTGCAAGGCCCCTTACAACAAGGTGATGGCCGGTGACATGCAGTTCGAGAACCTGGACGGCGACAAGCACATGAAGGACGGAAAGAAGGCCATCAGCACAGGTTCCAATACCCTGGATGATCCTGGTGACCGCCGCGTGATCGGCAACAGCCTGCCACGTTACCGCTACTCATTCAAGGGAGACCTTTCCTGGGCCGGAATCGACCTGAGCGTCTTCCTGCAGGGTGTTGGCAAGTGCGACTGGTATCCTGATGCCAACTGCGTGTATTTCTGGGGACCGTATTCCTACAGAAGGCCTACGTTCGTCGCGACCAACCTCCAGGAGAATTGCTGGACGGAAGAGAATCCATCCGGCTACTTCCCTCGTCAGCGGGCACAACTCGTGAAGAACAGCGTCGTAAACGACCGTTATCTGCAAAACGCAGCCTACCTGCGCCTGAAGAACCTGACGTTGGGCTATACCATTCCTTTCAAGACCAAGGTCGTTCAGAAGTGCCGTCTGTACTTCAGCGGAGAGAACCTGTTCTATCTGTCACCGATGAAGAAATACTGCAACACCGTGGATCCTGAGGTCGCAACGACCTCTGCATACGGCGACTGTCTGTATCCTTATGCCAAGACCATGACCTTCGGTGTGGACATTACATTCTAATTATAGGAGGAACGAAAGATGAAAAATATATTTAAAGTCTTGACCGTAACGGCCGTCGTCCTGACCATGACGGCCTGTGAGGGCTTCCTTACGAAGACCCCAGAGACCTCCCTCGCTCCGGAAAACTTCTTCTCTTCCGAGAAAGAACTCGAACTGTGGACCAATTATGAGTATACAACCCTGCTGGATGATGCCACCTCCTATGCGGAGGTCAGAGGAGACGATTTTATCGGGCGCAGCCTGAGCGCCATCCAGAAGGGCACCCGGACCAATGCGACCACCGGTCTCTGGTCCCAGAGCCACTGGGGCTATCTCCGGCATATCAACCAGTTCTTCGAGAATTGCGGCAACTGCAAGAACGACGAGGTCCGTACCAAATATGAAGGCGTGGAGCACTTCTTCCGGGCCCTGTTCTATTATCAGATGGTCCAGTATTATGGAGACGTCCCTTATTATGATTCGGTCGTCGGTTCGGCGGACGAAGAGGCTCTATTCAAGGCACGCGATTCCCGCGGCTATGTGATGAAGAAAGTCATCGAGGATCTCGACCTTGCGGCGGCCAAGCTGCCCGACAGCTGGTCTGACGGCTGCTTCCGCATCAACAAATACGGTGCGATGGCCCTCAAGTCCCGCGTGGCCCTGTTCGAGGGGACTTTCCGCAAATATCACGGGGTGGCCGACGAGACGTACGTCGAGGCGGACGGATCAAACACGACTCTGAGTGTCGAATGGTTCCTGCGCCAAGCCGCCGAGGCTGCACAAAACGTGATGTCTTCCGGCAAGTACAGCCTTTACTGCACCAGCACCGATTCCCACTGGAAAGCCTATCGTGACTTCTTCCAGCTTGAGGATCTCAAGGGCAACCCTGAGGCAATCTTCGCCAAGCACTACGACGTCACCCTGGCCATCCGTCACGGGCTGCAGTTCGACTTGAAAAACGAAACTTACAGTGCGACAAGACGTTTTGTCAACCATTATCTTTGCTCAGACGGCAAGCCGATCCAGGATAGGAGCGGCTGGGCCACTGAAGAATACTACGAGCAGTTCCAGCGGAGAGATCCCCGCATGGCCCAAACCCTCCACGCTCCCGGCCACTTCGGTTATCTGGATCCTGCGATGAAGGGCGCCGTGGAAACTACAGACTTCGCCCGTACGCTGAATGGATACCGCGTCATCAAGGGCGTTTCTGACGGCAGCCATGAGAACGCAACCACCAGCACCACTGACTGGGCCTACATCCGTTATGCCGAGGTCCTGCTGAACTATGCGGAGGCGAATGCCGAACTCGGTGTGTTGACCCAGGATATGATAGACAGATCCATCAAGTTGATCCGCGACAGAGCTGGGATGCCGAACCTGACGCTCCCTACCACGCCGGATCCCCTGATGGCCGAATACTATCCAAACGCACAAGGCGCGATGCTCGCCGCTATCCTCGAGGTTCGCCGCGAGCGGGTCGTGGAACTCTTTGCGGAAGGTTTCCACCAGTGGGATATGATCCGCTGGAAGGAGGGTGGCCCTCTGACGGCTGCCGGCAACAAGTCTTCCGCCGCATCTCCGCTGGATCCCGCCGGTCTTACGC
>JAEEGJ010018534.1_pt1 | contig 15520 bp, 11 predicted proteins | sample 8958761 | NCBI WGS metagenome assembly JAEEGJ01 (sample SAMN16246546, study PRJNA631951) | gut metagenome | biome: gut microbiome; feature: rumen; material: RS-attached | host: Bos | place: Iran: Karaj | collected 2018-10 | reverse complement strand
GGATCATCTTGGTTCCGGTGTCTGCCTGCTGGTAGTTGTTGGTCACCGCCACGGAATAGAACTCTGAAGAAGAATAATCCCCTTTCAGGATAGTGGAGGGATATTTCCACGTTACCGCGGAACCCGTCTCCACCTGTGTCCAGCTCAAATGCGCTCCGCTGCCCTTGCATATTCCCCTCTTCGTCACCAGGTTAAGGATTCCGCCACGGCCCTGGGCATCTCCCGGATACCAGTTCTGAACGGTCGAGTACTTGACATCAGCATCCTTCTCTACCACTATCTCCACCACAGCCGCATGGAGCTGGTTCTCGTCGCGCATAGGGGCGGTGCAGCCTTCCATATAGCTCAGCGTGGATCCTTCCTCGGCAACTATCAGGGTCCTTTCGAACTGGCCGGTGCCGGCGGCATTGATCCGGAAATAGCTGGAAAGGTCCATCGGGCATTTCACGCCCTTGGGAATATAGCAGAAACTGCCGTCGCTGAATACCGCCGAATTGAGTGCGGCGAAGAAGTTATCCCCTACGGGCACTACGCTGGCGAGATATTTCCTTACGAGGTCGGGATGCTCCCGCACCGCTTCAGAGAAACTGCAGAAAATAATCCCTTTCTCAGCCAGGGAAGCCCTGAAAGTGGTAGCGACCGAAACGGAATCGAAGACAGCATCCACGGCAACCACACCCGCCAGGGCCTCGCGCTCACGGACGGGTATTCCCAGTTTCTCGAAAGTCTCCTCCAGTTTCGAATCTATCTCCTTCGGCCTTTCAGAATCCTTCTTAGGTGCGGCGTAGTAGATAATGTCCTGGAAGTCGATTTCAGGTAGTTCGAGATGTCCCCATCGCGGCATCTCCATCTTCTGCCATTTCCTGAAAGCATCCAGTCGGAATTCCAGCAGCCAGTCCGGTTCGTCCTTGAGGGTCGATATCATGCGTATGATATCCTCGTTCAGGCCCTTGGGAATGAAATCCTGCCGGATGTCCGTCACGAAACCCTCCTTGTATTCCTGACTGGTTATACCTTCTATTATCTTGTCTTCTTCTTTCTGGTCCATCGTAAATACTCCGGCTCACGGCCGGTAATGCAAAGATAATCTATTTGTGACAAGCTGGAAAATTTGCCACATAATTCCAGAAAAGGTTATCTTTGTTTTTGACGCAATTATTTCAGGGTATATGAATACGTTCGGAAGGAAATTCAGGGTACAGGTATTCGGCGAATCGCACGGCGAAGCCATCGGAGTCGTCATCGACGGGGTCAAGGCTGGCATGCCTTTGTGCAAGGAAGATTTCATGGAGGACATCCTCCGCCGCAAGAGCGGAGCCAAGGGCACGACCCCGCGCATCGAAGCGGACGAACCGGAAATCCTCTCCGGAGTGTTCGAGGGTCACACGACCGGCGCTCCGGTAGCAATCATATTCAGGAATATGAATACCCGGTCAGGAGATTATGATTCCCTGAAGGATGTCCCCCGTCCAGGGCACGCGGACTACACCGCTGCAGTCAAGTTCGAAGGATTCAACGATCCCCGTGGCGGCGGTCATTTCTCAGGCAGGATGACCCTGCCCGTAGTTGCCGCCGGAGTCATCGCAAAGAAACAGTGCGGATTCGCCTTTTCAGCCTGCCTGAAAGAGATAGGCGGCGAAAAGGACAGGGAAAAATGGCCGGACCTCCTCGCCATGACAGCCCGTGAGGGAGATTCACTTGGAGGAATCGTCGAGTGCCGGATCGAAGATGTTCCGGCAGGACTCGGCAATCCTTTCTTCGATTCGGTCGAATCCTTGATATCCCATGCCGTATTCTCCATTCCGGGAGTTCGTGGAATCGAATTCGGCGACGGTTTCGGAGCATCACGGATGAAGGGTTCCGAACATAATGATTGTTACCCCCTCAAGAAAAACGGAGCCGGAGGAGTTAACGGCGGTATAACCAACGGAACGCCGATTGTGTTCCGCGTGGCTTTCAAGCCGACTTCCAGCATAGCCAAGACCCAAAAGACCCTCAACATCAAGTCCGGAGAGACCGTCGACCTGAACGTACCGGGGCGGCACGACGTCTGTTTCGCCCTGCGCACACCGGTTATCGTCGAAGCAGTCGCTGCGATAGTCCTGGCCGACATGGCCTGACCATCCGAAAGATTGGGCCGTGAGATGTAACTAACTTATAATTAGCATAATAAGCAATCAGCTAGCACCGAAATGAGTGCTAGCTGATTTATTAATTCATTAAATGACAGCAAGTTGCGTCTCACGCATACCTGCGAATACAACTACTGGTTCAGTGCGTCTGCAGACTTGATGTACTTGGCCAGGTCTTCGTCGGAGACATGGTAGTTGCTCATCTCGCCGGAGAAGTACTGGTCGTATGCACTCATATCCACGAATCCGTGACCTGAGAGGTTGAAGAGGATGGTCTTGGCCTCACCGGTTTCCTTGCACTTGAGAGCCTCGTTGACAGTGGCGGCGATTGCGTGGCAGGATTCAGGAGCGGGGATGATTCCTTCGGTCTGCGCAAACAGCACTCCGGCCTTGAATGAGTCGAGCTGTTCGATATCGACTGCTTCCATGAATCCGTCCTTCATAAGCTGGGACATGATGACACCGGCTCCGTGGTAGCGGAGACCTCCTGCGTGGATGGTTGCCGGCTTGAACGTATGGCCAAGGGTGTACATCGGAAGCAGAGGTGTGAGTCCGGACTCGTCGCCGAAATCATATTCGAATTTTCCACGGGTCAGCTTCGGGCAGGAATACGGTTCCGCTGCAATGAAGCGGGTCTTCTTTCCTTCCTTGATGTTGTGACGCATGAACGGATAGGCGATTCCGCTGAAGTTGGATCCGCCGCCGAAGCAAGCGATGACGATGTCGGGATATTCACCGGCAAGTTCCATCTGCTTCTCGGCCTCCAGTCCGATGATCGACTGGTGCAGGCAGACATGGTTGAGCACGGAGCCGAGCGTATATTTGCAGTTCGGGGTGGTGACTGCAAGCTCGATAGCTTCGGAGATGGCGCACCCAAGGGAACCCTGGTCATTGGGATTGACGGTAAGGATGTCCTTTCCGGCACGGGTGGACATGGAAGGAGAAGGGGTGATCGCAGCCCCGAAGGTCTGCATGATCGAACGGCGGTAAGGCTTCTGGTTGTAGCTGACCTTCACCATGTACACGGCACAGTCTATCCCGAATTTCTTTGCGGCATAGCTCAGGGCGCCTCCCCATTGACCGGCACCGGTCTCCGTGGTGATGTTGGTGATTCCCTGCTTCTTGGCGTAATATGCCTGGGCAAGGGCGGAATTCAGCTTGTGGCTTCCGGCGGGAGATACGCTCTCATTCTTGAAATAGATATGGGCGGGTGTGCCAAGTGCCTCCTCAAGTTCGTAAGCCCTCACGAGCGGAGTACAGCGGTAAGCGGCATACTGCTCACGCACTTCTTCGGGGATAGGGATCCACTCGTCGGTCTGGTTGAGTTCCTGGTCGGCGCACTCCTTACAGAAGATAGGATAAAGGTCCTCCGGGCTCAGAGGCTGACGTGTTCCGGGATGAAGGAAAGGCAGGGGCTTGTTGGGCATGATTGCCTGGATGTTGAAAAAATGCGTAGGAATCTCCGATTCCGGAAGCAAGAACTTTTTCTGTCTCATTGCTGTTCGTTGTTATTGGGTTAATAATTAATAATTGTCATATAAAAAAAAGTGGCGCGCTGTAAGTCAGCGTGCCACCTGTATCTTGCTTTAATGGTAACTACGACGGACGACTTACAGCCTTTCAACTGCAAGTGCGCCACCAGAAATTGTTGTTCGTAGTTCTCATTCTATCGCAAATATGGATAAAATATTTATAAAAACAAATTTTTATCCGATAATTCCGTTTGCCTGAAGGAAGGCATTGACTGCTGTCGCCACGAAGAGGAAGACGATCAAGGAGGCCACGATAGCGCCGATCACCTTGAGCCTCTTGAACCATACCTGGTTGTCCCAGCCGACGGTCTGGAACATACTCCAGAAGCCATGGCAGAGGTGGAGCCAGATTGCTGCGAACCAGATCAGGTAGATTACAAGCATCCACCACTTGCCGAAGGTCGCGCAGAGGAGATAATAAGGATTATTCTCGAAATCCCCGATGCCGAACATTTCAGGAAGCTGCATCTTGGCCCAGAAATGGGACAGGTGGAAGAACAGGATTCCAAGGATGACGATTCCGAGGACGAACATGTTCTTGGCTGCCCAAGAATCGGCGGCGGCTACGCTCTGTGCCTCGTAACGCTTGAGACCACCACGAGCCTTGATGTTCTTCACGGAAATGATGATTCCGTAAAGGATATGGATGAAGAGGCCGAGGGCAAGTATGGGAACCATGATGTCGATGAAGGTCGTGGACATGAAGTCGCACCCAAGCTTGAACAGGCCGTCTCCGGCGGAGAACAATTTTTCGTCAGCTGCAACTGCACCGAATTTTCCGGTGAACGAGTCGATGACGGAGAAGAAATTGATTGTGCCGTGAAGCAGGAGGAAAAGTACGAGGAAAGCCCCGCTGACAGCTTGAATAAGCTTCCTGCCGATCGAATAATGGAAAGCGTTAGGCATTATCGTAAAGATTTGTGGTAGTAGCGGGGGTGGGGCATGATCCCACGACCTCCGGATTATGAATCCGACGCTCTAGCCAGCTGAGCTACCCCGCCATCATTATATTTAAAAAGCACGGAACGCTTGATGGCAAACGCCCGTGCCTTAAGTTGAGATAGAAGGATTCGAACCCTCACTGACAGAGCCAGAATCTGTAGTGCTACCATTACACCATATCTCAATGGTTCTTCCCGTGGTGTTCAAAACACTTCGGGACTGCAAAAATAGAGATTTATCCTGAATCCGCAAAATAATTCGCTATTTTTTCCTGGCACCCTTTGCCTTTAGCATGACCGATGCCCAGACCTCGCAACCTTCGCCACGGCCCACGAAACCAAGGTGCTCCGTGGTGGTGGCCTTGACGCTTACCTGTGACTTGTCGATGCGCATGATACCGGCGAGAGTCTCCTTCATCCGGTCTATGTACGGCTTCAGTTTCGGTTCCTGCAACGCAATGGTTATATCCACATTCTCGATCGCATAGCGTCCACCTTTGTTGAGTTTCCTGTCTCCAAGGAATGTGACCACTTCCGCAAGCAGCTTCTTGCTGTCGATTCCCTTGTATTTCGGGTCGCTGTCCGGGAAATGCTGTCCTATGTCACCAAGGGCAGCAGCCCCCAGGAGGGCATCACAGAGGGCATGGATCGCCACATCTCCGTCGGAATGGGCGACGAACCCCTTCTCTGACGGGATATTGACACCACACAACCACATCGGAAGTCCCTCCTTCAAGGCGTGGACATCATATCCGTTGCCGACCCTGACACTGCTAGAATACAACCAACTCATATTGAAATAACGTCTGTCCTGACAAAATTAAGAAAACAAATCGGTATATTTGTAGTATCATGAAAGAATACGGCCAGACTCTCTTACTCCTGCTCGGCGTAGCCATCGGTGCTGTCTGCGGCCTCATTTTCGGGCCCGGAGCATCGCTGGTCAGACCCATCGGGGAAATGTTCCTGAACCTGATGTTCGTGCTGGTCATTCCACTGGTATTCTTCAGCATCGCCTCTTCCGTTAAGCGCATGACGGATGAAAGGAAAGTCTGGAGAGTCCTGGGATGGTCCATACTGGTCTTTTTCATCACATCCGTAGTCGCCGGCGTCCTTACCTGGCTTGTCTGCGAGTTCTGGAACCCCCTGGGGCAGTTCGCCACAAAGATCCCCCCGGAGAGATCCGGAGTAGCCGGCCTTGCCTTGGCCGGAAAATCCTTCCTGCAGACGGTGGAGAATCTCTTCACCGTAGGAGACCTGCATCATTTGCTGACCCGCGAGAACTTGCTTCCCCTCATCGTATTCTCCGCTTTCTTCGGGGCTGCCACATCGCTTTGCGGAAAGATGGGAGAGCCCATGGCAAACCTTCTCGACAGTGGCATGTCAGTGATGATGGGATTCATGAGGCTGCTTATGTATGCGGCTCCAATCTGCCTTGGATGCTATTTCGCCGACCTTGTCGGCAACCTGGGAGGACAGTTCCTGGGAAGCTACCTCAACAGCCTCCTTATCTTGGTCGCGGTATCTATATTCCTGTTTTTCGGAGTCAATTCCCTCTACATTTTCCTTGCCGGCGGAAAGAAGCTTCTGGGCTCTTACTGGGGCAGCATTGCAGGTCCTTCACTTATGGCGATATCCACCTGCTCGAGTGCCGCCACCATCCCTTCCGGAATCGAAGCCGTCAAGAGGATGGGGACCAATGACACCATCGCAGAGTCCGTAATACCCTTGGGAATAAACATACACAAGGACGGGTCGGTTGTCTCAGGAGTTCTGAAGACTATCTTCGTGGTGGCGTTCTTCGGCCTGACGGGCTATGGCTGCCCTGAGATAGTGGGGATAGCCATCCTTACCAGCATCGTCGTTGGAGCGGTTCCCGTGGGAGGAATGACTGGAGAGATCCTGATTTGTTCAATCCTCGGCGTGGATGCCGGATTCGCCGCTACCCTTCTGGTGATAAGCACATTGGTAGATATCCCGGCGACCCTTATCAACACGGCTGACAATATCGTCAGTGCAGTCTGGGTCGACAAGCTCTGCAGGAAATCATGATCAAGCATATATACAGACATCAAGGTCCTTTCAGCTTCGAGGCGGGAGGAAGCATCGATAATCTGGAAGTCGTATACCATACATCCCCATGGGAATATACCCCCGGAAAAAAAGTAATCTGGCTGTGCCACGCACTTACCGCTTCTTCCGATGCGGAAGGCGAATGGTGGCCTGCTCTGGTTGGACCCGGAAAAACCATTGACACCGACAGGTACTACGTCATATGTGCGAATGTACTGGGCTCCGCATGCGGATCTTCCGGACCGGCTTCCGTCAACCCCAAGACCAGGAAACCTTATTTCTTCGATTTCCCGAAGGTTACGGTACATGACACTGTCCGGGCCTTTGACCTTCTGCGCGAACATCTGGGAATCAAGAATATAGACATGATAGTCAGTACCTCGATGGGTGGTTTCATGACCTTCGACTGGCTGGCCTGGAAGCCGGAGCTGTTCACCGGCAAGGTCTTCTTCATCGCCACCGGTGCCAGGGTTACCCCATGGCTCACGGGCTTCAATTCCGCGATGAAGATGGCCCTGTATGCCGATCCAACCTTCAAGGAACACAAGAGCCTGAAAGGAGGGATGGACGGTCTCAAGGCAGCCAGGACCATCGCATTGCTGACCTATCGCTGCGAGGAAGGACTGTTCAAGCAGGAAGAAGATTCCCCCGACGTGATGTTCGCGGACAAGGCCAGCTCCTATTACCGCCATCAGAGTTCGAAATTCGTCAAGGACTGGGATGCATATTCATACCTTTACGTCTGCGACGAAGTGGACAGCAATAATGTAGGACGCGGGCGCGGCGGAGTTGAAAAGGTCCTCAATGCGATCAAGGCCGACTGTACCTTCGTCTGCATGTCCTCGGATGAACTCTTCCCTCCCGAGGACATGAAACCCTGGTCCGAGATGATTCCGGGAGCCAGGTATTTCCAAATAGAAACGCCCTACGGCCATGACGGTTTCCTTATCGAAACCGAAGCCATAGGGCGCATACTCGCACCTGATTTGCCCTAGAAGCCGCGGCCGTGCTTCATCCAGAGGTCTTCCTCCAGCTTTTTCCAAAGGTCGGCGGCAGCTTTGTAGATCTTTGCCGTGTAGGCGTTCAGATTCTCCGTGGAAGGATTCTTCTCAACTTCAGGAAGTCCCTCGAAACCAAGGTCTTCTATGGTCTGGACATCCTTCATCACCCTTTCCTTGTTGGTCTGCCAGGCAACCGTTGCAAGACGGTTCGGCCTGCGGAAAGTCCATAGCGCCCCATCTGGAACATATCGGCGCATGCCGCAGGTATCGAATGCCGCAGGAAGCTCGGTGGTTCCGCTGAATATCGGGAAGCGGGGGCTCTCTCCTGGATTGTCAAGGGCATACCAGCATATTCCTCCTACAGAATCCGGCAACCAGTCGCGTGCCTGGATGACGGTGGAATGGGAACACCATGCTACCGCGAGGGTCCTGGTGAATTCGACGGTTCCGGGAGCAATGGTATTGAGCATATTCCTGGTGTCGGTCGTGAGCCAGGGATTGGCCACGGGACTCACTGTCTTTGTGGCAGGCTGGTCTCCCTTTGCCGGTACTTCCACCAGCACATTCTTGGTCATGTCGAATTCAAGCCCCTCATAGGTTCCGCGCAGGATCTCCATAACCTTCCTCACATCCACCTTCTCGTCCGGCTTGACGGAGAAAGGAAGCTCGGGAGCATCATAGGAAAGGTGAAGCGAAGGGGCCAGGGTGTTGAGGGCCACGAACTCCCTCTCCTTGAAATTCCTGCCGTCACCGTAGGAACTGTGGTAGGCCTTCCAGAACACGAAGTCACCCTGACCGTCCCAGAGGCCGTATTCCCTGGCCACCGCTTCGACATTGTCGGATGCCATGAAATAATCCTTGTTCTTCCTGTCGATCCTGCCGATCCTGGGGATGTTTGCAGAAATGGCGACTTCATCATCGGGCACTCTCTGGGCGGCCCAAACGGCACCTACCTTACCCCGGCCGCAGCCAAGGATCTCGAAGAACCAGGCCTCTTTCTTGTCGATCACGGTTATGCATTCGCCCCCGTCGGCATAGCCGTATTTCTCGGCCAGCTCTCCCATCATCCGGACGGCGTCGCGGGCATTGTCGCAACGCTGGAGGGCTATCCTCTGAAGTTCTTCGATAAGGAACATGCTGCTTCCGTTCCGTAGGGTGTCAGGACCGCTGAACGTGGTCTCGCCCATCGCCACCTGCTTCTCGTTCATGCAGGGATAGGCAGTGTTGAGATAGGCGTAGGTATGACGTACCTGCGGTATCTGTCCTGCATAACGGACGCCGGTGGTATCTCCGTCGAAAGCCGTCCTGCGGGTGTTCTTGAATATGTCCACCATTTCCTTGCGGCCGTGGTCGGCTGCGGGGACGACCTTTATCCAGGTACGTGAGACACCGTCACAGGTGTGGGAAGTTATGACAGAACCGTCGGCAGAGGCAAGACGGCCCACTACCAGGCTGGTACATTCATCCCTTGAATACTCATCATCCTGTCCCCAGGCCGAGAACACGCAGCAAAGGGCTACGGCACACACTAAGAATCTTTTCATAACCGATATTCGAAGTAACTTATTATCAACTATTTGGAAAACAGTTCAAGGATATATGATCCCCTGGCCGGCACATGGAGCCTGTCTCCGAGGTCGAAGACCTTGCCGGTGACCACATCCTTACCGGAATCAAACCCACCGGTCACGTCAGAATACCTGGACATGTCGATGTCCACATCCCTGTCCGTTCCGCTGAGGATGACCAGGACCGTTTCTTCCCCACTCCGGCGGGCATAGACATAACAATTGCCGTATTGGGCCAATGGCGCATACTGCGTCATGGTCCCGGAGGTAACGGCCCTGGAAGTCTTCCTCCAGGAAAGTATCTTCTGCATATAGGAATAAGCCTCCTGCTCTTCAGGAGTCCTTCCTTCCCTGGTGAACACGCTCCTTGGATCTCCCGGCCATCCGCCCGGCATGTCCTTGCGTATCGCTCCGTCACCCTGGGCCTTGGTGGCCTTGAACAGGAGTTCCGTGCCATAATAGACCTGGGGGATTCCGCGGGTAGTGAGCAGGAAGGCTATTCCCTGCTTGTAGCGGTTCAGGCCTTCGTCCTCGACGCGGGAGAAGCGGCCAAGGTCGTGATTGTCCAGGAATACGAGCACGTTTGACGGATCCGGATACAGGAAATCGTTGGCCATCGAGACATAGATGTTGAACAGTCCTTTCGCCGCACCGTCGTCTGACCGGCTCTCCTGGGTGAATGCTTCCGGTGCGATGAAGGCCAGGTTGAAGTCCATCACGCTCTTGAGGTGGGAATCATATTCCTTGTTCAGGACGCTTCCCGCCTGCCACCAGGCCGGGAATCCGCTTCCGACTGGATACCAGGTTTCACCGGTGATGTTGAAGTCGGGATATTCCTCCATTGTCTCCTTGCACCATCTGGCCGCGAAAATGGGATCCATGTAAGGATGGGTGTCCTGGCGGACTCCGTCGATTCTGGCATATTCGATCCACCAGATGCAGTTCTGGATGAGATAGTTGGCAACGAGCGGATTCCTGTGGTTCAAGTCCGGCATCCCCCTGTTGAACCACCCGTCGGAGAAGAGTTTCCGCTCGGAAGGAGCAGCATGCGGATCGACCGCAGTCCATTTGTTGTGGCTGGTTCCCACGAAGGTGTTGTCGAAGTTCAGCCAGTCCCCGCAAGGGAGGTCGTTCATCCACCAATGGGCGCCGCCGCAGTGATTGAATATCATGTCCATCACGACCTTCATTCCGTTGTCGTGGGCCTTCCGGATGAAAGCGATGTACTCCTCCATGGTTCCGAAACGGGGGTCCACCGAATAATAGTCGGTAATTGCGTAGCCGTGATAGGTCCTTGCGGAATTCTCCTGGACCGGATTGAGCCAGATGGTCGTGATTCCGAGGTCCTTGATGTAGTCGAGATGGTCGGATACGCCCTTGATGTCGCCGCCGTGGCGGCCGCCGTCGCGAGTCCTGTCAGGGTTGGCCCCCCCAATGGTATCGTTGGAAGGGTCGCCGTTGGCAAACCGGTCTGGAGTGATGAGATAAAGGACGTCTTCCGGTCCGAAGCCCATGGCTCCGGGCTCGGTGTTCCTCTCCTTCAGCTCATACTGCCGTACGGTCTTCTGCCCGTCCTGTTCGAACACTATGTCGAAGGTTCCCGGCTTGGCCTTGGAAGATATCTCGAGATTGATGAAAAGGTAGTTGGAGTTCTCGGGCCTGATGATTTCTCCGAGGGTTACTCCTTTCTGTTTCAGGGACACCTTCGCGCTGCCTATATCCTTGCCGTGGACCAGGAGCTGCAGCGAATGGTTTTTCATGCCGACCCACCAGAAAGGCGGTTCGATCCTGTCTATCTCCGCAGCGTATGCCGATACAAGGAAGCAAAGGCCTGCGAAGATGGAAAGCATCTTTTTCATAACCGGCTAATTGGATTTATCCTTGACCATCTGTCCGACCCTTTCGATATCGTAGAAACGTCTGTAGTTCTTGACAGACATCTTCGTATTGTTGGGGCCTTCGAGTTCGACCTTGTCATCGTTGGCGATCGGGATGTCGGGGGCGATTCCGGCATCGATATTCTCACCGGCAAGGGTATTGAGCCTGGCCCTGAACGATGAGATCTGGAAGCAGAAACCGTCGGCGGTGCACATAGCCTGGATGGCGCAGCTTCCGCCTCCCGAGGTCTCTCCTACCACAGGCACTCCGGCGTCCTTGAGCATCGAGGGGAAGAGGTTTCCACAGGAGAAGGACACGTTGGAGGAAAGAACCGCGAAGTTGAGATTGTAATGGACATCCTTGTCCTTCTCGTCGAAAACTCCGTCGAAATTCCTGTCGACCTCGTATTCGACAAGGGCCCTCTGGCCGGTCAGGGGGTTGTCGTGGCAGAGATAGCTCTTGTCCATGATGAGTGATGTCATGGCCATGACGATATCGGCCGATCCGCCTCCGTTGGAGGTGATGTCGACAATGAAGTTCTCCACCTCCGGGTCAGCCTCCGCCTTGTTCAGGGCGTCGAGGAATATGACCATGGAGTCTCCATTGTTGTCCTTGATGTTCGGCTTCGGCCCCTTCCCGGCATAATATGCGTTCCAGGCATCCTCGGCCCTTGTATTGAACGAGTTGAACACACAGACAGCCGTGTTGCCTCTCTTGATGTAGGTGTCCTGGGTACCATAGCACTCGGGACGCTGCTGGCGGACCGCCATGACATCCATGGAGCGGTTACCCATGCTGGCGCGGCCGTCCCTGATGGCATTCATGACATCGGAATGCTTCTCCTGGATACCGCGTACGGCGGTGAGAAGGTCCTCGTATTTGGAACGGTCGCGTCCCATGGCAGATGAAATATCCATGGAGGTGTGGCCGTCGTAGTAAAGGGCATTCAACCCTGCCATTCCGACGAAATATTCCGCCAGATCGGTGGATTTGAGAAGCTTCTTGATGGCGGGTCCTGCCGCCAGGTCCTCTTCAAGGGTCCTGTCCATTCCCTTGGCCTTCAATGTCCCATCAAGGGCGACGCGGCCGGGATGGCCGTAGAAATGGTCCATAGCGAAACAAAGCTCCCTGTAGGCAAACTCAGCCATGGATTCCGAACGGGTCTTCCTGGAAAGGAGGACATTGTTGTACTCGGGGTCTATCCTTGCAAGGCTTATCTCATTGACGGAAGTATTTGCGACTACCTTCTCACCATTGAATCCGGCATGGTGATAGAAGAGGTCCGAATACATGTCAGCCAGAGTGGCGAAAGGGAAATAGACCGTTCCCTTTCCGTCAGCGTGGATATCTATACCGTATTTCGCGAAATCCAGGGTGACCGTGGATGTCGCCGGGGTATACCGGATGCTCTTGTAGCGGACGAAGGGCATTCCGTCATAATAGACATTGGCCATACCGGGCTGGAGAAGGCCCATCATATTTGTGAACGCATCAAAATCAGAGGAAACGAAAACATCCTTGTTGACGTTCACCACTGCCTTTGCGTCTCCGTTCGCAAGGGTATATTCACCGACTCCGGTGTGGGTCACCGTCATCGTCGAGCCGGGAAGGACGATCGACTGGAAATCAGCCGCCGAGATGTAGGCCACATCGGGAAGGTCATTGTAGAAACGCAGGGTGACCTCTCCGTCCGGAGCGACCTTTGTCACGACCGGGACTGTCTTCTCCGTGTAAGCTCCGCCGTCGGGCAGGTCATCAGCTACCGTGCGACGGGTTGAAACTGCCTTGGGACCGCATGATGAAACAATCATCATGGCAGCCATGATGGGGATGATGTAAGTTCTGTTTATCATGATCATTATATTGAAAATGCCGATTGATTTTCAAATATAATGATGTTTTTTCAGAACTCCAGCGGCCGTCCGCGGTAGAAGTCAAGGAGTTTTGCGGAGTAAAGGTATTCGTAGCGGGAACGGACAAGGTTGGATTCGGCCTCGAGCCATGAATCACGGGCCTCGTTGAATTCGGTGATGTTCGACTTGCCGTTTTCATACTTGGCTTTCATCAGCTCGAAGGACTCCCTTGCGCTTTCCTTGGCATCTTCGCTTGAACGGTATCTGTCGGCTGCCGCCACGGCATTGTAATAAGCCTGCTGGATTTCCTTGTAGAGGGTCTTCTTGGTATTCTCAAGCTGGAGCATCTGGTTGGTCCTGGACAATTCGGCCAGCCTGACTTGGTTCCTGTTCTGGAATCCCGAGAAGATGGGAACGCTGAGGGATACGCCAAGGTACTGGCTGAAATTGTGCTTGACCTGCTCCATGAAAGTCGCAGAAGGAGCACTGCTCATCGTATAGTAGTTCGTTCCGAGTCCTCCGTTGGCGCTTATGGAAGGAAGGAATGCTCCCTTCGCTCCCTTGATCGTAAAATCGGAAGCATCCAGGCGGAACATCGCCGCCTTTATGGCCGGCTTGTTCTCGACCGCCTCGGCATAGATATCCTCCGGGTTGCCGAGCAGGATTCCGTCGATAGGGACTGACGGCCTGACAATGCTGAACCCCTCTGGATTCGGCAGTTCGAGCAACTGCGATAGGTCCAGAAGGGACAGGTTCAGGTTGTTCCTCGCCTGGGTGGCCGAAAGCCTGCTCTGTCCGAGTGCAGCCTTCTGCTGGGCCAGCTGGGCAGGGGAAGCCTTTCCGTTCTCCAGCATCGCCGAGAGCCGTTCGACCTGAAGGGAATCTATTCCGACCTGGTTCAGAGCCACGTCCAACAATTCCATATTGTAGAGAATCTGCACATAGGCCTGCGCCACTGACACGCTCATGTCTTCCCGTGCCTTCTCAAGCTCCGCCGTAGTGGCCTGGAGGTTCAGTTCCCCTTCCTTTATACTGTTCCTGATCCGGAATCCCTGGAAGACAGGTACTGCTGTGCCCAATGATATTCCGGTGCTGGTAGTATTCGTGTTGGAGTATGTATTGTCGGCGGTAAGTCCACGGCCGAACGAGAAATTCTCACTCGTGCTTCCGCTCACCTGGGGCAGCCTGCTTCCTTTGGTGGTCTCAAGCTGGATTTCCTGCTGTTTCACCTGGAGATCCCGCTGCTTCAGGGTGATGTTGTTATCCTGTGCATGACGGATGCATTCCGCCAAAGTCCAGGGGCCGCTGTGGTTCTGGCCGAAGGCGGCCCCTGCCAAAAAAACGGTTATGAGTAAAAAATATCTTTTCATTATTTCTTTTCGATTATCTGGTTGCCGCGGACCTTGTCACCCTGTTTGAGACCTGACTTGATCTCGATGTTGATCCCGTCTGAAAGTCCGGTCACGACAGGGGTCTTCTCATATTTCTTCTCGCCCTTGACAAGGTAGACGAAAGACGAGTCCCCTTCGAACGCCAGGGCGCTTTCGGGAATCGAGAGCACTCCGTCCACTCCTTCAAGCCTGATCTCGGCATTGGCGCTGTATCCGGAACGGACGGTCACGCTGTCAGGAACCGTAAGAGCTGCCTTGATCTCGAACTCGTTGGTGCCGTTCTTTTCCTGTGCCTTCGGGGATATGAATTCCATAACCGCATCCAGCTGGACATCCTTCAGGGCACCGACCGTTATCGTCATAGGAACGCCTTCCTTGACACGTCCGACTTCGGTCTCGTCGATGAATCCGTCGAAGATCAGGTCTCCCATATTCGCCACGGTGGCAATGGTGGTTCCGTCATTGAATGTATTGCTCTGGGTCACTGAATTACCGACCTTCACGGGAATGTCAAGGATCAGTCCGGAAATGGTCGAACGGATCAGCGTCGAGCTGGACTTGGCATTGCTCCTGGACACTCCGTCGCGGACGACCTCCAGGGTTTCGATTGCGGCGGCCTTCTCCTCCTTTGCCTGGTCAAGTGCCTGGCGTACCTGGTCGTATTCCTCGGCACTGACGAGATTCTTGTCGAACAGGGCCTTTTCGCGGTCATAGTTGGTCTGAGCCTGCTTGAGATTGATTTCAGCAAGACGTACGCGGGACTGTGCGGAGCTCAGGGAACTCATCTCGGGGATGACCTTGACCTTGGCAATGACCTCTCCCTCAGTGACTTTTTCACCGGCGACCTTGTAAAGCTCGGAGATGATGCCGCTGATCTGGGGCTTGATGTTGACCTCGTCACGCGGGATGATCTTTCCGGTCACGACAGAAGTCTTGTGGATATCCTTCACCGTGGCCTCCAGGTGCTCGTACTTGATTTCTTTAGGCCTGGAATTCTTCCAAAGGGCCACGAAGGTGCCGATAAATACCAGGGCGACCAGCGCCAGGATGATGTACTTAAGGTTCTTTTTCATATCTGTTTATTTTTATTCTTCTCTCATTGCATCAACGGGTTTGATTTCCATCGCCCGATGGGCGGGAGCCAGTCCTGC
>JAEEGJ010018533.1_pt1 | contig 15520 bp, 7 predicted proteins | sample 8958761 | NCBI WGS metagenome assembly JAEEGJ01 (sample SAMN16246546, study PRJNA631951) | gut metagenome | biome: gut microbiome; feature: rumen; material: RS-attached | host: Bos | place: Iran: Karaj | collected 2018-10 | reverse complement strand
ATACAGAGCCTGGTGGATTTTGCGGAAAACGGCTATGTTATCCGGTACATCCCCATAATATGTGAGGGATGACGGTTCCGAGATTAGGCTACGGAGGAATTCCAGGATTTCTTCGTGGTCATCGCAATCGAGGCATGTTGCAAATAGATCATGGATATTCTGATTTCCGGAAATCCAATGCTTGAGATACTTCTGACTTTCAGCCTTATCGGTCATGTTCAGCTTAATCATCTCTTTCCAATCCTTAAGCTGACTGATGATGGCACGCAACAAGAGATGGCCTTCTGCCTGATACTGACCAGTGACACCATCTTTGTCGAACATATCACGTACAATCCCGAATCGATGATTAAACTGTTCGATGGTCATGTCTTTACTGTAGAAGAAAATGACCATACCCTTGAAGAACGGATGCTTTTCAGCCTCAATAAAAGTGGACTCCCAATTCTCATCCTCCGCAATTCGACCGGCCTTGATTATCTCCTCCTGAATGATGCGGCTCCTTTCTTTAGAGTCTGCATCATCACCCGTGTCTTCCGTACGGTACTTCGACAGAGCCGTGTAGAAAGAGACTCCTTATTTTGCGGCATCGGCAATATGGTGAACAAGATTTCCGATACTTCTATTAACGGTAGCAACCTTTGTCAAGTTGTCGATATTGGTGTTCTCGACGATATTCCATAAGACCCTCATCCACCTCCGGAACACATCCGGCCGGAATTCTTCATATGCCTCTATGAACTCAGTCACACCGTAAAAGACGATACGTGTAGTCTGGCGGAATGTATTCGGGGCTCCAAAGAATCCGATATTCGCTTTTTGCGGATCATCCCAAACGGGAATCAGGGCCGGTTTGATTACGTCGGCATAATAGTTCTCGAAGGTATCGAGGACTTTCTTTATGGTTTGAAAGTATTCCGGATGATTAAGGAATTGCTCCTGATAATACTTGAAGCCCAAATAGCGGTCTGCCGATTCTGAGAGAGATGCAAAAAACAACTGACGTTCATCACTACGTATAGAATCGCCCAAGGCCTCAAAATACTCCACGGAGAATTTGTTGGACAAGTACCTGTAGAAGAAACGGAAGAAGTCGGAATCGTATTGGGGATTATCCTTATTCCAGAAAACATTTATCCATCGGGTATCCATTCTGGTGGAGAAATCCAGATAGTATGGGACCTCCATGCCTTTGATGGATTTATCCATTCGGACTGTGCTGTTACCAATCTCAGTTCCCCGGAGGAAGCCAATCAGTTCCGCTTTGAAATTATCGAAAGGAGAAAGAGGGAGACCTCGGGCGTTCATCTTTATGTACAGCTCCTCTGTCAGACCGAATTCACCAAGAGAGAGGACATAGAAAGTAATGTTGTTCAAGTTGGCAAACAAGGAAGCCTCAGGATCATGTCGATGAATCATCTCATAGTGCTCGTGCATTTCATCAAGCATCCTAAGCATTCCTTCTATGGTAGAATCCTTGTCAAATGAACGAAAATACCATTTGGCATCCTTTATCGCAGAAGATGGAGCCGGGACAGTTTCTCCTTCGGCAGCGAGTCCATACGCCCGAAAACTGGCCAGATATTGGCAGAAATCAGTGGCCGTGGCTCGTGTTTCGTAGACAAACTTCGAGAGGTTTGAAACTAGTTTCGCATATTGATCCGAGTCACGCTTGAGTTCACGATTGCCGATGTACCAATAAAGGAGGAAAAGCGTGGTTAATCGCTGCTGACCATCAATGACCTCGAATGTGTATTTATCTGGGTCATCTTGCTTATGAACGGCGCCATAGACGAAGTTCAAATCCATCTCCCGGCAGTCGTACAGACTTGAGAAGATCTCTTCCAGGAGATTAGTCCGGACATAACCTTCCTCCTTTCTCCCTTGAGCGTAGGCCCGTTGAATCTTGGGAATAACGCACTTAGTGATAAGTACTTCGTGGTCCTTATCGTATGCGATTCTTTCCTCAAACAGGTTAGAGTAGTTGAATATCTTTTTCATAGAACGTGAGGAAAGTCTTTAATTCGTTAAAAATGTAATCGTGATAGGCTTTCTTGTCATCTGCGCCCCACTTGAAGAAATTACGATTGGTAGAGGTATCGAAGTCTTTGTTGAAAACCATGCTCGTCGAGGCAGGCACAAAAGTGCCGCGGGTAATTCGCTCCCGGATGATTCGGTTCTTCTGGCAGAAGAGGCTGTTGCCATAGCTTTTGTTTGTCTTCTCGTCCAGTAATGTGAGATTGCCGATACTGTTCTTCTGATCCTCGTCGGCATCCTCTTCTACAATCTCTTGAATAAGGGGGATGATATCCTTGTAGTTCCCGGCCTGGTAGAGCGTATCAATGCGAAGCTTAGTGCCATTCTTGTCCGGAATCTCATTAATCTCTGCCAGAGCATTGTCTATCCACTCCTTTTGTTCCTGAGCGCTCTTCAGCGTATTGGTTGTATAAGAGTCGATGTGCTCGATGTTCCAGTTCTGGCTAACAAATATATCAAACGGGAACTTGTAGATGCTGGTGTTGAAACTGAGATCCTTTTCCTTCTGGATGGATGCAAGTTCCTTATTCTTCTGGTTGATGTTTAGGAAAAGGAGCAGCTTAAAAATGGCACCGCTATCTTTACCATACTGTGAGACAATCCTGTATTCGGTAGTGATTACTCCATCATTCTCAATATCGATACTCTCTATCTTAACACCTTCCAGTTGCTTTTTGATTTGCTCAATGATGAAAGCCTCTATCTCATGCTTTGTGGCGGATTCCGGGAGACTGAAATACTTGATGTATAATTTGGCGATATCGATACCACACTGGCTCAGAAAGCCGACGTAATTATACATCCGGGGATCCTCATACCAATCCTCCAGGGTGCGGAAAACCATCACAACTTTATCCCATTCCTTTTTTATGGCATTCTGGAGTTCTTCTCCCTGAAGACCATCGAATTTCTGATAGTAGTAGCGGAAGATCTTATTCTTCTCAGAAAGCTGGGATTGACGCTGGGATATACTCTGATCCACGACCTTTTCGTGAAACTCCTTTACGCCATCCGTTTTGAAGATAAGTTCGAAAATCTCATCTATACGATTCGGGCGTGAACGTTTGCTGGAGATGAAAAACCAGAAGTCATCTTTGTGGAGGGTATTTTCAATGCTCTCCCATTGCATGGCAATCTCAAGTTGCTTGCTTTCCCGCTCTGCAGAAAGAAAGTTACGTTTCTGAAGGAAGAGAGCTTTGATAAGCTCCGCATCGGTCAGTTCAATCTTGCCGGTATTGATTTTCAAGAACTCGGAAATGGCTTTTTGTTTTGACTTCTCGCTCCCATCGGAAGCCAGCTCGTACCATATGAACTGAGCTGAACCACTCTCCTCGACCAGGCCCCGACCGCAATTAAGCAGCTTGAACAGAGCATCGTAAATACTGCCGGCAGAACCGCTTCGACGGTAACGGTCGCTTATTTTCTTGGCATCATCCTTTACCCATGCCTCTATGATACGATAGGCCTCAGAGATATGAGAGAAGTCAACATTATCATCGCTAAGCGAATCCTTTCTAAGATTCTCCAAGAAAGAGGCTGACTCTTCTCTCGTTTCATAACGAAGGTGGAACAGCTCCTTCCCGTCTTCATCCTCCCTCAGGCGATCTTTGTCCCATCCTTTCTTCTCAAGAAGGTACTTGTATAGGATATAAATGGAGGTAAGGCGTTGTTGGCCATCAATCACCTCCCATACATCACGTGAGGACGTGTCAATACCCTCAAGCACAGCAGAGACGATAGCTTCGTCTTCAATCTTCTGGACAATAATCGGCTGAAGGCAATAGAATTCTCCTACGTTTTTTTTGCTCCCGATGGTAAAACTGTAGAGGTCACTTAGTAGATCAGTAACTTCTTTAGTTGTCCATCTATAGCCTCTTTGATATGAGGGAATATAAAAGGTTCTTCCATCTAATAGTTCAGCAATGGAAATAAGCTGAATGTTGTTTTCCATACGAATAACGGATTAATCAGAATCAATCAACTCTTCACCCATTCGATACTTGATATCATAATTTATCACGAAATCAAGCTCTTGTTCAGAAAACGAATATAATCTACTTATCGTTTCATCTATACGATCCAATATGTTCTTTGACAAGTTCAACCTAAATGATTCGATTTCAATGTTATCCGTCTTGGTGTTTCTCGTCGTCCGATATGAATTCAGCTTAATACTTTGTTCTAAGACCTCACTTAAAGCACATAAATCACGGGTTTCAAATTCCGGATTAATAGGGAAGTTTTTAACAAGACCATCTGAGAGATGGAATCCATCTGAGAAGGCAGAATACCAAATGTAGAATAAAGAGCTGTTTAATAGTGCAAAAACATATTCTTTAGAAGAAGTATTAGGGAAATACAAGAATCGACCATGTGCTGGTATTTCAATCTTCCCATTCTTAGAATAATATGGGATACGCATACAAGCTTTCATCCAATAATTTGTCGCTTCTTGATAGTAAATGAAATCCGTGCTATTACGTAGGTTAGCAAGGTATGCCACATTACGCTTGGAAGCAATTCTCTCCAAAACGGTTCGATGTAATTCATTCTGCAGTTTTGCTATGCCAAGAGATTGATATAGATTAGTCGCGATGGCATACGACATTTTATTAAAGAGTGTCGGTCGCTCTATAGAATACCAACGATGCAGTTTAGTAATACAATTGATATCCTGTTCGTTAGAGGCGATAATGATACTCACCCTCTGGAATGCTCCATCAAAAAGTTTTGAAGGGAAAATCTCAAAGTTGGAAATGTGTCGGCTGGAAAATGCTGAGCCAACATATTGCCTCAAAGTTCCCATTCTGTCTCCACAAGTTAAACTTAATGGAACAATCATCCCAAAATGAGCATTCGGGTGCATCAAAATTCTTGAACGCTCAACACAATAAGCATATAAGTTGCCACATGCTAAAGTCTCATAACCCGGTAGCGAATACAAATCCGAAATAGCCTTCCCTGTCTCCTTACTCTTTTTGTTATACTCGACATACGGCGGATTACCGATTATCACATCAAATCCACCATTCCCATGCATGGTCAGATAAAACTCCGCCATCCAATGGAAAGGCTGGTGGTTATAAAGCCATTCCGAATAATTCGGATAGCCAGAAGACGCAAATAAATGACGGTTGAGAAGATTATTTAACTGTGACAATTCATCATTAAGAGACTTCTTGGCATCTTTCACGGTTAAGACATCAGTATCTTTCTCAAACTGCTCTAGCCTAAAAATCTCATAGGTATCAGCAACATCTTTGAGTTTTGCATCTAACTTCTCTTTTAGCTCTTGATTAGCAAGCATCGCCTCGAGAGAAGAATCAAAGCTCAGATCATCAAACAACTGCTTCTCCGTGGCATATCCAACGAGTGTATTACCGCAGCGAATGTTGAAATCCACATCTGGCAATGGATCAAGTCCCAAATTATCCGCCCTCTTATCAACATCAACAACAGCTACCATCTTTAAGAAAAGACGAAGTTTTGCAATCTCAACGGCTTCGGCCATAATATCTACGCCATAAAGATTACGTAGAATTATGCTTTTGTATATGAAATACTGAATATTGCTACGGTATTTGTTTTTTATTTCTGTTAACTGTTCCTTGAAGTCATTACTGTTCTGGGAATGGAATTCTTCCATTCTTGTGATACACACTTCGTATAAAGGCTCCAATAGATTGAGAGCCGCAAACAAAAAGGCCCCTGATCCGCACGTGGGATCAAGAATAGTAACCTTTTGGAGTTCAGAATAAAAAACCTTTATAAACTGCTTGTCTTCAGTACTATTTATGAAATCATATGCTATCTTGGGAATATCGAGGTTGTATGTGATAAAATCATTAACATTTTTTACTACATCACATTCAATCCAGTTCAAAATCCGGTTGTATAATTGATGACGATTAATGGTCTCACGCCAAATCTCTGTGGGAAGTCCCCATTTAGCAGGTGTGGCGGTATTCCAATACTTACGTCGTCCCAACAAATCAGGGGCATTGGAGTCAATGCCTATTTCAATCTCGTCTGGTATCGCCTCATTAACACCTTTTTTAATAGCATCATAAATATACGTATCTCCACTCTTCTTAATATATGACCAAAACAGGCCATCCTGAGAAAAGGCTGCCGGATATTGCTTTGCAACAGCATTTAGCAGATAAGGTATGATAGTATTTCTCCCAATATACTCAGTAATATCTTCCTTTGTATAATAGGCACCCATCTGAGCTCGGTCATTGATATATTGCTCAAAAATATAGCCCAGAACATCAGGGTTGATATCCCTACCAGAAGCAGTTACTCTTGTATCCAGATGCCAACGCCATTTGTCAAAAAAATCAAATAGAGATTCAAATGCCTCATCTTTAATATCAATATCTGAATAATCTTTTTCAAGTTGATGGAGATCGAACATCCCACCGTTAAGGTAAGGTATGCGTCCATACTGCCCTTCGAAATCATCATCGTGGTTTGGCGAATTCAATCCTTCATGAAATAAATGAATTAAAAACCCCCTATAAAAGGACTTAAAAAAATGATTTGTTCCTTTTTGTTCCTGTGTCCAATGAAGCTTATTTCTAAGATAATTCTCATCACCATCAAGAAATCCTTTCTTTTGAATGAAATAACAGAACATCAAGCGGTTGAGCATTACCGAAGTATACCACTGCTTATTCTTGTTATTCTTAGGGGAAATCTGATCATCAATACCAGTAATGAATTCGGCAAATGCTTGATGCTCCTTGTTGAACCCCATGTAGAAATCCTTCGTGATTTTCTCAGAATTGATTGCAAAAGTGCTTTGTACGCGCTCTTTCACATCGACAATGGTGGTTTCCTCATCGAGACCAAAAGAAATCCCCGCAATCTTTTCGAAAAGAAACTGAGCTCTCTCTGCTTCCGAATACTCTATAATAACGAGATCTCGCTTCTCGTTTATCTTAACTGGAGCGACCCACTGATGATGCTCAGTGCCAGTAACGACAAAAATGCAGATATAATCATTTGCGGCCTTCCTAAGTTTAGTATCCAGTTTTTTACATACAGAGTTGGACGGAAGATCTTCTACATCACACACGAGAACCTGAAAGCCGTTACGATGAGCAATGGCCCTCAGATTGTACGGAATCTCGTTAACATAAAAAGTTGGCAAAGTGGTATATGACGAGCTTACTTTGTTCCATCCCATTTCCTCAATAAACAAGGGACGAAAATCAGCACTCTTGAGATATGACGTGAATTTCTGTTTTGTAAGTGCCATACGCTATAATTGCTTAGTTAGCCCCATTGAACACAAAATCTTGGGAGCCTTGTTTTTAATGCTAGTATCTTGTTTACGACAGAGGACACCCTTTTTTCGGAAGTCCAAAACCGCTTCAACGATCTCCTCCTGGTCATCGCCCTTATTGAGCATACGGCCCAGAACAGTCTTCGTAGTTTCTATGAGTTGGTAGTTGTAAATATCATCTACAGCAAGCTTAACCTGTTGTTTATAATCCTCGTCGAAGAAGATATTGGTCTGCTGGCTGTAGAAGTTCTCCAGTAGCTGAACAATACGGTAGCGGGTACTGAATCGGTTACCCAAAACACCCATTGCAGAAGGAACGTCATCACCAATATCATCAACCGATTTTTTGACCAGTTCAAAGTGGTCTGGCATCTGGGGAAGAGTAGGCTCCTTGGCCGTACACTCCATAGCAGATAGAATCTTCTTCTGGGATTGGCTCACCAGGTTGCCTGCACGGTCGTACCAACTGAGGATGTCAAAGTCATTGTAGGTCCGGCAGAAGGTGATAACGCCATCAGGACGCTCGGGATCAGCTGCCTTGGTGGAGTAAATCATATCGCTGAGGGCAGGAATGATTTCCTTCAACTTTGGATTAGACTTGATGGCTTTCTGCCAAATTTGGTAAGCCTGGGAAGAGAGGTCAACATCAGAGTCTCCTTCTTCCTGGTCCAAGATGCCACCCTGTTCGTTATAAAGGTTCATCAGATTCTTCTCGTTGCCCTCGAAGAAGACCTCATCAGAACCAACCACGTTAGCGTTCTCGTTGATTCGTTTATTCAGGCGGCTACGCAGGCGGATAATCTCTTCAATACCGTCTGCAGGGAAGAATGAGTAGCAGAATATTTCCTTGGACTCCTGGCCAATACGGTCAACACGGCCGGCACGCTGGATAAGTCGGATGATGGCCCAAGGCATGTCGTAGTTCACAATTACGTGGGAATCCTGCAGGTTCTGACCCTCAGAAAGAACATCGGTAGCAATGAGTACCCTATACTGGTTTTCTGGGGCAATATCCTGGCCATTGCTTTTAGGCGAGAATTTGTCCACGGAATCAGTTGGATTCTTACTATCACCGGTTACGTAGTAGAGCTGCTTCATACCCATCTGTTTCAGTTGGGCATACAGGTACATTGCAGTATCAGAATACTGGGTAAAGACAATCACTTTATCCTTCCCGTGCTTCTTATTTAGGAGATCGTAAAGACTCTTGACTTTCTTGTCCTCATTAGGGTTCCAAACACCGCAGAGCTCAATCATCCTGATAATGGTCTCACAGTCTTTCCTAAGCTGTTGCTTAAGGGTGCGCTTGAAATAATTCGGTTTGAGCCAAGAGACATTGTTCTTGGCTTTAATGATTTCGTAGTGGTCTTTGGCGCGTGCTTCGTATACCGCAAAGTCGGTAGGAATCGATTTGATAGCCAGAATGCCACTTTTAGGACGGTACTGGTCCGGATTGTCTCCGAAGACGCAGATGTTGGTGTCTTCATCATCAACGAAATCGTCCGGGAGAGCGTTTTCATCACCAATAGGAAGGTTGAGGCCATTGTCCATGGCATACATGAAGACGGCGTTACGGAGTAGATGGTGATAGAGCGTCAGCAGGAAGGAATAACCGCAGCTATCCATACGCTTGAAGAAGGTGCTCTTGCAGAAGCCCATCATGCGCTCTCCGGCACGTGAAAGGTTGTCAATGACAAGCTGGTCAGACTTGGGGATGTCCACTGTCCTGTCTTCGCTGATGTAATGGATAAGCCCGTAACGTGGGAGCTTTAGCGATTCCATGAGACTGATCATCTCTTCGGAATACAAACGGCTATACTGGTCCTTAGGATCTGTCGGGAACTTGATGGATCTGGGAATTCTGTCGGGGAAATAGGACTTGGTGCCGTCCGGGAACTCCAGGAAGCGGCGCTTGTTCTCAGGGTCTTCCTTGGCGTAGTTGTCCTTGATGAAGGTACGTGTACGACGCACTAGGAAGAGTTTCATCAGCTCATTCCAATCCTCAACAAAGGTGCTCTGCTCAAAGGCCTTGATGCTGCGGATGAAAACCTCATTGTGTTTCATCAGGAACTCACGTTCACCTCCAAGGGACTTGATATACATCTCGGGACGAATGCCAAGATCCTGGTCCTCTTCGATGAAGAGCTTCAACTGATTGCTCAGGTCACGAAAGTCCATATTGTAGGGCGTAGCCGTGAGAAGGAGGACGCTACTATTCTGCTTCTGGATAAGGGCCTGAATCTTTTGATAGCGGGAACCGCTGGAGTTACGAAGGTTGTGGCTTTCATCCACGATAATAAGCTTGTAGTAGCGGGCCTTATCAGGATCGAGAGGTGCGGCCATCGAAATGATGTCGGCCTTCAAGTCGTACTTCTTACGGTACTTCTTCCACATGTCCTGCAGATTGGCAGGGCATATGATCAGCGTATTGCTGCCGTAGGTGTTCTCATAAAGCTTCGCAATAGCACAGGCTGTAATGGTTTTACCAAGACCAACAACATCACCAATCATAGCACCGCCACGTTTTTCATTATGAAGGTGACGAGCCGCAATCTTCACTGCCGTTTGTTGAAAATCGAACAGGTCTTTTTTGAATTCGGGGGGAAGAGAGAACTCCTTAACACCCATACGGGCTTCCTCACTGAGATGATAAGCCGTTTTGAGATAGATGTAATAAGGTGAAATCTCATCCTCGCTAGCCCAACTTTCCTCTAGAGCCTTGATTAGTTCTTCGGTGATGTCTATACAGAAACGGTCGTTCCAACGATCCTCGAACCAATCAGCCAGCTTCTTAGCAGAATCACTGTCTGCAAATTCCGCATTCAGCTCTCCGTTGCCGGTAAGACCTGAATAGGTCAAATTACTACTACCAAGAATAGCTGGGATAGGATTATAGTGGTCGTCAGGGCGATAGGCTAGATAGAGTTTTGCATGGAGAGGTTCACGAAGATACAACTTAACACAGACCTTCTGCTCTTTCAACTGACGGGTGAGTCTTCTCAAAGTGTTCTGGTCAGCATTGGTAGGCAAGCCAATCAAGAGTTGGTTCCGGAAACTCTCGGCTATTTTGCGCTTAGCATCCAGGACGTCTTCAGAATCGGGAATATACTCTTCTCCACTGTAGAGTTGGCGAATCAATTCCTCCGGAGGGCGATGCATACCAATAAGAAGGCGGCATGTTCGCTTTACCTTTTTGTCATTTTCATAAACGATATCTCCGGGGAGTTTGTCAATCTGATCAACAACGAGATTCCATCCTCGAAGATTGAAATAACCCACGCAAAAGTCCACTCGCTTTACGCCCAAACTGGAAATGATACCCTGTAGGCCTTCCGTGAATTTAACCTCGATATTGTCGTATATCCGAGCCATACTATTCGTAAAGACTGTGTTATAATTATCCTAATTTACAAATATAAGAAAAAATGAGGCTGAATAAACGCCGAAATGATAAAAGATTATGCGTTGATATACCTTCACCATTATGCCTATTTCATTCAGTTTTATTGCTACATTTGTAAGAATCACAAAAGACTATGACTATGGCAACACAAAACACTCCTTTCTGGCTTGAAATCAAAACCGAATACATTGATGCAAATCTTGAAAAGGTTTTGGGATATCTAGAAAAAAACTCCAAACAACCGGAAAAAGATTCTTTCTTCGAGCAGACTAAGACATTACTGGAGGGAAGAGTGAAAGAATTACTATCGGAACTATCAACCTCTTCAGTAGAGACAGACAATGCTATTGACAAAGAAGCTTTACTTCCGAAGTTGAAAATACTTGGAGCGTTCCTTCTTATTCAAGGACGGAGTTGCGATTTTACTGTCAAAGAATCCTTATTCTTTTTTCTATATCTTCTGATGAAGATTATTCCGGAGAGTTATACTGAAGACCTCTGCGATATAGCCATTAAGTGCCTGACTCAAAACGAATTAATTTACTGCGGCTTCTCGTGGAATGAACTATCATCCGAACAACTGGAAATAATAGCTCATAAGATAATCAATGCATCACGCTTTTCTGAGGATTATTCTCCTGCAGCTTGGTTCCAAGGGAAAGGCTCCGCTAAAATTGAGAAAGGGAGTATTGACTTATACGAAAAGAATCGTGATGATTCCGTGTACTCAAAGTTTTCCCCTTCACTGATTATTCTTGACAAGACCATAAAAGTTCAGGTCCCAACTTCTGACCGTATCATTCTTTCTGAAGCTGATGACATTGATGTCATGAACGCCTTTACAACAGAAGTAATGCGGGTGCAGCAGAAGACAATCCCTAGTCCGATAAAACTGTTGAAGCGTTACAGTCAGGGCGATCAAGTAGTTGTCCACTATTTAGGGCAGGATTCGGAGGGCAATCTTCAGGTAGAGACTTTGGATGGGGAATATGAAAAGGTCGTTGGAATTGTGCCGGCCAAATCGAATGCGTTTCGAAATATCTATACGGCAGAAATAGTTGGCAAGTATTTGGAACCTGGAGTTTTTTTCAATGCCGTTTACAAAGGTGGAACTAGAGAAGTGTTTGATATTTCCAGCGAGTTCACGAAGCAAATGCTGGAGAATACAATACGAACTTCTATTGAAATCAAGGCCGTTTTGAAGAGCATTAATCCTCAGACGGGGTTGATGACATGGTGGACACAGGACGGATATCCGGCATACGTCAAGCACTCTGATGATCCAGGTACGTATAACGTTGGAGATATGGCTTATGTGTTTATTACGGGTGCTGGCTCCAACGGTTATGTTTATGCTACTGTCAGCGACTCTTGTGAAGAGCAGGTTGACGAGGAAGAATCAAGAAAATACTGCGTTGATGGTTTTCCTTTGGAAGAGGAGCCGGTTTTCTCCAAAGCACCTACTTCACATGTGGTTGACGAACTTGCGATAAGGGGGCTTTTGAGACTTCTCTTCCATTATCAGCAAAGCCAGGAGCAGGCAGCTTATCGTTATCGAGTTCTTTGCCTATGCCGTATCTTATCGCTGATGACTGATGATACTGCCGCTTTACAATTCATTAGTCTTGCCTCTGACTACCTTCGCACTCTTGTTAATTTCGCAAATGATGAATTTGATAAAATCAAGCCATTAAGTGTGGATGGTGAGATCGAGTTGAATCCATCTGTTAAACGCTGGCAGGCCATTATCAGCATTCTCCAAGCCTATGGGAAAGATGATGTTGAGGACTTTTTAAGTGGCATCATTCACGATGAAAACGAGACAGATGCTCTCCTCATTAAACTGGCAAAACTAGTACAGTCTAGCAACCGTATTGATGACGTTTATCCTGCCATCAAAACCGTGATAAAGAGTGAAATAACAAAGTTCCTTGCTATTGAGACCGCCGGAAATGCTGACTTCGAAAACGCTAGCGGACCGAATCTTGGCGTTGAGAACAGTAGAGTTGAGTTCAAGACTTCTTTCTTTTTCGCGCCCGAAAATGCTTATGAAAAGAACCAGGAGAAGAATATATTCCGCGACTTATGCTCCTTCCTAAACACATCTGAGGGTGGCACTCTGTATATGGGAGTCAATGATCACGGCGGCATAAACGGTCTGGATCTGGATTTTGAACACCTGGAGAAAAAGATAATCGGAACCTACAAGGGCATTGATGGGTACATCCGCTACATCATTGATAGGGCGAAGGTATATTTCGACCTTGATGTCCGGATTCATTTCCACCTTGACCCGGCATATGACGAGAAGGTAGTTGTTATTAGGGTGGATCCTTACGAGCATGGTGTTGTTGAGTTCGAGGGGGTTCCATACATTAGAAACAACAATGAATCCGTAAAAATGAGTCAGGCTCTTCGACGTCAGATTGAGGCTAAGAAACTGACTGCCGACAAGGAGAAGTCCAAGAATGTGACAGCAATAATTGAAGCGATTCGGGAAGAAAGAAAGGTCGTTTTCCATAATTATGCATCATTAAACAGCGCTGATGTCCGCAAACGTAGTGTTGAACCTTTTGCATTTATCGGGGAAAACAAATTCGTATGGTGCTACGATCTCGATGACGATAAGAACAAGCTTTTCCGGCTATCCAGGATTGGCAGTGTTGAGATTACAAAAGACCTCTGGACTAAGAAGACTAAACACGTAAAAGGGAAGACGGACATATTCCATTTCTCTGGTGATAAGCCTATCCCCATCAAGTTACAGTTAGATCTCATGGCGAAGAGTCTTCTAGTTGAAGAATATCCAGACGCAGTTTCAGATTTATCGCCTATGGGTGATAATCTTTGGCTATTGGATACCGAGGTTTATCAAATAGTTGGTATAGGTCGGTTCTATGTAGGGCTTATGGATCACATTGAAATCATTGATGCCCCTGAATTGAAGGAGTACGCAAAAGAGTTTTTTGCAAAGAATCAGGGGAAGCTTTGATTCTTCGGTATTTGCAGAAATAAAAAGAATCACATATCTTTGTCATGCCATCTGCTGCGGGGTCTACTAATGTTAGACGGGGCAGAGTCAAGTGATGGCTAAAAACCATTTCTGCTCGAGACATAACATCCGAGCGCGGGGGCGAGCCGAAGAGGCCGCCCCCATTTGTTTATTTACGACTTCATTACCCTCTCTACGTTGGAGTCAAAGTACTCTTCTGACAGGCTATACTTCTTGAGAGCTTCAGCCTTGGTCGCACCTCTGTTCATTGCACCACGGACTGCCATAACCAGGAAATCCTCTCTAGTCATTTCGCCTTGCATAAACTCCCAGTGCATTTCAGTTGTTAATTCGTCTTGCATGGGCTTGTCTACTAAAGGTCTTCTCCCCGAGGCCTATTCTTGAGGTTGTCGTAATAGAGTTCAATCCTATTGTCGTTTGGCAACGTAAACCAAACTATGCCTATAATTGCATCAGATATCCTTTTGGGCAAGTTAAATAGCACTTCTTCTATCTCAATCTGAGTTAATCCAGACAGTGGCTTTTTATATCTAGCGTTGTATTCACGATAGAAATCTTCTTTCCAAGAGCTAGCGTTGACATCCGACCGAAGAAGATAATAAACAGCATCATATACCTTGTCATGAAGCGCAATTTCATAAGAAATGTCTTCATCTTCAGGGATGACCTTATTCTCTCGAAGCTCAGTGTACTTGGGATTTCGTCCGAAACGAGAAATCAGAGTATTATACTTTACCTTGTTCAACCTCTCTTCTACGTAAGGGAAAACAACCCTAATCCGGTCCACTATGCCATGGTTCGTCCCAATAAAAGCCCTGACATGTTCGCCATTAAAAATCCCTTCAAGATATTCATTCCACGAATGCCCACTAAAGCCCTTCTCCTTCAGCTGATTGTACATTTGTTCTTTTGAGCCATCAATCGGAATTCCCAAGAACTTTAATACATCATTATCTTCCGATCTTGCCTGTGTCTCCGAAACGTCGAACTTAAATGTAATTGTCCCTGTCTGAACAACGGGCGCATCAGCGGAAGTGTTGAAATGGACCATAGATGCAGAGGACCTACAGGCTTTCCACAATCCTTCATCAGTAATCGTCGTTCCTTCCACTCCCGGGACTGCTTCAGTGACATTCCCATACTGATCCACCTTAATCCGGACAACCACAAAGCCTGCTTCTCTAACCTCATATGCAGGTTTAGGAAGGGAACCCACTATGCTTCGGCCGGATAAATGACCTGTTGCTGTAGTTTGGGCTGATGCTACAATCGACAATGCAAATAGAAGGAATATGGTTAGGAGTCGTTTCATTATTCAGCGATTTGATGTTGGACAAAGATACTTACATCCAATCAGTTTTCCAATAATCATCTTTTTCCTATCTTCGCCTTAGACCTTACGGACAAAACAAACAAAAAAGTAGCCCAACCCGAGCTACTTTTTCTTCTCGACAATTCCTCAGACAATACCCTTTTCCAAAGCCGACTGTCAAACGCCCGGATTCTATTGTCTCTGATGATTGTCCGGGCCACAAGGAGTTCAGGGATAGATGTTTATGGGCTTCCCGGACAATGGACAATTCTTTTCTTGGGGACTGGGTTTTGGGCGGTTTTGGAGAGGTGGGTGGAGGAATGGAGGATTGTCATTAAGAATAACAAAAAAGAGAGGAAAACCTTATCAGTTTCCCTCTCACTTTATATTGTTGAATATCCCTTTTCAGAAAGCTAGAACTGCATAGCGAAAGTAATACCTGCAGCCGGTTGGAAACTATCC
>JAEEGJ010018529.1_pt1 | contig 15521 bp, 9 predicted proteins | sample 8958761 | NCBI WGS metagenome assembly JAEEGJ01 (sample SAMN16246546, study PRJNA631951) | gut metagenome | biome: gut microbiome; feature: rumen; material: RS-attached | host: Bos | place: Iran: Karaj | collected 2018-10 | reverse complement strand
GGCTTTGCCCTTGGGTTTGCCCTGATGATGGTGCTGGATGTAGTTCTTAATTGAACACGTCAGTTCTTGATAACGCCGAACAGTACGGCAGCCACAAGAAGCGTAAAGATGATATTGAATCCCTGAGCACTCAGGAACGCCTTGAGAGACTGGTTGTTCTCCTTTGCAAAAATCTGCTTGAAGTTGGTCTCAAGGCCGATGCACACGAATGCTATTGAGAAGAATATGTTCTGGAAGTTCTTGGCCAGGCTCTTGTAAGCAATGCCGTCGGCGCTCTTGCCTGCAAAGAATATGCTGAACACGATAGATGCAATCACCATACCTACCACGAACTTGGGGAAACGCTCCCAGATAACCTTGCCTGAGGTCTTCTCAACACCCTTGGTACCGCGGATTGACCAATAAAGAGATATAAAGAATGCGGCAACGCCAATCAGAACGTTCTGTGAGGCCTTCACAATGACAGCGGTCTGTCCTGCCTCATCGCCCAGGATTCCGCCCGATGCGGCAACGGCGGCGGTGGTATCGATAGTACCGCCAATCCATGCGCCTGCCACCTGAGCCTGTGCCAGTTCATTTGCGGGGAAGAACAGCGGGAGCAGCCAGTTGCAGAGCAGCGGCATGATATAAAGCATGGGAATGGCAACAACCATTACCAGGGATATTACGTAAGAGAGTTTCTTCTGGTCACCCTTGATGGTACCGCAGGTTGCAATGGCGGCCGATACACCGCAGATACTTACTGAACTTGCCAGCATGGTAGCCATCTCGTCATCGACCCCGAATACCTTGCGTGAAATCCAGAACCCGAAGTACCACACGCACAGTACCACGATCAGAGCCTGAGCCAGACCGTAAGCGCCTGACTTGAGCACCTCCTGATAAAGCACGGTAGCACCCAGACATACAATACCTATCTTGATATAGAACTCACTCTGAATGGCGGGCTTGAGCCAATCGGGGACCTTGAAGAAATTGCTTATGATCAGACCCAGGATAACAGCAAACAGCACTGCCTCAAGACCGTATTTCTTGCAGAACGGTATGGTGGCCAGCGCCAATGAAACCACTGTCAGCAGGCAGATTACCAGGAATGAAAGGAATATGCCCTTGAACGGCTTTCCTGTCAGGGCCTGTGCCAGATAAAGCAGAGCCAGCACAAACACAAAGATGTAGACAGCACCCAGCCATCCCTGCAGGCTGCCCAGAGCGCTTGCACTCTGACTTGCCAGGATTCCGGGAATCTTAAGACTGTTCATTGTATTAGGAAACAGCACTGACAGAGCCAGCACTATAAATCCCAGAACGACAACTATCCACTCGTCGTTTACCAAAGCTTTTCTTGTATTACCCATATATTAATCGGTTAATTGATTGTGCAAAGCAACTTATTTTCATCCACACTGCAAAAGGAACGCTATCTTTTTGTCAGTCTGAGTCATCCTTTCTCTATTGACTTGTCGGTCATGGCGCATACGCACGAATCGGACCATACGTTCTCGGCAGTCTCGACCATGTCAATTATAGTGTAAATGGGGAGTATTATACCCAGAATAGCCACAGGAGCACCTATTCCGGACATAAGTGAAAGTGTCAGGAAGAAACAGCCCATGGGGACGCCGGCATTACCTATGGCCGATATCACAGAGATAAGTATCCAGAGCAGTATAGTGCCCAGAGTGATGGGAGTTCCGCCGTTCTGCATAACAAACAGCGACGTTACCAGGATGAACGCCGCGCAACCGTTCATGTTGATGGTGGTGCATATGGGGAGCACAAAACGGGCCACCTCCTTACGTACGCCCAGACGGTCCTCGGCCGATTCCATCGTCACGGGAAGCGTGGCAGCGCTGCTCTTTGTAAAGAGCGCCATGAGAACGGCAGGGCTCATGCGTCCCAGAACATGAACTGGATTGAGACCACGGGAGAGCAGGAACAGCGGCAGCACCACAAAGAACTGTATGAAATTACCGCCCAGCACTACCAGAACGTACTTTCCTATTGAGTCGGCAATGACGCCGGCCGATATCTGGGCCGACAGTTGAGCCGAGAAAGCCACGATGCCAAGGGGAAGGGTCCATATAAGACCGCGTATAAGAAGAAACAATAGGTCCTGCAGACCTGTCAGTCCCTTTACCACAACCGCCTTATTCTCCGAGTCAGGCAGTTTGGACAGGCCTATTCCCACGGCAAAGGCCAATACCAGAAGTGAAAGCACGTTACCCTCCAGGAAAGGACGTACGATATTGTTTGGAACCACGCCCAGGATATGCTCCAGATAACTCTCCTGTGATGCGTTCTCCAGTACGGCAGAGGCCGAGCCCACAGACTCCAGAGGCAGATTGCCCGGAGCGATTATGACATAGAGCAAAGCCCCCACTGCAGCAGCCGCAAAGGTAGTCAGGAGTGTATAGGTCAGGGTCTTTCCGAATATCCTGCCCGACCCCTTGGAGCCGAATGTGGCGAATGTGGTGATGACCGCAAGCACTATGGTAGGTACGGCAAGCAACTGGAACAGCCTGGTATAGACCGTTGCGATTACATTCATTATCTGATCCAGCACCTGAATACCCAAAACTCCAAGGACGGCACCCAGCACGAGTGCTCCTATCCAAATGACTATCTTCTTCATTTACAGTTCAATCGTTAAGTTCAGATATATATTCCTACCCTTCTGCGGAATGTTGTTCCAGTCAGAATAGGCCGAGTATTTCCTGTCAAAAAGATTCTCAACACCGCCGCGCAGAGTGGCAGCCTTGTATCTGTAAGACGCCCACAAATTTACAATATTCCAGCCATCGGTAAGAGTCTCACCGTATTTGGCGCCGTAATTTGTCTGACGTGCATTTCCCCGCAGTTCAACCTGAGCCTGCAGAGCGCCCAGATCATAATTGAGTTGCGTGTTCCAGGCCAGCGGTGAAATGAGCGGCAGTGCATCGGCCACATCATCACGGCCCAGGCTGTAACTCAGTTTTCCGTTCCACGCCAGACGCCTGCTGATCTGCCAATCAGCAGTGACTGAAGCATTTGCAATAACGGCATGCTCCAGATTGCCGTAAACCTTAACGCCTTCGGCCCCAACAGTCATTGCCGAAAGCCTGCTGTCCAGATGGCCGATAATGTAGTCCTTAAAGAAGAACGCGTTCGCGTCCAGACCGATGCCCCACTCCTGCGCTGAGAACCTGTAGGCACCGTTAACCTCAACCGCCGATTCATTAGCAAGGTGAGGATTGCCCATATAATCATACTGATCAAATGTGTTGTTCAGATAGTATCCGTAAGCCTCGGTCACAGTGGGTGCACGACTGCCCCAGCCGGTTCCAATTGAAAATTGAGAATTGAAAATTGAAAATTGATATGATGCGGCTACTCGGCCTGTAGTCTGGTAATAGCGGTCGATCATCAAGGGGAAGAAAACCTTTTGACCGCGGTAGCCCTCCTCGTTGTTAAGGCGCTGATTCTGCCATGCTATCTTGGCCGACAGGCGCAGCGACTGATTGGCTGTAATGCTCACGTTATCAGTCAGTGCCAGACCCGTGTTGAATGTGCCCACATCGGGCCAGGTAACCATATACATGGGTGCGGCACCGCCGGGATACATGGTCATGTCGGCAAACAGGCGGTTGTAGTAGAGGTCATAGTTGACGGCTACGTCATGCTGCATCTCTGCCAGGTCCAGTGAGGTGGTAGCCAGGCTGTAGAGACCTGCGGTCCAACTGTCACCCGGCATATCCATATGAATCTCAACATCCGGACGCGTTGTATCATCCATGATATGGATTATGTGATTGTAATAGGCCTTTGTCTCCCAGCCCACATTACTGAACTGATGTTTGTATGAGAGTGATGTAATCAGGCCCTGAGCCTTTGATACATCCATATTGAGCGCAGGATAGCCCACATCGGTGGCACGGTCAAATATGAACGTGGTCTCAAGCACGTCTGTATCGGTAAGACGCAGTCCTGCGTTGGCAAAAAAGTTTACCTTACCAAACTGCGAGTAGTTGAGAAGTTCACCTCCGCCCACCCTGTAGCAGTCAGCAGAACGGTAGAACAATCCTGTGTTCAAATAGGTACGGTTACCGCTGAATGCGGCATCGGCCCCGTACACCTGCAGGTGTCCGTTCCACTCGTGACCGGCCAAGATGTTGACATGTCGGGGATCGGCCCCAAAGCCTATCTTACGCAGTTTCAGATCCAGACTGCCGCCTATGTTTCCGGTAGCCTGCGGATTGCCGTCCAGTCCGGAATTCAGGCTGATACTCTGCAGGTTGCCGCTCTCCACATAAGAGGTGACAGGATCCATCTTGTCCGTGCAGGCATAGAATATCTTCATGCCGTCAATGGTTGTTGACAGCCTCTCTGTCTGCATGTTGTTCACTACGGGTTCCCATGCGTATGATCCGCGACGGACCAGATTTACGTTACGCAACCCGCTCAGATGTTCATCAATGCTGGCAGCCTGTCCCTTGACAGAGCGCTGTGGGGCTCTTCCGTCATAGGACACTATCAGCACTTCGTCAAGATTTTGCACCTTGTCGGGCGCCACTGAATCGGCCAGCAGAACTGATGTCAAAAGGACAGTTTCCAGCATCTTGAAAAACACAAAACTTGATTAAATAGTCACGTCAAAATAGAGTGAGCTATATCCTTCGTCAAGGTCGTCACCACCGGCAACGACATTGCCCTGATTATCTTTCACTGTAAGGTGTATGCGCCATCTGCCGGTCATGGTCAGATTGACGGTACCCTGATAACTTCCGTCATCCTGCAGGCTCAGGCCTACGTTGTCGGGTGATGTATGGTTACCCATGTCAGGCATACGCGGATCAATCTCCACAGAGAACTGCTCCTGGGCAAGACCGTAAGGTGTTGTTGCAGGGGTATTCTTCTTTGATACGTATGCGGTAATGGCATTCTTGCCGGTCTTCCAGTCTGTAGGGTTGACCAGTGATATGTAGTAAGTATTTTCACCAGCTTTGAATGACTTGACCCACACCTGACCTGCAGGCAGAGCATCAACTGTTATAGCTGCCTCAGAGGTAGTTCCTGTGGAGCCAAGTATTGAGTAATCATACTTGAGCGTCCATGAACCGGCATCGCTTGTGGCCATTACGAATGATATCCAACCATGCTTGACAGCAAGATAGTTGTCGTTGAAACTCTCCACACCGGCACTTACTGGAGTGCTGTGTTTCATTTTCATCTTAACCATCAGCATGTGCGGTGTAATACCTGAGAATTCAAAGTTCTTGACATAGTTTCCGTTCTTCTTTTTGGTTACCACAAAGTAGATGTCGTTGTATCCTACGTGGAAAGAACCGGTCTTGGAATAGGCATACACATTATACTTGCCGTCAATCTCTGTCTGCAGATCTGGTATTATCTTAACAGTCTGAATGAACTTATAGACCTGAAGAGCCTCTTCGGCCGAGCAGCAGTCAATATCACCGTCAAATGTTACACCCGGGATCTCAATATCCACTTTTCCTAAATCATCATTAGAGTTGCAAGAGCTCAAAACGGCTCCAAACAAGGCAACTGCTACAATCTTAAAAAACTTTCTAATACTCATGATTTCATTCATTTAAGGTCAATCAATATCCGGGATTCTGCGCAATGCCAAGGTCCTCGCCGCGGAGACCGGTGGGAATGGGCTGACGGTAGTGCTTGCCGCGAACGTTGTTGTACTTGGCCTTAAGGTGGTTGTGAACCTTCTCAAAGTAAGCCTTCTGATCGGCAGTGAATGTCTGCTTTGATTCCCAGTCATCAGCAAAGTGCTTGTAGGTTGAAACCTTCTTTACTGATGAAACAAGATCCTTCCAACGGTAGCTGTTAAGTACCGAGAACTGCTCGTATGTGAACTCATAGTCCCACTCACGCTTTATCTGATCAAATGTAGGAGCGGCAACAGTCTCAATACCTGCACGACGGCGCAGCTGGTTGAAAGGCTCGGCAGCCTCCTGGTTGCGGCCCAGCTGAACCAGAGCCTCGGCCTTGATAAGCAAAACCTCAGCATAACGGATCTCTATGCGGTCAACGGAGTTCTGTGTAATCTCCAGGTTCTCGGCATCCTCATAACTCTGATCAACACCCTTTCCGTTGATAGGAGTATAAATGGGTGAGTAATAGTGGTGAGTATTACCGGTCTCAGGATTGGTCAGCTCAACAAAGTAGGTCTTGGCAAGACGCTTGTCATTGGGATACTCAGCCAGCCATGAGTCATAAACATCGTCATCGGCAGCCTCAGTATGGTTCTGGGTATAACCCTCGCCATGCTCACCGTTCTGGAACGGGAATGTCCATGAGCAGTGTGTCTGGTGGTTGCCCTGTGCATCCTTCTTGTCTCCGTCATGAGCGATGGTGAACAGATGCTCGTTCTGACCCAGCTTGTTGCTCTCATAGTCACGTCCGTACAGCTTGCTGAAATCACTTGCAAGAGCCAGCTTGCCGCTGTTGATTACACGGTCTGCATACTCGATGGCCTTCTCAAGACGGCTGTCGGTCTTGCTGAATTCAGGATCAGTCTGGGTATTTGCAATAGCTGCAACCTGGGCCGATGTCAGAGGATTGTCACCCCATACCAGATAGGTACGTGCCAGAAGTGCCTGAGCGGCCTGTTTTGAAGGAACACGGGGATCACCGCTGTAGTCAAGGAGCAGAGACTCAGCATCGGTAAAGTCTTTGATGATCTGGCCGAATACCACGTCAAAATCCTGACGCTCGGTGGTACTGCCGCCCTCCTCGGTGAATACAGGTACCTCACCCCACAGCTGTGTAAGCTTGAGGTAAGCCAGGGCACGCAGGAACTTGGCCTTACCGACAGCTGCGTTGTAACCGGCCTGTGATACCTTGCCGGCAGCAAGTGAGTTATTGATGGTGGTAATGGCTTCATTGGCCTGTACTATACCCAGGAACAGGTGGTTGAATATCTTAACCTGATACCAGGTATTGGCAACCTGCTCAAAACGGCTGTTCACAGGGCCTGCCTCACTCTCCTCGCCCTCAAATGAGATGAGTTTGTTGGAGTTAAGTTCAATTATGAATGAGAATGATGATGAAAGCGGCTGCCAGTGGCTGTAAACACCGTTCACAAGTGAAAGTGCGCTTGCGTCGTCCTCAACGACATTCTCGTTTGTTACCTGATTGTCTATACCTTCATCGTCGTTTGTGCATGATACCAGAGCGACTGAGAGTATTGCTGACAGAGCAGCACTGAGTAAAAATCTCACTCTTCCATGGTTGGAATGATTAGCAATGTTCTTTTTCATAGCTGTTTAATTATTGGTTATTTAAAATGAAATGTTAGTTCCGAATAATATAGTACGGGCCGATGGGTACGCACCTGAGTCAGTACCGCTGCTGACCTCGGGATCATAGCCCTTGTAGCGGGTCAGCGTAAGCAGGTTCAGACCTGTAACGTAGATGTGTACGGTGGGGAAATCCTTGTCCAGCGGCAGCCTGTAGCTCACGGTCACGTTACGCAGTTTCAGATATGACGCATCCTGTACGTATCGGTCATCAATATATGAGAACGGACGCGGGTTTGATGCCAACGGCAGAGTGTTACCGCCGTTCTCAGGAGTCCATGAGTCATGCACGGTTGTGAGCACGTTATATGAATCACCCGTAAGTTCCAGACGGCGTCCCAGGGCGTTGTACACCTTGTTTCCGTAACTGCCTGAGAATGAAGCGGACAGGTCAAGATTACGCCATGAATACTTTGTCGAGAAACCGTATATGAACTTTGGCTGGACACTACCCAGTATCTGGCGGTCATTGCCGTCAATACGGCCGTTTCCATCATAATCTTCAAACTTAAGGTCACCGGCTTTAGGTGTAAGTCCGTTCACGGTAGGCAGCTGGCTGACATCCTCATCCTTCTGCACAATTCCCTTGAACACCAGTCCGTAGAATGAGCCCAGAGGCTCGCCGCGACGCAGAATCTGCTGGTTGTCACTACCCTGAATGACATTATCGGTAACACCCATATCGGTTATCTCATTGTCATTATATGCAATGTTGGCCGATATGCTCCAACTCTTGCGCTTACGGCTTATCAGGTTCCAGTTAACTGACAACTCGGCACCCTTGTTGACTACGTTACCCACATTCTGAAGCTGAGTGGATACCCCTGCCGAGAACCCCAACGGAACCACAAGCAGAAGATCACTGGTCTTCTTGAAGTAGACATCGGTCACAATACTGACCTTGTTATGCCACAGGCCCAAGTCAACACCTACATTGTAACTTGCAGTGGTCTCCCACCTGAGGTTGTCGTTGGCGGTGTTTTTCTTGGCGTAACTGCTGCTGCCGGCATATGAACCGGTGGCGTATGATGTTGTAAATGCGTAGTCGCTGATCTCCTGATTACCCACCAGACCGGCCGATGCACGCACCTTGAGGTAATCCAGGTCATAGGCGCTGCTCAGGAAATGCTCCTTCTCTGCATTCCATGAGAGACCAAGTGAAGGGAAATAACCCCAACGGTGACTCTTGGCAAAACGGCTGCTGTTATCGGCCCTGAAGGTAGCCGTAGCATTGTATCGGTCCAGATAAGAGTAGTTCACACGTGCCAGGAATGAGTTGAGTGAAGACTCGCTTATACCCGTGTTGGGAGTATAGATGTTGGAACCGTCACCAAGGTTGTACTGCTTGAGCGCCTCATTGGTATAGTGGTTGGTGCGTATGGACGAATAGGTCGAAGTCTGAGTCTGGCGTGTGTAGCCCACAAGAGCGTCCAAGCTGTTACTGTCGTTAATGTCGATGGCATAAGAGGCGGTGTACTCCTGCTGCCAGACATCAGTCTGACGGTTACCCACACCACCGATACCCTGGGTAGCCAGACCGAGTGAGGTATATGCTCCTGAGAAATACTCCTGAGTCAGTTTCTCACTGTTCAGTCCGACCGAGGCCTTAAGCGTAAGGCCACCCAGGCGGTAGCTTGCCCATACATTACTCAAAAGATAGTTGTTTATGTTGTCAGCAACACTCTCCTCAAGGTCATAGACCGGATTGGCCGAGTGACTGCCGATAGCAAAATAGGCATACTCATACGGGTTGTTGAAGTTGTAGGAACCATCAGCATTATATACCGGGACCACAGGCGGCATGAGCAGAGCATACACAAAACTGTTTGTTATACCGGCCGAGTATGGTGAAGAGTTGAATATCTGACTCTCTGTGGTGGTCAGTCCGCTCTGCTTGGAACGGCCGAATGTCACGTTGAGGCCGAAGTTGAGACCCTTCTTGAGCTCCCACTCGGTATTCGTATGAAAGTTGTAACGCTCAAAGCCCGAGTTCAGGATAATGCCGTCCTGATCTGTGTAGTTGAATGAGAAGGCATAGCGGTTCTTCTGTGTACCTCCGGTTATACTCAACTCGTGAGTCTGCTGTACGGCATCACGCAGCACTGCATCCTGCCAGTCAGTACCCTGCCCCAGCGCTGCAATCTGCTCATCGCTATAACCGCCCTTGTTGCCAAAGTAATCCTTCTGCAGCTTGGCCCACTCGCCGGCGTCAAACAGATCAAGTTTCTTGCTGACACGGCTTACACCAAGGCTGTAGCCATAAGTGATGTTGCTGCTCTCCTGGCCCAGACTGCCCTTCTTGGTGGTGATCAGAATCACACCGTTGGCTCCGCGTGAGCCGTAGATGGCAGTGGCCGATACGTCCTTGAGCACCTCGATGCTCTCAATATCATTGGGATTGATGGTGGCAAGCGGGTTGAGTGAACCTTCAATGGCTCCAAGACCCGTGCTGCCCGTTGCCGCATCCTTGAAATAGATGAACCCGTCCACCACATAAAGAGGTTCGTTCGATGCGTTCACGGAGTTGCCGCCGCGTATGCGTATATGGCTCTCTGCACCCGGCTGACCGCTGCTGGCAGTAACGTTAAGGCCCGATACCTGTCCGCTCAGTGCTGCGTCAATGGTTGCCTGACGGCTGTTTTCCAGGATATCGGCACTGACGGTAGTCACGCTTCCGGTAAGCTGTGTGCGTTTCTGTGTGCCGTAACCTATTATCACAACCTCCGACAGAGTGTTCACCTCCTCACTGAGCTGGATGTCAATAGGCTCTGAATCATCATAGACGTCAATCTCTTCAGTGCGGTAACCAATGTACTCTACACTGAGTGTCAGAGGCAGGCTCTGCTTGGTCTCCAAGCGGAAGTTGCCATCCAGGTCAGTTGCGGTACCGGTACCCTTGGCCGATGTCACTACCACCTGCGCTCCTATCAGGGGCTCATCGGTGGCTGCATCGGTAATGCGGCCTGTCAGTACTGCCTGTGCCTGGGCTGCAAGCACGACAAAAAGAAGTACAGATGTAAGAATTATCTTTTTCATAAGTACAGTAATCTCCAAGGGACGGGATTTAAAGTGGATCCCGCTCCTAAGTTTTGTGTTTTCTAAATAATGGGTAAAGTGTTAGTTCTGAGCGAGTTCCCTGTTTGATATGCGCTGCATCTGTGCCATCAGTTCACCCTGCGGTAAAGTGAGCAGTCCGTAGCGGTGAAGCTCATCGGCCCCTGCTGTCAGGACCCAACATACAAAGTCATTGATGACGCGGTTGGTCTGGTCATAGGTGAATCCTACTGTGCCTACGGGAATCTCATCGTAGGTCTGCTCCTCAAGGAGGCCGATGATGGCATCCAGATTGGCGGCGTCAAGCACCTGACGGCCCTGCTTGTCTAGATCAAGCGGAAGCAGTGTCAGTGATGATCCGGGAGTGCGGCTTTCAAGGTCAAAGATGTTTGACAGGTAGTTTACGGTTACGCCCAGGGGATCGCGGCTGATGGCTGCGGTAAGGTATGCGTCATCACCCGATATCTTCTTGCCTTTGTAATCGGCCACCGCCTCATTAAGATAAGAGGCGTAAACGCGTGAGGCTGAGATCTGGCTGTTTCCGGTGTAGATGTGCACCTTCTGCTCAGCCTTGGTCTGCTCATCATCTTCATCGCTTACAAAGAAGAGTGAACGGAGCTTGCGGGCGTTGAGGCGGCGTGAAGCGGTCAGCTTGGCGGCCTCTGATCCCTGAACGGTTACGGGCAGGACTGCGTAGCGTGCAAAGTTCACGGCCTGCTCATCGGTTGTAAGTGAAAGGATGTTCTGCGCATCCTGTGTTTTTGCTGATATGAACTGGAATTCTACCTGTGAATGGCTTTCATGGTACTCTCTGGCAAGGTCCTCTACCAGGGGGCGTGCAAATTCAGGTACTCTCAGTGAGATGGTATTGATCTCCTGTGCATTGGCATTAAGACCTAATAAAAGGGCAATGGTGTAAACGATCTTCTTCATATTGTACGGGCTATTTAAGTCTTGTTGTTTTTTTTGTTTTCCGGTGCAAAGTTCGGTCAAATAGTATCTCATTCCAACAAAACTCAAATGATTGGAAAAGGATGTATGTTCATCTGGATTTTAGTAGAATAGAAATAGCCAAAACAGCCCCGATTTGCCTATTTGGCAGAATATTCTTCTACTGCCTTGGCCAGCCTCTCCAAAGCGGCCTTCAGGATGGCCCTGGGAGCGCCCACATTAAGGCGCATGAATCCCTCTCCGCCGGGGCCGAAAGTCTCACCGTCATTAAGCGCCAGGCGTGCCTTGTTCACAAAGAGGTCTATCAGTCCCTTGTGATCCAGACCCAGTTCACGGCAGTCAAGCCATACCAGGAAAGTGGCCTGCGGGCGCAGCGGTCTGATGGAGGGGATATTGGCCTTGAAGTAATCCTCGACAAAGCGTACGTTATCCTCTATATAACTTATGAGCTGACGGCGCCACTCCTCACCCTTCTGGAATGCGGCGATGAGTGCTATCGTTGAGAATATGGGCGGCTCATTGAACTCGTTTGCCTCAAGCCACTTGAAGAAGCGGCGGCGCAGGGTGTCGTTGGGCACGATTGCGTATGAGTTCACAATGCCGGCGGTGTTGAATGTCTTTGAGGGCGCACCGAATGTGATGCTTATCTGAGCTGCCTTGTCGCTTACGGTTGCAAACGGGATATGCTTATTTCCAAACAGGGCTAGGTCACAGTGTATCTCATCGCTTATCACAATGATGTTGCGCTCGTAGCAGAAATCGGCCAGTCTTATCAGAGTCTCCCTGCTCCAGCATATTCCTGCGGGGTTGTGCGGGTTGCTCAGAATAAGCAGACGGCACTTGTCATCGGCCACACTGGCCAAATGGTCAAAGTCAATCTCATAACTGCCCCCTTCCACCCTTTTCAAAGGATTGAATACAACCTCACGCTCGTTACCCTGCGGGGTAAGACGGAACGGGAAGTAGACGGGCGGCTGTATGATGACCTTCTCATCGGGCTTTACGAATACGTTCACCACAGATCCCACACCCTTCATCACGCCGGGTATGAAGGTAATCCACTCCGTGTCAACCTTCCAGCCGTGATGATCCTCAATCCACTTTGCAATGGTTGTCCAGAGTTCATCGGGTGTAGCGGTATAACCGAACAGGGAGTGCTCCAGACGCTTGCGCAGGGCATCGGTTATGAAATCAGGGGTCTCAAAATCCAGGTCGGCAACCCAAAGCGGAATCAGGTCATCGCGGCCGTAACGCTCCTTGAGCACGCTGTACTTGAGCGCGTTCGTACCTGAGCGGTCTATTATCTTGTCAAAATCGTATTTCATAGTTCTATTGTTTTAATGTTCAAGAGCCTGACGGATATCGGCCAGAATGTCCTCGGGATCCTCAAGACCCACTGAGAGGCGTATCGTAGTGTCGTGCACGTCCATATCCTTGAGCTGCTGCTCCGTAAAGTTACCGAATATTGTTGAAGCGGGATGTATTGCAAGCGTCCTGTTATCAAACAGGTTGGTTGCCCTGTGTACCAGATTCAGGCTGTTTATGAACCTGAAACAGGCCTCCTTTGATGCCAGGTCAATGGTCACCATTGCGCCCGATGTCGGTCCGAACTGCCTGCGGGCAAGTTCATAGTAAGGATTGTCTTCAAGGCCGATATACGTGACGCGCTCTATTCCCTTTATGCCGCGCAGGCCGCGTGCTATATGCAGGGCGTTCGATGCCTGACGCTGGTATCGGACATTGAGGGTCTCCAGACCCAGGGTCTGCTGGTAGGCTGAGTACGGGTTCATGTAGGCGCCTATATTAAACAGAAGATCGCCCTTGATGCGCTGGTTGAAATCCGGAAATCTTCCGTAATCCAGAACCAGGCCGCCGAGCGATGTTCCGCCTCCTGAGAGGTATTTGGTGCTTGAAAGGACCTCTATGTCAACCCCCAACTCGTGGAGTGATGTTTCCGTGAACGGTATTACTGTAGAGTCTGCAATCAATGGTATGTTCCTTTTACGTGCTATGGCTGACAGGGCCTGCAGATCGGCCACCTCCAGCTGCGGGTTTGTTACGATCTCCAGGTATATACAACAGGAGTCATCATCAACGGCGCTCTCCACCTCGTCCAGGTTGGTAAGGTCACAGAGCTTTGCCCCCACCCCGAAATTACGGAGCGTACAGGTAATGAGTGACAGCGTGTTGCCGAAAAGATGACGTGATGTCACGATGTTCTTTCCCTGGGCCGATACCGCCAGCAGAGTGTTGCTTATGGCAGCCATGCCTGAGTTGAAAGCGCTTACATGGGCAGCACCGCTCAGTCGCTTAACCCTGTGCTCCAGGTTATTCACGGTAGGATTCTCCACACGGGCGTAGTCCGGGCCCTTTACGCGGCCGGTAAACACGTCGGCCATCTGCTGTGCATCGGCAAATTCAAAAGATACATTGGTATACAATGGTACTGATAATGAGCCGTAAACATCGGGACGTACAAACGGGGTGTCAATGGCAATTGTCTGTTTATTCATAGGACTGTTTTGGTTTTTCGCCGCAAAGGTCGCGCTAATGGCATTTCATTCCAACTTACTTTAAAATTGCAGAAGATTTTGTAATGTCAAGTCTGTATTTGTGGAACAAACAGCCATGTTATAGCACATACAGCCATCCATAAAAGAATATTTTTCCAGGTGAACAAAAAAAAGGAGACCGGCAATGGTCTCCTTCCTATGGGATGGGTAAGCGATCTGCATCGCGCCGCTACAACCTAGGTACCTTTGCTGCCGTCAAGCCCTGGAGGGTTGGAAGGGAGCTGGCCGTGTAGGACTTACCCGGCACAAAGATACGGGTTTTCTTTTACTCTGCAAGCCACATTCAAAAGAATTCGCTAAATTTGCATTTCAGTATGGACGAACAGAACGAGCCCAAAATAATAAGGATAAACATCCTGCAGACATCAATGACACTCGGAACCTATCTGGGTGCTTATATTATCTTGGCATACCTTGTAACACTGCTCACAGTCAAGTATCCCACTATGATACTGCTGGCAGCCCCCATGTACATAGGTATTCCTGTAGTGGCATTCTTCCTGATTCGCCGTTTCCGCGACTCGACCCGGGTGCCGTTCTTCCCGTTCCCCATATCCTGGATGCTCTCCATACTGACATTCCTGTTCGCAACGGTGCTCTCATGCATGGTGGCATATCTCTATCTGCGTTTTCTTGACAACGGTGCACTGGCAGCCGGTCTGACGGCACGCATGGACCTGATGATGCAGTCATCTCAGGAGACAACAGCCCTTATGACCGATCCCGCACAGATTGAGCAATACAACCGCACAATGGAACTCATGCATCAGACAATAGCATGGTTCTGCTCGCTCCCCGCTTCGGGAATGGCCAAGCAACTCATCCAGTCTTCGCTCATGTGGGGCAACATCATCTCACTGATAATAGGACTCTTAACCGCAAAAAGGATTAAAATTCAGCAATAATATGGACCTTTCAATCATAGTACCGCTTCTGAATGAAGCCGAGTCAATTCCGGAACTCTTTGCTTGGATTGGCCGCGTAATGAAACAGAACAACTTCAGTTATGAGGTAATCTTTGTGGATGACGGCAGCACCGATGACTCCTGGAAAATCATTGAAGGACTCAAGGCCGATAACCCCGAAATCGTAAAGGGCATAAAGTTCCGCCGCAACTACGGCAAGTCCCCTGCCCTGTTCTGCGGATTCGATATGGCTCAGGGTGATATCGTGGTTACCATGGACGCTGACCTTCAGGACAGCCCCGAGGAGGTGCCCGAGATGGTACGCATGATACGCGAGGAGGGTTTTGACCTGGTATCGGGCTGGAAGAAAAAGCGTTACGACGGAAAACTGAGCAAAAACATACCGTCCAAGATATACAACTGGACCGCACGCAAGGTTACCGGTATCCATCTGCACGACATGAACTGCGGCCTTAAGGCATACCGCAAAGAGGTGGTAAAGAACATCGAGGTTTACGGTGAGATGCACCGCTACATCCCGTTCCTGGCCAAGAACGCCGGATTCGGCAAGATCGGTGAGAAGGTGGTTCACCACCAGGCACGCAAGTACGGCAAGACCAAATTCGGTCTGGACCGCTTTGTGAACGGATATCTGGACCTTATGACACTCTGGTTCCTGAACAGGTTCGGCAAGCAGCCCATGCATTTCTTCGGCCTTTGGGGATCGG
>JAEEGJ010018526.1_pt1 | contig 15523 bp, 9 predicted proteins | sample 8958761 | NCBI WGS metagenome assembly JAEEGJ01 (sample SAMN16246546, study PRJNA631951) | gut metagenome | biome: gut microbiome; feature: rumen; material: RS-attached | host: Bos | place: Iran: Karaj | collected 2018-10 | reverse complement strand
ATGAAAGCATTATGCAGATAGGGTTTATTGGTGATGCGGTTCTTATAAGCATCAGCCTCATAGTCATAGTTACCAAAACAACCGCCAAGAATACTCCTCACCCTACCCTGGTTGTATTCCATATAAGAAGAAACCGGATGGGTTTCTGCCACCATTGTTTTGACTTCATCACGGATGCGATCAGAGAAATTCGGGCTATCTGTACCCAAGATGCTGCCACCCAGGTCGTTACCGCCATAGATATGATCGCGGATCCAGGGGAAGCCATTGGTTCCCACGTAGGTCTCCGTATGACCGAGGATGTCGGCATTACAGGAGCCGGCGAAAGAGTTGAAGATACGACCATTGTTCAAGTTGATGTGCGTATCACCGGCGATGACACCCTCGAAAGCACCGCCATAGATGAACTCACACTCAGCCATGTCAGGACTGTCGCCCGCAGCACCGCGTGCCACACCAGGAAGGCTGGCGGCACCGTTCAGATTGATATAGGTGCTGTATTTCTCAACATAGTCGTATTTGCCTTCTTTATTTTTCTTACCGATGGCACCGGCCTCACCACCACCGAATATCTGGAACACATAACCCTTGTTCAGGTTGATGGTGGTACTACCCCAGATCTCTGAGTCGGCACCGTAACCGGCACCAAACACATTCAGGGCATCACCCAACACATCCATGCCCTGTTCAGAGAGAATGACACCCGTATTGCGCTTTGTAATGTTATATTTTCCCTTTTCGGTATTCTCATATAGGATATCGCCCTCATCTGTGAGGTCAAAGAGCTTGTCACGCTCCATCAGCGTCTCGTTGATGTTGAGGATGACATTACCATTCACATGACCTGACTCATAACATCCGCCATAGATGTTACCACCCTTCAGACGACGGGTCAGATCCTCTGCCGTGCTCTCTCCTGTCGATGCAGTAGATGCATCGAAATCCACATTATCAAATTGTTGCGTTTCTGCATTGTATTTTACAGTATTCCACACAAGTCCCTGGGTCTTGTCGTTAGGATCCTTCCAACGCATGGGCTGGATCTTCAGATCCGAGAAGTTGAGCTTCAATTTATCACCGTTACTGTCAGGATTGCCAAGAAGACCACCATAATAAGCAGCATTGTAGTCTGTAGCTTTGACGTTGGCCCTGTTACAGCCACCCACGATCTTCTCATAGATAATAGCCTTGTCACTGAAGGAGATTTCAGTCAGACCATTGGTCAGCATACTACCCACGTTTCCGCCACAATAGAAAGAACCGAACTGGCTGGAATAAGGAACATAATCCTCGACGTCATCGAACACCACACTGGGCAACAGCTTCATGGCACAGCCCTCCATGTATTTGTCAAAGACATTGGCATCTTTCAAATTCATCGAGTTGAACTTTGTGCTGTTGGATGCAATATCTTTTCTTGCAATGGTTTTCAGCACACCTTCTGCCTGGACCAGACCATCTTCGTTACGTACTTCGTCATTGTACTTCACCATGTTCTCTCCATTGTTGCCGAGGAACAGATTGTCGATGGTGACATACGAGCCGATCTTCACATGGGCCTGACGGTTAGGTATTTCTGTCAGTTCATCCAACGACGCACTGTTGCCACCAACAAAGACAGATCCCTCAACAAAAACGGGCTTATCTGCCTTACCTCGGAGGAGGAGGGACACCTGCTCAGCATTGGGGCGTACTTTGTTGAGGGCCTCCGCCGACTGCAAGCCGGTGACAGTGGCGTCGTCGCTCAACCCCAGGATTTCCTTCGGATTATAATAGAAGTCACGCCAGAGGAGTTCGTTCTTCAAGTCATCGTTGTCGGTATAGGCATACGAGCCGTTACCACCGCCATAGACATTGCCATGGATGGTGGTCAGGATAGCCACCGTGTTACCACCATAGACATTACCCGAGATATCGTTACCACCATAGACATTGTTGATATTGCCGCCGAGGATTCTCGTACGGGCAGCAAAACCTGCCGGGATACCGGTGGGATTATTAGCCAACTGGATCTGTGCGTTAGGCACATCATTGCCGGCAGCATCCAATGGACGTACATCGGCCTTTCGGCAACCGCCGTAGACATTGTCGACAGTAAGTGTAGAGGCTTCAGGGATGACCAGCAGCAGACCCTGCGGACAGGTCATACGACCCTCGTTACCACCGCTATAGAGGTTTCGCACCTTACCGCCCAACAAGTTCCACCTGGGCTGAATGGCCATGTCAACCTTGTTGTTACCTCCGAAGAGATTACCGATCTGGAAAGCACCGCTATTAGGATAGGTGAACTTGTAGTTGATACCCATCAACTTGAAACGGTCTTCAGTCAGCAGGTCAGTACCGTTGACATCATCCTCTTTGCCGTCCTTCACCTTGATGTGGTTCACCACCTTACTTGGATTGTCCAGGTGGATGACAGCATCCTCGGTCACTGTAGCCATGTTGCCACCACCGAAGACATTGACGATAGAGCCGCCCAGGAGTTCGAGATAGGTCTTACCCAAATCGGGCTGGTGGATGTCTAATTGGGTCCTGAGAATTTCAGCGCCCGTTTCAGCGTCTTTAAGAATATGGATGACATCATTACCATCAGTCTCAGAGCCATAAGTATAGTTACCATTGCCACCGCCAAAGAGTTGACCGATATAGATCTTCTTGGCATCGTCGGTTTCCTGCTCTTTGCCTTCAACGGTTTTTGTCTTAGTAGAGACACGCACAAAGGCATCCCAGGTGCCGTCAATCTTATTCGCTGTCTTCTGATTCAGCTCTTCAGGCACTGCCGCATTCGTAGCACTGATGGTACCGGAGATATCATTACCACCATATACCTTATTAATAAGGATATAGTCAGAGGCATGTTCACCGTCAATATTGACAAAGGCATTGCCTTCCACATCAGCCATACGGGCGCCACCATAGACAGCATTGATATCACCAGCATGCACAGTGACTTTCGTACTTCCCTTCGTCGAACCAGCATTACCACCACCATACACGTTACCGCCAATGGTAATCTGGGCCTGCATAGAAAATGCAAACAAACTAAACAGTACTATGGTTACGATCTTCTTCACTATTCACTCACTTTTATAACTGGGTTGTCGAGCTCATCTTCGGAAAGCTGATACAAGTAGGTGGGCTCCACAGTCAGATTAATCACCGATTTCTTACCCCGTGCAATCGTCACACCGCTCAGACCGGCAAGACTGTTCTCGGCCACGCAGTTCTCACGCACTTTGGTTCCTTTCTTATTATAGACATCATACGTACAAACCAGTTTCAGATGGCTCTCGATACCTGTAATCGGAGCACAATAGCTGACGAAACTTGTTCCCTTAATCGTCAGAGGGCGACCTGTAGTGGTCTCCGCGTCTGTACCATAGTCGTATACGGTATTGGTTTGGGAGCCTGCAGCCGTCGTAAAGGCCACATTCTTGATGGGGTTCGTACCGGTAGTGTTCGCATTTAATGTCACTTTCGCCTGAGAGACAGACTGAGATGACTGCAATTCCATCTTCTTTAAGAAGATATTACGCAACTCACTGTACTTAGATCCGATCTTTATCTTGAACTCAATAGCGGCATACAGATGGTCGAGCAACAGACTGACGTAGTTGACGCTGCCCTGTTTCGTAAACTCAAACGTTCCGAAATCAGGTGTCTCGCCCGTACTGCTTCCTTTCACACCGACAATGACACAGAGGTCATCGCCACCCACAGCACTCAGATTATCCAACGTCATAATGGCACCTCCACTATAGTCGGTAACACCATTGGTCACGGTTTGCACAGTTCCTGCGGCTGCCGAAGCAGGAGAGAAGCCAAAGATATAGTTTGTGGTTTCCTTCACACCGATTGTCGACACCCATTGTCCCGTCGTCGGATTATAGACAAAGTTACCCTCCGTCTTCTCCGTTCCAGACATCAGGAAAATCTGAATGGGCGACTGGTCCTCATCGGCATTACTGACATCAGACGGTGCACGGGTCACCGACGACAACTCCAGCGGAGTCTCGGGTATGCCGTTTTGCTGCTCTGAATCCTCAGAACAGGACCACAGCATCACGCCCATCATCAATATCGTCAATACCTTTTTCACTATTCTCTTATTCACTTTTCACTATTCACTACCAATTATGAATCTGATGTTCCCATTCGCCACCATCTTCCCAGTCGGTCACCTTGACAGAAGTCACCTCCAGGCGCGATGACCCGGTATAATAAACATAGACGATCCATGTCTGGTTACGACGGAAGTCACCGTTAAGCATCATAAACTGTGCCTTGTGCTGCTCCCCCATCTTACTGGAGAGATGGAAGGTGACGGTACCCGTCAAGCGCTTGTCGCTCTCTGGCAGATACACCACAGGCGCCTCAGTCAGTTCACCCTTTTCCAGGCCCTCCTTGATCTTGGCCTCATATATGGTCTCGTCCATGCCACTGACATAAGCGTATTCCCTGGGGTCTGCATTACGGTTTACAAACTGAGGAGCGTCGTTCTCATCAGTCAATTTCTCAACCAGAACCACTTCCTTGTCGAAAAGTCCGGAACCGACCCTGAAATAGGGATACTCATCATTCAGGAACAGGTAATCGCTCCTATACAACATGTTCGCATCCAATTTGACCTCGTCGATATAAAGGTATTCATCGCCCATTTCCAACGACGAGAATACGAAACGGATTTTCGAGACATCACGTACCAACCGCAGATTAGCATCCGTCAGATGTAGTACTGAGTTCTGGTTGGTCACCATCCTACTACGCACGACACCCGACATCGGCAGACCTTCTTTAGAGACCTTGGTTACGGCCGTAGGACTCTCATCGGTACGCGTGAACTGGTAATAATAGCCACCATTAAACTGGGCATTCTCCAGACTCATCTTATCCGCGATCGTTGCATCCAACTGGGTTCCGGTGTTGGCGGACGACACATTAGCCAGAACATACACATCAACGGGTTCGGGATTCTTGGCGAAGTTATTGTTCACCGGCATACTGTAAACACCCTCATTGTTCGTGTTCAGACTATTCAATTCCTCGCCGGAAAGGCTGATGCTGCCCAACTGACTGCCGTCACTGCTCTTATAAACCCAGAGCGTCATACTGTTCACCTTCTTCTCTTCTTCTGTAGGATCCATGACACTTCGGGTAGGCGTAGGCTGTCCTGGGGCATAGACATAGATATTGAGCACAGATGGCTGTTCTTCGGAACTCTCGCTACTGCAAGCTCCGAGCATCAGCAGCATCACCACTGCCATCAATATCGTCCAAACATCCTTCATCTCACTTCTCACTATTCACTATTCACTCTTCACTATTCACTATTCACTATCACTATCAAACAGTTCCACATTCGTCGGTGTAATCACATTCCACTTGGGAACGAGCAACACACCTATCTCCATACGCGATGCCAACAGGTCGGGCATCACACTATAGGCATTCGCCAGACAATTCTGACTCACCATCATATTCAACGTCGTCACATAATCCTGGGTGAACACACGATTAAAATATTCACCGGAACCAGACTTGGTGTCCGGATCCACATAACCGATCAGATAGAACTTAGAACCGGGATAGACAATACAGTCCTTGCCACGGAACTTCTTGCCGGTACGATTCTCAAACTCCAGCACCACCGTCACCTTGGTGTTTTCATACGACTGCAACACTAGGGTATTCGTACAACCGATCTGGGTTTTGTCACCCAAATAATAATAATCGGTCAAAGCATCTATCTGATGAGTTTTCACCTGAGTATCATAGACATAGCGCATATCTGCTTCAACTGGGGTTTCGGAATAGGTCTCCGGTCTGAAGTCATAACCCACCGGATACTGTCCGCCAACGATAACAGCTGTCAACGGGAAGGAACGGTCGTTCCAGTCACTGCCATATTTGAACCGGACACCATCACCGTCGGTAAGCGTTTCAGGCGTACTGTTCAAAGTGGTACTCAGACGTGCAACACTATACTGCATCGGGGTATTGATAGCCACTGATCGGGTAGAACGCTCCACCACACCGCTGCCATCGTAATTATGCTGTAAAACAGAACTCCAAAGCGCTTCAGATGCATATGCTGCGGGAGCCACCTCCTTGTTGGTAGTCGAAATCAGACTATTCGTATGATAATAAAGTTCTGCGGGATAGGCAAAACGGGTGACACTGGTGATAGGCGCAATCGTAGTAGTGGTGGTCTGGGGAGCAAAACGGTCCTCCCCACTGATCCACTGCATAGCAGCAGCACCATCGGGAAGGTCGATATTGGCGGGATAACCCGTGAGTGTCTCGTCTAATGCGGTCAAACCTTCATTAGTGACCGTAGCCTTTGTGACAATCCTTTCTTTGATGGCGGTTGCCAATGTGGCATCAGAGGCGAATTTATCAATTTCCTTATACAACTCATTGACATAACCCAGAATGCTCTGAGAGGAACCAGCAAAGACACGGTACTCAACAGTGCTCTCTTTCTTACCTATATAATTATAATATAACGCCTTTAATTTCGAGTCAGCAGTGGTCGACCAACCTGGGGTATTAGCAATAGAGGTCAGATAGTTGGCCAAAGCCTCAGCTTTCGAGTCATACTCGGTAGTTGTACGAATCTGAGTGGGAGCGAACGAAATGCCCGCAGGGGTCAGGTCGGAAGGGATAACGGCAGTAGTGGAACCGTAGTAGGGTTTGTTCTCACTAGGAATGACATCACCGTCTGCCTCAATAGAATAAGCGCCATGACCGTATACCAATACAGAAGCGACACCATTGACGAACTGACACTTACGGTTATAATATAACTGGCCGTTTGATTTCGGGAAAATGGTCCAACTGGCATATGAGAGGTGCTGACATGGCACATCATCTATCGTAATCGTGCTTTGGGTCTTGAACGGAATGATAATGATATCCTGCAGATGACGACTATTATCGACAGAGAGTTGTACGACATCATCTGCCATACGGGTTGGAGAGACACTTAAGCCAGTGGTATCCGCAGGGGCAGGCAAAGAGAATGCGAGATCCACGCCAACGAGCTCGTCAACAGTGCTCTTTGGCGCGTCCTGGTCCGTGCAGCCCAACAGAAGCATGCATACCAGCATCATTCCTATATATCTCTCAACTCTCAATTCTCAACTCTCAACTAAAGTGGAACATCTTGCTCTGGATTCTTATTCCAATCCAATGTCACACTGACACCGACGGTCTTATCCTTCGTATGGAAAATGCCTTTGCGATCTAACCAACCTTTCAAGATAAACAACTGACCAGCCTTCAGTCGCTTCTTCAGACGAAGAATGGTTTCAGTGATACGCTTATGACCACGTGTCTCGGCTGATTCTTGTTCCGGCACGTAGACACGGAATTCCCATAGGTCTTCATCGCCCTCCTTCGAAACAAACGGCTCTTCGGTCTCAATGACCGTACGCGTTTCGGGGATAGGCTTCGACGGGAAGTTCACAGAACAGAAGGCAAATGGACTGCCTGTATTAACATTTCCCACCATCGTTGTGTTCACGATAGGCGATTTCTCCGAGAAAACGTAACTGCTATCGCAGATATGATACCCTGTAGCAAAACCCGTCGTATAGACTTGCATACCACTCGGGTCAACATCCCGGGGATCAACCACCAGCGCAGCCGCACAATTGGCCATGTAAAGACGCACGTTAAAGGATTGATCGACATCCCCGAGCACATCCATGGGTTGGCGGGCAGTGAAAAGACCCGTCGTATGAGAATCAACCGTATCACGAGCAACCTGTTGCAGCATCGATGGATGACAATACGCATCGTTGACCAGACCGACCTGGTCATTGTTCATCAGGTTGGCAGCAGCCAAGTGCATGTACTGACGCATCGGCAGATTCAACGTGTACGAAGCCTGGTTGGCATCCATGATATGCTGGTCGTGGTGTAAACGCACGGAGTCATCGACAGTATCATAGAAAGAGAGATCCACGTCGTGGGCAAAGTCGGTGAAGATGTTGGACAGATGCTTCCGCAAAGCATCAACCAAATCCTGTTCTTCCTCTGACGAGAGCTGAGTTTCTATCTCCGTAGACATGTTGGTCACAAGGCGCAGTTCATAGTTCACCGTAGCCTGATCAACACAGTCGCTCTGGTCCTCGTCGATCATAGAACAGCCCATCAGACCTATCAGGCCCATCAGGCTCATCAAACCTATATGATATCTCTCCGTTCTCAACTCTAATTTATTGTCCTAAGGGAACATCAAAGGTCAAACCTGTCCGCCATTCCAAGTCAACAGACATTCCCAAAGAAATCTGTAATGAACGGAGGTCAGGCACCGTGACGTATGCATTCTGTAATGACTTCCTGTTGAGCACGAAGTTGGCAACCGTCATATAGTCCTGCATGAAGACACGACGTTGTTTAAGCGTGTTGCCCGTTGCATCATAAGGAGGTAATGCATAATTCGTCGGCCAGGTAATACCCTTCGACTTATCTCTCTTGTAAACCTCATCGGAGACATCCGTCATACTGGCCGGTCTCGCGTCGGGGTCTAATTTACCCGCAACATAGAAGGTACTGCCATTGGGGATCTTATTGTCACGACCATAGAAGTCATGGCCGGAATTGTTGACAAACTCAAGGGCAACGTAGACCACTGACTGATCCTGATCCTTCTGAGCCTCACTCCAGTTATCCCAGACAAGGGTATAGTTCGGTACAGACTTATTACCGCTGGCAGTGTAACTTGGGACAGTGCCATCAGGAAGATTATTGTCGTAGATCATATAGTTGAAACTAGAAGTCGCACCTTCCTTGGCCAAATAGTTCCAACCTACTGTCTGGGGCTGACCACCGATGATGATACCTGTCAGTATGAAAGAGGAAGCGGTCACTTCAATCTCGTTATTGGGCTCTTCATCGGCAGCGACACCAGCATGTTTGGCCACTTGAATGGCATGGTTATTATCCTCTAGAATATTGGAGCCATAACGTACCGTCGACTCTAACAAAGCCGTACCATAGTTGATATTATCACGCATGGCGACGCTGCGGGTGGTAGGCTGGACACTACCGTTTTTAATCCAACCAGACCAAGAGGCATCACTATCCCAGGCAGTGACACCATCCGGATATTGGGCGGGTGTCCTTGTTGCATCAGTCACACGTACGGGACTATTGCCAAAATAGCAGAGCTCGGCAGGATACATATAGTCAAACGCACTGTTAGTGCCTGTTCCTATGAGAGAACTGCTCTTCTCGTCATAACGCCACTGACAAGTGGTCGGCGCGAAAGACAACTGAGCCACACCGGCAGGAACATTAAAATTAGAGGGGAAGGCATTCAGGTCGCCCGTTCCATCTTGAATCAGATTGAGGTTCGTCGAAGCAATGCCAGAATTCTGAATAACACGATCAATTTCCAGCCATGTAGTAGGCGAATTCAAATTGAAAAAGCGCTCAATATTTCTTTTGATCTCAGCACCTACCAACTGAGCCACCGCATCCTGGATAGAAGTGGGCTCTGTCTGGGTTACCGGGTCGATAGCTTCATAGAGGCTGCCCATTGTATGGGCAATTGCAAGACCGGAACCACCACGGATCTCACCTTCACTGATATTGTGGAACAAAGCAAAAACACTTCCAAGAATATCACCATTCGCACACATATCGTTTGTTCCTGTGGATTCAAAGGGATCAGCAGTCTTCTTCTCTATCGGTGATACCGTCAGATCAGCATAGTCGCTCCATGAGATGGAGGTAATATGCTTCGTCACCGTTCCGGCTGTGACATCCACATCGCTGATCTTACTCTGAGCAATCATATTCAAGACGCTGACAATAAGAGTTTGATACTGCTTAAAAGCATCCTGACCAGCATTGCTTGTACTACTCTTTGCCACACGAGGCGTCAAAGAAAAAGAATGATTGCTGAGATCAGGACTGCTGGCATCAAAGGTTATCTCTCCCTGTTCTGAACTGGTGCTGCTCTTAGTAGCCTTACCCCAGAACATCAGGGTGTTGGTCTCAGTGGGTAAAGATAGCTCTATCACACGGTGGGACAGGGGGACACCTTCTCCGTTAGCGTTTAAACCAGAACCATCAGGATCAAGTTTTCCCGGATCAAGAATAGCACCCAGATCATAAACCTTCTCTGCCCTCGTAGCAGAAGCCACATAGCTACCATTGTTAGCAAGATTAAAGGCATGCAACTGTGCAGATTGAATTCCACGGAACTTCTCATTGATAGTAGCCTGGGTATTAGCCGACGACTGACGTGTAGCTGACGTGTTACCGGTCGAGACGCTGAAAACAAAGTTGGCGTTTACCGTCTTTGTAATCGGATCATAATTCGGATTATCAACTGCTTCCTCCTCAGAAGAGGAACAAGCTGTTAAACCGAATTCACTTGTAAGAGCCATCATGCTCAACAAGAAAACAAAATAACTTTTCTTCATACTTCCGTTTATTTAATATTTCACTTTTCTAATTGATGATATACACAACATTAATACCTAACTGGGGCAACAGGAATATGCGGTCACCCTTACCATAATAGGTGCCACAATGGTCACAATCATATTCCTTAAACCAGGCATAACCAACGGCAACACCGGCCTCAGCCTCAATGCGCCAGTCACGGGCTAGGATCCAGGCATAACCGTACTTCGCACCCAATGCCAACAAATCGCCCTGCAAACGACGGTCACGCACGGACTTGTACAGTCCGAACGGAAATTTTACATTTCCCACATTGAAATGGCTATAGATCGCATCAAACTCCAGATAATGACCGCTATTATAAATAGCCACGGAGTCATGGCGCACACCGACTAAACGATTGCCATCAAAGTCGTAGTGATTCAGCGTATCGCGTTTCTGACCGAAATAATGACGGATATTGGGAGACACTAGGAAATGGCGCCACTTCTTGTTTTTGGATTTGTCAATGTCCCAAGCATTAAACCCAACATTGATACCCGCAGACCACGTGGAATCTAGTCGCACTTCTACACCAAGATTGGGAGAGAGCGTGGCGTCATAGAGTAGATTGGTGCGGAGTGCCAAGGTTTGGGCACCGGCCCGAGTGGTTATTAAGCTCAATAACAGTGATACTGTTATGATTATTTTTGTTAGAAAATGCATTTTCAAATCAATTTGACGATGCAAAGATAATAAAAAAAAATAATGTAATATAATAATTTAACATAAAATTTCGATAAAACTATCATTTTTTACCTTTTCCCGCTTTACCTCCCCCTAAAATTAACCACTTTTAACATAAAACCGCCAAAATCCACCAAGTTTCCCACCCAAACCTCTCCATCCGCCGCTCATTCATCATCTTTCTGCCTGTTTTTCGAAATTCTTTACATCAATCTTGCAATTATGCCTCGCCCTAGCTACGACCTTCCTACGCCCTAGCTACGCCCTAGCTACGACCTTCCTACGCCCTTGCTACGATTTTGCCCAAAATGCCCCTTTTTCGCCATATCCCCCTCGTAAAAATTCCTTACACGCCTTTTCACGCCCTTCTTGCCCCCTCCCTCTACCCTTCTACCCTTACGCTACCTTAGCCCTATCCTAACGTTACCTCGGATCAACAAAAAAGCAGGGCTCCTCCGCTTTTTGGAAGATGCCCCGCTCATTTCTCTAATCAATCGCCTCCTCTAAAACTCCAAGATCAGACTCTGCCGCGGCCTCAACTCCAGATCCTTTGACAAATCATAATACCGATTGGTCAAAACATCCTTCACTTTCCCAGCCTTGCCTATCACCTCGGCATAACGACCAACTTCCATCTTGGCTGCCTTACGGGTGCCATTCAAAACAGTCAGCGCCGTACGACCCTGATACTGACGGGCAATCACATAAACACCATTATAAGGAATAAATTGCGTCATGCTACCCTTGGTAATGACATCATTTCCCTGTCTCCAATGCAACAGTCTGCTAAGCCACTGGAACATCGATTGCTCGGCCTTCGAACGACCTTCTTTTGTAAAACAATTGTGTGTGTCACCTGGAAAACCGCCGGGGAAGTCCTTACGTACATTGCCGTCGGTCACTTCCTTCGTGCCGTTCATCAACACCTCAGTACCGTAATAGAGCTGCGGAATACGGTTCACCGTCAGCAAAAGTGCCAAAGCCTGCTTCAAAGCCAACGTGTCTCGACCATTACCCAAGAACCTGTCGGTATCGTGATTCTCAATAAAAGCCATCACACTCGAGGGGTTCGGATAGAGGTAGTCATAGCAGAAAGAATTGTAAAGACGGTTCAAGCCATTCCACCAGGCATCGGTCTCTTCATTCTTGGCTTGGTTCAACTTGTCAAAAAACGAGAAATCCATCACGGTCTTCAAATAGGAATTTTTCTCAACAAGCTTAGAGCCGCGCTGCCAGGCGGCAGTATAGGCGGGCTCCGTCACCCAGGTCTCACCTACGGTATTGAAATTGGGATATTCCTCGTCAATCTCTTTCATCCACTGCGCCATCGCATCGGCATAGGCATAGGGATAGGTGTCCATACGGATACCATCAATACCCACCGTCTCAATCCACCAGATACTGTTCTGGATCAAATACCGCATCACATGGGGATTATGCTGGTTCAAATCGGGCATCGAAGGCACAAACCAACCCTCCGTCGTTTCCCTCAAATCTACCTTCGAGGCATAGGGGTCCAACACCGGCGTCAACTTGTAGCTGGTCTGCAAATAAGCACTCTTCGTTGGCTCCGAACCGTCTGCATTGGCAGTGAATCCCGTCATCGGGTCTCTCCCACTCTGCTCCTCCGTGAGCCACTCCGGCGTATTCAACCAGTCCTTCGAAGGCATATCATGCGTCCAGGGGTGCTCAAAACCGCTATGGTTAAAGATCATATCCATGACAATCTTCAAACCCTTGGCATGGGCCTCATCACAAAGCCGCTTATAATCGGCATTGGTACCAAAACGGGGGTCTACCTTATAATAATCGGTGGTAGCATAACCATGATAAGTCGAAAAACCGTTCTCCTGGTCAGGGGAGTCATTCTCCAACACCGGCGTAAACCACAGGGCAGTCACACCCAACTCCTTAAAGTAGTCCAGATGCTCCCTGATACCGTTCAGATCACCGCCATGACGCAACGAGGGCTTCGTGCGGTCTTCCTTATAATTGCGCATACCCTTCACCTGCGGGTTGTGACCTGCGCCCTGAGCAAAACGGTCGGGCATCAACATATACAGCACATCGGCATTGGTGAATCCCTTACGCTTCTCACCACTCATCTCCCGCACCTTCAACTGATACTCCACTTTGGTCTTATCAAACTTCAACGTCATTGTCCCTGGCTGGGCGTCCTTTACATTAATATATATAAGAAGGTAGTTGGGCGAGTCAAGCCGCACCAGACTGTCAATCGTGACACCCGGATAGTCGGTGGTCACACTCTGTACATCACGGATGCCATTGCCATAGACCATCAACTGCACCGTCGGGTTCTTCAGTCCCACATACCAGTCGGTAGGATCTATCCGGTTAATCACTGTCTTTTTAGCTGCCATCACTGTCATGTTCAATGCCACAAGGGCCGTTAAGATAAAAAGTCTTCGCATATCGTCGTTAGCTATTATTTTCACTTTGCAAAGATACAAATAATCCTTAATAATCAGACCGTTAACAAAGACTTTTTTTGCTAAATCATGCAAAAACGTTTGCGCAATGCCAAAAAAGTCGTACCTTTGCACCCCGAATGAGAATAGAAGACTTTGAAATCATGGCTCCCGTGGGCTCTCGCGAGTCCCTGGCGGCAGCGATACAGGCAGGAGCAGACAGCATCTACTTCGGCATCGAGAAACTGAACATGAGGGCACACTCCGCCTCCACGTTCACCATCGACGACCTACGCGACATCGCCCAAGAGTGCGAGGCACACGGCATCAAGAGCTACCTCACCGTCAACACCATCATCTATGGCGAGGACATCCCCCTGATGCACGAGATCATCGATGCCGCCAAACAAGCAGGCATCTCCGCCGTCATCGCATCGGATGTGGCCGTGATGACGTATTGTAATAAGGTGGGACAGGAGGTACACCTCTCCACCCAACTGAACATCTCGAACATCGAGGCCCTGAAATTCTATGCACAGTTTGCTGATGTCGTGGTACTCGCCCGCGAACTGAACATGGACCAGGTAGCGGAGATATACCGTCAGGTAGAGGCAGAGCACATTTGCGGCCCAAGCGGGGAACAAATCCGCATAGAGATGTTCTGTCACGGCGCCCTCTGCATGGCCATCAGCGGCAAGTGCTACATGAGCCTACACGCTGCCAACCGCAGTGCTAACCGCGGTGAATGCATCCAGGTATGCCGCCGCTCGTATACCGCCACCGACAACGAAACGGGCTACCAACTCGATATCGACAACAAATACATCATGTCACCCAAAGACTTAAAAACAGTCCGTTTCATCGATAAAATGATGAAGGCTGGCGTCAGGGTATTTAAAATAGAAGGTCGCGCGCGAGGACCGGAATATGTCTATACCGTCGTGAAGTGCTACAAAGAGGCGATTCAGTCTGTACTCGATGACAACTTCACAGAAGAAAAGAAAGACGCCTGGGACGAACGCCTTGCCACCGTCTTCAACCGCGGCTTCTGGGATGGCTACTATCAGGGCCAACTCATGGGCGAGTGGAACAAAAACTACGGTTCCAACGCCACCGAGCGCAAGGTCTATATCGGCAAAGGCGTGAAATACTTCTCAAAACTGGGCGTGGCGGAGTTCACCGTCGAGGCCAACACTTTCAAAGTGGGCGATAAGATGCTCATCACCGGTCCCACAACAGGCGTGATGTACGTCACCGCTGACGAAATCCATGGCGACAACGGCCCCGTTCCCGTCGCTCTCCAAGGCACCCGCGTCTCCATCGCCGTCCCCGCCAAGGTCCGCCCCAGCGATAAACTCTTTAAACTTGTCGCCTCAGAGTAATCGGAGTAATCAGAATAATCAGAGTAATCAGAAATATGACAATTAACGAGATTCAAGACGAGATCATTGAGGAGTTCTCCGGTTTCGACGACTGGATGGACAAGTACCAGCTACTCATCGACCTGGGTAACGAACAGGAACCGCTCGAAGAAAAATACAAAACCGAACAGAACCTGATCGATGGCTGCCAGAGCCGCGTATGGTTGGTGGCAGATTACGTGGAGGAGTCAGGAGATAGGAGTCAGGAGTCGGGAGTGATCCACTTCCGCGCTGAAAGCGATGCCCTAATCGTCAAGGGTATCGTGGCCCTGCTCATCCGCGTACTCAGCGACCATACCCCCCAGGAGATACTCGACGCCGACCTCTATTTCATCGAAGAGATAGGTCTGAAAGAGCATCTCTCACCCACCCGCTCCAACGGACTTGTAGCAATGGTCAAGCAGATGCGCGTTTATGCGCTGGCTTTCAGTGCGAAGCAATAAAACGGGCACTCTGAGCGCATAAAACTTAGCAATAATTAACAAAAGAAAAGCTGTCCTTCATGGGTAGCTTTTCATTTTTTAT
>JAEEGJ010018525.1_pt1 | contig 15524 bp, 11 predicted proteins | sample 8958761 | NCBI WGS metagenome assembly JAEEGJ01 (sample SAMN16246546, study PRJNA631951) | gut metagenome | biome: gut microbiome; feature: rumen; material: RS-attached | host: Bos | place: Iran: Karaj | collected 2018-10 | reverse complement strand
ACGTGTACCGTTCTGATAATCTTCCCTCATCTGCTCATAGGATATGACATTTGCCGCAAGATCGGATATTTGGGCCGCAACCTGTTTCGGAAGCCCTTCGAAGCGTTCGATGTCACCAATGTGCTTTTCAACCTCCTCGAACTCTCGTCCGGTCTCCAATCTTATGCGCTCAGCGTTTTTTAACTGTTCCTGGATATCGTCAAGAAAGCGGTCGGAATCCTTTTCCCTGCGGGAAGCTTTCCCTTCCTTCATAGATAACGCCTCATCGACAGTCATCCATTCGTATTCGGTTTTTTCTTCTTTTTTCTTTTTTCTGCCGAACAATCCCACTTTTATCAGCCCTCTTCATTTTCCCTGCGATAGATAAGCTTCATCCTGTCGATTATCTCGCCCGACAAACGCTTCTCTTCCGAAAACCTCGACTGCTGCCACAAAACACGCAGTCTGTTTATCTCGTTGTAGTTTGAGCTCTGTTCAAAATCCTCCTCGACAGAATGCATCTCGCTCTCTATCTCGTTGAAAAGCTTCACATCCACTTCAAGCCGCTTAACCTCATCCGAATAGCGGTTGTTGTTTCTTGCAAGCTTCAGCGTATAGAGATATGCCTTTAACGAAACCCTGTCCGTATTGTGTTCGTACGCTTCGAGGAAATAACGTGAAGCCTCCTCGATATCTCCCCTTCGTATCTCAAATACAGCAATATTGTGATAGATCCCTCCGAGGCATGCATCCGACAACTCTGCGATCGCAGGATTCTCAAGTATGCTCCTGTATTCTAAAGTAGCTTCACCGATCTTACCCTGATGCATAAGCCTGTCGGCTCTCTTCTTTCTTCTCTCGAGCCCACTCATCCTTGAGAGTTCTTCTATCTCCGCCGAAATCTTCTTTAACTCGTTTTTATCGTAAAAATCACAGCTTTCAAATATCGACATCAGCTTGTCCTTAAGTGATGCCCTTGAATAGATAAGGCTTTCAAGAAGCTTTCCTCTTTCCGGAAGTCCCAGATCCTCCTTTATGAAAGCCGCCAGATTCCTGTCTATGGCTCCCGAATCGACCAGATCCAGATTCTGTCTTATAGAATAACAGAGTTCTTCTATAGTTTCGGCGTATATTCCCACCGAAGACACAATGTAGGGTTCCTTAGCTTTTTTCCCTACACATAAAATAACCTTGCCCATAGTAACTCCTTAGAGATTAATTACCTGTTCCCAAATCCTGTAATCGGTCGGCCTGACTCCTCCGAAGCCCATATCCCTGACTGTTACGACAGCCGCATTCCTTGTAGGGAACTTAACTGTTACCGATACCCTGTTTGTCTTGTTCTTTCTTACCGGAAGCGCATCAAGCGTCATGATGGCAAAGAAGAAATCCTTTTTTAATGCATTATGAAGCATGAAATCTATTTCATTTGTATTATCCAGTATGACCTCGGCGCTCCCGCCGGCTTCGTAATACTTCTGGCCAACTTTTCCGAACGGTATCTCGGTCTGCTCATTTCGGCTTATGGCTCTTAAGGACATATCGCTCTTAAGATCGTCCTCTCCGATGACCAGAAATTCATCGCTGCCGCCGATAAAGAACATTTTTGATACACAGGCGGCCGCCTTGACATAGAGGTTCATGCCCCTGAATATCCTTCTTCCGGTCGAGATTTTCTTTAAAATTTCATCTGCCCACGCTCCGTCAAAGCCGGTTCCCGTTGCGTAAACAGCCGAAACCGACTGTTTATGCAGCATGATCCCGCAGACATTTTCAAAGGCGTATTTTATCCTTCCGTCATCGCCCTCATTAAGCATCTCATATTTGACCGTACTCGAAAAATCGGTACTCTCGGCCACGATGCTTATCGGCTTCTGCTTTCTGCCAAAGCGAAGCACATAGTATCTGAACTCTTCCTCATCAAATACAAACAAGCCCACGTCGTTGATCCAGATATCCCTGTTCTGCATGACCACATAGTACATAAAGCTTTCGATATGGTCGCATATCCTGTATTTCTCACGCGGGATCCCGTAGTATTCCAGACCTGCGCCCAGATTCTTTACAAGCTCGGGTTCAAGATGCTTTACCGTAATGGTCAGGCCTGATATATCCCTGCTCTCGCTTTCCCTGTTTATAGAATATACGAGCCTTCTGAAAAACCTTGCAAGCAGTCTTTCTATCTTATATTCCTCGCCGCATACCGTTACGCTCTTGCCGGTAAGTGCAAGCTCGTACAGATTACTTACGACCGTCATCCCGGGTCTTCCGTCATGAACAGGCGAATAAACGATCCAGTCCTTCTTTTCCTCCGAATATGTTAAAGCCGTTTTTATCCTTGTTGACTGCCTGTCGCTTGAAAGCGGCACTGAATCAACAGCTCCCGTTTCCCTGTTGTATGTACAGAGCTGAGTAAACTCGCGGCCAAAATCTATTCCGACAATGTATTCCATCGAAACTCCTCCTAACCGAACGGATACTTTTACAGTACGCCCGGCTGTATATTTAAAACCCTGCAGGCATCACAGCCTTTTCAGACGGGTTCAAAAAGCCTTTTTATCGCATAATCGTTAAACTGGTAGTTTTCTATCAGCTTAATGACAGTCTTTTCATCATTCATCTCTTTGGCGGTGATTATCAGGTTTATCTGATGATAACGGCATTCCTCCCTGCCGAAATGCTCAGGATCCAAGGATACCTCCCTGCTTTCCGTTATCATGTTCCTGTCATCCACAGTCTCGGTTATGAAGTACTGCATTACCTCACCGTAGAACAAAATGAATTCCTTTATGTAGATACCGAATCCGACATCCTTCATCTCTTCTTCCATGAACGAATCGGTGCTGTCATTACCTATGAAATTATAGCTTATCCTGACTTTACGGTCGCTGTCGGTATGGTATTCGACATAATACTTGTCCCGCATCTGCTTCGGTATCCTTATTTCATCGCTGAAATCCTTAAAGAACGGGAGCAGCAGTCCTTTTGCTTCCATTTTCTTTATCTGATATTCGATAAATGTCTTTTCCTGACTTGTAAAGCTCTTCCTTGTAGAATAATCCTTGAGCAGTGTCAGCGTGCATATGTCATTCTCGCTGTAATTAACCTCTCTGCGCATGATCTCAAGAATATTTGAATCAAGCATGTTCCCGCAGACAAGATTGCCGTAGGCAAGATATGAAAGATAAGCCCTTACAAGCTTTCCCGAAGAACAGTGCCCGTAATAAATGGCAAAAACCTCCTTTATGAAGTTCATGTCATTTTCCGTGAACAGAGCCGTACGCAGAAGCCTCTCCTCCAGATCTATCGTATCTATTCCTATCTCATGGCAGGATAACCACAGATCGTAAAGTTCCTGTGTACTGCCTTCGAAATTCTTCTCCAGATAGCTCAATATCAGCTTGTCCGGTTTATATTTTTCAAAAGAATAGATGCAGAGCTGCATGAATAGTTTTGAATTGATCTGGTCGGAGTTTGAACGGATAAGTACTGAACAGAGCCTTGATATCCTCTTTGCGCTCACACCGTAGTAACCGTATATTTCCATGTTCTTAAGAGCCAGATTGTACAGTTCCCTAAATATCATCAGCTCGATCATGTGAATCCTGTCACCGTATTCAAGCTCTTTTAAATCCACTTTGATCAACTGATTCTCAAGCAGTTCGCCCTCAAGATTATCATAATAATACTGAATAAGATTCTTTCTGCACTCGAGCAGGAAGCCTTCCTCAAGTCCGTCCATTTCGACACACTTAATATATAATGAAACGGCTTCATCATTCGTCCTGCCAAAGCCTGCAGCCTGCTCCAAGCGGTTAAGTATCACACGTTTGTCGGCGACGCATTTTTCCATCATGATCTTTGTCAGATCGGGACGCTTGACCATTTTTTCCGTATCTATCCTGAACGAAGCCACACAGCGGTTTCCTTCACGGTCAAGCAGGACTATTACCGGATCGTCCGTGAAAATATCGGCTATCGCACTTCCATTCTCATACCTTACAAAATCGCTATCCCTGAGCTCCTTATGTGAAACAGCTATGCTTCTTACTTTTCTCCAGTCGGTCTTTATCTCATGTTTGAACAGTATCTCGGGCAAAGCTGCGATGCATTTTGAATTCAGGTTCTCCACACACAGCATCTTATCATAGATCACTGCCAGATTTTTATTGAATGCGCCTCTTTCAAGTGATTTCTCGGCAAATTTTTCCATCCTTATGCGATACATCACGAAAAGATTGTCGCTCTTATCGCAGAAGTTTATGATATTCGCATAAAGTGCCTCCGCAAGCGATGGAGCCAGATCGTCGGCAGCGGCAAAATAGGTGAGCATGGGTCTGGGCAGAAGTTCCTTCGAAGTATCCGCCACCTCAAGGCATTTTTCAAACAGGCCTTTAAGCTTCATCTGCTCGTTTACGCCCATCTCAAGCCATGTATACGCACCCGGAAACGGCTTTTTGTACATTATTATATGAGTACAAATAGCCTCAAGCAGTTCCTTCTGATGGAAAAGCTCATAAAAGGCCTTAAGTATATTTATAATGCTTAATCCGGTCTCCTTTTCCCTGATGCAGACATATGAAAGCTGCAGGCCCACAAGCTTATTGACTATTCCGAACTTAAGCCCTTCCATAAGGCAGGCAGTCTCAAATCTCGTGATTTCCTTTAAGAGCATGGGCTCTATGCATATGAGCCTTATCCCTTCGATCAGGCCGAATATGTTTTTATCGCCTTCGAGATAACAGTTCTTAAGTTCCTCAAATCTCTGTCTCTTGCTGAAGCGTTCCCTGTCATCGATCTTAAGATAAAGAAGGAGGCTGAAAAGCTTTTTATTGTTCTCATACTGGCGCCGCAATGCTGTACAATAATCGCCCGATGGCTTTTCTTCATGCACAACCGCACCGATAAACAGTGCCAGCGAGCTTATGTTCACATCCTCCAGATCGCAGAGCTCATCATATTTTTCGTCAAATTCCTTTACGGCTTCTTCTTTCTTTCCTGCCTTAAATTTTAGATATAAACGGTAAAGATTCTCTATGTTGCCGGGATCGCCGAAGGCCCTGAGCATATCGAGCGAGCTTTCAGCATTAGCCGTATAAGTTTCTTCATCTATCCTGCCCAGTTCGTAATCAAGATGATTCCGGATCAGTCCGAGCCTTATTTCCTTCTCCCTGTGCACCGCCTTAAGGCTCTTGCTGTAGGGTGAAGGCTTGTTACATACTATCGGAATTTCAACCTCATCACCGAGTGTCTCTATCTTTATGCATCCGAAATTTTTTCCGAAACGTGCTTTTTCGGGATTTATGGCAAATTTCAGCCAGAACTCGTTGTTCTCAAAATCCTCTGTCCAGATCAGAGATCTTTCGGGCTCTATGAATGCACCATCGACCTCTACCTTTAGCTGAGAATAACCCCAGTTGTTCTTCCTGATAAGTATCTTATCTACAAATGAGGTATCTCCCGCATCATAGATGAGCTTTGATGCATTTATCGAGAAATCCATTGACGACTTTTTCTTTGCCGCTATCAGAAATTCCTCAAGGACAAGCGATGTATTCGCCGCTCCCGAAAGATTTCTGTAAATATTCCTGCACTCGGGAGAATTCCCGATGATTATCTTCTTAAAATCCTCAGTCTTAAAAATATCCTTTGCTTCATGGGGATTGCTTATTGCAAGATTCGCGAAATGGAACAGATCGCTCATATGACCTATGGAAGTCTCTATATACGGAGCAACTATCTCGGCCTCCACAACAACGGAGGCTTCTCCGAACTCCGTAATGACATCAATGACGGTACTTACCTTTGTACCTGTTTCAAGATTAAAAGCACTTAAGATAATACCCACTTCATTCTCATCTTCCTCAAAGGTATCATCCTTAAGCGTAATAAACTCACTGTTGCAAAGGCAGAATCCCCTCATAGGCAGATCGTGGTCATTGCTTACTATAAAGGAAGCCTGTGTTTCCTTTCCGGCAATGACAGTAAGCTTTATCTCGCTGTCAGAAAGCTCCAGAAGAGGTTTCTCATATGAAAATATACCATTTGCAAATTTTTCGATCTTCTGTCTCATTACAAACCCCATGCTGTCTATTTATGTGAATTTTCGTTTTTTCATCTTATTCACATAGTACTGCAATTTTAAGTATATCATTTTTTAAATTTATTGCAAACATAATCTTCAAATTTTTAAAAAAAAGAGCTCTCCTTTCGGAAAGCTCAAAGTTTTCTGTTTATCTTAAGCAATCTTTGCCTTTGCAGCATCTACAAGATTCTTGAAGCCCTCAGGATCTGCGATAGCGATCTCTGAAAGCATCTTCCTGTTGATGTCGATGTTAGCGAGCTTAAGGCCATACATAAGCTTGCTGTAAGAAATATCGTTCATCCTTGCTGCTGCATTGATCCTGACAATCCAGAGCTTGCGGAAATCTCTCTTCTTCTGACGACGACCTGCAAATGAAGCTGCAAGTGCTCTCATAACTGCCTGCTTAGCTGTCCTGTACTGCTTGGACCTTGCTCCTCTGAAGCCTTTAGCAAGCTTTAATACTCTATTATGCTTTTTCTTGGCATTTAAGCCACCCTTTATTCTTGCCATTTTTAAATCCTCCTTTTAACCTAAAGATCCTCTGCAGAAATCACATGTAAGGCAACATCTTCTTTGTTGCTGCTAAGTTTGCAGAATCAAGTAAGGTACCCTTTCTTAATCTTCTCTTCATCTTCTGTGACTTCTTGGTAAGAATATGCTGCTTACCTGCCTTCATTCTCTTGATTTTTCCTGTGCCGGTTGCTTTAAAACGCTTAGCGGCTGCTCTGTTTGTCTTTAACTTCGGCATTTTTCGTTCCTCCTTCAAATTATTATCGTTTTTCTGTAAGGAACATGATCATGTTCCTTCCTTCGAGCTTGGCAGCTTTTTCTACTGTTGCAACATCCTCAAGTTTTTGTGCGAAGCTGTCAAGTATCTCTTTGCCTATGTTCATGTGAGCCATTTCACGGCCTCTGAATTTAAGCGTAACCTTTACTTTATCGCCGTGCTGCAGAAATTTGCGAGCCTGATTTGCTTTTGTGTTCAAATCATTTTCATCAATATTCGGAGAAAGGCGAAGTTCCTTTATTTCGGTAATCTTCTGATTTTTCTTTGCTTCCTTTGCTTTTCTTAAAGCCTCATAACGGAATTTTCCGTAATCGGCTATCTTGCAAACAGGAGGCTTTGCAGTAGGAGCTATCTTGATCAGGTCAAGTTCGGCCTCCATAGCCTTTGCCAATGCTTCCTTTGCCGACATAATGCCGAGCTGCTCTCCGTTCTCACCGATAAGTCTTACTTCCTTATCTCGGATCTGTTCATTAATGAAATATTCGCTAATAATCTGCACCTCCAATGCTTTAATGTGATAAAATAAAAAGCGGACAGCATAGCTATCCACTCATAAGCACTCTAAGGTACAAATTTTAACATTGAACCCTTTCACTGTCTTAAAGACGCTGGGGGTGAGAGTGGATACTCTGCTTTACATGCTGTTTACAACAACAAAGTGTATATTAACATAACTTCTCGGTGATGTCAAGAGCTTTTTTCAATTTTTTTAGCTGTTCATCGGTGTCACATGGCCGTTTTCAACCATATAGACCTCGTCACAGGCTCTTGAAACCAGCCTTTTATCATGTGAAATCAGTATATATGTCAGTCCTATCGACTTTTTTAGCTTCATCAGCAGTTCAAGTATCTGCTCCTGTATGGTAACATCAAGCGCCGATACCGGTTCATCAAGTATGATAAGAGCTTTCTTCTGGAGCAGGGCAAGCGCTATTGCTATGCGCTGACGCTGTCCTCCGCTGAGCTCCGAAACCTTGCGTTCCAGAATATCATCACCCAGTTCCACCTTGTGCAGCATGGACTTTATCTCACTAAGCATTTTTTCCCGGTTCTTTTTTATTATCGAACGCCCGAATCCGTTCTTAAGCCTTAAGGGTTCTTCAAGGATACGCCTTACTTTAAAAGCAGGGTTCAGTGAAGAATACGGATCCTGGAAAACCATGCCCGGACGATCGCCCTTAAGTACGATACTTCCTTCCGTATATTTCTGCAAGCCGGCAATAGCCTTTACCAAAGTACTCTTTCCACATCCGCTCTCTCCGACAAAGCCCGTAGTCTTTCCCGCGGGGATGCTGAATGTTACATTATCTATAACTTTCTTCAATTCCTTTTCCCGCTTATTCGCCGATTTATAGAATACGCTTAAGTTTTCGGCACTGACTATTGTTTCAGATTGCTTTTTGTCAACATCTTCGGTATCTTTATAAATCTTATCGGAAAATGCAGCCGCAAACAGATGCCTGCCGTATTGGGTCCGTGGTATCTCAAAGCTGTGGTCTGGCATTTCGGAATATTTTCCATCTTTTCCTTCAGTTTTCTTTCTGCTTATATCAACACCCAGTGTCTCCACAATGTTACCGTCCTGCATGATGATCACCCTGTCGGCAAGCTTTCCGATCACGCGGAGATCGTGGGATATTAGTATTATGGCAGCCTTATATTTCCTGTTTATATGCTTGAATATATCAAGTATCACATCCGCTACATTCGCATCAAGCGCCGTCGTAGGTTCATCGGCAAGTATGACATCAGCCTTTGCTACAAGAGCCATAGCTATGCACACCCTCTGTCTCATGCCGCCCGAAAGCTGATGCGGATACATGTTGTAGAGCTTATCCGGTTCGGGAAGCCCGACATCTTCAAGAGAATCTATTACAAGTTTTTTCTGCTCCGCCTCAGGCAAATGTGATGCATGTATATCAAGAATCTCGTCTATCTGTGCTCCGATGGTCTTAACCGGATTTAAGCTCGTCATCGGCTCCTGGAAGATATATGCAAGTCTTCCTCCGCGAAGCTTTCTGTATTCATCCTCATCAAGCTTTGTCAGATCCGTCTTTCCGTCAAGCAGAATGCTCCCGCCGGTGATCACTGTCTTATCGGAAAGTATACCCATAATGCTCATCGCGGTCAGGCTTTTCCCTGATCCGGATTCTCCGACTACACCGAGCACTTCGCCCTTATAAAGATCAAAGGAAACCCCTTTCAGAGTATCATCTATCCCGTCATCCTCGATAAACCCGACATCCAGATCCTTTACACTGATGATAGGAGTATCTTTTTTCTCCGAAAGGTCGTCTTTATCTTTAGTATCTTCCTCCTCAGGTACTCCGCTCTTTTCCCTGATCCTGTCGATTTTTCTTTTTACAGCGTTAAGGCTTACTCCCGAAACGCCGAAATTCTCACTCACCATCGTAAGTCCCAGAATAAAGACTATCATCACAAGACAGGGGAAAAGCTCATACCACGGAGCCTTGAACAGATAGGTCTTTGCCTCCGAAAGCATTCTCCCGAGACTCGGTTCGGGCGGCTGAACGCCCAATCCCAGGTAACTTAGTCCCGCCTCTGCGAGAACAGCATTGTTTATGCCGACAAGAACCGCCGAAAACAATATAGGCAGTGTGTTCGGGAAAACATGCTTGAAAACGATCCTCAAATGTCCGGCACCCATAAGCCGGGCATTCAGCACATAGTCCTTTCCGCGCTCCTTCAAAAACTCAGCACGTATTATACGGGCAAAGCTCGGGACAAATACTATACCCAGAGCGATGCAGATATTCCATGTTCCCTTATCCAGCAGGCTGACAACTACAAGTGCAAGCAGAATGCTCGGGAATGATGCGAGGCAGTCGTTTATCCTCATCAGGATCTCATCCACTATCCCGCCGAAATATCCCGTAAGCGCTCCGATGACCGTTCCTATGAGCGCTCCGAAGGTTACTGTAAAAAGAGCTATGCCGAAGGTCGTTGCAGCTCCCATCATTACACGGGTAAAAATATCCCTTCCAAAATCATCCGTTCCGAAAAAATGTGCCCATGATGGTTTCAGGAATTTTTCCGCATAGTTAACCTCATTTGGGTCATAAGCCGTATGGAAAACATTTATAACTACAGGCACGAGAATAAGACCGAGCAGTAAGCCCCCGGCTATTAAGCGCTTATTCAGTTTACCGTATTTCAGTTCCTTCACAGCCTTATCTCTCCATGCGGTCTCGATACTTAGAAGTGTCCCGTTCCTTCTGCGGCATTTTCCCTTTTACTCAGCGGTCCTCGGATCAAGTATCTTGTATACTATATCAACAATGAAATTTACCGTTATGACCAGCAATGCTATATACATTACAATAGCCTGTACTACGTTGTAGTCACGGTTTGAAATGGAATTTACCAAAAGAAGCCCCAGTCCCGGAAGGTTGAACACCTTCTCTATCATTATGCTGCCGGCCATGACCTCGGCAACGATCAGTCCTATAAAGGTTATGACGGGGAGCATCGAATTCTTAAGCACATGCTTCCACATGATACGGTTCTGCGAGCATCCCTTGGCCTTTGCCGTACGTACATAATCCTTTTTCAGTTCTTTCTTTACGGATGTCTTCATGAATCTTACCGTCATTGCGATCTTGGGCAGTGCGACCGACAGTGCCGGAAAAAACATGCATCGTAAAAACTCCGGGAAGTTGCTTGTCGGATTTACGTATTTCCCAGGTACAAACCAACTAAGCACCAGTCCGAAGATCAATGTGACAAGTATGCCCTGGACAAACGACGGGATAGCCATGAAGGTCTGCGCAAGCCAGTCCGAAACAGTATCCACTATGCCTCCAGGCTTTTTTGCACAGATCAGGCCCAATGGTATCGAAAAAACAACGATCAGTAAAATCGACAGTATTCCGAGCCATATCGTTACAGTCATCCTCTGTCCTATAAGCTCTGAAACGGTTATGGGATTATACTTTATCGAAACCCCCAGATCTCCGGTAAACACGCCTCCGAGCCATGAAAAAAAGCGCACAAAAACATTACGGTCATAACCGTATTCTGTGCGCAATTCTTCTATTTTTTCCGGTGTGGCTTCCGTTCCCAGCTGAGATATTGCCGCATCTCCGGGCACTATCTGGAAAAGCAGGAACGAAAGTAAAGCCACACAGAATAATGTAATAACAAATGATATCAGTTTCTTAACATAATAATTCATATCATTCCTTAAAACGTACAGTACTCATATCCTGAACATATATAGGATAGAAATTGTAACCGGTAAGCTTGGGATTGATCGCTACAAGCTGTGCCGGGCTCTGAATGTATGCCGAAGCAGCGTCATCTGTAAGTATCTTTTCGCATTTCTTGTAAAGCTCAGCCTTTTCATTTTCATCTACCGAAGCTTTTGCCTTTGCAAACATCTCATCAAACTCCTTATTGGAGTAGTTAATGAAATTCTTGCTTGAGTCACTGGGATAGAATCTGAATATATCCGAAGGTGCAAGCTGTGCGTCAAGGCCGATGATCGTAGCGTCATGCTGTCTTCCGGCGTATACGTCACTGAGCCATGCGCTCCAGTCTATCAGCTGAATTTCAGCCTTGATGCCGACTTTTGCGAGCTGTGAAACGATAACTTCACCGGTCTTTACATGGAAATCGTAATTCGAAGGAATCTTTATGGTGAATGTGAATCCGTCAGCATAACCTGCTTCCTTTAAGAGTTCTTTCGCTTTCTCAAGGTGTGTGTTATAGGTTTCTGCGGTTGAAGCATCATAGTACTTCGAGAATGAAGGGAACATATTTGTTCCGATCTTGTCTCCGCGTCCGCCCGCAGTCACATAGATTATCTCTTCCCTGTCAAGTGCATAGCAAATTGCCTGACGTACCTTGACATTATCAAACGGAGCTACCGCATTGTTTAAGAAAAGCGCCTGAACAAGGTTCATCGAACCGTCAAGTACATCCATTTTTCCTTCAAGCTGTGAAGCCTGCTCGCTTGTAAGATAAGGGCAGATATCTATGCTTCCTGCCAGAAGCTCTAAGAATGCCGCATCTATGCTCGCAACGATCTTGAAGGTTACCTTGTCAAGATATGCTTTCTTTGATTCCTCATAATAATCGTCATTCTTTACTATGACAAATTCTTTAAGAGGTGTGTATGATTCAAATCTGAAAGGACCTGTACCTACGGGTTTTGTTGCCTGATCTGCATAATCGCAGGGTATGATGCTGCTTGTGAAGAAGCCGATGAGCTCTGTATTGGGCTCTGAAAGTACGACTTCAACTCCGTCATCGGTCTTGTTTACCTCGGAGAAAATAGAAAAAGCCGATAAGGTTACGACCTTGGGATCATTGGTCTCCAACCTTCCGGCAGCGCGGTTTAACGAATATATAACGTCCTCTGCTGTAACAACCTTGCCGTTATGGAACTTCACATTGTCACGGAGCTTGAACTTGTACTTCAAACCTCCGTCTGTGATCTCATACGAGGCTGCAACAGCCGGAACAAAGTTTCCGTCTTTATCGACCTTGATAAGGCCTTCAAAAATGTTATACAGAACTTCCTTCGTTCCTGCCGCAACTGCTTTGTGTGGGTCAAGACTATCTAAATCCTGGGTGATACCTACAACTATTTCTCCTCCTTGACCGGTACTGCCTTTGTCTGCATTAAGTTCAGTCCCTTCGTCTCCCTTTTTTTCGGAAGTCGAATCATTGGAACTGCTTTTGCAAGCGCAAAGTGCAATCGCTAAGATAAGCAGCATCATGAGAAACAATGTTTTCTTCATGATGTTCTCCTTTTCTTTGTCATTTTGGATTTCTAGTTACAACGAAAGTATAATTAATTATATATTCATTGTCAATATAAATTTTCAACAAACTTGGGACTTTTTTATCTGCCATTACTGTTAATTATGAACTGCAGCTGCGATAATACACAGCTGTCGGACGGTCACGCTCATCGTAAAAGCATGTAAAGCTATATACCTACCACGATATTAAGCTTTCCCTTTCTGCTCATCCCGTTTGTCCTTAAAAGCTTGAACCTTCCGTAGCCTCTTACTGTGACCATATCCCCTTCCTTAAGCAAAATTGAGGTATTTTCGGTAATGCATCCGTTCACGAACACCTTTTTCTGCCTGAAATACTCTGCGGACATGCTTCTCGAAAGGTTAAAAACCTTTGAAATAACCGCATCACATCTCTCAGAAGAAACCTGCACGGTCTTTTCTTTTTCAAATCCGTGATAAGCGACGTCCGGTTCGTTGTTTTCCGCTTTTTTCAGGCTGACCGAAGTATGTTTTACACTTGTCAGGTTATCTATGATATATTCCGAAATGCGGCTCAGGGTAAATACATATGCTTTTTTCCCCGTGACTATTATATCCCCGAGCAGATCTCTTTCTATGCCGATGCTCATCAGCGCACCGAGAAAATCCCTGTGTGTCAGGTCATCCGCAAACTTTTCCGATAACGGTGAGATCTCAAGTATGTCAATCGGGAACTCCTCATCATATCCCATTTCATCAGGACTTCCGAAACGGACCACAGCTCTTTCGGCACCTTCATATCCGCCGTACACGGTCGGCTTTGCGTATTCAAGTTCCTTTTTTATTTCATAAAACAGGGAAAGCTCCTGCATGGTTAAAAACGAGGTAAAAGTAAACTGGCCTTTGGAGTAACTCCTTTCAGCCAGTTCGCTAAATCTCTTTTTGATAAGTTCTGTTTCTTCCATATTCCAAAAATCTATCTTATAATCCAAAAAACAATCACTTAAGCTCGTTAACTTCCTCGGACTGTCCCATGATATAGAAACCGCTGTATCCGTTTTCCTGAAGCTTGTTTAAAAACTTTCCGGTCTTCTTCGGGTTTTCAAACATGGAAACATCATATTCTTTTCGCAATTCCTCAGCCTTTGCCCTTGCACTTACAAACTCCTCCGGTGCATACAGGACTGCGATCTTCTTCCTCTTCTCGGGAATCTTAAAGCCGCTTTCCTTTAATATGGAATAAATACGTTCAAAGCCGATGGAAAAACCAACTGCCGGAACAGACTGTCCTATGAATTTCCCTATAAGGTTGTCATATCTTCCGCCGCCGCTTATGGCTCCCCTGAAATCAGTGCTTTCAACCTCAAATACGGTACCGGTATAATAACCCTGTCCGCGCACAAGCGAAATATCGAACTCGACCTCAAACGAATCACCCGTAGCTGCCTTTACGGTGTCAATAATATATTTCAGATTATCTGCCGCAGAAGCATCCTCACAGAGCTCGCTCATCATATCAAGTGTAAAAGGACGTCTTTCAAGTACTTTTATCAGGTTTTCGATCGCACTGTCCGCAAATTCTTTTTCTTTAAGCTCAACACTGACACCTTCGGCGCCTATCTTGTCCAGCTTATCAAACGATATGCAGACACTGTCGAGCTGTCCGGGTTCAAAGCCACACTTCAAGAGCATGGACTTAAGAAGCCGCCTGTCATTTATCTTTATCTTGAAATTATTCAACGAAAGTGCCTTTAATGCCTCGGCCGTAACGCAGATAAGCTCTGCCTCACAGTTGGGGGACTCGGAGCCCAGAATATCTATGTCGCACTGGACAAACTCCCTGTCCCTTCCCTTCTGAGGACGTTCCGCACGATAAACCTTGTCAATCTGTATGCACTTCATCGGCGTAGGAAGCAGTTCCCTGTGCCCCGCATAATATCTGGAAAGCGGAAGGGTCAGATCATATCTGAGTCCAAGATCCGAAAGCTCCTTCTCATCTCCCGAAGCAAGCGCCTTTTCAAGCTTGTCGCCACGCTTCATGATCTTAAAGATCAGGTTAAGGTTGTCACCGCCCTCACTCTTATCGAGATTCTCGGCATCCTCAACAGCCGGCGTCATTATACGGTTAAAACCGTTTTTCTCATATACGCGTAAAATAACCGACTGAATATAATCCCTCAGCTCAACTTCAAGAGGAAGATAATCATTCATTCCTTTTACAGCATTTGTTTTCATAGGTTCCTCCATGCAGCTCCGCCTTATACTTACCTTTGATGTTTCCGGCGGAAGCATGCATTTATCTTACATTTCCGTTTTTCATTTTAAATTTTTCTTCATACATAAGAACATCGGCATGATTTACAACCGACATAATGTCCTTATCTCGCTTTCGGTCATATACGGCAATACCCGTAGCTATCGATACTCTGGAAGTCGGCGGATACTTGGCCGGATTTTTCTCCCTCTTGGCCATATCCTTCTTCATGCCTGCAAGAAGCTCATCCCTGTTTTCATAGTCTTCATTTATAATGAAACTTAAGAATTCATCTCCACCTATACGGAACACAGGACTGTGCTTAAAGGTATCACAAATAAGCTTACACGAGTTCCTGATATATGCATCTCCGGCCTCATGACCGTATTTATCATTTATGACTTTCAGATTGTTTATGTCAAAATATGCTACCGCAAACTCTTTTACCTCACCATCATCCAGCTTTTCCTTGAAGCAGTTGAGATATTTATCATAAGCCGTCCTGTTTTTAACATGAGTAAGGACATCCTGTTCCATAAGATCTGCCAGCTTTTTGTTCAGGGTATTCAGCTGAAGGTTCCTGATATATGTAAAGAATGAACGGTCAAGCCTTCCCTGGAAGTCATACATATCCGTTCCCCTCATCCTCTGGGCTTCACGTCCCATTATAAA
>JAEEGJ010018524.1_pt1 | contig 15524 bp, 13 predicted proteins | sample 8958761 | NCBI WGS metagenome assembly JAEEGJ01 (sample SAMN16246546, study PRJNA631951) | gut metagenome | biome: gut microbiome; feature: rumen; material: RS-attached | host: Bos | place: Iran: Karaj | collected 2018-10 | reverse complement strand
CTGCCGAATGGGATGCCTATGTCCGCTGCGTGAAGAATAAGGACGTGGCTTCCGGAAAGTTCAAGGATTCTCGTGACGGAAAATATTACAAGTACGCCTATATCGGGAATACAAGGTGGATGGCGGAGAACCTGAATTACGGAAACGACAGCCTGGGTAAGTGCTCCTGGGATGACGATGAAAACTGCTCGGAGAATGGCCGGTACTATACTTATGAAGAATCCCGGACTGTTTGCCCCGACGGCTGGAGATTGCCTACCGAGAACGATTTTTCTGAACTTATAGAGAACGTTGGGGGGTCGGCAAATGCCGCCGTTTACCTGCGCTCGACGGAATGGAAGGGAGACTTGCCGGGCATAAATGCTTACGGTTTTTCTGCAAAGCCGACAGGCTTTTTCCGTTGGGGAAAAACTACAGATAATTTCGGTCGTGTAGAACCGCAGTTGGGCTTCAGTTCTGAGTCGTTCAATATGTGGTTGGGCTCCATGAACGGCATGTATATGGTAACGATATCGGATTGGTCGAATTCTTCTTACAACGTAATGGGAGCATTGACCTTCAACATAGATGGCGTGAATGAATCGCCCCTTGTCCCAGTCCGCTGCATTATGAAACTCTAGGCCCGCGGGTGCGTCTTCTTGAAGGCGGCGCGCAGGCGTTCTGCATTTACATGCGTATAGACTTGGGTAGTGGAGATGTTCGAATGGCCGAGCATCTCCTTTACGCTCATGATTTCGGCGCCGTTTTCGAGCAGGTGCGTGGCGAAGCTGTGGCGCAGCACGTGCGGGGACGCCTTGCCCTCCCAGCCGATATCGCGCAGCAGGTCGTGGATGTCGTTCCGGAGCGTGCGTAGCCCGAACGGCTTGCCGTCTTCGCTCAGAAAGACGTAGCCAGTCGCGGTGGGCAGGTGGCCCGCTTCCGCTTCCATCTGCTTGAAGGTCGCGATGCGGTCGATGAAACTTTCGGTGAGCGGCACGATGCGCTCCTTGTTGCCCTTGCCGAGCACGCGCACGAGTTTTGCGCCGGTGTCGATGCGGTCCCACGTGAGGCTCTGGCATTCCGAGATACGCAGCCCCGACCCGTAGATGAGTTCGAGCAATATGCGCGCCCGCACCTGCGGGAGCTTGGCGTCAGGAGGCAGCTCCGGGAATTTCTCTTCGGCGAGGTCCTTTTGCCCGAGCACGTTCACGAGCCGCTTGGGGCGCTTGGGCATGGGGACGTTTTCGGCGGGATTCTTCTCGAGGGTCTTGCTCTTGATGAGGTACTTGCCGAAACTCTTTAGGGCGGCGAGGTGCTCGCAGATGCTCGTGGGGGCGAGTTTCTGCTTCATCTTCAGGTCCCACACGAAGCCCTTCACGTTCATCTCTGAAAATGCGGAAAGTTCCAGTGCATTCCCTGTTCCCGCGCCGCCGCCCAGGTGCTCGAGGAACTTCACGAGTGACTTGCGGTAGGTATCCACCGTGCGCGGCGAAAAACGTCGCCTCTCCGCGATGTACTGCAAAAACTGCTCGATGTGTCCTGCGAGGTCCATACTGCACAATTTAACAATCATTTGTTGGTCGCGCCCTTGCGAAAAATCTATTTTATGGACATCGGATGAGATTCGCGAGCGTTTTTGATACACGGACCCATGCTAGCTGCCGCCGCCGGGCGACGGCTGCGTTTGCCGTGTTCCTGCTGCTTGCAGCACTTCCCGCCTTTGCCGCCGACCGCGTCACGGGCGCGAACGCATCCCTCGACATGGAACCGGGTGCCCGTTCCGCGGCTCTCGGTTCAGCGACGATGGCGGTCGATGGCGACTACCTCGGGCTTGTCTCGAATCCCTACCAGCTTGCGAACGTGGATTACGCCTGGGCGTCGTTCTCGCATACTGAATATTACGAAGACACTAGGTACGACTTTGCATCGGCGGTGGTGCCGCTCGGCGAGGGGCAGGGACTTGGAGTCTCCTTCTCGCGGTTCGGTGCCGACGATATCCCCTACATCCGCGAGGGCGATCCGCTCCCCGAAGGCAGCGACTACAAGACGCTCTCGATTGCAGACTGGATTTTCTCGGCGACCTGGGGCCGCCGCATTACCGACCGCCTTGACCTGGGCGTGGGTTTCCACGTGCTGTACCGCGACATGGATCAGTCGGGTTTCGGCTTCCGCGGCGATGCGGGCATCCGCTTCCGTGCGGTCGATAGCCTTTTTGTGTCGGCGGTTCTTAAAGGCTGGACTTCCTCGGCGACGACCTGGGAATCCGGCGAGTTCGAGTATTCCGCACCCGAGGTCTACCTCGCGGCAAGCTATTCGCTGCCGGTGCCCTACCTTTACGGCAAGCTCGGCCTCTATTGGCAGGGGGCGGGACTCTTCCGTCACGAAGCCCGTGCGCTTGATTTCGAAGAAGACGAGGACGTGGGCGGCCCCATCTGGGAAAGCCCGCTCGACTGGCTTTCGGGCGGTCGCGGCGGTGTCGAATTCGCCTTCGACTTTGGCCTCAGCGTCCGTGCTGGCCTTTCGAGCTTTACCACGTACAAGAGCGTGACCGCGGGTGCCGGCCTCACCATCGCGAAGTTCCTGAAGGTCGATTACGCGTTCGAGTCGCATCCGGTCTTTTCGCCGGTCCATCGCGTGAGTCTGAGCGTGAGCCCCTACCTGTTCGCGCATGCTCCCAGGCCCTCTGCGCCCCGTGCCAGCGCCCGTCTGGCGCCGACGAAGCTTTTGCAGGAAGAACCCCTCCCCGAATCTGCCGAAGGGGAGAATCAGCAGCAGCCGGAACAGGCGGAAGAGACGCCAGCTCCTGCCGCCCCGGTCGTCGAGGAATCATCGGGCGAGGTACTCGAAGACCATACCGCCGGCGGTACCTACTGGGAAGAATAGGGCGAAAATTAACTTTTTTTGCTTTTTATTTGCGATATTCGTCACATTATTAAAAAATTAGTCTATATTTCAGTTGTATGACGGAATTAAAGAACTATCGCGAAGTTGGCATTTTTGACCTGTTGTCTGCACCCCTCAATCCGATTGGGGCATTTGACGCGGAACAGTTCAAGAAGGATGCCCGCAAGCTGATCGACGAAAACCCCGATGACAAGTTTGTCGCCGTTGACTTGACGGGTCTTGATTTTGTCTATAGCGATGCCTATAACGCGTTTGTCCAGTTCCAGAGCGAGCTTTCGGGTAAGGGCGGTATGCTTGCCCTCCTCAGCAACAGCGCAACGATTGCCGACGGCCTCAAGAAGGCGGGCCTCGACCGATCGCTCAAGGTCTTTGGCGCCGAAGCCGAGATGATGTCTTTCTCGTTGCACAGCCACAGCCCCGCGGAACCGCTTCCGCCTGCAGCGCCTGCCCCCGAACCGGAGGTGGCACCCGTGGCTTCGCAGAATGTCCACTCTGGCGGAGAAGTGGAACCCCGTGCGGAACGCCGCACCGGCCACAACCGCCGTTTCACCAAGAGCTTCAATGCCGTTGTCAAGGACGAGAAGAAGCTTGCGGCAAAGGGTATGAACATGCCTTTCGAGGAAGAATCCTCGTCGGGCAAGACGGTTTTCTTCATCATCCTGATTCTTTTGGTGCTCGGTGGCGTCGCCGCCTACTTCCTGATGTGATTTGACCGATGTCGGAAGGCTTCTCGGAGCATCACTGCAAGAAAAAGTACAAGTCTAAGCGTCGCAACTTTCCCGTTGTGCGCCTTCTTTTGTTGGGAATTCTCCTGTTTCTCTTTATCAAGCTCGGGATTGCCGAGAAGGTCGTGAACCTTCTCCCGTTGCCCGAGAACTCCGAACCTGTGGACGTTACTTGGGATTCCCGGTGCAAGGAACTGCACGGGACGGCGTTCGAACTCAAGAATGGCCTTGGCCAGTGCTCGTGGGTCCTTTCGGATTCCGTTTTCTACCTGCCCAACAGCTTTTTGCGCTACCTTTCGCAGACGACGAAGTCCCCGCGCCCGCGCCTGCATTGGGTCGCCCCCCGCGATAACTTTGCGGAAGCGACGCTGGTCCAGGTCGAGGATTCCGTCATTTCGACGTACCTGCACGTGATGAATTCCGATTCCTCGTTTTACTGGGTGAACATGGCGAACGGTTGCCGTTTTCCGGGACTTTGCCCCAAGCAGCCGCTCGACTGGTCGGCACTCCCGATCACCGAGGATTTCGACTTCGAGGGGCAGGAATCGCTCCTCGCGATGGACGTGCTCCTGGGAATCGGCGAGGCGCCGGTGCATCCGATCTTGCCGGGAGTGGTGCTCGATGCGGGCAAGGATTCGCACGGCAACTTTGTAGAACTCGACCATGGAAACAACGTTGTCTCGAAAATGTCCGGCCTCTATCCGTCGAAGGTTTCGGATTCGCTCAAGGTGGGGGATTCCGTGGACGTGGCGACGACGGTCGGAAGGCTTGCTCCCAGGGACAGTTCCACGTTCTTCCTCTCGGTCCGCCGCAACGGGCTTTTCGTGCGCTGGAAGGATTTCTACTCCGAGGCGCATCCCCTGGATAGTGCGGAAATTGCTAGATTCGTGAAGGATATAGATTTTTGATGGTCGCGGAAATGTGCAAAGCCCTTTTGAAAAATCGCATCGCGAAGGTGGCCGCTGTTGCAGCTGCCGTTGCCGCTGCGTCTTTTTCCGTGACCGCCTGTACGCAGGATGACGATGGCCCGATTCCCGTTTCGGCCGATGACGAAGGCTTTGTCGGGACCGGCTTTTTCCGTAAGGCCACCATCGATTCCGGGGCGTTCATCCACCTCGCATCCGACACGCTGTTCCTGAATATCGACAGCCTCTGGAGCTATTCGAACTGCGCCCTCAAGCGCGTCGAGCTCGACGCTTCGCACGAGGGCAATGCGCTGGTCATTTCCCCGAAGATTATCATCGATTCCGATGGCAAGGACTGCCCGTCTCCGTTCCTTCATCCCGATACGACCATTAAGCTGTTGCTGGATGCAGACGGCATTTCGGACGCCTCCGTAATCCGTATCCGTAATGACGAGGACCGTATCCTCGATACCATCCTGCTGCGCCGCGGATCCTTCGATCTCGACACGTTCGCCATCTACGTCGACTCGCTTTTCGATACCGTGTCCTCGCTTCCGTTGCGTACCAAGGGCTCGCCCTCGATTCTGAAGGTGCTCGACAGCCTTACGCCGCGCGTGTTCTACTGGCGGCCGATAGAATCGGAATGTTCCCTGATTGTCGACAAGTGCGCAAAGCTCGTGAACGATACCATCTTCCCGACAAGCTGGAACCTTTCGGATACGGCGCTTGTGCCCATTCGCAAGTCCTGTGCGCTCGGGGATTCCACCTACTGTTCGAGTACCCGCTGGAAGGATGATTCCAGCTCGGTGGGCGAGGTCCAGGAACGGGCCGATACGCTGTGGCACACGAGCGTCTACTACGTGGAAGAGATTCCCGATTGCGCTACGATGAACTCGTTTAGCTTCGATGCCTACGCCATAGGGCGCAAGGTGAACTTTGTACGCGAACTTATGGTTCCCGATGAAAGCGAGACTTCCTGCGGCCCGGCCGCCATGCGCGATGTGTATATCTACGATATCGGGCGCAAACGCGAGTTCCCCGATTCGCTCGACGCCGAAGCCCTCTATGGAATTTGGAAGTCCGACGCCCGCGCGATAAAGTGATGATGCAAGAAATTGAATATACATTCTCTCCCGAAATTGCCGAGGCCGACCGCCCGGTAGTTATCAACTCCCGCATCTACAGGGAATGGCTCGAGGCTTCGCAAAAGAAGTTTGTCGTGACCAAGGTGCATTTTTCGTCGGTCGACTTTTTGAGCAAGGGCCGCCAGCCGCTGTTTATCAAGCTGACTGCGACTGCGACGCTCCCCGACGGACGCCCGGTTCACGGGATCGTGCTTGTGCGCGGCAATGCCGTGGGCATCTTGGTGGTGCTGCGCTGCGAAGGCAAGAAGTACCTCTTGCTGGTAAGGCAGCCGCGTTTTGCCATCAGCGAACAGGCCTCGCTCGAAATTCCGGCGGGAATCCTCGACTGGACGGGCGACTACCGCAAGGTGGCGCTCTCCGAACTCAAGGAAGAGGCCCAGATCGAGGCGGACGATTCCGAACTTATCGACCTCATGGATTTCTGGTACCAGGGCAGGAGCGACGGATTTGCCGCCAGCTGCGGCCTTCTGGACGAACGCATCCGCCTGTATGCGATAGAGCGTGACGTGACGCCCGAACAGCTAAAGGCGATGGACGGCAAGGACCAGGAGTATACCGAGGAAATCGAGTGGATCAGGACGGAAGTGTTGCCCTACGAGGAAGCGGCGCGCCAGTTTGTCGACGGCAAGAACCTGATTGCGCTGTTCCTGTACGAGCGCTGGCTGCAGAGCCGCAAATGAGGCCGCGGGCCTCTACCAGTTCCCTAAATTGTTGACGGTCAGCCCGACGAAGAAAACGGTCAGGTAGCCGTACCAGAGCGCGGTGAGCACGTAGTTGAGTCCGCGCTTGTAGGCCTTGGGCTCGCTCTTGTTCTTCTCGTGGATGGCGAGGACATTCTTGCGGCAGAAGTAGGCGCAAACGGCGAGGCCGGCGAGGGAAGCGAGGATCAGAAGTACGTAAGCCATGCCGTAAATATAGCAAAGGAAATAGGGAAATGAAAATATGTTATCTTATTTCTATCTTTTGCACTAGAGGTTTTACTATGAAATTCTTTGTGACAGGTGTGGGTGGTCAGCTGGGCCACGACGTGATGAATGAACTGGCGAAGCGCGGACATACGGGCGTGGGCTCGGATATGGCTCCTGCCTACAGCGGTGTTGCCGACGGTTCCGCCGTGACGACGATGCCCTACGTGCAGCTTGACATTACGGATGCCGCGGCTGTCGAGAAGGCAATTTCTGAAGTGAATCCGGATGCGGTGATCCACTGTGCGGCATGGACGGCCGTGGACATGGCCGAAGACGATGCGAACGTGGCGAAGGTCCGTGCGGTGAACGCGGGCGGTACGCAGAACATCGCGAATGCCTGCAAGAAACTCGGCTGCAAGATGACCTACATCAGCACGGACTACGTATTTGACGGCCAGGGCACGGAACCCTGGAAGCCCGACTGCAAGGATTACAAGCCGCTGAATGTTTACGGCCAGACCAAGCTCGAAGGCGAACTTGCCGTGAGCGGGACTCTTGAAAAGTACTTTATTGTGCGTATCGCCTGGGTGTTCGGCCTCAACGGCAAGAACTTCATCAAGACGATGCTCAACGTGGGCAAGACTCACGATACCGTGCGCGTGGTGAACGACCAGGTCGGCACGCCGACGTACACGCTTGACCTTTCGCGCCTGCTCATCGACATGAACGAGACTGAAAAGTACGGCTACTACCATGCCACGAACGAAGGAGGATTCATCAGCTGGTACGACTTTACCTGCGAAATCTACAGGCAGGCGGGACTCGCTACGAAGGTGGTGCCCGTGACTACCGCGGAATACGGCCTCAGCAAGGCTGCGCGCCCGTTCAATAGCCGTTTGGACAAGAGCAAGCTCGTGGAAGCCGGTTTCAAGCCGCTCCCCACGTGGCAGGATGCCCTCGCACGCTACCTGAAGGAAATCGGGGGCTAGCGATGGAAGAGAAGAAGACCTACCGCGAGGTGATGCCCGGGGAACTCCCGTGCGAAGTGCCGGAATGCGACGGCGTGATGGTCGTCGACCCCGACAACAGCTACAAGCTCACCTGCGACAAGTGCGGGTATATTAAGGATTAGCGGAGCTAGGCTGGCCTCGCGCCTTGTTTGCTTCGCTGATATAGTCGTCCGTCTGGATTTCCTGCTTTTCGCCGTCTACGTGGAACGATAGAGTCGCTCCGGAATCCGTGACATCCATTTCGACCTCTGCGCCCATGATGAGGGGCAGGTTCTCGTTGCCGTGTCCGGCGGGGAATCCGCTTATGATGGGAATGTCGTATTTCTTGAGGCGTTCGGCGAGCATGGCCTGTGCACTGTCGACTTCGAGGTCGGTGTCGCAGGCGGTAAAGTCTCCCATGACGACACCCTTCACGTTTCCCATGACGCCGCGGAGTTCCAGCGAGCTGAACATGCGGTCGACATTCCTCATGGTCTCTTCGAGTTCCTCGATGAAGAGGATGATGCTGTCCCTGGAATAGACGTCGACGGGCGTACCGATGAGGGGGGTGAAGGATGCCATGTTGCCACCCACCAGGACTCCCTTGGCATGCCCCTTCTTGTTGAGGACGTTTGCGGGAATCTTGTATGTCGGGATTTTTCCGAGGAGCATGTCCTTGAGGAGGAGGCTGCCTGCGTCGCGACCTGCGGATTTCCCGATGAAGGAGCTCATGGTGCCGTGGATGCTCATGTTGCCCATCTTCGCTTCCAGCGCGTGCAGTGTCGATATCTCGCTGAAGCCCACGAGCCATTTGGGGTTCTTCGCGACGTCGTCAAAGTTGATGAGGTCGATAAGATGCATGGCGCCAAATCCGCCGCGGTTGCAGATGATGGCCTTGATGCTTGTATCGCGGATGGCCTGGATAAAGTCGTGGGCGCGTTCTTCCGGCGTGCCGGAATATTTGCCCATGTAGAGCTTGCTGACATTGCTTCCGATGACGGGCTCGAAGCCCCATTCCTTGAGGACCTTGGCGGTATTGTAGGTGTTGGAATCGGGAGTGTTGTAGGCGGGGGAGATGAGCGCAATCTTGTCGCCTTTCTTGAGGAATGCGGGCGCCTTTGCGGGCGGGACCACAACCTTTTCGTTGGTGATTCTGATGACGGCGGGTTTTTCTTCCTTGCAGGCGGTGAAGGCAAGGAGGGCGCAGAGCGCCGCTAAAAAGCAGGAGGACTTCATGAAATGCTTCATGCTGTAAAGGTATAAATTTTTCGCATATTTTTATATTTGGTGCTGGATTAATGCCTGTGGATTTGTCGTCTTTGAAAATTGAATACCCGGAACTTCCCGTTGTCGAACATCGGGAAGAGTTTTTCGAGATGCTCGGGAAGCATCAGGTGGTGATTGTCAAGGCGGATACGGGCTCGGGCAAGTCGACACAGCTGCCGAAATTTCTGCTGGAGTGGTTCGCGGGCAAGACCGCGGGTGAGCAGGGCGAGAAGGCTGGTTTCAAGATCGGTGTGACGGAACCCCGCCGACTTGCGGCGATTTCCATTGCAGACCGCCTGCGCGAGGAACTCAAGGACGAAACGCTCGTCTCCACGAAAATCCGTTTTTGGGAACAGGGCCAGAGTGATGCCCCCATCAAGGTGATGACGGACGGCATCCTGTTGCAGGAATTCCGCCGCGACAGGCTCTTTAGGCAGTATTCGGCCATCGTGATTGACGAGGCGCATGAACGCTCGTTGAACATCGACATCTTGCTCGGCATTTTCAAGACAGTTTTGCAGGCCCGCTCGGAATTCAAGCTGATTGTGGCCTCCGCGACGCTCGATGCCAAACTTTTTGAGGAATTCTACGACAACAGCTGCGTGCTCGAAGCCGAGGGAAGAACGTTCCCGGTCGATGTGGAATACTTTTTTGATGGCGGTTCGGCGGCGCGGGCTGCGCTCGACACCAGCGGCAAGGGCGATTCCGGCTTGCTCGACGAGGCGCGCGATGCAATTCTCGATTTGGAAACGCGCCATCGCGACCACCTGCTTTGTTTTTTGCCGACAGAACGCGACATCCAGGATTTGGCGGGCGAACTCGCGCACGAACTGGACTCCGCGACCTTCGACATCCTGCCGCTTTACGGGCGCATGAGCCCCGATGAACAGCGCCGCATCTTCAGGCATACGGAAAAGACCCGCGTGGTGCTCGCGACGAACATCGCGGAAACTTCGCTCACGATTCCGGGAATTGCCTACGTGGTCGATACGGGTACGGCCCGCATTTCGCGCTACAACGCGCAGTCTCGAATCCAGGGGTTGCCTGTCGAGGATATCTCGAAGGCGAGTGCCCGGCAGCGCACAGGGCGTGCGGGGCGCGTAAAGCCTGGTGTTTGCATTCGCCTCTATTCTCCCGAGGATTTCGAGAAGCGAGACGAGTTTACGGAGCCGGAAATCCGGCGGAGTAATCTCGCGAACGTGGTTTTGCAATTGCGCAGCCTCGGGCTGGAACTCGAAAACTTCCCGTTCTTGCAGTCGCCACCGCATTCGGCATTTCGTGGCGCGTACAAGACGCTTTTTGAACTCGGCGCGTTGACCGCCGATAATGCCAGCGGGCATGTGACCAAGCTTGGCCGCGAAATGACGCGCCTCCCGATGGACGTGGCGCTCTCTGCAGTGCTCCTGCGGGCGCGCGATGCCGGCGTTTTGCAGCCTGCATTGATTGTCTGTTCTGCATTGAGCATTCAGGATCCGCGCGTGGTTCCGAGTGAGGAACCCGAGCGCTCTCGCATTCGCCAGCTGCACCGCAAGTTTGCGGGCCACAAGAGTGATTTCCTCACGTTCATCTGCATGTGGAACGCCTTCTGTGCCGAATGGGATGGCAAGACCTGGAACAAGTTGCGCAAGTTCTGCGATAAGAACAGCCTTCACTTTTTGCGTTGCCGCGAATGGATTGATCTGTACGAACAGTTCGGGCGTATCCTCGATGTGAAATTCGAGAATCGCGTATGCCCGCTCGACAGTTTCCATCGCGACAATTTGCACATCGCTTTGCTTTCCGGATTCCTGGGCGGCATTGCGCTTCGCGATATCGAGAACGGCTGCTACCGCCTGGTGAGCGGCCGCGAGACGCACGTGTTCCCGGGCAGCGACCTTTACGGCAAGAGCGTGGAATGGCTCTTTAGTGCCGAAGTGCGCGAGACGAGCCGCATATTCCTGAACAAGGCTGCTGAAATCAAGCCCGAATGGATTATGCAGGTGGCGGAACCCTTCTGCACGCGTCGCTGGTATGCGCCCACATGGAACCAGGAACGCGGTTTCGTGGAAGCGGTGGAGGAAGTGAGTTTCCGCGGGCTTGTGATTAGCCGTGGTCACCGCGTGGATTACGCCCGCGTGAATCCTAATGAATGTGCCGAGATTTTCTGGCGCGAGGCTGTGGTGCTTGGCCAGATGGCGCGCCCGTTCCCGTTCATGACGCACAATGAACGCGTCGTTGAGGACCTGCATGCGCTGGAAGCCCGCAAGCGCCAATTCGGGCTTGCCCCGAGCGAAGATGCACTGGTGGATTACTACGTGCGCATTGCGCATGAGGTCAATTCCATCAAGACGCTCAAAGACTACATCCGCGAACATACCGACCAGTTCCTGAAATTCGATGCGAAGTTCTGGCTGGCCCAGAGCGAAACGGGAGTAAGCTATACGGATTCGGGCTTCAGCAACCGCGCTTTCGATGCCCTGGCGAAGGGTAACAAGAAAAAGGCCGCAAAACCGCAGGAGCCCACGCTCGGTGGTTCTCTTGAGCAGTTCCGCATTGAAGGTCTCGACGGTTCCAGCCGTATGTTGATGGGCGAGATGGTCTTCGATGCGATGCGTGACTGCGACGGCATCACGCTTGACCTGCCTTACGACATGCTTACGCAGGTGACTCCCGCGACTCTTGCGCTCTCGATTCACCAGTGGCGCGAGTGGATGGCGGAATCTATTATCCGCGAGATGCCGAAGGCCGCAAAAAAGCAGCTGGAAGGCAAGCGCACGTTTATCGATGACACCTTCTGCGACAAGCTCAAAGAAAATCCGCACAAGTCGCCGCTTTTCAGCCTCTACGAAGTCTTTGCCGAGATGAAGCAGCTCGATTGCGACATCCCGACGGTCACACCCGAAAAGGAAAACCACCTGCGGATTCATGCGAGAATCTTCAAGCCCGGTTTCGCGGAAAAGTTTGCGACTGAAATCAATCCCGAGTGGGGGAGTTTCCGGCTCTTTGCGGCGGTGCGCCCTGTCCTCGTGACGTTCGGCATCGACTTTGCGCTTGGCGACATGCGCTTTGGCTGGCGCCTCGGCGAATCGGCGCTCATGACTCCGGCAGAATCCGCCTTCTGGCAAGCCTTCCGCAAGCGCGTAGAAGGTCGCGCGCAGTCCAATACAGGAAACCGCGCGCAAACCGATGCGGATTCTACGCTTGTCGTCGACCGCTTGAACATGCTCGAAACAGGCGGCCTCTATTCCGACGGCTTCAAGACGGCGCTCAAGTCGTGGGTCTTGAAGTCGCTCGTTGTCGACAACCTGGATGCGAACCGTTGCGTGCGTTTCTCTGGCCTCGAGTATTCCCGCGGCAAGAAGATTCGCGATTTCAGGAACCTTGCAGCAAGTACCCGCAGCGAAGACGAGGAAATGCGCCTCGCGCTCGTGCGCGCCACCTACGAATCCGGCCTTCTCGGCGCCGAAGCTTTCGTCAAGTTCTGGGATATCCTTCGCGAATTCTCGGTTGCCATGCGCCAGGGCGACGACCATGCCCGCGATGCCATCGCCGCGCTTATGGCGAGGAACAAGTCTATCTCGAAAATTGTGGCGCTTTACCTGCTCGACCACAAGGAGAATACCTTGTTCGAAAGGCTGGCCGTGCTTGGCGCGGTCCAAACCGGCAATGACAAGGTTGACCTCTCGGTCAAGGACCTCCGCGAAAAGTTCCGGCCCTTCCTCAAGGCGCGCTTCATGAAGGACCACGAGCTCAAAAATGCCCGCGAGATCCTTTCCCGCATGGAACGGATGACGCAGGACGATGCGGAATATCCCGAACTCTACCTGCAGGCTTCTGCCATGCTCGAGGATTTCGAAATCCTCAAGTTCAAGCGCAAGGGCGACGATACCGAAGAAATCATCGAAGATGATGCCCTGGCCAAGCTTAAAGGGCGTTTCGGTCGTTTGAAATAGCGCCGGATTGGCCCGTGACCGGCCGAATTTGCTAAATTTGGGTCGATGAATCTATTCTCAAGAATTCTGTGTGGCCTTGTTCTTCTTGGCCTTGTTGCATGTGACCTGCCTTTTGGCAAGGAAGACCCGGTTGTGGTTTCTGTCGGAAACAGGAAGCTCACGCAATCCGAAGTCTATCGCGTCGTGCCTCAGTGGGATTCTCTCTCCGATCGTGAAAAGCTCGGCTTTCTGGAACGCTGGATTGACGAAGAAGTCATTTATCAGGAGGCCATGGATGCGAATATCATGAATGATTCCATCCTCTCGGCGCAGATAGAAACCACTATCCGGAAGATGGTTGTCGATTTTTACCTGCAGACATTTGCCGATACCATGATGATTGGCGACAGCGAAAAGCTGAATTATTATCAGGCGCATAGGAACTCGTATCTTCGCGGAAAGACGACGGTCTCGGGTGCAATCCTCAACTTCAAGGATTGGGCGAGTGCCGATGCGTACTATTCCGAGATGAAGACCCGTGTAATCAACGCCGTACCTCCGGAACATCCGAATGTGAAGGAAATCGTGCGGTTCGACAGTGTCGCAACGACTCCGGATTCATGCATGATCCCCGATATCCTCACGTATCCTGTCGGAAAGCTCTCCGTGATGCGCTATTGCAATGGCGCGCTGAAGATGGCTGTGGTGACGGAACGCCTTGATTCTGCCGATGTCCGGCCCTTCAAGGAAGTGGCCGATGATGTCTTCAATATGGTGTGGATTGAACACCGTAGGGCCGTTATGGACCGCCTCAAGAAAGAATGGAAAATGAAGCGCCCCATCTTTTCGAAGATGAGCGTGTTTAATGAAAAGGAAAACCAATGAGAAAGTTTGGTCTGTTTGCTTTTGTCCTCGGAACACTTTTGACATCGGTGATTGCCGCTCCGGTCCTCATGGAAGGCATTGCCGCGATTGTCGATGGCAAACCCATCATGCGTTCTGAATTTTTGAACAACTTGTATCATTTCCAGGAAACGCCTGCGGCCGCCTCGATGAGTGAACAGGAACAGAAACAGTTCGTTCTTGACAAGCTGATTGAAGAGAAGGTCCTTCTGAGCCGCATCGACCGTGATTCCATCGTGGTGTCCGATGCGGAAATCGACCAGCGCGTGACGGCGCACCTGACGCAGCTCGCGGCGAGCCAGAACATCAATATGGCGACTCTCGAAAAGGCCATCCGCTCGCAGCTCGGCGTGAGCATGGCGCAGTACCGCGACCAGCTTGCCAAGCAAATCCGTAGCCACGTGGAAACCCAGCGTGTTCGCCAGCGCCATATTGGCGCGGTGAGCCCCACCAAGAAGGAAGTGGATGCTTTTTACAAGGCCTACAAGGATTCCCTGCCACGCCAGTTCAACTGCGTGCTGCTGAGCCATATCCAGCTTAAGATCGAACCGGATTCCGCCATCGTCGATTCCGTGAAGCGCGTGGCCGAGGCCCTTATCGACAGCCTCAATCTCGGTATCAAGTTCGAATTGCTCGCCAAGAACCATTCTCAGGATTCCTCTGCCGAAAAGGGCGGTGACCTCGGCTACTTCAGGCGCGGCCTTCTGGACCCCGCTTTCGAACGCGCCCTCGACCAGCTGAAGAACGGCCAGTACTATTCGACTCCGGTCAAGACGGACCGCGGTTGGCATATTGTCCGCGTGATGGGCCGCAAGGAAGATGGCGTCCGCTCGGCGCATATCCTGCTCCGTACGATTCCGACGGCGGCGGATTCTGCCCGCGTGCTGCACATTGCTGATTCTCTCCGCACCGCCATCAAGACGAAGGAAGATTTTGCCGTCGCTGCGAAGAAGTTTAGCGAGGACAAGTCGAGCAACTTCGCGGGAGGCCTGCTGGGCTGGTTCCAGAAAAACGAGATGGAACCTGCCTATGTCGAACCGGTGGCGAACCTGAACGTGGGCGAAGTTTCCGAACCCGTGGAAATCGATGGCGCCTATCACCTGTTCCGCCTCGACGATTCGCGCCAGATCCGCGAACTTACGCTCGAGGAGGATTATGGCAAGATCGAGGCGATGGCGGCGAACTACCTCGAAAACGAGAAGCTGACCGCGCTCATCAAGAAATGGCGCGAAGAAGTCCACATCGAAATCCGCATGACGGAGTAGGTTTCCGCATAATCCGAAGGACGCAGGAGCCATCATGATTCATTTCACCCACGTGACGAAGTCCTACGAGGACAACTGGAAGGCGCTGAACAACATCACCTTCCGCATCAACAAGGGTGAATTCGTCTTCTTGACGGGACATTCGGGCGCGGGAAAGTCGACCGTGCTCAAGTTAATTTATATGGACGAACGTCCGGACGAGGAACGCGGCGGCCAGGTGATGGTGAAGTTTACCGGCGACTGCGTTTACGACAGCAAGAGTTCCCCGGACAACAAGATTCAGGCGTTCCGCCGCAAGATGGGCATCATCTTCCAAGATTTCAAGCTTTTGCCCGACAGGAACGTGTTCGAGAACGTGGCGCTCGCGCTCCGCATCGTGGGGACCCCGAGCAGCAAGATCAACGCGGCCGTTTTTGACGCGCTTGCGCTTGTGGGGATAAGCCAGAAGCGCTTCGCGATGCCCTACACGCTTTCGGGCGGTGAGCAGCAGCGTGTGGCGATTGCCCGCGCGATGGTCCACAACCCGTATTTGCTGCTTGCGGACGAACCGACCGGTAACCTTGACCCGAAAAACGCCGACGAGGTGTTCAAGATTTTCAAGGAAATCAACGCCCGCGGCACGAC
>JAEEGJ010018523.1_pt1 | contig 15524 bp, 13 predicted proteins | sample 8958761 | NCBI WGS metagenome assembly JAEEGJ01 (sample SAMN16246546, study PRJNA631951) | gut metagenome | biome: gut microbiome; feature: rumen; material: RS-attached | host: Bos | place: Iran: Karaj | collected 2018-10 | reverse complement strand
CTGTCTCTTTTAATTTCCACCATCTCATTCCTAAATTATGCCATTATTGGCAATTATTGGTAATGCAAAAGTAATAAATAATTTCAATCGACCAACTGCTTATGACTAAAAAGTGCCAATAATGGCAATTTTTAGTTCAAAAACAAAACCATGTTACGACAACGACCCTAATTTAAGGGTGAAAAAGGAGTTGGAAAAACTGGAAGTGGAGTTGAAAGAGGTGGTGACTGAGCGTTTTGTTTTTAAACAAGGATTGATACAAAAGGAATCAGAAAGAAAGCCAGCTTACTAAGTAGTCTTTAAAATTCTTCTATGACGCATTACACAACTGTCTATTGTTTTTTTTCGTCAGTGTTTTCAAAGATAATAAGTATTTTTGCAGAAAATAAACACTATGGAATTACTGGTACCAAAACTATATGATTTCTTTGATTATCAAAATGATGGCAATTTAGGCAGAACGCTGTTCGAGTTTATAGAATCACGCCAAGATTGTTTCTTCATTGATGAGTATGGCACAAAAAATATCAATACAGGGAAAGTGTCATATATTTCATCCATCTGCAAAAAAATGGTTGAGGATAATCTACTGATACGACTACAGAAAAGTAGTTTTGGATATTTAAATGACAGGTATTTTGTTTATCTCAGGCCAGAAAACTATCACAATCCAGAATTGTTCAAGGAAAGACTCAAATACGGTTATTATGACTTTGCCTATAATGGATTCCCCTTTACAAGAGAGCATTTCTTTGATTCTGTCGTTCCTATTGTTGGCATAAATAAGAATGGTGACAATGATATTGGAACAGCTTACTATATTGGAGACAACATGTTCGTCACAGCAAGTCATTGTATATTAGACATGCCCAAGTTTTCTTTACAATATCAGAATGGCAATCAGATAAAAGTTTCGGAAGTACTATTTCCTGACAATGACAATATTGACCTTGCCATCATCAAATCAGATGAAGATATCCAGTTAACACCATTTATGTTGGGAGAACCCAGTGTTTTAGATGATATTCTTGTTATGGGTTATCCTCCTATCCCTGGAATGGACACTGTACTAATATCAGAAACAGGGACGGTCAATACTTTTATAACGCCAGTTCAAAAAGCTTCAGACGGACAAATTATTGCCGAAACAAAATCGTATTTACCTCCGATGGATTACTTTATGATTAATTGTCGAGTTAAGGGTGGAAATAGCGGTGGTCCTGTAATTAATAAACATGGATTAGTTATTGGCACAGTCGTTTCTTTGGTTTTTGATTCCAATGGAGGTTCCGATGGCGGTCGTTATGATCTTATGGGGTTTGGAACTTGTATTTCCTCCCAGTACATCATCAATTTAACAAACTCAAATAACACGAAACAGACAGAACTAAAAAACGATTACTTTATTCTAGTGTGAAGCATATAATAATGATAATAAGAATAATCTATCTAACATAGCGAATAATTCCTAAACCAAACAAGCGAATAAAAATGAGCATAATAATCGAAATATTCAAAAGAACAAGTGAAACATCGCTTTTATTATTGGTGATGGATATTATCCAACACTATTAGATAGTGTAATCTGAACTGCGTTAAGACAGGTTTTCATATCAATATTTTTCTTCTAATGCACCTATAAGGTTAATGACAGCAACAGTTGCTGATATGGTAAGCATCATATCTTTTTTTGTTGCACTTCTTTCGTGGGTCAATCTATTTGCCAGTTTATTTGCACTTTTTGCAAAGGATCTTAATTCTTCATTGCTTCCACCTTTGAGCATTACAGTTATGTAATTATTTAACATTCTGTTTGCATCTGTTTCTCCAATTAATACCCCTTTATCGTCGACTTCCCCATGCAATTCTGGTTTATAAACGGCCTGAGCCAATGAAATCAGCAAATCCCTGCAAAGAAGACCTATGGTTTGAAAATCTTCCTCGTTTTTTGCCACTGCACTATCTCTTTTTATCTTTGTCAAAGTCCTGTTAATTCTGTCCCATTCATCAATCTTTACCAATGGCTCTACGGTGGAAGTTTCTTGTGTTTTCTCAAAAACTTCAAATGTTGGAGAGAAAAGTCTATTGATGTATTCCCGCCTCAGTTGATATGTAGGGAACTCTGCCCGCCATTTGCCATACCAGTCCCATAGACTTCGAAAATTATTATAGTAACCTATGTGTAATTTATTGCACCTTTCTATCACACTGGTATTAATTGTTCTATACCTATCTTCTTCGTCTTGGATTTTGTTTCCACCTGTTGCCACTGAAATCATTATATTTCGAATGGTTTCAATATCTTGACGCAGTTTATTTTTGGAGGCAAGTCCACCGATCAAATCCCAATTAAATCCATTGTTTACTAGTTTTGGGGAAATAGAAACAGCAAAGAAATTGCGTTCATCGCTTCTTGTTGCCTCATTCAGAGACTCCGAAATAACACGTTCAACTTCACTTATGTTTTCAGTATTGATTGAAGCGTATGTTTTCACATCAACACCTATATATACCGTATATCCGTAAGTTCCACCATTCAAATTGTCAAAGTCTGTATTGACAACGTCTATTTCAGCATTAGATATCAAAGTACATATATCTTTATGACCTCTCGCCAAGAGCAGAGCCATAGCGGTATCAAATACTGGTTTGAAATTCTCGTTTATTTCATAAAACATTTGCTCCATTGTAATTTTTTTTTGTAAAATACGAGTTTTGTGTGATATGCAACGGATTATTTTTCAACAGAAAACAAACAATGGTTGGTTATTCGCCCTTGATATAATCGGATTGTTATCTTATTTACGAGCATGCAAGTTTGATTAACTCTTCTAGTTTTGAAAAATTCTTTATTTTTTCTTTGTTAGGTATTTCATACAACAACCTATATAACCCATCAAATGCTTCTTTATCAATATCTTTTTTAATCAATTCTAAATCGTTCTTTGTCATTACATAATAATAGTCAATTCTAAAATCAGCGTCAATAAACTCTTCTGCCCTAGATAGATAATCTATGGAAGATAACATATAAATCAACATATGGGTAGAAACAGCCGATTTTTCAAAGCCTATAATGTGCCTATTGATAGAGACAACATTGTCATACAATTCAGCTTTGAGTTTGTTGATTTTTCTTTCGGACGCTAAATTGTCAGCATTAATAGAAGATTGGAGTATGTTGACCTCGTCTCGTATTTCACTAATTTTATGGTTAGCATCTATCGCAGAATGAATATTCCACGCCACAAGGCAGGTGACTAATAATGCTAATACGCCAACAATAACCCCCATGTAGTCAAATCCTAAATCAACCGTTCGATAAAATGAACGACAAATTGCAATAATGCTAAATACTAGTGCAAGGACAGATATTATTATCCATGTTATAATTGACCACTTACTTTTCGTTGTAGTTTGCATATCCATAGTATTTCAAATTATACACGGCATCCGCATTATTTATGCCAAACACTATAACTGACAAAATGTCACCAACCAAATCACCCTCAAGCAGTTATCCTTCTATTATTTCGATCTCATCCTCTGTCAACCCATACAACTCATATACTTTTTTGTCTATTTCTCGCTCCAAAGCATAGGTATCGGAGTTAAGATTGGCTTTTTTGTTGTCAAGAATTTTATCTACAATTTCCACGATTTCTTGTTGTCGCTCTTTTGACGCCTCTGGTATCGGTATCACTTTGACTGATTCTGTATCAAAAGGCAATGCTCCTCCATTAAGGTGTTTGGTTTCGTTTGTTATTCTATAATAGTAATCCACAAGTTTACTGTTGAGCAATGCTAACACAAATAAAACGTCATACTTTTTGAAGTTGTGTAACACGTTGACCTTTCCCGCCGTTTCTCCCTTTTTTGCCAAAGCGACCCTGCAATGGCTGGTCATTCTTGTCATAAACAAACAAGGAGTCCTAAATGCACTCATCGCATTATAGCTAAACAAAGTAGTGTCAATGTATTTCTTGCTATCAGTCACATACCGTAATATTTGCTTTGATTCCACAAAGATTTGATAATCTCCATCTTCTTTTGTAGAAGACACATAATCCCTAAACCCCGTCTTTGATAGGCCGCAAAAGATTGAGCAGACATCAGACAATCTATACTTTGTCTCCTCAATTTTTTCAACAAGACTGTTAGTCGATATTGTTATGGTATAATACGGTTTATCTATGAATGTTGATTTTGCAACTTTTGAGATATTCTCATCCAAATTGTTCAAACTTTCAGGTCTTGATAGCCTAATATCTCCTTGATTCATATTTTTCTGGATGATATTAATACAAGTATAGGTGCTGGCCTCATCAAATACTTTGATATTTGACACATCCACTATGCGCTCTATTTTATGCTTTGGAATCAAGAACGACCTTATTCCACGCCCTGATTCAGCTGAAAGATACTGATAAGGGTTAATGAAAGACAAACGGGCATTCGGTTTTAATAGTCCTATTCCCTGTTCAATAAAATAAACATAAAGACTTCCTTTCTTTTCCAATTGATACGACAAGAATTTATTCAAACCCATCTTGGTCGTCTCGTCGATTTTTCTATAATCTACATACGGCGGATTCCCAATAACAATATCAAACCCGCCCTTGTCGAAGATGTCCTTAAACCAAGTGTGCCAAAGGAAGAAGTCTTGGTTGGCGGAGGGATCGAGTTGCTCCAACTTGGCGAGAAAGGCCGGGGTGCCACCAACGCTTTCGCGGATGAGGGTCTTCACCTCGGCGTTGATGGCGTGGCGCATGGTGGCTTTCTTTTGATGGTCGGTGACGGAGAAGTATTCGAGCAACAGGCGTTGCAGGTTCTTTTGGCTCAAATCGCTGTCGAGGCCTATCACATACTGCGTGGAAGTGGATGGACGGCCAACGGTCTTGCCCGCGATGCGGCTGAGGTCGAAACCGCCATAACTCTCAATCAAGCTGTTGCCTTGCATAAACTTGTAGTCGAAGTTAGGTAGCGGCTCCGCATTTTCGCTATCCACTACAATGCTCAACCAGAAACGCAAACGGGCAATGTCGATGGCACCACGCTCGATGTCCACACCATAGATGTTGTTTTCGATGATTTCCTTTTTCAGTTGTAGGCGCGACATCTGCGTACACAAGGCTTCGCGGCAACGCCACAACTCGTTCAGCAAGCCCATAGGGAATGCGCCTGAGCCAATGGCCGGGTCGCATATCTTCACCTCACGCAAAACACTTTCAAGGATGTGGCGATAAGACTCCAACTCGGGCTGCATCTCGTGGCTTTCCACAAAGGCACGAACAACACCATCGGCAACATCGGGCAACTTAGATGCAAGATGGGCTATCAGTGACTCCTTGCACATATAGCGCACAATTTCCTTGGGCGTGTAGAAGGCACCTTTGGCCTTGTTGTCTTCCAAAAGGCTCTCGAAAATCTTGCCCAACATCTCGGGGTCAACACCAATCTCGGCATCGTCGGGGTCGTTCTCGTCGACGGTGAAGTTGTAGGAAGCCAAGAAGGAGAAAAGATTGCTGAAAATGGATTCGGGCAGAATAATCCTTAGGTCGTCAATGTCATCACGTTCAAATAGACCTCCGTTGAGGTAAGGGATGCTCGCCCATTTTTCTACTAAATTTTGTTGCCAACCATTCCTGCTGAAAACCTGCTCGCGTTTGGCAGGTTCGGTGTTGAGAATGCCAAAGAAAAGCGGTTCAAGCACGCTTTCCAAATAATCGCTTCTGCGGTTGCTTTGGCTGAAAGTGTTGAGCATGAAGTTGGTATCGCCACAAAGCCAACCCTTCTTTTGCAGGAAATGCAGAAAGACGATGCGTCCCATCAGTTTCTTCACATAATCGTGATAGGCAGCTCCCGTCTTTCCTTGTCGCGCCAGCTCCCCCACGATGCGGTCGTAGTGGATGTGATACTCGTCGAAGAATTCGTCACTGAGCGCATCGACGGAGAAAGCTTCGCGCAAGTCGTTTATGACGAACCTTCCTCTTTTGGCGTATATGGTATCAAGTCGCTCCAAGGGTGTCTTATACTGCCCCTGCTCGTCGCCTAAGATGTACGAGAACCGCTTCGCGTTGGTGACACCTTCTTTCATGTCGCAGATGTACGACAAACGCCAGTGGTTTTCGTCGGCAAAAACGGCAATGGCAGCATCGACATCGTATTTCAGGTAAGGAGCAATCATCTTGCGCAACCCAACACGCTTGCGGCGCACATCGCTGCCCTGGGCAACACGGGTGTAGAAAAAGCCGAGTTCACGACCATCGGCATCGGTTTGGCGACCTATGTAATAACTGTTGTCGCCATCTGCTGTGGTATCAAGCAACTCGGGACGGGTGGAAATATCGTTGCAACCGAAAACGTTGTGGACTATTTCGTTACAGTAGATTGGGTAATCGAACTTCGCTTGGAAGATTTGTCGTATGATGGAGGTGTTCATGTTTTTGAGTGTTAAATGAAAGTTTCGGAAAGAATGATGTCGGCGGTAGTGAGTGCCACTTGTTTGGTGGCAGTCGGCGTTTCTGGCTGGCTGTAGCGTTTGTCCAACTCTTCAAGTTGTTCCAGGACTTTTATGGATGGCAAAGGCTCTTTCTTTTGTTTTTTCGAGATGCGGTTCAAGGCATCGGCCAGCTGGTTGTAGGTTCCGCGTTCCACAATCTGTTTCAAGCGGTCAACGGTATGGCGACCATCATCATCGAACAAGGGGCGTATTTCACGCAGGAAAGCGGCGGCTTTCTTGGCATCATTGTCTTTGCTACCGATTTTGAGCTTTTCTTCTTGAGCCTCGCTCTGCTGGTCGAGGGTGTATTGCGCCAAAGCTTTCTGAACCTGCTCATAGTGGAGGCGTAAGCCATCCCCAAAGGGTACGGCTTTTTCACCAGGTTCCGCACGGAAGAGGTCGGCAGCTTCAAGGAATGAGAGTTCTCGGGTGGTGTCGCTGACGAGGTAGTAAGCCTTTTTATAAGGCGATGACAAATAGGAAATCGTGTGTGAAGAAAGAGCCGTTTGTGTAGCGAGACGGGCGCAACGGCTCTTTGGAGGCAACTGCTTGATTTTACGGTATAGTGCGGAATTGGTGTCGTGAAGTGCACGTACTTCGCTCAGCAGTTCCAGGCTGCGGTCGGTTTCGTCGCGGACATCGGCATTGAAGAGCTTGAACTCATGCACCATTTCATCATGTGAAAAGATTCTTGTGTCTTCACCAAGGGCGGAATGGAAGCTCTGCAATTTGATGAGGGAGTTTTTCTTCAGACTGATGATGGCATCACCTGGGTCGGAAGGATAGAACATATAATTGTGAATCGCGTTGGCGGTGGAGCCGATACGGTTCACACGGCCGATGCGTTGCATCAGACGCGTTGCGTTCCACGGACTGTCGTAGTTGACAATCACATTGGCCCGATGCAGGTTGACGCCCTCGGCCAACACATCGGAAGTGATGATGATGTTATAGTCGTTGTGCCATTCTTTCTTATACTTTGCGTCAAAGTTGGCTTTGATGGTGTCGCGCAGACGGTTGCGACTTTTGGCGCAAACGGCAAGAATGTCATTGCGATTCAAGCGTTGTTTCAACTCCTTTTCCAAATAATTGACGGTATCAACACTTTCGCTGAACACCACAAGCTTGCCGCCAGGGTTCTTTTTCTTGTCGAACAATTCGCCTTGCAACATGGTGATGAAGAGTTCCAGTTTGGGGTCGGATTTCACTTTCTCCCATCGCTTGCACAATTTGTCCAATACCTCGGCATCGTATTCCAACATGGATAGAAAATCAGGCAGGAAGTCGGCGGCATGGAAGAGAATCTTTTTTTGGTCGAGTCCCTTGCCGATGGCCAGTTCAATGATTTCGTCCAGCTCTATGCCGTCAGCTTGCAGCTTTTTCACATTCAAGTCTGGCGCAATGATGACCTTGTCTTCCTCGAACATCTTAATCATTCCTTTAGTGGCATCAAGTAGGGTGTGAAGCGATTTCTTGAAAGCATCGAAACTACTTTCCAAGCGTTTGACCATGTGTGTCTGATAGATGGAAGCCAACGAATCGGCCATGTGCTTTGCCATTTTCCCAGAAGTAACTTTGTAGGACGGGCAATACTCTATGGCACGATAACGGGCATAACGCAAACCGCTTCCGTCGAACATGTCCGGGTTTACCTCTTTCAGGTTAGCCGATGGCGTGTCCACTAACTTGATATAGGTGTCAATAAAGAGCTTAAGTACTTGGGGAGACATTTGATAGGTACGGTCGGTGGGGTCGAGCAACTGAGGGAAGTGTATCTCGTTGGCATAGCGAGGCTCATGCTGGATGTTGCTGCGGGTACGGCGCACCATCACCTTCTCCAGCACCTTGTGACGAAGTTCCTGATTGATGGCATCGATGCGGCTGGTAAGGAACTCGGCACTCACGGTGCGGCGTTGCGACATGAGGCTCTTGAATTCCTTAATCCAAGGGGCAAAGGTGTCGGCAATGTTGGAGACACCATCAATCGTGCAACGGGCGGTGTCCTGGAACAACAGCAATTGGTTCTTGATGTCTTCGGGCGTGTTGTTGAGTGGCGTGGCCGAAAGCAGCAGCACACGCTTGTTGCCTTTGACATTGCCTTTGTTCAATCGTGCCGACTTGCAGATGCGTTGCAGCAGGTCATAATTGCCTGTGCTGTCGTGACGGAAATTGTGCGCCTCATCAACGATGATGAGGTCGTAGTAACCAGGCTGGCTGTAGTTGTTGGTGCCCTCAATGACCTTATCCAAGCTACCGTTACTGACAAACTGGCTATAATTGTTTTTGATTTGGAAATCGCGGAAAGTGTCTTCCCAATTGCTTTGCACCGCTGGAGGGAAGATGACAAGAATACGGGTGTTGTTTCCGTTTGCGGCGATAAACCGCTGGGCAATCATGGCAGCCACCACGGTTTTGCCCAGACCCACCACATCGGCAATGAAACAGCCACCATGCTGCATCATGATATTATAACCTTGCACTACTGCGTCACGTTGGTAGGTGAGGTTGTCGTAATTGTCGGGCAGATGAGGAATGAAATCATCTTCAACCTGATCGCCGAAATGGTCGATGAGCATCCGCATATAAAGTTCGTAGGGTGTGGGCTGATGTTCTTCTGGGGTCAGATGGGTTTTGCCAACGATAGGATTCACATCGTCCATTGTCACTGGAATGGCATCCTTCCAAAGGCTTTGAAACTCTTCCTCGCAGTAATGCACATCGTCGTAGTCCTTCATGGCCACATTCAATTCGTAGCGTGGCGGTTCGGTGGTGCCGAGACCCTGTGCGCTGAGGTTGCTGCTACCCATGATGACCCAGCCGTCGCTGTGTTCATTGTGGTTTTTGGGCAAGCATAGATAGAATTTCGCGTGAAGGTCTTTGGTGGGATGGATGCGCAACTGCAACCGATTGTTGGCAATGTCATCGCAGAACTGACGGATGCCTTCATCGACTTCTGACGAGTATTCGGACTGGTAGACATCACGAAGGAAGTCCTCGCAATACTGTTCGAGACACACTTCTTTGTCACCGAAGAAGAACTTTCCAGTGGCTTGCGATTGGCGGAAGAGGTTGTCGATATTGATGCCGACGAGGATGCGGATCTCGCTGACGTTTTCCAGTTCCTTGCGCAGTTTGAAGTAGCCACTACTACGAAAATAGCCAACAACAGCATGAAAGATGTCGAAGTTAGCCATTGCAGAGGCGATGCCATGGAATTTGTCCATCAGCCTCGTCTCGGTATTGTTGAAGAACTTGGTGCTCATGATGCTCGGTATGTCAGGCGCTTCGCCCTTCCGAGGTGTCACAAAAAAATCCGTGAACTTCTGTCTGGACCTGGGGTTCGCCAAAACCTTAACCACAAACAAGAAAGCCCACGGATAGCCCGTGAGCATTTCTGCTTTCTAGCGTGGTTAATTATGAAATTTGGCGATTTCAGGTCCACTTGAAAAGCAAAAACGCTTTTATATTTATATGTTATTCAATCAGTTGTCTTTTCTTCTTTTACTACAATTTTGCCTCGCTTTCACGGTATTGTTAGAGCGAGATGTTACGAAAGGCAAAGATATAGAAAATATGAATAAAAAAGAAAAAAGGTGAAAAAAACCTTTGAGCCGACTTCGCATGGAACATTTCAACAAACTGCCATAATTTTCGGTGCGTCTTACGAGGACGAGGCCGTCCTGTATTTCTTCGTCACAAGAAGCACAGAGAGTGTGATTTGCGGCGGTGTTTGTTCCCAGCGTTTTGAAAATAAATCGTATCTATTGCATGCTGAAAAACTCTTTGGTATTGATGGGTACTTGAGCTGGTTTGTGATAATTAAACAATAGACTTTTTGATGCTCTGTCTGGCTTTGTTCGTAATTATTTCCCTTAAGATAGAGTAGGGAGTCATCCCTCGTAAATGGGATGGAAATGCTCAAGACATTGGCTGAAACAACAGAGTTCATGCAAACACACACGATTGGAATATTAGAATCCGTAAAAAGTCAGAAATGAATTGTTTTGAGTACAAAAAAGCAATATTTTTTCAAAATCCGTGGCAAAACTACATAAATTTGATATTATTTTGTATTTTTGCCACACAAAAAAAAGGAAAAAATTGGAATGAAAAAGGTCAAAATGAACACAATCACAGGCAGGAACCTGAAGTCCTTGCGCGAGGCCAACGGCTATACGCAGGAGAAAGTTTCGGAATATTTGGGCGTTGGACGTTCCGCATACGCCAATTATGAGGCAGGCGAGCGCGAAACGCCGTTGGAGGTGCTGCAAAAAGCGGCAGACCTGTTCGGCTGCGAACTGGCGCTTCTTTTCGAGGAAGACGAGACGGCAGTCCGCAATATGCTGGTCTGCGCTTTCCGCGCCGATGACTTGAGTGCAGACGATATGCGAGAAGTGGCCGCTTTTAAGAGCGTTGTCATGAATTATCTTAAAATGGAAAGGCTGTTGGGAAAATGAAAAAGTTGAATCTGGAAACAGCGGAAATCCTTGCTGCAAAAATGCGTGGCGAATTGTTGCGCGTATCGAATAGTGAACCACTAAATATGAAGACCGTGCTTCGTCAACTGAATGTGATGACCCTATACAGGCCTTTGTCGGACAGCCTTTTCGGGCTTTCACTTCTGACACCAGACAAGAAACATCGCTTCATGCTGGTAAACAGTAATTCAAGACGGGGGAGGCAGCATTTCACGATTGCCCACGAATTGTTTCATCTGTATTATGACGAAAGTCCCAAGGCGCATTTTCTTTCTTCGAATACGGACGCATCGGAACGCTCGGCCAACCTGTTTGCCTCTGCCTTGCTGATGCCAAAGGAGGGTCTGCTTCAAAACATACCTTCAGAGGAGATTGTCAGTAAAAAAGTGAGTATAGACACGTTGCTTCGCATAGAACACATTTATGGCGTTTCGCATCAGACTTTGGTGCTGAGATTGAAAGAGTTGCACATTATCAGTTCGTCTTATGCTGATGAACTTTCTGTTGTTTCAATAACACAAGAGGCTGCTTTGCGCGGATATGATTCCAAACTCTATTCGACAGGGAACGAGGGCTTGGTCATCGGCGATTTTGGTTCCAAGGCCCGCAAATTGTTTGATGAGGAACGGATTTCGGAAGGCCATTACCTTGAACTGCTTAATCTTATCGGCTATGGAGAAGGTCAAAATTGTGCTGGATGCTGATGTCTTGCTCCATTTTGCCAAGGCTGGACGGCTGAGCTTGTTGCCGGACATATTGCCGGAATATGAGTATGTCGTCTTGAGTGCGGTTTATGATGAGATCGGATCCGTTCAAAACCAGTTGGATAATCAGATTTTGTTTCTGAAGAATATCTCAAAAGAAACATTCAACCCAACAGGTGAGATGCTTGTTGAATACGCGAGACTGCTTCAGACTTTTGGCAAAGGGGAAAGTGCTTGCATGGCTTATTGCCGTTATACACATAACGTCATCGGAAGCAGTAACTTGAAAGACATAAAGGAGTATTGTGAGAAGCGGCAAATTACCTTTCTGACGACATTGGATTTCCTGTATTATGCGATGAAGAGAGGAAAGATGTCGGTTGAAGACTGTGAGCAGTTTGTCAAGGATGTGGTGGCAAAAGGAAGCAAGCTGCCTACGGTGGATTTCGGGAAGTACTTACCTAATACCCTGATTTAAATTGGAAAGAGCGGAATAAAGGGCGGATAAAAATGCATATAGCCAGATGCATCTGGTATTCGAACTGATCGCTTCGATGAATGCAGAGGAGTTTGATAAAACGCCAATAAAAACCGAAAAACGAAATCGAAATGAAGAAAATCGGCGACAAATCATCGATTTTATCGCCGATAATGGGATTTCAGATTCAAAATCCATTTCGAAAGCCGTCGGGCTCAGGTCCTCAAGAACCCGCTATTACTTCAATACAGTTTGTGGACAGGATTGGATTTACAGGCCAACTGCCACATTAAAAATCAGCCAACTGTCACATCAAAATTTGTTTAATTAATTGATTTTCAGAAAAAAAGTCGTATCTGTTCTTATGAATTGACAATGACTTTTTGAAAGTTTTTTTCGGTAGGAGTAAAAGGGATGTCTTCACGGCAGCCTCCCTTGACAGCCTGCGAAGCACCGTGGGATTATCTCCCATCGAAGAATACCTGAAGGCCAGTAGCGAGTTTGTCGGGGTGGAGATTGTTTGGGGCAAGAGGAGAACTGTGGCTGACTTTGAGTAGCACTTAAATTCCGATATAGTGTTATGAGAAAAGCAAATAGGGAGATGGATTCGGTAAAATTTGTACTTTTGCAAAATCGTTTCAAGACAAAAATATGACTATAGGACAATTCTTCAATGCACTGCTGGCAGTCATCAATGCGATGAGTCCCTATCTGCTGTTGGGCTTCCTCATTGCTGGGATACTGCACGTGTTTGTGCCGAAACGGTTTTACGCCAAATATCTTTCTCGAAACAACAAGCTGTCGGTGCTGTGGGCCGCCATGCTGGGTGTGCCGCTGCCGCTCTGCTCGTGCGGCGTCATTCCCACCGCCGTGGGGCTGAAGAACGAGGGCGCTTCGAAAGGGGCTGTGGCTTCGTTCCTTATCGCCACACCGCAGACGGGCATCGACTCCATCTTAGCCACTTTCTCGTTGATGGGGCTCGGTTTCGCCATTACGCGACCCGTAGCCGCGCTGGTCACGGGTGTCTGTGGTGGTTTTTTGGTCAATCGCTTGGTGAAGGACAGTGATGGGGAATACATTGCCGAGACATCGTGCAAGGTGGGAAGCGGCAACCGCATCTGGCGCGTGTTCAAGTACGCCTATTTCGACATGGTTCAGGACATCGGCCTGCGACTGACCATCGGTCTCTTGGTGGCCGCCCTTATCAATGTGGCCGTTCCCGATGAGTTCTTCCTCTCCTTCGGTAAGCAGTCTTTGCTCCAGATGCTGGTCATCCTCGTGGTGGCGGTGCCGATGTACATCTGCTCCACCGGCAGCATCCCTGTGGCGGCAGCATTGATGATGAAAGGCCTCTCACCTGGAGCCGCCTTGGTGATGCTGATGGCAGGTCCTGCAGTCAACATCGCATCCATCCTCGTGGTGCGCAAGTCGATGGGCAGTCGCTTCACCTGGATTTACCTGCTCACCATTGTAGTTTTCTCCGTCCTCTTTGGACTGCTGGTCAACGCGCTTGGCATCAAGGCCATAGGGATGTCCGAAGGATGCGGTATGCATAGCACCTGCTGTTTTTCGGAGGCTGCCTCGCCCACAGTCTTTCAAGTCATCTGTTCGTCATTATTAGTATTGTTCATCATAATAGCATTAAGTATGAAATTCCTAAGCAAATTCAAGAAACAAGAAGCAGTCGCCGGAACGGTCGTTTATACCGTCGAGGGTATGCACTGCAACCATTGCAAAGCCGCATGTGAACAGTCGGTCGGCAAAGTGAAAGGCGTCGCCTCTTGCGAGGCCACTCCTGCGGCAAACACCCTTGTCGTCACTGGCACCGCCTCTGACGATGATGTGAGAAAAGCCGTCGAGCAGGCCGGTTTCGAGTTCAAGGGCGTGAAATAGACGTCAAACAATGATTTGAACACCGCCGCAAAAAACGTTATCCCGACGGCTCGCTCAAGTCAGAGGCCATTTACAAGGATGGTAAGCTTCAGGGCAAGGTGAAGACTTAATAAACAAAAGGTCGAGACGAAAACGAGAATGGACGAAAATGGAAGGAAAAAATGAGGAAAAATGAGGAAAAAATTTTCTCACATAATTCTCTGATTGTCTGAAAGATGTATTAAAGCAACGGTAGAAGGATATGAAAAAGTGACGATTTTGTATTGCCATTCCAATCTTTTTTCGTTTCTTTGTACCGTCAAATGATAAAATGACAAATTGAAAACGAAAATTAAACCTAATTAATTTATTATTCACTAAAATTTAGAAAAAATGAAGAAAATTTTTATGCTCGCATTGGTCGCATTAATGACCCTCGCTATGGGCCAAAAGGCTCAAGCAATTGAAAATCCGAACCCAAAAGGTACGTGGGTTGTTGGTCTGCGCGGTGGTTACTATCCTGGTTACGGTGCTAACGTTGTTGTTGACTACACCTTGGTTGATCACTGGTGGAAAGGCCACTTCACAGTTGGTGCTTACGCTGGTTACAACGCTCGTTCCTATCACTGGACTTACTACACCTCACGTTACTCCAACTTCGCAGTCATGCCTAGAGTTTCCTACGGTCTGAACATCACCAAGCAGTTTGAAGTTCATGCCGGTGTCATGGTGGGCTTAAACATGCAACTTGACAGATGGGTCTATGATAGCCCAAATATTGACAATGAGAGTCATACCTACTATCACTTCGCTCACGGTGAGTTTGTTGGTGCTCGCTACTTCTTCACTGAGAAGTTCGGTGCCGAAGTTGAATTTGTTTACTCTGGCTATCAGAGCTATTTCAACGCTGGTGTGACCTTCAAATTCTAATACGGTTACAGCATATAGCATAACGAATCACCCGAAAGCGGAAGTTTTCGGGTGATTTTTTTGTATTTTTGCCGCGTTTTACGAGGGTATGATAAGGGTCAGACGATGCGTACCCTGGCCGACAACATGGCTTTCCTGCTGAAATAGATCCATGCTGACGGCGAACCGCAATATCCTCATCGGGGGGAACATGTTTACACGCACTTTATCAGATAAAGAATACTAAGATGACCGAATCAGAAGCCATCCAAGCCCGCCACAGTGTGCGGAAATACCTCGACAAGCCCATCGAGGCGGAGAAAATCGAGACGATACAAAAGTGCATCGACCTTTGCAACCGTGAAACCGGTGTGCATTTCCAATTGGTGTCCAACGAGCCCAAGGCCTTCCGCAATGGAGTGGACTGGCCGAAATACGGCAAGTTTGAGGGGGTAAACAACTATATCGCCATCATTGCGCCCAAAGGCAACGACGGCAGTGTGATTGCCGGCTATTATGGAGAGAAGCTGGTGCTGCTCATTCAGACACTCGGCATGAACACCTGTTGGGTAGGAGGAACG
>JAEEGJ010018522.1_pt1 | contig 15525 bp, 18 predicted proteins | sample 8958761 | NCBI WGS metagenome assembly JAEEGJ01 (sample SAMN16246546, study PRJNA631951) | gut metagenome | biome: gut microbiome; feature: rumen; material: RS-attached | host: Bos | place: Iran: Karaj | collected 2018-10 | reverse complement strand
CTGCGCGATGTTGATACCGTGCTGTCCAAGAGATGGTCCGACCGGCGGCGCGGGTGTTGCTTTGCCTGCAGGTATCTGAAGCTTTACATAACCTGTGACTTTCTTAGCCATATGGCCACCTCCCAAATAGTTTTTTATCAATAACCCCGAAGGGCTGTTAATAAGCGTTAATTAGACTTTTCTTACCTTGATGAAGTCGAGCGTTACAGGTGTCTCGCGGCCGAACATTGAAACCGTGACGGTAACCTGCTGCTTCTCTTCGTTGATATCCTTAACGACAGCCTTGCTGTCCTTGAAAGGACCGTCGGTGATGATGATGAGGTCACCGACCTTGTAATCGACCTCGACGCTCGTAGGAACGATGAGACCCATCTTTATCTGGTCTTCTTCCGTCATCGGAGACGGCTTGTTGGGATCCGGAGCAACGAAACCCGTAACGCCGTTCGTGTTGCGGATCTTGTACCACAGGTCCTTGTCAACCTTTTCATTGTTGCCGTAAACAAGCTTCAGGAACAGGTAGTTGGGGAATCTGAGCTTCTCAACTTCCTTGCGCTTGCCGTTCTTGGTCTCAACTACGATATCGGTAGGCAGATAGACAGACTGGATGATGTCTTCCATTCCCTGTGCCTTTGCGTAGTTCTCAATTGAAGTCTTGACCTTCTTCTCGTATCCGCCGAAGGTATGGATTATGTACCACTTAGCTTCATTGTTATCCGGCATTTATATACTCCTAAATATCTCTGGTCCCTTAGCCTGCGCTGGATTCAGTCGTAGCGGCTGTTGTCTCAGAAGCAGCAGTAGTTTCTGATGCAGCGGTTGTCTCTGCTGCAGCTGTTGTCTCTGAAGCCTCTGTAGATGCCGCAGTTGTCTCTACGATGTTGTAGAAACCGATCTTATCGAGTACCCAGCGTCCGCCGGAACCGATGATCGTAAGATAGACAGCGAAAAATACGATAACCAGCAGAACAACTGCGGAAGTCTTCGCGAGCTTATCCTTTGTGGGCCATGTGACTCTCTTCAGCTCCGCGATTACGTCTGTAAAACCCTTCGCGATGCGCTGGAAAATGTTTCCCTTATTGTCAGCCATCTTAAAAGTCCCTCGGGATTATTTAGATTCCCTGTGAATTGTATGCTTGCGGCAGAAAGGGCAGAACTTCTTGAGCTCGAGCCTCTCTGTGTTGTTCTTCTTGTTCTTGTATGTCTGATAATTTCTCTGCTTGCACTCTGTGCATGCGAGTGTCAGCTTATCACGAGCACCGGCCTTTGCCATGGTCCAAATACCTCCGAAACCTTTTGTTTCCTTTGCTTTGCGGGGTTTCCCTGCGCCGTTATCCGCGCAAACTAAAAAACCCCCTAGCGGGTTAGCGTGAAGATTTTATCACAGCACCCCAAGAAAAGTCAACAATATATTAACTTCTGCGTGATCTGAGTTCAGCCTCGACATCGTCGATCGTGATACCTCTGTCTACCATCAGCACGAGAAGATGGTACTGAAGATCCGCGATCTCCTGGATCGTAGCCTTGCGGTCACGCTGTGAAGCAGCGATTACGACCTCAACAGCCTCCTCGCCGACCTTCTTGGAGATCTTGTCTGTACCCTTGTCAAAAAGATAGTTTGTGTATGAACCCTCGACCGGATTTGCCTTCCTGTCGGTAACTACACTGTAAAGCTCTCTGATTACATCCATTTCACTCTCTCCTTATTCTTCTTTATTGTCTTTAAGATAATTCCACTCATTGAGCGGTGTGTAGAAGCATGACCTGTTGCCTGTGTGGCATGCCGCTCCGGTCTGTTCGATCTTGTAAAGGAGCGTGTCACGGTCGCAGTCGATCGAAGCGCTGATCACTTTCTGAACGTGGCCCGATGTCTCGCCTTTCTTCCACTGGCATTTCCTTGACCTTGAATAGTAGTGCATGTAGCCGGTCTCTTCTGTCATGCGGAAAGCCTCATAGTTCATGTAAGCCATCATGAGGACTTCTCCGGTCTGGGCATCCTGCGTGATCGCGGGAACCAGGCCGTCGCTGTTCTTCTTCATGTTTGCCCACATGTAAAGGCCCTTGGGCATCTCCCTTACCGGGATCCCCTTGCCTGCAAGATAATCCTTGAGGTCCTTTATCTCGATCTCGCCGAAGTGGAAGAGGCTTGCGGCAAGTACCGCGTCAGCTTTTCCGTCAACGATCGCGTCCTCGAAATCCTTGAGGCTTCCCGCGCCGCCCGATGCAATGACCGGTACGCTTACCGCTTCGGAGATCATTGAAGTGATCACGTTGTCATAACCTGACTTGGTGCCGTCCTTGTCCATGGATGTCAGGAGGATCTCTCCTGCTCCCAGATCGACTGCCTTCTTTGCCCATTCGAGAGCATCAAGGCCAGTGGGCTTGGTGCCGCCTGCGATTACGACCTCATAACCTGAAGGAAATCTTTCGTCACCTTCTCTGGATTTGACGTCGATCGCGGCAACGATGCACTGCGCGCCGAATCTGTCGGATGCTCTCTTTATGAAATCAGGATCCTTTACCGCCGCCGAGTTTAGAGAAACCTTGTCGGCGCCTGCATTAAGGAGTGCCTGGATGTCTTCGCATGTGCGGATGCCTCCGCCTACGGTAAAAGGAATGAACACCTGCTCTGCAACGCGGCGCGCCATCTCAACGGTGGTGTCACGTGATTCGAGCGTTGCGGTGATGTCGAGGAAGACCAGTTCGTCCGCGCCTGACATATTATATGTTCTCGCGCATTCAACGGGGTCGCCCGCATCCCTTAAGGATACGAAGTTGACACCCTTTACGACACGTCCGTCCTTGACATCGAGGCAAGGGATTATACGTTTCGTAAGCATTTTGCCAGATCCACCTTTCCTTCGTATATGGCCTTGCCGATGATGACGCCGGCGCAGCCTGAAGTCTTTATGAGTTCAACGTCCTCATTTGAGCCGATTCCGCCTGAAGCGATAACGTCGAGGCCCGTTTTCTCTACCATCTCTTTTGTTGCCTGGGTAGCGGGACCCGTGAGCATTCCGTCTCTTGCGATATCTGTGAAGACGACGGTCTTTGCGCCGATCTCTTTGCACTTGAGCGCGAAATCGACAGCCTTGAGCTCGGAGTCTTCGGTCCAGCCGTCAACTGAAACATAGCCGTCGTGTGCATCGATTCCGATCGCGACCTTTTCGCCGAATCTTTCGATGGCTTTCCTCGTGAATTCGGGATCCTTTACGGCTGCCGTTCCAAGGACTGCCCTTGAAACGCCGTATTCCTCGATCCACTTTGCGAGCGTGTCCATGTTGCGGATTCCGCCGCCGGTATCGACCTTAAGCCCGGTCTTTACCGCGATTTCTTTTATGATCTCGTGGTTTTCGGGAACACCGCTCTTAGCGGCATCAAGATCTACGACATGGATCCAGGTTGCTCCTGCTTCCTTGAACATGTATGCCTGATCAAGAGGCGAATCGTTATAGATGGTTACGTCGTCATATCTTCCCTGTCTGAGGCGGACGCATTTTCCGCCGATCAGATCGATCGCAGGCAGTATTATCATTATCTGGTCCTCATTGCGAATTTATTAAGGATCTGGAGTCCGGCCTCACCGCTCTTCTCCGGGTGGAACTGTGTCGCGAAAACATTTTCATGCTCGATGGAAGCGCAGTACTTTATGCCGTATTCCGCATATCCGGCAGCGTCTTCCTTGTGTTCGGGCAGGCAGTAGTAAGAGTGGACGAAATAAACGTAGTCACCCTCATTAAGGAGTGAACCCGTGCAGTCGGTCAGTTTGTTCCAGCCGATCTGCGGGACCTTCAATCCTTCAGTGTTGAACTTTCTTACCTTGCCCGGGATTATGGAAAGGCCGGGAACATATTCACCCATTGAGGATGAAAGGTTCACGCCTTCCTGGGATCCGTCCATCAGAAGCTGCATTCCGAGGCAGATGCCCAAGAAAGGCTTGCCGCTGTATGCAGATTCGATTATTACGCTGTCGAGTCCCTTGTTTCTCAGGTTATCCATTGCGGGCGCAAACGCGCCAACGCCGGGAAGAATAACTCCCGACGCAGCAGATATCACTTTCGGATCACTTGTGATGACCGAATCGTAATTTAAATACTTGAGGGCTTTCGCGACGGAGCCGAGATTGCCCATGCCGTAATCAATGATAGCGATCAAAGGATCAGATTTCCTTTCCGGTTATGCGTGAGTAGCACTCGCGGTACTTCTCAGCGGTCTTGTCGATGATCTCCTGCGGAAGGTGCGGAGCGGGATATGTCTTATCCCAGTCGAGTGTCTCGAGCCATTCTCTGAGGAACTGCTTGTCGAAGCTCTTCTGAGCGTGGCCGGGTTCATACTCTGAAGCATCCCAGAATCTTGAGGAGTCAGGTGTGAACATCTCGTCGCAGACTGTGAGGACGCCGTCGATCTTACCGAACTCGAACTTTGTATCGGCAAGGATGAGGCCCTTTGTGAGTGCGAACTCGGATACCTTCTTGTAGAGAGCAAGTGAAGCATCTCTTAAAGCTGAAGCATCAGCCTCGCCGATCAGGTCAACGAGCTGCTCATATGTGATGTTGATGTCATGGCCTTCGTCAGCCTTTGTGGAAGGTGTGAAGAGAGGCTCAGGGAGCTTGTCGCCCTGGAGCATTCCCTCAGGCATCTTGATGCCGCCGACTGTGCCGGACTTCTTGTATTCCTTGAGTGCGGAACCTTCGAGGTAGCCTCTTACGATGCACTCTGCGGGAAGCATGGAAGCCTTCTTTACGAGCATTGATCTGCCCTGAAGTTCTTCCTTGTACTTGTCAAAGCCCATCGGATACTTTGAAACATCAGTCGTGATGACATGGTTGGGAATGATGTCCTTTGTGAAATCAAACCAGAATTCTGAAATTGAAGAAAGAACTCTTCCCTTGTCCGGGATCAGCTCGTCGAAGATGACGTCAAAAGCCGAGATCCTGTCTGTTACGACGAGAAGGAGAGAATCTCCCAGGTCGTAGATGTTTCTAACTTTGCCCTTTGAGAGCATCGGCTGATTGATAAAATCAGTATCCTTGATAAGCATTTATGTATCCTCCGAAAAATTATAATGCGCCTTTTGTTGATACGACCTGGCCTTCAAATCTCGGGTCGGTCTCCGTCGCTTCTCTCAAAGCCCTTGCCAGAGCCTTGAACATAGCCTCTGCCTTGTGGTGATCGTTTGCACCGTAAGGGCATGCGATGTGCAGTGTGATGCCCGCATTGAACGCAAAGCTCCTGAAGAACTCCTCGAAAAGCTGTGTGTCCATCGTTCCGCAGAAGTCGCCTGCGAATTCACAGTCAAAAACGAGGAAAGCCCTGCCTGAGATGTCGAGCGAGCATGTGCCCAGAGCCTCATCCATCGGGATGGAAGCTGAGCCGTATCTTCTGATGCCGACCTTATCGTCTAAAGCCTTAGCCAAAGCCTGGCCCAGAACGATGCCGGTATCCTCGACTGAGTGATGTGCATCAACGTTGAGATCGCCCTTGCAGGAGATCTTCATGTCGATACCTGAGTGCTTGGAAAGAGCGGTGAGCATGTGATCGAAGAATCCGATGCCGGTATCGATCTCGTATTCACCCTTGCCGTCAAGGTTTACGGAAACCTTGATGTCAGTCTCTTTTGTCGTTCTTGCTATTTCAGCTGTTCTCGGCATTTTCGATCTCCTCCCTAACGCTTGTTACAAACTGCTCCATCTCGTCCTGAGTTCCGATCGAGATACGCAGGTGGTCGTTGATTCCGGGCGTTTTGAAATACCTTACAAGTATACCCTTTGCACGCAGATTTTTATATAACGTTTCTGCATCAATGCACTTGGGCGGCTTTGCGAAAAGGAAGTTTGCCGAAGACTCGGGCATCGTGAATCCGAGCTTTTTCAGTTCTTCAGCAGTATATTTCCTGATCTTTATAAGGTCTTCCCTGCATTTCTTGTGATACTCCACGTCGCTTATCGCGGCTGCACCGATTGCCTGCGCGAGCCTGTCGATCGGGTAGGAATTGAATGAATCCCTTGCCCTGAGGAGCCCTTCGATGAGCTCTTCCGAAGCGATCGCATAGCCGATGCGGAGACCCGCAAGGCTGTAAGACTTGGATGTCGTCCTCACCACGCAGAGGTTCGGGTACTTCGGCAGCAGTGATACCGCCGTCTCAAACTCCTCTTCGAAATAAGCGTATGCCTCATCGATGAGAACTACCGAATCAGGGTTTGCCTCGCAGATCTTCGCGACGTCATCCAGAGAGATGGCTCTTGAAGTGGGAGCATTCGGATTTGCGATCGCGATTCCGCAGTTGGGCACACCGACGTAATCCGAAGGCTCAAGCCTGTAGTCCTCACGGAGCGGGATCTTCTTTGACCTGATCCTGTAGAACTCCTCATATACAGGATAGAAACTGTATGAGAACTCAGGTGTCAGCACGGGAAGGTCCGTGTCGCACTCCTTTTCGAAGAACGTCTGGAAGCACAGCGCCAGAACCTCGTCGGAACCGTTTCCGACAAAGACCTGTGAAGGCTTTACGTTCTCGACTGCAGCAACGGCATTTACGATCGGAGTCGCGTTGGTGTCCGGATAGAGCCTTAACGTTGAAATGTCAAACTCCGCGATGGCCTTTTCCACCGCAGGTGACGGAGGAAAAGGGTTCTCGTTGGTATTAAGTTTTATGACCTTCTGCCCTTCCTTGGGCTGCTCGCCCGCAACATAGGGCGTGGTCTCGTTTATAGTTTTATTCCAATACTTGCTCATGATTCCTCGAATCTGGATCTGACGGCTGCAGCGTGACAGGTCAGGCCCTCGCTGTCCGCGAAAGCGGCAACATCCTTGTATACGTCAAGGAGCGCCTCGCGGCTGTAGTTGATGACGCTCATCTTCTTGTAGAAGTCGCCTGTGTTGAGCGGCGAGAAGAAGCGTGCGGTTCCAGATGTCGGGAGCGTGTGGTTGGGACCTGCGAAGTAGTCTCCCAGAGGCTCGGGGGTCCAGTTGCCCAGGAACATCGCGCCGCAGTTGTTGATCTTTTCGGAGAACTTCTCAGGTTCTCTTACGCAGAGCTCAAGGTGCTCGGGAGCGATCTCCTCAGAGAATCCGACTGCGGTATCGAGGCTGTCGCAGACGATGATCGCGCAGTAATCCGCAAGTGACTTCTCTAAGATAACGTTCCTCTCGGCTGCGTCAGATCTCCTGTCGACTCCTTCAAGAACCTTTTCGGCAAGCTCTCTTGAGTCTGTCAGAACGATAGCCGAAGCCATCTTGTCGTGTTCTGCCTGTGAGAGCATGTCTGCCGCAACGAATTCAGGATTAGCCGAATCGTCGGCGATTATGAGGATCTCCGAAGGGCCTGCGAACATGTCGATGTCGACCTGTCCGTAAACCAGTCTCTTGGCGGTGTTGACGTAGATGTTTCCGGGACCGCAGATCTTGTCTACCCTGGGAATCGTCTCAGTGCCGTATGCCATAGCGGCAATTGCCTGGGCTCCGCCCATCCTGTAGATCTCCGTTGCGCCTGCGATGGATGCGGCTGCAAGGATTACCGGTGCGATCGTTCCGTCTTTTCTCGGCGGTGTCGCGAAAACTATTCTCTTAACGCCTGCTACGGAAGCAGGGATAACGTCCATCAGTACCGTTGACGGAAGAGGTGCTGTGCCGCCCGGAACATAGATGCCTGCGGTTGTGATCGGCCTTACCCTTACGCCTACCTGCGCGCCGTTGCCGTTATCTGTCATGAAGCCCTGCTCTTTCTGGTGCTCGTGGAATCTCCTGATGTTAGAGGCGGCTTTCTCCATAACTTTGAGGAGCTCGGGATCGACTTCGGTCTTAGCCTTTGCGATCTCTTCTTCGGTGACTCTGAGGTCCTTTGCCTCGAGCTTGATGCCGTCGAACTTCTCGGTGTATCCGAGAAGAGCAGCGTCACCGTTCTCCCTGATGTTGTCGATTACTGCCTGTACAGTGTCGATGACGGGCTTTAAGTCCATCTTGCCCCTGATTCCGAGCTTTTCGACTGTACTCTTCAGGTTTTCTTTTGTGCCTTCCACGAGTTTGCAGCGCATATTATGATTCTCCTTCTTCTAAAGCTTCACGGAGCTTGGATATCATGGGCTTGATCTCGTCGGCCTTCATCTTCATGGACACGCGGTTTACCACGAGTCTTGCTGATATGTCGGCGACGGTCTCAAGTACATCTAGTCCGTTCTCGTAAAGCGTTCTTCCTGATTCAACAATGTCGACGATGACCTCTGCGAGTCCCGTCAGCGGGGCGAGTTCTACTGAACCGTTGAGCTTGATTATCTCAACGCTCTCCTTCTTTACGCCCTCGAAATAGTTTCTTGTGATGTTGGGGTACTTGGTTCCGACTCTCTTGTTGGGGATCTCGTCGAGCTTGTCCTTTAAAGATGCGGGACCTGCGACGCACATGCGGCATCTGCCGAGGCCTAAGTCCAGTACCTCGTAGAGCTGTCTGCCTTCCTCAAGGAGCGTGTCCTTTCCGACTACTCCGATGTCTGCAGCGCCGTACTCAACGTAAGTGGGTACGTCAGAAGGCTTTGCAAGAATGAACCTCAGTCCTGCAGCCTGGTCCTCAAGGATCAGCTTTCTGGATTTTTCGCGCGCAGCGGTAACGTCATAACCTGCCTTTTCCATCAGATCGAGTGTCTGATCGGCGAGCCTGCCCTTTGATAAAGCTATTGTAAGCATCAGGCTTCACCTCCGTTCATATACATAATGGTCTCAATGCCTCTTGCCTTAGCGTAGCTATCTAGTTCTTCCTCTGTCATTCCCGTCGTATCGAGAACAGCTGCGGTGCCTTCAGCCCTGAGAGCCTCGGCTGTTGCGATCGCTCTTTCGAAATCGCCTCCGACGATTACAGTTGCGCCTGTTGCCGGAGTGAACTTGTCCTGTCTCATAAGGGCGGTAATTGCGAGTGTCAGTGAAATGGAGAAGCCTACGGCAGCCATGTCCTTGCCGAAAGTCTTGGATACGTCATCGTATCTTCCGCCTCCGAATACCGGGAAGCCGACCTCGTAGGTATATCCCTTGAAGACCATGCCCGTGTAATAATCGATGCTCTCGATGAGGCCTAGGTCTACTGATACATACTTGAGGTATCCGTAGCGCTCCATGATGTCCAGGATCTCCTTGATGTTGCCGAGGGCAGCCTTTGCACCTTCATCGGTAACTCTGGGGAGCATCTGGTCGATCGTGTCATATGTTCCGCCCGACTCGGTGATCATGAGGAGAGTATCCTTGTCCTCACGGCTCAGGTCGAGCTTTTCGATGGTAACTGAATCCCTGTTGGAGATCGCAGCCTTAACCTTTGCGATGGTCTCGCCGGAAAGGCCGAGCTGTCTTGAAAGTCCCTTGAAGAACTGGACCTGGCCTACTGATACCTGAAGATCTGAAAGGCCTAATTCCAGTGCGGACTTGATCGCAAGAGCCAAAACTTCTGCATCAGACTTGGAACCTGACGCACCCAAAAGCTCGATTCCCGCCTGCGTGAAACCGCTCTGCTTGCCGCCGCCGATCTGACCTGCGCGGTACATGTTCTCAATGTAAGACAGCCTTATCGGCAGAGTGTCGTTCCTGCCTGCGGCATATCTTGCGACCGGGATCGTTCCGTCGTATCTGGTGCAAAGGAGCCTGCCCTTGCCGTCGGTGAACTTATAAAGTTCCTCCTCGGCTACAAAGCTCTTATATACATCGAAATACTCTATTCCGGGAGTCTCGATCTCGTCATAGCCGTTCATCAGGAAAAGGTTCCTGAGACGTGCTTCCAGTTCTCTTTTAAATGCGCAAACGCCGGGAAGCTGATCCGTAAATCCGTCCGGTGTGTAGAATTTATTAGCCATACGCCCTCCTGCTTTAGTTGACTAAAGGATTTTAACAACCAACTTTGGGATTGTCAACACTTTTCTTTAGTCAAATAAAGAATTGTTTTGAATCATTTATGATATTTTTCGCCGTGAGCTATGCGGAAACCCCTGTAAAGCTGCTCCGCGAGAATCAGTCTGGTCATGAGATGCGTCAGCGTGACATTGCCGAAAGCAATGCGTCTTGATGCTCTTTTCCTGACCTCGGGCGAAATGCCGTTGCTGCCTCCGATCGCAATGACCAGAGTGCCTCCGCCCTTCTCTATATCTGACATTAAGTATTCCGAAAGCTTTTCCGAAGTGACGTTCTCGCCTCCCAGATCCATTGCCCAGAGAACATCATTAGGCTTGACCCTTGCAAGGATCGCCTCGCCCTCGCGCCTTAAGGCCTCTTCAACTGGAACCGAATCAGGAACGTCATTTACCTCGATGAACTCGAGCGTGCAAAACCTGGATATCCTCTTCTGATACTCCGCAATGCCGTCCTTGAGCCACTTGTCCTTGATCTTGCCGGGTGATACTACGTTGATCTTCACAGCACGTATCCTTCCGTCGGCTCGGACTTCTTTGCGATGCGTACCTCGTAATCGATGTCGCGGACGCGGCCCTTGTCCGCAAGATATGAAACAAAGGTCTCGCAGGCGATCTCCTCGGTGTTGTTATGAGGAGATAAGTGGCCGAGTATGAACTTCTTGGTTCCGTTCTGTATGAAGAACTCCGCCGCTTCAGCGCACTCGGGATTGCTGATGTGTCCGTGGCCGCCGGATATACGTCTCTTCAAAGGATACGGATAAGGTCCGTTCTCTAACATGTAAGGATCGTAATTCGATTCGAGAAGGATGACGTCGCTCTTCCTGGCAAACCCCTTCATGCCGTCGTTTACGCGGCCAAGGTCCGTCATTACCGAAATGGAAGTGCCGGTCTCGGGATTTATTATCCTGTAGCATACAGAGCCCGGAACATCGTGAGGTGTGGGAAAAGCCCTTACCTCCGGGCCGTTTTCAAGCTTTATTATGTCGTTCTCCGCAATGGCGGTGACGGGCGAATAAAGCTCATCCAAAGGAGCCAGCGTGGCGCTCGTTCCGTAGATGGGCGTGTGGTACTTTTTCGAAAAGATCTTCACGCCGTTGATGTGGTCGGTGTGCCTGTGCGTAAGGAATATCGCGGAAATGTCATCCGGGTATACGCCGCTCTTGATCAGCGCCTGCGTGGTCATCTTGCAGGAAACGCCGCAGTCGACAAGTATGTATGCCCCGTTTGATTTGATTAAAGTAGAATTGCCGCTGCTTGAGGAGTAAAGGGGAACTATCCTGTCGGGTCCCGTCATGCCTCTGTGTCCTCTTCGCTGTATTCATCGATGTGCACGCGTCTGATCGTTGCGCCGAGAGTCGTGAGCTTTTGAACGATGTGCTCATAACCTCTGTCGATCCTGTTTGCGTGATTGATGTAGGATGTTCCGTCAGCCGCGAGAGCAGCGCAAACAAGTGCCGCGCCTGCCCTAAGGTCTGTGGCTTCAACGGTTGCTCCCATGAATCTCGTGATTCCGTTGACCCATGCGATGCGCTCGTAAACATTGATGTTCGCGCCCATCTTCGCAAGTTCGGGAACATACTGGAACCTGTTCTGCCAGACGTTCTCATGCATGCGGCTCTGTCCTTCCGCGGAGCAGAGAAGTACTACTGTCTGCGGCTGAAGGTCGGTCGGGAATCCCGGATAAGGGGATGTCTTAACGCTTGTGGAATATATCTCGTCGCTGGGATCGTTCAGGTAGACTCTGATCGATTCGTCGCCTTCCTCGATCTGATAGCCCATTTCCCTCATCTTTGCAGTAAGGGGTTCCATGTGCGTAGGGATCAGATTGTGGATCGTGACGTCGCCCTTCGTTACTGCGGCTGCGATCATGTAAGTTCCTGCCTCGATCTGGTCAGGGATTATCGAATAAGTGAAGTTGCCGGGAAGGAACGGAACACCCGTGATCTTGATGGTGTCAGTACCTGCACCCTTGATGTGCGCGCCCATCGAGTTAAGGAAGTTCGCAACGTCAACGATGTGGGGTTCCTTCGCTGCATTGATTATCTCAGTCCTGCCCTCGGCCTTGCATGCCGCGAGCATCGCATTGATCGTGGCGCCTACGCTGACTATGTCGAGGTAGACTTTTGCTCCGTGAAGGGGCTCTGCCACGAGGTTTACTATACCGCTGTTGATCTCGGAAGGCCTTGCGCCCTTCGCGCCCATGAGCTGGAAAGCCTTAAGGTGAAGGTCGATCGGTCTCTGGCCGAAATCGCATCCGCCCGGAAGCCTGATGGATGCCTTGCCGCAGCGTGCGAGAAGCGCACCCATGAGGTAATAGGACGCTCTGATCTTTGAAACGAGCGGTCCGGATGCCTTATAAGTATTAATGGTGGTAGGGTCGATCTTGAAGGTGTGCGTGTCGATCTCTTCGACCGTCGCGCCCAAAGACCTGCAGAGATCAAACATGACCTTAACGTCGGAGATGTCAGGGACGTTCTCCAGCGTACAAGGTCCGTCGACCATTACTGATGCTGCAATAATGCCCAAAGCGGCATTCTTGCTTCCGCTTATGTCTATGTCACCGCGGAGCGGAGTTCCGCCCGTGATCTCATAAGCATAAGGCTTTGATCTATTTACATTGTTGTCTTCCACAAAGACACTCCGTTACTTCAAGTGCTGGGGCGTTGAATCGTCAAGCAGCTTTTTGAGTGCTGACTTGGTCTCTCCGCCTTTGTTTTCTGCCGTCTGCTCAGGCTTGGATGCAGATGCATCGTCAGCCTCCGGCGTAGCGCGTCCCCTATTATACCTTTTTCCGGCTGTAATAGGATGAATTGTCTTTCTGTCTATTACGTCCTTTTTTGTCTGCTGTGCAGGCTTCTGGTCAGCGCTGATCTGTACGACCGGCTGTGTAAGGAGTTTTCTGGCTTCTGCCTTGGCCTGGAGCTGCTGCTCCTTCTCAAGCCTTTCAGCCTCTGCCTTCTCCGCAGCCCTCTGAGCCATGGCGCGCTCAAACTGTTCTTTCAGCAGTTCCTCATTGCTTACAGCAGGTTCTGCTGGTGCTTCTGTCTCGGCTGTATCATCTTTTTCATCTGAAGTGCTGACCACAGCGGGTTCTTCTGAAGCTTCAGGGGCTTCTTCAGCCTGAACAGCCTTAGGTTCTTCCTTCGCTTCAACGACTTCCACCACAGGCGTTGTCTCAGCTATGTCTTCAGCTTCAAGTCCGGTGACGGGGCCGTCGACATCATCGAAATCATCAGTGCAGAGAAGCTCGTCTTCGAGGCTTGCAAATCTTTCCTTGCCGAAGGCTTTGAGGAGCTCTGCGAGCGCCTTGTCGCGCGCGGGAACGTCTGTCTCGTTGATGGATTCATATTCGCTGACGATCTTGTCAAGATCGTAATATCCGAGTGACTTAACTGCTTCACACTCCTGAAGGCCGAGGAAATATGCAGCTGCCCTGTAAAGAGGCTTTTCGCTGATAACTCCGGTCTGGGCATCCTGTGATACTCCGCTGAATACTGTCTTTGCAGTGGGAAGGCTCAGCGTGAATGTAGCTCCGTTGCCGAAAACTGAAGATACACTGATAACGCCGTCGTGCATGTCAGCGATCTCTTTCGCGATCGCAAGACCAATGCCCGAACCGCCGACTTCACGTGAACCTGAGTTGTCGACTCTGTAGAACCTTTCGAAAAGGTGATCCAAGTCCTTTGCAGGGATTCCTCTTCCGTTATCCTCAACCTGGACCGCGACTCTGTCATCGATCACATGGAGGCTGACATGGATCTGGTTCCTTGCCGTCTTTCCGTCGTAGTTGATGTACTTGACCGCATTTGTAAGCAGGTTGATTATGCATCTGATTATGAGCTTATGGTTGCCGTACAGAAGCGGCATGGGCGTATCGTCGGGAAGTGTGAACACAACTCCCCTGCTGCCCGGATAGTCCGCCATGCCGGCATAAGCCTGCTCGACGCACTCGCGGATATCAAAGATGCCCATCTTGCTTGTATGAGAGCACTGTGACAGAACGAGAAAGTCGTTGACGATGTCCTGCATTCTGGTCGAGTTCTCCTGGATCCTCGTAGACCAAGTGAGAAGATTGTCCCTGTCGGGCATCTTACCTTTGCCGCATGCGTTGATGATGGAGAATACGGAGTTGTTGATGGAAGTAAGCGGTGTCTTGAGCTCGTGTGAAACGTTGGCTGCAAGGTCCTTCTGCCTTCTCTCGTCATCCTTTATCTGCGTGATGTCATCAACGATAACAAGGTTTAATACTTCACCGGTGAAATACTTGTCCTTCTGATCGCCGGTCTTTCTTATTACCTTTATCTCATAGATCTTACGTCCGACGCAGTAGTTTACGCGTACGACGTTGATGCCGTTCTCGCAGCTCAGGATATAGTTTGACTTAAGGAGGTTTCCGTTGTCGAACTCGTTGAGAAAGTCATCGATAGTCTTGGGAAGGCCGCCCTTTAAGAAATCCTGGAACTTGAAGATGGTCTCGTTTGCGAAGATCGCGCCGTCGTTGCCATATACAGCCATACCGATGCCGACGCTGTCCAATACTGCTTTATGGATCTGCATGTCACGCTCAAGTCCGTCCATGTCGGCCGTGACTTTGCTGCGCAGTGATGTGTTTCCGATAAGATAGCCTACAAGGCATCCCAATACGAGCGCAATGAGCGCTCCAACGAGGACGAGCATCCAGTTCTCGCCCATGACCCTTAAAAGATCAGATGTGGAATTCTCGAGTATCAAGTGAGATCATTCGGGAAGAAATACCCGAATCCCCTTCTTGTAAGAATGTATTTGAAGTTCTTCTGGTCAGGCTCGATCTTCTGGCGTGTTCTCTTGATGGTAACATCAACAGTCCTCTCATCGCCTAAGAAGTCGAACTTCCAGACCTGCTTTAAGAGCTCTGATCTGGTGCAGACCCTACCGCAGTTCTGCTCAAGATACTGAAGAAGCTGGAACTCCCTGTTTGTAAGATCACAGGACTCCTCATGCTTGAACGCCTGCATAACGTCGCCGTCGATAATGAGCTCACCGCCGCAGTATTCATGGCGGTTGCCGGCATTATCATTCTTCTTGGAATTATATTCGCTGCGTCTGATCATGGCGCGGATCCTCTCCCTTAAGACCTGTGCGTCACAGGGCTTGGAAAGATAGTCGTCTGCGCCTGCACGAAGTGCCTCAACCTGGTCAGATGAAAGATCTCCCTTACTTGTCAGGAAGAGAACCGGAGTCTGATAACCCTGCTTCCTGAAATCAGCGATGAACTGCATTCCGCTGTATCCGGGCATCATCCAGTCGAGGATGATAACGTCGGGAGCCAGGTTGGCAGCCATCTCATATCCCTTTCTTCCGTCAGTGGCGGTAATTACCTCGAAAGAGAACGCCCTGAGCATGTCAGCGGTGGAATTAACTACTGCCGGATCGTCATCAACAATAAGAATCTTGGACATTTGAATACCTCTTATTAAAGGAAAAATCTTAATTACTTAATCAATTTTACCAATAATAAAAATCTTGTAAATTGTAATATTACAATTTTGTGTCAAAAACCATAAAAAAAGTCCTTCAGCGTTTAGCGCTAAAGGACTTGTATAATCCGGCAGCAATCTATCTTCCCGGGCCGTTGCCAGCCAAGTATTGTCGACACCGGTGAGCTTAA
>JAEEGJ010018520.1_pt1 | contig 15525 bp, 14 predicted proteins | sample 8958761 | NCBI WGS metagenome assembly JAEEGJ01 (sample SAMN16246546, study PRJNA631951) | gut metagenome | biome: gut microbiome; feature: rumen; material: RS-attached | host: Bos | place: Iran: Karaj | collected 2018-10 | reverse complement strand
CGATGTACAAGGAGGTCGTGTCGCGGCTACAGCATATCCCCGAAGTGGTAGAGTGCCACTTCACCACGGGTCCTTATACCATGCTCGTCAAGCTCTATGCACGCGACAATGAGCAGCTGATGGAACTGCTCAACGGCAAGTTGCAGAGCATCCCCGGCGTGGTAGCCACCGAAACCCTCATCTCTCTTGAGCAGAGTCTGAAGCGAGAGATTCCCGTAGTGATTGACGAAGACGAGCGCCGATGAATCCCTTTGACGTAACTTCCTATCTGCGTGGAGCCTTCTCGCATTTCCCTGAGGCCGAGCGCCGCCCCGTGATTGGCATCACTGGCAATTATGAGGACGGACAGCTGCGCCTGGGTCGCGGCTATTACGATAGCGTTGTCGCCGCAGGCGGTGTGCCTCTGGTCATCCCCCCTGTAGCCGATACCGATGTCATCATCAACACGCTCTCGCGCATCGATGGTCTCCTGCTCAGCGGTGGCGGCGACTTCAATCCGTTGTGGACAGGCGAGGAGCCTTCCCCATTGCTCCACGGCATCAACCGTGAGCGCGATCTGCCCGAGCTGCTCATCACGCGTCTGGCCTATAACCGTCAGATACCTATCCTCGGCATCTGCCGAGGCATCCAGACACTCGCCGTTGCCCTCGGCGGTAAGGTGGCACAGGATATCAGCGCCACTGCCACCGTGAAGCATTCGCAGGATGCCGATCGCAGTGAGTCCACCCACAGCGTCACCATTGCCCCCGGCACCATCCTCCGCCAGATCTACGAGAAAGCTGAGCGTTCCTCCTTTCTCGTTCCTCCTTCCTCTTTATTCGTCAACTCTTTCCACCACCAAGCCGTCAGCGAGCCTGGACCCCGTTTCCGGATCAGCGCCCGCTCCACCGACGGCATCATCGAGGCGATAGAGAGCAGCGAGTTCAAACCCATCGTCGGTGTCCAGTGGCATCCTGAGTGCCTCAAGGCTGGTGCTCCGCTGTTCCAGTGGCTCGTGCGCCATGCCGCCAACTATCGGGCAGCGCATCAGACCCACGACCGCGTGCTCACCCTCGACACGCATTGCGACACCCCGATGTTCTTCCACGAAGGTGTGCAGATTGGGCAGCGCGACACGCGCATCCTCGTTGATCTCCATAAGATGGACGAAGGGCGCCAGGACGCAACGATCATGGTGGCCTACCTCCCGCAGCCCACGGCGAACCCCACCGCATACGCTGATCATATCTTCGACCAGATAGAGACGCTCGTGCACGACAATGCACAGACTGTTGCGCTCGCCCGCACCCCCGATGACCTCTGGAACAACAAGCGCCAGGGACTCAAGTCTATCATGCTCGGCATCGAGAACGGCATCGCCCTCGATGGTCAGCTCTCTAATCTGCAGCACTTCGCCGATCGCGGCATCGTCTATATGACCCTCTGCCACAATGGCGACAATGACATCTGCGACTCTGCCAAAGGCACGAAGACCCATGGCGGTGTGAGCGACTTCGGTCGTGAGGTCATCGCCGAGATGAACCGTCTGGGCATCCTCGTCGATCTCAGTCATGCCGCTGAGAGCAGCTTCTACGATGCCCTCGAGCTTAGTCGGGTGCCCATCGTGTGCAGCCACAGCAGTGCCCGTGCCCTCTGCGACCATCCGCGCAATCTCACCGACGATCAGATGCGCGCCCTCGCTGCCAAGGGAGGTGTGGCACAGACCACCATCTATCATGGCTTCCTGCGTCAGCATGGCGAGGCCAACATCCTCGACGTCATGGCCCACCTTGAGCATGCCATCGAGGTGATGGGCATTGATCATGTAGGTCTCGGCACCGATTTCGATGGCGACGGTGGTGTCCGCGGCTTAGCCAGTTCCTCTGATCTCCTGCAGTTCACCATCCAACTTCTGGCACGCCGCTACTCTGAGGCTGATATCCAGAAGATCTGGGGTGGCAATTTCCTGCGTGTCATGGCACAGGCACAGGCGCTCCGCGCCAGTGCAATGTAATAATGTAATAATGTAAAAATGAAAAAAATGTCATTCCACATTCCACATTCCACATTCCACATTCCACATTCCACATTCCACATTCCACATTCCACATTCCTCATGATGCTCCTCCTCCTCCTCACCTCCTGCGCATCGCGCAAGCAGACGGCAGACGGGAGACAGATAGCAGATTTCCCCGTGTTCTCCGCCGACAGTGCCTACGCCTTCTGCGCAGCCCAGTGCGAATTCGGACCCCGCACGATGAACTCGAAGGCTCACGACGCTTGCGGTGAGTGGATTGCGCGTAAGTTCGAATCCTACGGTCTCTCCGTCATCAGGCAGAAGGCCGATCTGAAAGGTTACGACGGCACCATACTCCGCGCCATGAACATCGTGGCCAGCTTCCGTCCAGAACTCAGCGATCGCATCCTCGTCTGTGCCCACTGGGACAGCCGTCCCTGGGCCGATAACGATCCAGATCCTGATAAACATACCGTCAATGTTTTGGGAGCTAACGATGGTGCCTCAGGCGTGGCCGTCATGCTCGAACTCGCCCGTTTGCTGAGTTTAGAGTCTACAGCAGACAGTTTGCAGACTACAGCAGACAGTTTACAGACGATGACCTCATCCACGGACGCATCATCTGAAAACGGTAAGCTGGCAACCATAAACCCCAAAATAGGAATCGACTTCATCTGTTTCGATGCCGAAGACTGGGGGACGCCCCAGTGGTGCGATACCGACTATTCCGGCGACTCATGGGCCTTAGGCTCCAAGTATTGGGCAGCCCATCCCCATGTCAAAAACTATAAGGCGCGATACGGCATCCTCCTCGACATGGTTGGTGGCGAAGGTGCGCATTTCTATCAGGAAGCCATGTCTCTTCAGTATGCAAGAAAGATAGTTGATAAAGTGTGGCGTGCCGCCCAGAAAACAGGCTATGGCAGCTTGTTCCCCAAGCAGCAAGGCGGTTATATCACCGACGACCATCTGCCTATCAACACGGTGGCCAAGATTCCATGTATCGACATTATTCCCTATTATCCCGATTGTCAGCAGAGCAGTTTCGGTCCCACGTGGCACACCGTCAGCGACGACATGAACCACATCTCTCTCAACACTCTCCACGCCGTCGGTCAGACCCTAGTCCAAGTCCTCTATAGCGAATAACTCCACACTCCACACTCCACATTCCACATTCCACATTCCACATTCCTCAAATCTGCCCCGCTTCCACCATCAGCACCACTCGCTCGGTGAGGCGGTCCACGCCCTTGGCGTCATACTCCTTTTTCAGCGAGGCCCCGAATCCCCAGGCAAACACCTGCCAGAATCCCGCCCTCACAGGACCCATGAACGCCTTGATCATTTCATAGCTGCTTGAGTGGCACTCGCGGTCGATGAGCTTGATGAGCAGTTTTCCCTGCGAGTACGTCAGTTTCTTCATGCGTGGCTTATAGGTGCGGAAGATATCGTCCTCCACGCGCTTGATATGCTCGTTCTTCGCCTTCTCGTCGGGCAGTGTCTCCAGATACTCAGTCGTTTCAATGAGCATCTGTCTGGCCTCCTTGGCGATGGGCAGCACCTTCTTCACGTTGTACACCAGTCTTTGGTACGCCTTCGCCTGTTTCTTGTTCTTGAACGTCAGCTGCGGGTACACGTACACGTTGTTCATCTCCATATATTGGATGCTGTCGCCTTCATGCAGTGTTTTCCCCACCTTTACGGTCGGCACGAAGGTCGGCGAGTCCATCTCTGCGAGCACCTGCTCGGCAGTCAGCTGTTGTTCCTCCTGCCCCATGGCCGAGGCAGCAGTCATCATCGCCAGTATCGATAAATAGAGTTTCATTCGCATATCCGCCTGCAAAATTACGCCATTTTCCCGAATACCAAATAAAAATCGCTCGCTTTTTGTATTTATTTCAGAATTTATCACTATCTTTGCAAATGATAATCCTTTATAACAGCAATATGAATAAATTGAGAATTCTATTATCCATCGTCTTGTGCTATGTACTGACCCCCACAAGTGTCAGCGCACAGGACAACGGGCTGAACCCCGTCTACAAGGTTCAGTTAACCGACATTACTTATCAGAAAGATGAGACCAAGAAGAAGGTGACGGTGGGCAAAGTGCTCGGTGTCGTGGCCGATGTGGTCGAAGGGCGTGTTACTGATGTCAATAACGAAGAGTACATCCCGCTGGCTCGCAATCGTGTCATGGAGGGGCTTACGCATGTTCGCCGTCTTCAGGTGGTTGAGGGTGATGAGGTCACCGATGCCAAGTATCAGGTATCAGCCATCCTGACTGATATTGCCGCCACGCGCAAGGTGAAGACCTACGACCGTAAGGACAGCAACGGCCGTGAGTACACGGAGGCGAAGACCTATTACGGTGCCATCGCCACAGTAGCCCTTAACTTCACGAATCTGCAGACGGGCGAGGTCACCACCAGTACCCTTTCCGGGCGCTGCTCCGAATACTCGCTTGCTAAGTCTGCCGACGAGGCAATCCGCACCGCCCTCTATGAACTGGCAGATAACATCTACGAGTATTACAATGAGTGCTATCCCATCCGTGCCAATATCATCGAGCGTGGTGTCGAGAAGAGAGACAAGACCAAGGAAGTCTATATCGACGTAGGCAGCCGTTTTATCGGTGAGGATATCCATTTCAATGTCTATGTGGTAGGTCAGGTAGCAGGTCGCGAAACCCGTAAGCAGATCGGCCGTATCCGCGTCCGCGAGACCATGGGTGATGATGTCTCCCTCTGCAAGGTCCAGAAGGGGGGCAAGGAGATCAAGGCCGCTTTCGACAGAGGCGATGCCATCGTAGCCATCAGCACCGATTGATTTGCAATGCTGGGGTCAGGCCCCAAAGTAAAGTCGCAGGCGACTGTACTTTGGCGCCAGACCCGAGGCCTGCGGATTCCACTTTGGCGCCAGACCCGAGGCCTGCGGATTCCACTTTGGCGACAGTCTCTCGTCCCTTTCGATGAAAAAATCTCGCGAATTGTTTTGTAGTTCGCGGAATTATTCCTACCTTTGCGGCGTTAACTTAAAATTGAACGATTATGAAATCACAAATCGTATGGTGGCTATGTATGTTGCCGATGGCGCTTTGGGCGCAGGAGGAGCGGGCTTGGAGTAAGTATCTGAATGAGGTGATGACGGTGGAGGACGTGGAGTCGTCGCAGTGGGAGGAGACCTATGAGTGGCTCTGCGAACTGGAACAGCATCCGTTGGACATCAATCTCGCCACGCGGGAGCAACTGGAGGAACTGCCGTTTCTCGCTGCCCAGCAGATTGAGGAACTCGTGGAATACAGGGCGCGCTACGGTCCGATGAAGTCGCTGGGGGAGCTGCTGATGATCCGCTCGCTAAGCTACGGCCAGCGACAGTTGCTCACAGCATTTGTGTTCGTCGGTGAAGAGCCATCGGAGGGCTTTCCGAGTCTCCAAAAAGTGTTCCAGAACGGTCGCCACGAACTGATGGCCACGGCGCGTATCCCTTTCTACAAACGGCGGGGCGACAACGACGGTTATCTGGGCTATCCCTATCGCCACTGGCTGCGCTACCAGTTTACGAGCGGCGATGCGGTGAAGGCGGGGATCGTCGGGGCACAGGATGCGGGGGAGCCTTTCTTCGCAAACCGCAACCGCTGGGGCTATGATTACTACTCGCTCTACCTGCAACTGCGCAACCTGGGGCCACTGGAGACGCTCTGCGTGGGAAACTATCGTGTGTCGATGGGCATGGGACTGGTGATGAACAGCGACTTCTCGCTCGGAAAGGTGGCGATGCTCCAGTCGCTCGGACGTTCTACCCACAGCCTCAGGGCTCACAGCTCTCGCAGCAACACGTATCTGCAGGGCGTGGCCGCCACGGTGAATCTGGGCAAGGGCTTTAAGCTGACGGCCTTTGGCTCTTATCGCCCGATGGACGCAACGCTGAACGCTGATGGGACGGCTGCGACCATCCTGACCTCAGACTATCACCGCACGGAGACGGAGATGAACAAGAAGCACAACCTGCAGGTGACGAAGGCGGGCGGCAGTCTGCGTTACGAGCACCAGAGGCTCCACCTGGGGGCCAATGCACTCTATGCACACCTCGACAAACCGCTACGGCCGAACACCAAGGTGCTCTACCGCCAGCACTATCCGCAGGGGGCAGACTTCATGAATGCCAGTCTCGATTATGGGTATGCCAGTTATCGCCTGGCGCTGAATGGCGAGACGGCTATCGACAAGGAGGGTCATCTGGCCACTATCAACAGTCTGAGTTGCCGACTTTCTGATGTGCTGAGTGCGGTGGTGCTGCAACGATTCTATTCCTATAGCTACACGTCCCTCGATGCCCAAAGTTATAGCGATGGTGGACGTGTGCAGAATGAGAGCGGTGCCTATCTGGGACTTACCTGGCAGCCATCACCGAAGTGGCGTGTGGCTTATTATGCCGATTACGCTTACTATGCATGGGCCAAGTATCAGGTGTCGTTATCATCGCACTCTTGGGATCACCTGTTGCAATTCTCACGCACGGGCAAGCATTGGACGTTAGGGGCGCGGTATCGGCTGCGGATGAAACAGCATGACAATCAAGATAAGACTGCCTTGGAGAATCGTTGGGAACATCGTGCCAGGCTGAGTGCAGAATATGCTGGCAGCAGTTTCGGCAGCCGTACTCAACTCGATGGGGGCTATTGTGCCCATGATGCTGAGGAGTGGGGCATCATGCTCAGTCAGAATCTGTCGTACACGCATCGTTGGCTGCGCCTGAATGCTGGTCTCGGTTATTTTCATACCACCAGTTATGACAGCAGGGTGTATCTTTACGAGCAGTCACCGCTCTACACCTATGCGATGACTCAATTCTATGGCGAGGGAATCCGCTATTGGCTGATGGTAAGGGCAAATATCGGACATCACTTGATGCTTACAGCCAAATGTGGTGTCACCGACTATTTCGACCGAAACACGATTGGCAGCAGCTATCAGTTGATAGATGCCTCCTCGCAGTCGGATCTCGATGTACAAGTCAGGTGGAAGTTCTGATTATTCCTTATTTAATAGTCGCAGGTAGAGCCTGTAGACTTGGCCTGCGACGTCGTTACCCTGGAAGCGGCGGATGTATTCGCGTGAGCGTAGGATGCGCTGGTCGCGCCCCGGGGCACCCTTGAGAACCTGTGCGATGGCTGCGGCCATGGCCTGTGGGTCGTCGGGGGAGACGTAGAGCGTATCAGGACCGCCCGCCTCTTCAAGACAGGAGCCTGTGCAGGCAACGACGGGGAGTCCGCAGCTGATGGCCTCGATGATGGGTATGCCGAAACCTTCGTAGCGCGAGGGATAGACAAACGCCTCGGCAGCGGCGTAGTAGGCTGGCAGCTCGGCGTCGCTGACATGGTGGAGGATATGGACGCGCGCTTCGAGTCCGTGGTCGCGTGCGTAGCGTGCGACGGTATCGGTATAGGGTGTGTGGCGTCCGATGATGACGATGTGGAGGTCGTCTGGAAGCTGCGAGGTCTCGAGAGCCTTGACGGCGAGGAGGATGTTCTTGCGGGCTTCGATGGTGCCGACGCTTAGGATATATTTCGAGGAAGGAGGAAGGAGGAAGGAGGAAGGAGAAATGTCGGGGGACGAGGAGTGAGGAGTGTGGAGGGTGAATTTGGGGGCGCAGGATTGGTAGATGACGGAGATGCGGGCGGGATCGAGCTCAGGGGCATAGTGGAGGATGTCACGGCGGGTACACTCGCTGATGGCGATGATATGGGTGGCCTCGCTGATGGTCTGGCGGAACTTCCAGGCGTAGATCTTCGTGTCTATCCAATGGTAATATTCGGGGTGGCGTAGGAAGATGAGGTCGTGGATGGTGACCACACTGGGTATGCCACTCTTACGGATGCCGATGGGCAGTTCGCCGGAAAGACCGTGGTAGAGTTGGATGCCGTCGCGCCGTAGCTCGCTGACGATGCCGTGGCTGCGCCAGAGGGATTTTCCGAGGAAGGAGGAAGGAGGAAGGTGGAATGTGGTATGTGGAATGTGGAATGTGGAATGTGGAGTGTGGAGGGAGGAGTGAGGAGTGTGGAGGGTGACGTTGGCGCGGTCTTGGATCTGGGTGCGGAGATCGTCGCGGCCCTCGTCGGGAGCGTAGAGGCGCAGTGTGAGGGGGTAGCGCGCAAGGTCGTTGATGAGGGTGCGCGAGTAACTGCCGAGTCCAGTGCCGTTGGCAACGGCGCGCTTGGCATCGAGGCCGATGATGGGGGTGTCTTCTTTCATGGGCGCTTGAAGTGTTTGAAGACGAAACGCACCATGACGAAGTTGGTGGGGACGGCGATGGCGAGAACGGCCAGAGGGGCGAGCTCGCGGCTGAGTCCCAGCCACAGGAAGAAGTTGAAGAGCACGATGTGGAGCAGGTAGTTCACGAGGTGGGCTCCGCCAAAGCCGATGCCGTTCTTCGCTGAGGTCTTCTCGTGGAACGTGAAGTGGGCTGTCAGCCAGTAGTTCACGAAGAAGCTCAGGACGTAGCCCGTGGTATAGGCCACGTTGACATTGATCCAGTGCTGCAGGATCCAGTAGATGACATAGTGGATGGCAGCTGCAGTGCAGCCGACAATGCCGAAGCGGAGGATTTCACCGAACGTTTTTTTCTGCATAGTCTTTCGTATTCATTTCCCACATGAGGTAGAACCAGATGATAGTCGTTGGCAGGGCCTTCAGCGCATAGGGCGCGATAATCTCCTTCCAGATCCAGCGGGGGAAGAAGACGTCGCTCGTGCAGAGCGAGGTGAAGATGAAGGCGTAGATGAGCAGGCACAGGTCGAGACGGCTGCGGCGCCAAGGTGCGGTGGTGTACCAGACGACGAAACCCGTCATCGGTGCGATGTAGCCGTAGCTCTCTGAACTCGTGGAGAAGAGCGTAACGAACATCGTGACGGAGGCAAGCATAGCCAGACGGAAGGCCTTATGCTGGTATTGATCGACGCGGCGGAAGGGTGAGAGAAACAGCAGGAAACCCGGGATAAGCAGCCACAGGTCGCTGTACTCCGTGTTGCCCGAGATCTTACGCGGCATACCCAGCAGCGAGGTGTTCGTCGTGTTGAAGAACTCGTTGAGGTTCTGCGTATTCTTCGCCATGAGGGAGTCGTACCAGCCGAAGTACTGATCGGCGACATAGTCGGGCGAGGAGATGAGCATCGGTGCCACGAAGAAGATGAAGGCCCAGACGATGCAGCACATGATGAACTCTTTCTTCTCCTTGATGAAGAAGAAGAAGGCGAAGCCCATGATGCCGTAGAGCTTGATAAACACGTTGAGCATGATGATGAACGAGGCGCGGAGGGGCTGCTGCTTCTCAACGCAGGCGAACATCAGCAGGTAGGAGGCAGCCATGGCCAAGTCGTACTGCTCAACGAAGAGGGGCGTGAGCACCTCGTGGGCGCAGAACCAGAACATGAACACCATCTGCCATTTCTTCAGCGGCATGTAGCGCACGGCAAAATAGAACACGGCCACCAGGCAGCAGAGCCACAGGAACATTCCCCACGTATCAGGCAGCAGCGCGAAGGGCGCGATGACGTATGAGAAGATGGGACCGTAGTGGTTGCAGTCGCCCTTCAGGTAGTCGTAGAACTCGTAGAGCGGCAGCTGGTTGACGGTGTTCCAGAACACCGACTTGTAGATATGGTAGGTGTCGTTGTCGTTATGCCACTTGAGGATGCCGATGATGATGGGGATGAAGGCGTAGACCACGGTGATGGTGCGCCACGAACTCCAGAACGGCAGACTGAAGAACTGCTTAGCCTTGCTGAGATAGAGGTTGAGCGTCTGCATAATCGCGAACATACATTTCGTAACACAACTTGATCCACACGAGGGCGACGGGGAGAGCCTTGAGGCCGTAGGGCTTCATCAGTTCCTCGCGCACGATGCGCGGCATGAGGTCGGAATGGGCCATCGTGCAGAAGAAGAACACGTAGACCATCAGGGCGATGTCGGGCCACCCACGATGCCACGGGGCGGCGGTGTACCAGATGGCCACGCCCACCACGGCGATGATATAGGTAGAGTTCTCGGATCCGGTAGAGAAGAGGATAAGGAACATCAGCACCGAGGCGAGCAGCGTTTGGCGGAACGCCTCATGGCGGTACTGGCCGATGCGGAGGTAGGGCAGGAGGAAGGCGATGAGCCCCGGAATCATCAGCCACAGGTCGCTGTAGGCGCTGCTGCCCGAGATCTTACGTACCATGCCCACAAGGGAGATGTTCGTGCCCTGGCTGAACATGTTGTCGGCATTCTTCGCCACGAGACTCTCGAACCACGCCTGATACTGGCCTACGATATAGGCAGGCGAGGAGATGACCATCGGCGCGACGAACATCACCGCTGCCCAGAAGGCACACGAGGCGAGGAGTCGCCCCTTGTGGCGCGAGAAGAAGAAGAAGGCGAGCCCCACGATGCCGTAGAGCTTGACGAATGTGCCGAGCATGATGAGGAAAGCTGCCCAGAAGTCGCGCTCCTTACGGATGAGGTAATAGCTGCCCACGATAATGGCGGCGATGGCAATGTTGAACTGCTGCATCTGGATGGCATTGAGCAGCTCGTGGGAGCAGAACCAGAAGATGACCACCTGTTGCCAGCGCGTGAAGAAATTGTGGCGCACAGCGACGTAGAGGGCGAGCGTGAGGGCTACGAGCCACAAGAGCATGCCCAGCCACACCGGCGGCAGGGCGAAGGGGGCGATGACCAGCGAGAAGAACGGCCCGTAGTGGTTCATGTCGAAGTACTCGGCGGGGTAGTGCTCGTAGAGGGGCTGCTGGCCTACGACGTGCCAGTAGACGTACTTGAAGATGAGGAAATTATTCTCTCGCCCATGTCCCAGGCGTGTCATGCCCGAGACGGCGATGAGCACCCAGAGCCATAGCAGTGCTCGGGGGTCACAGGCGAGTCGTTTCAGCTTTTCTTTCATTGGTCGATTGAATTTGCGTGCAAAGATAGCAAAAAAAGTGAAAAATTCAAGTGAAAATTGAAATTTTTCGTATCTTTGCACCGATGAACGAAGAAAAAAGGATATCCGTAGTCATTAATACGCGTAATGCGGCGCAGTATCTGCAAGAGGTCATCGATGCCGTGCAGGGCTTCGACGAGGTGCTTATCTGCGACATGGAGAGTGAAGACGAAACGCTCGACATCGCCCGCAGGAACCATTGTCGGGTGGTGACTTTCCCCAAGGCTGACCATAAGAGTGCGGAGCCCGCGAGGACGTTTGCTATCCAGCAGGCACAGGGGCCGTGGGTGCTCGTGGTCGACGCCGACGAGATAGTGACACCCGAGTTGCGCGACTATCTCTATCGCAGGATTGAGGAGCCCGACTGTCCCGCAGGACTGTATATCCCCCGTTGGAACCGCTTCATGCTGCGCTACACGAAGAGTCTGAGCTACGACCGTCAGCTGAGATTCTTCCGCAAGGAGGGTACGGTGTGGCCGCCCTACGTACACACTTTCCCACAGGTGGCGGGGCGCACGGAGAAGATTCCTGCCCGGGAAAAGAACGTGAGGTTTGTCCATCTGGCCGACGAGACCATCAGCGACTTGGTGCGCAAGACGAATGCCTACACCGACGGAGAGTTGCAGAAGCGCAGCGCGAAGCACTACGGGCTGGGAGCGCTGATAGGGCGCCCAGCATGGCGATTCTTCCGTAACTACGTGCTGAAGATGGGGTTCCGCGACGGCTTGCCCGGACTGATCCGAGCAGGCATGGATGCCTTCTATCAGTTTGTTCTCGTTGCTAAGGCAATCGAGAAAAAAGTAAAAAAGTAAAAATGAGATAATGAAAGAGCCGCTTTTCTCGATACTGATTCCTTCGTGGAATAATCTGGCATTCCTGAAGCTCTGCGTGGAGAGTATCCGCAAGAACTCTACCTATGAGCACGAGTTGCTGATACACGTGAACGACGGCAGCGACGGCACTCTGGAATGGGTGAAGGCCGAGGGACTGAAATACACCCACTCGGCGGAGAATATCGGTGTGTGCTACGCGCTCAACGGTCTGAGACCGCTCGTGACCACCGACTACGTGCTCTTCATGAACGATGATATGTATGTGCTGCCAGGCTGGGATGCGGCGCTCTACGACGAGATACAGGCCATCGGCCACCAGATGTTCTTCCTCTCGGCAACGCTGATCCAGCCGAGGAAGTTCTTCTGCAAGAGCGTGATTGCTCCCGCCAACTACGGCGAGAGTATCGAGACCTTTGAAGAGCAGCGGTTGCTGAAAGAATTCCGCGACCTGAAGCACGGCGACTGGCAGGGGGCTACTTGGCCTCCGAATATCGTGCACCGTGACCTGTGGGACCGCGTGGGTGGCTATAGTGTCGAGTACAGCCCTGGTATGTACAGCGATCCCGACTTCTCGGCGAAGCTCTGGCATGCGGGTGTGCGACTCTTCAAGGGTGTCGACAAGAGCAGGGTGTATCACTTCGAGGCACGCTCTACTCACCGGATCGTGAAGAACGACGGTTCGCTGCAGTTCCTCCGTAAATGGGGCATCACCTCGTCGTCGTTCATGCGCGATGTGCTTCATCGTGGCGAGCCCTTCGGTGTAGAGATCGACACGAGTGAGCAGCTCCGCAAGGATCTCGTGCGCAGCAAGTGGAAGCGTGCGCTCACTATTTTCCGTCCGACAAAAGCGAGGGAGATTTGGACGTAGAATGTGGAATGTGGAATGAGGAATGTGGAATGAGGAATGTGGAATGAGGAATGAAGGATAAGATTCTGTATTATTTGCTTTATGGCGTGTGGTATGCGTTCTCGCTGCTGCCGATGAGGGTACACTATGTGCTCTCCGACTTGATTTATCTGATTGTGTACCGTCTGATAGGCTATCGACGGGAACTCGTCAGGAGGCATCTGGCTAGTTGCTTCTCTACGAAATCAGAGCAAGAGCGCCGCCAGATAGAGCGAGGCTTCTATCACTGGTTCTGCGACTATATCGTGGAGACGGTGAAGCTGATGACCATCAGCAAGGAGAACCTGATGAAGCGCATGAAGTTCAAAGGCGTGGAGCTCGTGAACGAGGCGGTGGAGAACGGACAGTCGGTGGCCGTCTATCTGGGGCATTACTGCAACTGGGAGTGGGTGACATCAATACCCTACTGGTACACATCGAAGGCGCACAGCGGACAGATCTATCATGTGCTCGAGAATCCCGTCTTCGACCGCCTGTTCCTGAAGCTTCGCCACCGCACGGGAGCTGAGAGCATCCCCATGGCCGAGATTCTGAGAAGGCTGGCTACCTACCGTCAGCAGAAACAGCCAGTGGTCATCGGCTATATCTCCGATCAGGCACCCTTCTGGAACAATATCCACCACTGGCTGCAGTTCCTGGAGCACGACACACCCGTGCTGACGGGTACCGAGCGACTGGCGCGCAGTGCTGGCCACGTGGTGCTCTATCTCGATATGCGCCGCGTGAAGAGAGGCTATTACGAAGGTGAGCTCAAGCTCATCAGCCGCGACCCGAAACAGACGAAGGACTACGAGTTGACGGATGCCTACTTTTCGATGCTGGAGAAGAGCATCCTGCGCGATCCGCAGTGCTACCTCTGGACTCACAACCGCTGGAAGCGCTCTCACGAGGAGTTCGACCTCCGCTACGACAAGGAGACGGGGCGCGTGAGTCTGGAGCCGCTCGACGTGATTAAGAAACGAAAAGGACTGCTATGATATTCGTTCACGACAAGGGCCGCATGGCCAACAATATGCTGCAATACGGACATGTGTATGCCTGGGGCCGTGAGCATGGGCGCGCCACGATGTCGATGCGCTTCGCCTATAAATACCCGTGGTTCCATATCTGCCATACGCGCCACCACCATCTTTGGAACTATCTCTTTGCGAAATACGCCGCGAAGTGGGGACTGATACCCACCGTGAGGTTCGACAGCGATGGAGCCGACTACAGCCGTGAGGAGCAGATGATGAGAGACCGTCGCCTGATACTCGTGGGCGGATGGTATGCCCGCTGGTACGACCTTTTCCTGAAATACAAGCCCGAGATCCTGCAACTCTTCGCCTTCGACAAGGCCGTGGAGGAGAAAGCCGCGAACATCCTCGATGTGACTGCCGACGAAACTCAGGCCTCGCCCGTGAGTATCCGTCTGGGCGTGCACATCCGCCGTGGAGATTACGCGACGTTCCAAGGCGGGCGTTTCCTCTATAGCGACGAGCAGTATGTGGCGGTCATCAGGCAGTTCTGCGCCCAGCATCGCGAGGCGACGGTGGCCGTATACATCTGCACCAACGACCCGAAGTTGGATAAAGCCTATTACCTGAAGTCGCTGGCAGATTGCCACGTGGTGTTCCCAGCTGGCAATCCAGCCGAGGACCTGTGCCTGCTCTCCCACTGTCACTACCTCATCGGTGCGCCCAGCACCTTCACCCTCGTAGCGGCCATGTATCACGACACGCCCCTTTACTGGATAGAAAACCCGAAGGCCGCTATAGCCTTCGGGACATTCGACGATCTCTTCCGTCACATCTATTAAAATACCCTCATTTTTCCCAGCATCCTACTCGTAGATGCTCTTTAGAAATCAATCTGTAAAAGGAATTCTTCAGACGTAAGAAAAGGTATCTGGCAGAATTCATAGAAATCACGTTTGTTGTTTGTGACAATGACATCACAACCTGCAGCCAAGGCACATTGATATTGAAGCATATCCTCATAGTCTTTTACTGGAGTTGCCAAAGCACAATCAAGTTGAGTAGCATCACAAGGCAAAACAGTTGTTATCTTTCTCGCATTACGAATCATGCGATAACGCTCTTCTTGAGTGCGATGACGGAGAATATACCCCATGTTCGCAAACGACAAATGCGAAGCAAAGAGTTGAATGATTCCACACTTTCCCAATTCAATGATGTTTTTTGCATACTCTCGATTTTCTCGATTGTCAACAAAGTCCATCAAAATGTTTGTATCTAGAAATACTTTCATCACTACTTATATCCTAAAATATATCTGGTTCTCTCGTCAGCCATTTCTTCTAAAGATAATGACAAGTCGCTAACGAGATCTTCTGTCTCTTGAGAGATTTCTAACCTTTTGAATTTCTTGCGTATGATTTCTGCTGCCGACTCTTTTGGCGTAGATGCTTCTGCCATTGCCTCCTGCAAGAAGGTGACAACTATGCGCATGTCCTGTGGTTTCATACTACGAAGAATATCAACGTATGGAGCCATAGGAGTTTCTAATATTTGCTTCGCTATTGCAGTCATAATATGATCTATTTTGATTTCTGCTGCAAAGATAGAATAAATATTTGAATAAACAAACAAAACAGATAAAAACTTATATTGTATGGATGCACCAATACCCACTGGGCTAGCCCCCAAGTTGCAAAAAAATAGAGGCGCACCCAATTTGATATGACCCCGAAAAGTTGGACATTAAATTAAACATTAATTATTCAACTCTCTATAGTAGTGAGCTCGGTATTGTACCGGGCTCATTCCTTTTAATCTCAATTTTATTCTTTTATTGTTATACCA
>JAEEGJ010018519.1_pt1 | contig 15526 bp, 12 predicted proteins | sample 8958761 | NCBI WGS metagenome assembly JAEEGJ01 (sample SAMN16246546, study PRJNA631951) | gut metagenome | biome: gut microbiome; feature: rumen; material: RS-attached | host: Bos | place: Iran: Karaj | collected 2018-10 | reverse complement strand
TCTTGCCGACTTCCGCGTAATCCTGTAAACGGACTGGCGCTTCGACTCATCGGCCATCTCTGCATATATCTGCGTCGTGGCGACGTTCTTGTGTCCCAACATGTGCTGGACGGTATAGACACTTGTGCCTGCATCCACCTGCAACGAACCGAAAGTATGGCGGCTTGAATGGTAGGAGATTTTCTTTGTTATGCCAGCCGCCTTCAGCCAGTTCTTCAGCGGGACCTGGGTCAGGCTGTCATTGAAGCCGGCGAAAACCTTGTCCGTGGACTTGCGATTCTCATCTTCGTCATAGAATCCTATCAGCTCCAAAGCCTCGTTGCTCACGGGATTGTTCACTAACTGCTGCGTCTTCTGCATACGCAGGGTGATGTACATGCCTCCGTCACCGTAGGGCTGGATCTTCTCCCACGTTAGCTGCTTGATGTCGCTCTTTCTGAGACCGGTCAGACAAGAGAACAGAAATGCCTTCTTCAATACGGGTGAGGGGCAGGGCGTGTTTGCAAGGTTGATGAGTTCCTGCGTGACAGGTGCTCCTTCTCCGTGGGGATGGTGTCGATGCGCTCCAGGAAGCCGTTGGGATTCTCGATGATCTTGTGCTCACGGTACGCCGTATGAAGCACGGCACGGAAGGTGGACCAGTAACCCGCGATGGAGTTGATGTGCAGCTTGTGCGTGGTGTGGATGGTCTGAGGGGCGGTCATTAGGTACTCCCTGAACTTGTTGCACAGGTCGACGTCGATTTCGTCGAAGCGGCACTTGCCGTTGCAGAACCGCTCGAAATGCTTGTACACATGTTCCCACTTGCAGTTCTTCTTCTCGGCCTTCTCCTTGAAATAGGCCAGGAAGTCACCCTTCATCTTATCCTTGTCGAAAAAGTCGTAGCGCTCGTTGACGATGCTCTCATAGCGTCGGCAGCGTAGGGCCTCGGCCTTCTCGCGCATGCGGTCGTTGTAGTCTTTCTCGCGCTGGCTCTTCGGCTTGGCATAGATATAGATGCCAAGGGATTCGTGGCGCATGACCTTCATCGTGCTCTCATCCCTGTACCCAGGATAGTAGTCAAGATAGAAGGACAGCTGTTCCCCGCCTTTGATCTTCCGTGTGCGGAGGGTCACGGTCTTGCAGATGTTGCTCATACTCATTATTGTATTTTAGTGAATAGTCATGGTGAAGCCTTCTTCACGGTGGCGAAATTACCTCATTATTGCCCGGTTATCAACATTATTACCCATAATGCGTCAGTAATTGACGGATAATGCTGGCTGGTGAGGATTATCGCATGAAACGCTATCCGTGAAATGATTGTTACAGTTGGTTATGCATAAGTGTTCATGCGATGCTGTAACTGCCATATCGTGCCAGCCGTTCCTCCATCACCCTGTCAAAGTCTGCCTTGGGTATCAGGTTCCTAACACCGACCTTGACCGACGCGATGCCGTTCTTCTTGACAATGACGGCGACATTGGCAGTACTCATCCCATACTTCTCAGCAGCTTCCCTGGCCGTGTAGTAGCTGTCATCCGCAGCAAGGTCTGTTCGCCGCAACTCATCAAAATGGTTCTTCGAGTAGTAAGTCTGACCGTATTCACGCTTCGTCGGAATATGATGGCGATAAGCGTACGAACGGACTGAGGCGGCACTCATGCCATAAAGCTCCTCTGCCTCCTTTGCCGTTATCCACTCTTTGACGGACTCCACATCAACACCCATGCCAAACAGCTTGTCCATGTGCTTACGGCTGTAGTAGTTCCTGCCCGCTATCCGGCACACCGGCACCTGATGCCTCTTGGCCGATGCGTATAGCCATGATTTCCTGACCTTGTAGGTTTCCATGACCTCCTCACCGGAAATGTAGTCAAGCACTTCAGACTCTTGGCAATTATTCTCGATGCTCTTAGCACTTGCCTTCCCTTTCTTTGTAGTTGAAGCAACGGACTTCTTCGGTCTGCTCGTTGGTAATACACGATGATACGGATTCCCTGCCAGCATCTTCTCAATATCAGCTTTCCGTATAAATGACATCCTGCTGCTGATTCTCGATGCTGCCAGTTTCCCTTCATTCACAAGCTTATAGACATACTGACGCGAACAACCCATGAGCAGGGCTGCCTTGGCAAACGTCAGGTACTCCTAGCATTGCAAGTCAATCACTGGCTCCACGGCATTCATGAAGTCCTGCTGCCGTTTCTTGCGAGACTCCTTCGCCTTCACCTGGCACTCCTCGTAGCAGAACTTCTGCATTCCGTTCCTTGCCACGAACTCCTTCCCACAAAACCTGCACTTTCTGATTGTCTTCATTTTCAACACTCTTTTGATGCTTTGACATACAATTCGCAATCCCCGCCGCCATGTCCAGCATGCAACACACTCGTCAACTGGCGTCAACGGTGTCCGCATTGTGACTCTTTCCGAATCCGACCGCCCAGTTTTGTCCTCTCTTGCCACTCTTTGTTTCCCTTTGTCAACCGAGTCCGCATAGTGACGAAATCCAGGCCCTGTAAATTCCTCGCGGTAGAAATACGTTGCAAAAATATACTGAAATTTGGATACCACCAAATTCCAGCCATCAAGTGTTAAAAATCAAAAGTAATTGAAAATAAGAGCTTTACAAACGGTTGGTATTAGATATTCATGGTTACTAATGCCCTTTTAGATACATCCTCGGAAAGTAGAGCTTCCTATACTTGTCACGCTGTTAGGAATGGCGACGGATATCAGGTTGCTGCATTTGATGAAAGCACGGTCTCCAATGTTCGTTACGCTGTTGCCAATCGTGACATAGTTCAGGCGACTACAGCCTTCGAAAGTAAAGCTTCCTATACTTGTCACGCTGTTGCCAATCGTGATGGAAATCAGGCTGCTACAATAATGAAAAGCTTCGGAGGATATACTTGTTACTTTTCGTGTTCTGTTCATATAGGTTACCTCTTCAGGGATAACTACAGCACCACTATAAGAACGTGAATTGGAATTTTTATTTGTAACCTCAAGTTCTGTGCCATCATTGATGTAATTGTAATAAATCATCACGCCATCGGCATTCTCCACTGCAATGTCATAAGCAAAGGCATTGGGGCAAAACATGCAGAGAAACATGGTGAGCAGAATAGTTGAATGAATCTTTTTCATGATTATTAGTTTATAGTTTTGTTACTGCTGAAAAGTGCATATAAGGAAAAGTGAGCAATTACTTCGCTTATGTTATCTGAGGTATCGGCAATACATGTCTTTCTTAAACGAGTAAAGCCCCACGCCATCAGGCCTTTTGTGAGAGGTCACAATGTGACGCCTCTACATGAGGATGCAAAGGTAAAGAATAATTCTGAAACGCCAAAGAATTTGAAGACAAATCTTGTGGGAGCAAAACGACGCTTTCATGTCATTCACGGATATGATGTTGAAACTACTCTCTTCTACTTTGCCTCAAGCTAAGTTGAAGACATGCCGTTCTTCTTCTTTTTTGCCTGCGACGCCGCAGGCAAAAGAGAAGGAAATGTCTTTGAATGTCTTGGAAAGAAATGAGAAACAATTAGAAAGAATTGCATTCAAAAATAAGAAATAATATTATTTTTTCTAATTCTTGGACACCATTCTTTCTAATTCTTTCTAATTCTTTTCTAGAAGAAGTTAACTTGAAATATACATTAATATTTCTATATGTCTGCGACGCAACATAGAATCAATAAAACACCATTGCGAGGAGATAGGCGACGATGGTGGAGGTGATGACACAGATGAGGCCGGGCATCATGAACGAGTGGTTGAGCAGGTATTTGCCTATGACGGTGGTGCCCGAGCGGTCGAAGTTCACTGTGGCGATGTCAGAAGGATAGTTGGGGATGAAGAAATAGCCGTAGACGCTCGGCAGCACGCCAAGGAGCACGGGGCCATCGATGCCTAACGAATAGGCTAACGGCAGCATTGACACCACCACGGCACCCTGCGAGTTGATGAGTACCGAAACGAGGAAGAACACGATGGCGATGGACCACGGATAGTCTTTCACCACACTCTCCAGCATTGACTGTATCTCGGGCATATAGTTCGAGAAGTATGTATCAGCCATCCAGGCGATGCCGTAGATGGCCACCACTGCCACCATGCCGCTCTGCCACACCGGGCCGGCCACGGCCTTCTTGGGCTGTGCCTTGCAGAAGATGATCATCAGGGCTGCAGCGGCTATCATCACAATCTGAATGACAATGTTCATCTTCAGCGGCTTGCCGTCCCAAGCGGGGAGGGCGCTTTGGAAGATGGCGAAGAACACGATGACGCCGAGGGCTGCGAGGAAGATGAACACGGCGTTCTTGGCCGTCTGCGGAATCTCCTTGTCGAGTGTCGTGGCGTTGGAGCCGTAGATGTAGGCGCGCTGCTCAGGATCTTTCAGCTTGGCCTGGAACACCGGATCTTTGTCTAAGTCGAGACCGCGATGATAGGAGGCGGCAGCTGCTGCTATCAGGCCGCACAGACAGGCCGGTATGCTGACCATCAGCACGCCGGGGATGCTGACATCGAAACCGTTGGCATTGGAGATGGTGACGAAGGCCACGACGGCTGCAGCGATGGGCGAGCAAGTGATGCCCACCTGCGAGGCTATCGAGGCCACGCCGCAGGGACGCTCCGGACGGATGCCTTTCTTTAAAGCAATGTCGCAAATGATTGGCATCAAGGTGTATACCACATGTCCTGTACCCACTAAGACTGTGAGGAAGAAGGTAGTGAGCGGGGCGAGGAACGTGATGCGGTCGGGATGCTTGCGCAGTAGCCGCTCGGCTATCTGTATCAGCCAGTCCATGCCACCCGAAGCCTGCATAATGCCTGCGCAGGTGACGGCAGCGATGATGATGTAGATGACGTCGGTAGGCGGATTGCCAGGCTTCAGTCCGAATCCGAAAACGAGGATGGCCAGGCCGATGCCTGAGATGGCGCCCAGAGCCAATGAGCCGTAGCGCGAACCAACCCATAGTGCACCGAGTACGATGCACAACTGCAGAATCATGGAAAAGGTAATCATAATAAAAATAGGTTTTTAGATTGCAATTCGGCTACAAAAGTACAATTTCTTTTCTGTTTGGGAAAGAAAAACAGGCCAAAAATGACAATTATTTTTCTGTCTGCTTTCTTGGCAAAAAAAACAGGCGCAGTTTTTCGCAAAAAAAGAAATAAAACCGTAACTTTGCACCAACGAACCAAACCACCAAACGACCATGAAACTGATTAGTTGGAATGTGAACGGCCTGCGCGCCTGCGAGGGCAAAGGCTTCAGAGATGTTTTCCGTGAGTTGGATGCCGATTTCTTCTGCCTGCAGGAGACGAAGATGCAGCCCGGCCAGCTCGACATTGAGTTTGAAGGCTATGAGTCTTATTGGAACTCGGCCGAGAAGAAAGGCTATTCGGGCACGGCCGTCTTCACCCGGCATAAGCCTTTGAACGTGAGCTATGGCATCGGCGTGGACTCGCACGACCACGAGGGGCGTGTCATCACGTTGGAGATGGCTGGCTTCTTCCTGGTGTGCTGCTATACGCCCAACTCGCAGGACGGCCTGAAGCGTCTGGACTACCGAATGACGTGGGAGAATGACTTCCGCGAATATCTCAAGCAGCTTGACGCGCAGAAGCCTGTCATCCTCTGCGGCGACCTGAACGTGGCGCACGAGGAGATAGACATCAAGAACCCGAAGACCAACCGCCGCAATGCGGGTTTCACCGACGAGGAGCGCGAGCAGTTCACCCTTCTGCTCAGCAGCGGCTTCACCGACACTTTCCGTTGGAAATATCCCGAGCAGGTGACCTATTCGTGGTGGAGCTACCGCTTCCAGGCCCGACAAAAGAACGCTGGCTGGCGCATTGACTATTTCGTCGTCAGCGACCGCCTGCGTCCGCGTGTCCAGGATGCCGTCATACACACAGAAATCCTCGGCTCCGACCATTGTCCTGTGGAGCTGGATCTATTCTGAAATGGAAATGATTGTTTTTAAATGTCTGCGACGCTACATAAATAATCACGCGCTCGGCTCTGCCGCTTGCTACCGAAGGGACGCAAGAATGAACACGAATTTTTCATAAATATTTATGAGACATTTATGGTCATTTATGTATATTCGTGTAGCGCCGCAGGCAAAAGAGAAGCGCATTTATATGTCTGCGACGCAACGTAAATGAGCGTGAATGTCACGTGAATAATCGTAAATAATTATAAATTCACGAAACATTCGCGTGTAATTTACGCACATTTACGTTGTGGCGCAGGCAAAATTTAATATGTCTGCGACGCTACACGAATATTCACGAATGAACACAAATTATTCATAAATATTTACGAGCTGTGAGGATGAAAAGACATCGTTGCGCCGCTAATTAGGTCAGTTTGTTCCCGAGTTCCGTCGTCCCTTCGGGATTTTTGTGTGGTGGGGTGCCATGATACAGGGGCGTTGCCCCTGCCTGTAATCCGCCGTCCCTTCGGGACTTTTGCTGCGCCGACCTATTTGCAGGGATTGGGTTGAACAGTCCCGAAGGGACTTTTTGCCGTTCCTTGCCCGCCTCATGGGGTCCCTGCGGCGGTCAAGGTGATAACCTTTTTCCCAAATTGTTTTTCTTGTTTTTATTTGTTTTTATTGGTTTTTTCTCAGGCCGCTTCGCGGTATAAATTCACATAGTTCGCGATGTAACTATGTCTTATTCCACCCGCACAATTTGTACTTTTTCGGAGTAAAAAGGGAATGTCATTTACAGATGCCTCCTATTTAACACCCTATTTCTTCGGCTTGATGTTCAGCTTATAGATGGCCGAGAGCATCAGATAGCGTGGAATGCAGTTGTTCCAGGTCTCAGTCCTGCCTTGTGCGTTCACGCTGTACTGCTTGCTGGAGAGCTGGTGCAGCAGGTCGAAGGCGGTCAGCTTCAGGGTGAGCTTTTCTTTAAATAAGGTACGCGCGAGCTCTGCGTTCCACACCAGGTCGTCGGTGTTCATCATGTCGCTGCTGTAGCCCCGACGGCTATACATGCGGATGTCGGTGCCCAGCGACAGTTTCACCCACGGTATGACGTAGCGCAGCAGCCCGCCGTAGTTGTAGTCGAAGGCCGAGATGCGCTCAAAGTCCTGGCGCTTGCTGGTAGACGAGCGCCAGCTGATCTCGCCGCTAACGCCGATGGTGAGTTTGTCCTTCTGATATTCCACTCCCAGCTTGTCGTGGAGGGTCCAGTTGTTGACGGTGCTCTTCAGGGGCGTGGGTTGTTGCCCCGTGGTCTGGACATACTGCACGCCGAAGTCGACGCTGTGGATGTAGTTGGCATCGAAGTGCTGCTGCAGGGTGAGCTGTTTCTTCTTGTCCAAGGGACGCTCGTAGCTGGTGCCCAAGGTCCACGACCAGTTGCCGTTGATGTTGTCGTTCTGGTAGGTATAGGCTCCTGTGACCTGGTTGTAGGTGGTGCGTGTGCCCCAAGCGTTTTGTGTCAGGCTGGCATTGGACCAGAGGCGGACGAAGCGACGCGTGGAGTCGTTGTTGAAGACAAAGGTGATGCTGAGATTGTGGGTGAGGCGTGCCTTCAGGTCAGGGTTGGTGATCCAGGTGACGAGTGGGTTGGTGGTGTCGTCATTGGGAATGAGGGTCGTCAGTTCAGGGCGTGCGATGCTGGAACGATAGCTAAGATTCTGCAGCCCGTGCTTAATGCCCCAGCGGTACCACTCGAAGCCGGGCGAGAAGTTGGTGTAGTGGCGCCGGGCAATGGTGTCGATGTCATGACCGATGTAGTGCACGCGGTCATTGTTGACGTCGATGGGCAGTGACAGTTCCATATACTCATTGTCAGTCGAGTGATGGATCTCCAGTCCACCTTGGTAGCCGTGTGTCATGTGCATCTGCGTGTCGCTGTTGTGAGTGTCGAGCACCGTGGCAAGGGCATCGCGGCTGGACGGCAACCAGCCGATTTGCTGGCGGTCGTTCACGGCATCCTGCAGCCAGTCGAGGCGGTAGTACAGGTTGTGGCTCTTGTTCATGGCCTGATCGTAAGACACGTAGGGCTGCACGTACCATTGATTGAGCAACTGCAGCGTATAGGTGGCGCGGGCTTGGTACTGGTAGTTGTGGCTGTGGGTGTCGGCGTAGTAGTGGCGCAGTTCGTCGCTGCCGGTCAGTGCATAGTAGGTGCGTTGCAGGCTGAAGTCCTCGGCAGGTTTCTGGTTGGCGTAGTTGGCAGTGAAGCTCAGCATGAAAGCATCGCCCCAGTCAAACTTGTGGTGATAGTTCAGGCTGCCTGTCATGTTCAGCTGCCGATATTTGTTCAGTCCGTCGTTTAGTGTGCGGTTGATGAGCGTGCTGCGCAGGGTGCTGTCCTGGCTGCCGGTGCTGCGGTCGCCATTAGAATAGGTGATATATATGTAGCTCCACAGCGTGAAGGGCTTCTTCATCTGGAACCAACTGTTGGCATTGAAACTGAAGTCCTTCTGACGGTTCCACGACTCTGAACCGCCCGTGATATTGCCATCGGTGGCAAAGCGCTCCGTGGCCGTGCGGCTCCAGTTGTCGGCGTCGCTCCAGTTGAACGTGGCATCCAGCGACTCCTCCCAGTCTTTGTCCTTGTCCTCGGTCTCTATGTGTAGTCCCGTTTGCTTGGTTGACATCAGTCCCTGCGGCATGTCGCTGGGCCGCCAGTCGCCGTCGCTGCCAGGCGTGCGGTTCTCGTTCACATTGTTCAGGTTGGCGAAGACCGACGCCCGCGAGTGGTCGTCGTAGTAGAGGCCGAAGAAACGGGCCAGGTAACGTGAGTCGGTGCCTGCGCCCGTCTCCACATTGCCCAGGTAGCCGCGGTTGTACTCGCGCTTCAGCTGAACGTCCATCACATAGTCCTTCTGCGACACGTCGTGGCCTACGAGCTGACTCTCCTTTGTGCTCTTGTCATAGACCTTCAGTTCCTTCACGGTAAAATAAGGGAGGTTGTCGAGCATCACCTTGTTCTGCCCCTTGAAGAAGTCCTTGCCGTTCAGTGTCAGATAGTCCACTTTCTTGCCATTGATGTAGATGTCGCCGTTCTCCTTCAGCTCGGCGCCCGGCATCTGTCGGATGAGTCCGTCGAGCATTGAGCCTTCGGGCAGGTTGAACGCCGAGGCGTTGTACACCAGCGTGTCGCCCCGGTAGGCCAGCTTCACCTTGGTGCCCCTGACCACCACGCCTTCCATGCCCACCTCTTGATAGATGTCGTCGTCCTGCCGTTGTTTCTTCTTCATCAGCAGGCGTGGCAGTTCAAAGTAGCTGTTGCGGGCAATGTGGCGCAGCGCGTAGTTCATGGTGGTGTCCTCATAGCCGTCGGCCGTGGCTTTGACGATGAAGTCAGCTTGACGGGCCGGCACCTTAAATTCATAGAAGCTCGAGGTGCTCCACGTCCAGCACGTCATCGTGTCGACGACGGCTGAGTCAGCGGCCTGCATCAGCGTGACGAAAGCCTTCACCTTCGCCTTCGTGAACGAGTCGTAGACCTCACCATAGAGTTGTATCGTGCGTTCCTTCTTCTTCGGCTTCGCTTGCAGGGAATCGGTCTGAGCTGCCATCGTAAGCGAGAGCACCAGACTAACGGTTAACAAAAACAATCTTTTCATGGCTGCAAAAGTACAAAAAAACGTGATGAAGACAAAAAAATGAACTGTGTTTCTTTTGTTTTGCGCTCAACTTTTTGTTTTTTTGTGCAAAAGGAGCAAACTGACTATTTCTCGGAAAAAAAAGAAACAAATTTCTTTTGTTTTGCTCTCGACTATTCGTAATTTTGCTCTCGACAACAAATCCGGACTTCTATCAAATTATTTGTAAGAAATGAGAAAGACCTTTTACCGTATCCTTATGGTGTGCCTGCTGTTGTTGGCAGGCCAGTTTGTAACAGCTCAGGAGCGCCGTCCCATCGACAACCGCCACCCGCTGTGGCTGGTGCATATCGACGTGTGGAACTCGGCCGACCCGCAGAAAATCATCGACCTGATTCCGGCGGACGTGAAGCCCTACGTCTGCATGAACCTGAGCCTCTCGTGCCAGTATGACACGCAGACCAACATGTACCGTATGCCCCGCAATGCCGTGCGCACCTACAAGTCGTGGGCCACGGTGTGCCAGCAGAACGGACTGTGGTTCTGTTGCCAGCCAGCCAGCGGCGGACACACCCACATCCAGGACAACGACCTGGAGACCTTTGAGTATTTCTTCAAGACCTATCCCAACTTCCTTGGCTGGAACTATGCCGAGCAGTTCTGGGGCTTCGGCGAAGCCGGCGACAAAGGCTCTATGACAACCTCTTCGCGCTGGGCCCTGTTTGCCAATCTGGTGGAGATGTCGCACAAGTACGGCGGATTCCTCACCGTCAGCTGGTGTGGCGGCGTCTATCACTTCAACACCGACCCCATCGCCGAGCTGAAACTCGAGCCGCGGTTTCTGGAAGCCTGCAAGAAATATCCCGAGGCCATCGTCTTCCTCTATAAGTACACCCATGCCAGCAGCTTCTACAACAACGAGAGCGTCTGCTGGGGACCCTTCGTCAGCGGTCTGACGAAGAACTACGGCGTGCGCTACGACAACTGCGGATGGAACGACACCATGTCAAAGCTGGTGGGCAGCGACAAGTGCAAGTATCCCGGTGCTGCCGGCATCGCCACGGTGATGGAGCAGACCTGCGTCAACGGCGGCGCTGTGTGGGACGGCCCCGAACTCATCTGGACCGAAGACTTCCAAAACCTGTCCGACTCGCAGGTCGACGGTTACACACGCCGCAACTGGGGCACCTTTGCCAACTTCAAGGGCATCTGGCTCGACATGTGGCGCCGCATAGCCGACGGCACCATGTACATCCCCTCGCGTGAGGAAGTGGTGGAGAAGACGAAGGTGGTCATCCTCCACGACAAGAGCGATGACTTCTGTGTGTGGGACAATCTCTACGACGGACTCTATCTGCAGACCGACCCGGCCAATCAGAAGAAAGAAGGCGCATGGAGCTACGGACAGTGGCAGAACAACCTGTGCTACTTCAAGTCGACAGGGCGCTACGGCGCCATCCCCATGGTGACGGGACTCTATGACGATGCTGCCAAGGCCATTCCCGTGCAGGTGAAGAAGACGGCCTACACCACGCGATGGGGCACTGCCGCCACTCCCACGTCGAAGAAGGTGACGGAGTTCAACAGCCTCTATCCCGAAGTGTCGAAGGGCGACCTCTACGTCAACCGCTACCGCAACCAGCTCGTCACCTACACTCCCTATACCTATCTGAATGTGAAGAAGACGGCCACGGCCGCCATCCCCTTGCAGTACAACACCTGCGACTCGCTGAAGCTTACCTATGGCAAGCTGTCAAGCGGCATCATCCGCGAATATGCCGACCACATCGACTTCTACCTGAACAACTACCGCAGCGACAGCACCGCACAGCAGACGGACAAAATCGTCATCATCGGAGCCAGCGCCGAGCCCACCTGTAAGCTGACCAAGCCTTCGACGGGTGCCACCAGCCACCTGGCTTCCCTCATCAACAAGGTGTATGACGCCGAGAGTCAGACTTTCTCATTCGATGTCAAGCACATGGGGCCTGCCATCATTCGCGTAGACTGCGCCGGTGCTGCCACCGACCGCCTGACCGACGTGCTGCCCGCTGAGGCTCTCGGCCAGCCCCAACAGCCGGAGCCCTACCGAGGCCCCATCATCATCGAGGCGGAGAACATGGACCGCAAGAGTGCCAGCTGCCGCCTGACCCATTCGGGATGGTGGGCACCGGAGCTCAACGATTTTGCCGGCATGGGCTTCATCGAGACCCAGGCCTCGACAGGCTGCGCGCTGCGCCATCAGCTGAAGCTGGCCGAGGGTGGCGACTATCGCATCATCGTGCGCTATTGCAACAGCAGCAAGGCCGGCAACATGAAGGCGACGGTGAATGGCACATCGCAGACCATGGCCTTCGAAAAAGCTGGCTTGAGCGACTGGCGCGGGGCTGCCGTCACTGCGACGCTGCAGGCTGGCACCAACACGCTGATTCTCCAGAACTCAGGCAGCATCAAGATGTACATCGACCAGATAATCTACGAGCCGGTGGGCACAGAGCCTGAGAAGTTTGCCGTGACTATACGCAAGGCCGACTTCGGCAGCGTCAGTGCCGACGTGGCGACAGCAGCTGCAGGCGAGACGGTGCACCTGACCGTCACTCCTGATAAGGGCTATGGCCTCAAGTCACTGAACGTTGTCAACTCCATCTTCTATACTCAGGGCAAGACCATCGCCTTCGAGGAAGGTGCCACCGACGTGACCTTCACCATGCCCGACGACAATGTGACCATCCAGCCCGTGTTCTACGACAAGACAGCCGTCTACGAGCTGGACTATACCGACGTGGCCAGCGGAGCGCTGCCTGTGGGCTGGCGTACCACCGATGGCAATGACGTGCGCAACTATCCTTCGCAGAACGGCAGCGGCCCGCGCACCTTCACCAACTTTACTGGCTATCAGGGCAAGGCGCTCTACTGGCGCAACACCAGCGCCGAGTATGGCCGCCTGGCTGCCTATCCGCTGACACTGGAGCCGGGCAGCTATCAGCTGTCGTTTGCCATGGCTGCTTGGAAGGGGTCGCCTACCTATCAGGTGAACATCCTGAAGAGCAGTGGCAGCAGCATCGCCACATCGGCTACCTATACTGCCGCGCCCAACGTGAACGGTAACGATGCGGGTGACATCTCGTCCGCTGTGCGCCGCACACTGGATTTCGAGGTGACCACCGCAGGCAAGTACGTCATACAGTTCAAGGATAAGTCCACCGCAGGCGGATTCCATGAGTTCCTGCTGGCTGAATGTCGGCTGCGTGACCTCAGCCTGTTCACTGGAATCAGCACTGTTGATGCCGCCGACCGCTTGCCGAAGGGCATCTACAGTCCGTCGGGTGTGCGCCGCGAGACCTTGCAGCGTGGCATGAACATCATCGTGGGGGCCGACGGAAAGACCAGAAAGGTGATGGTGAAGTAAAGGAGGCCATTGGCTGACCTGCCCCGCGACGTAACCATTCCATCCGCACTGCAAAAAAAAGTCCGAAGGCTTCGGACACTCTGTCCGAAGCCTTCGGACTCGTTGTCCGAAGGCTTCGGACTTTTCGTCCAAAGGCTTCGGACAAACAGTCCGAAATGTAAAGAAAAATTGCGGACTGTTTTAAATTAGTAAAACAGAACGAGTTACAAATAAATGCAGGCTGAAAATTGGTAGGATGTCAGGCCTTGGGCCGCACTACACGTAAAAATCATCAAAAATGATGATCCGCATGTGGCTGATGGATGCCTTTGCTACCATGTTCTTCTGTCTGTCTCGTGCATTACCGTTCTAACACGTACCGCCGCAACAGTAGCTTTTTTCCCCCCTTGGAAAGGGTCCCTTGTAGGGGTGGGGCTGGGGTACACTACGCACATTTGTTTGAGTATCTCTGCCGCTCCCCGCCCCTGTAACTACTTTATACACATCTCAGCAATGAAAACACAGAAATAGCCCGAAGGGCTGAAAAGTTTGCAGGCAGGGGTGAAACTCCTGCAAAAGCAGATGGTAACATCAGCCCCGAAGGGCTGAAAAGTTTACAGGCAGGGGTGAAACTCCTGCAAAAGCAGATGGTAACATCAGCCCCGAAGGAGCGACGGAATACAGGCAGGGGCAACGCCCCTGTAAACAGTTGACCACCAACAAATGAAGCCCCGAAGGAGCGACGGAACATTCTATCGCCCCTTCGGGGCTACTCCCCCCGAGATGTGTATAAAGAGTAGGCCCCTGTAAGGGAGCGGCGGAGATCGGTGCCATGTTTATCTAACTAATTAACATATATTAAATTTGAATAGCGAATTATTATACAAACATTATGTAATTTTGCAGTCTAATTGTGAAGAATGGCCTGATGGACAACAGCAAGCTTTCCAGCGCCAAGCTGTTTGACCTGCAGGGCTGCAGTGCCGGCACCAGCCCCACTAAAGGCATTGATATACAAGACGGAAAGAAAGTAATCATCAAATAATCCACTTATTATCAATCAAAAACATGTAAAAATGAAAAAGAATTTCATTTGGATGCTCGCCGCCATCCTTCTCTGCGGTACCATGACTACCGTATTAACCGCTTGTGGCGATGATGACGACGACGACAGCAGCAGCCCCTCCTCATCAGCCAACGTCTACGAAGTGACCCTCTCGGCATTGCTGCCCCGCTGCTCAGCTCCTTATATGAAGGTACAGCTTGAATACACCGATGCCGATGGCAAGAGCCAGACCGTTACCGTCCAGGAAGGCGACCAGAGCCAGACCATCAGCGATGCAGCAATGGATATCTATAGGAGTCTGACCAACCAATATCGCACTAATCCTGCTAACGTTGAGATACTCGACAATTTCATCGTACGCAATTTCACAATGCGCGTACCTGCAGGTAAGTCGTACTCATACGAGGGCACCGTTGTCGTCCGCAATGACTTCAGCGCTCCCGAAGGCAAAGTCAATGTGATTCGTCCCTGTGTCATTTCTACAGCCAAGCGCATCAGCGGCAACAGCGCCGACCATTCAGATCTCGCCAATAACGGCAGCCTCAGCATCATCTGCAGCTTTGGCATCGCTGCCGACAGCTTCGAGTCAATCATCAGCCGCTGGGACGGCCGCGACGTCGGCAGCGGCTCTGTCACGATGAAGTAACAGCTCCTTTGAAGCGTCTGTTCTTACAATCAAGGAAGGCTCCTGCAGCACTGCGCCGCGGGAGCCTTCTTTTCATCAGCTATAGAGGTGGAGCACGCTCTCCTTGATGTAGGGTATGTCGGCCGAGGCAATAGTCACCTTCGTCGCAGCCCCCGGGAATTGCTCCAGCCACAGCGGGATGTTCTTTACTACATCGTCGTAGCTGCCCCGCTCAGACCCTTCCCCGGCCCCTCCCTGTGAGGGAGGGGAGTAGATAGTGTCTGCGCGGTGTTTACCGCCTATGGGTAACTTCTCCCCTCCCTCACAGGGAGGAGCCGTGAGTGGGTCTTGTTTTTTCCAGATGCGGTTCAGGTCGTGCTTCCGCTTTGTACCGTCGATGGTGATGCCGACAGACAGGTGATTACGGTTCTTATCTATGAACCGCTGCACCTTGTCGGTGTGGTCCCGAACATCCTCCTTAACAAGTGCCGGTGAAAAGATACGAAGGAAAGCTGGAACGTTCAAACTTTTTGGATGGAAAACGCATTAGTACGCTAAAAATTCGTACCTTTGCATTCTATTATGAGTGATTTCGCATTTGAGCTTGCAAAACTATTGGCTATGGAAGGCTCCGATTTCATCAAGCAGTTGAAGTTGATTGCCTCTTTAAATGATTTCTCTCCACTTGAAGGCGAGAACGACATATTCACCGTAGGCGGAGAAAAGTGTGGTGACTACAGCAACTTGCTCCTGTTTTCCGCAACGGGGTGACCCAAATCGGGGTTTAGTGTTTCACACCGATAGCATCCAGTAGCTTCGTGACCTCCTCATCGTAGTCTGTGCGGAGTATGACGGACATCTTCTTTCCGTTGTAGG